>Ga0208823_1000368_pt1 | contig 39482 bp, 38 predicted proteins | sample AD_UKC075_MetaG_FD_184440 | JGI IMG/M metagenome (GOLD analysis project Ga0208823, IMG submission 184440) | Active sludge microbial communities of municipal wastewater-treating anaerobic digesters from USA - AD_UKC075_MetaG (SPAdes) (version 2) | ecosystem: Engineered > Bioreactor > Anaerobic >...
GCTGAAGGTTAAAGCCGGGCGGCTGATCGCTAAACTCCTCGCGAGAGAAGAACTGCCTCAATCCGAGAAGAGCGGTTTAGCGGGCGAGACGGAAGGATATGTTTATATGCTCTACCGCGAGGGCGTCCTGCTCCTTACGGGAACATATGACTTCATATCCGTCCATACCGGCCCGCGCGGCGGCTTTCGTCTCGGACAAAAACTATCCGTCCGGATAACGGACCAAGACGAACGCGGCTACCGGGGAATTCTTACAGATTCGTTTGTTGACGCGGACAAGGAGGCGATTCTCGCCTACCTCCGCCGCCATCACGGAATGATGAAGCTCACTGATAAAAGCAGCCCGGATCTCATTTACCGGCGCTTTAAAATAAGCAAAAAAGCGTTTAAAAACGCCCTCGGGCGCCTGTATAAGGAAAAAAGGATCGAAATCCTTCCCGACAAAATTATTCTGATTGAGTAAGGATGTTTTCCCGCCGGGCGGGAGCCTTCATTATTCTAATAATTTTCCTAATGATCGCGATTATGATTAAAAGGAAAGGAATAATAATCTCGAATGTCAAGTTCACGTAGGGAATAATGATGGTTTGCCGAAAGTCAAGAAACGTGATATAGTTTTTTGCGAAAAACATTAAAGCGATAACGATTAAGATACTTAAAACAAACGGTATTTTATTGCCGTTTTTTATTTTAAACGCGTCCGCTAACAAATACCTCGCCCCGAACAACAGCACCCAAACCTTAACGAATGACATCATAATAAGGGAATTAATAACGAGAATGTCAAGCCTTTGAATAAAAAACACGATGTCGATCCGTTTGGATATTCTAAGCGAGGGGCGGATGTCAAGAATCATCGCCTCCGGCCCCAGGATAATAATATTATAGACGCTAATCAAAAGCAGAAGCAAGCCCGTATAAAGAATCGCGTAATAGCCGTAACGGTAAGATTTTTCTTTTTCCAAAACAAACTGATAGATGATCAGGAGAACGAATAGTTTTCCGAACGGCGCCGCGTACGCGGATTGTAGCGTCGGCTTGATGAAAGGTATAAGGCCGTTTTCCGCAATCGGGAGAAAATACTCGAAATGCGACCGGTTTGAAATCAAAATAAGCCCGGAAAAAAAGACGAATATGACCAAATGCACGAAAAAAAGAATGCTTGTCGTGCGGGCAAAAGCCTCGATCCCGTGGTAAAGGCCGTAAATAACGACTGCCAAAATAGCTATGCCGGCAACGTAAACGGGAAAGTCATGAATCATGAAAATAGTGATTACCTCGGCGATATCCCTTAACCCGAGAAAGGTAAGAAAAGCAAAATAGAATCCGTATAAAACAAAGAGAACAAAAGCGATCGGCCGGCCGACATTTTCTTTGATAATCGCCGCGAACTCGCCTTTGTTACTCGTTTTATATAATAAGAAGTAACAGGCGAGGATAATCACCGAAAGCAGCGCGGATACGATAATTGAAATCCAGATATCCTGTTTTAATTTTTGCGCGTAAATACCGCGGATAATATCGTCCGCGAATATATAGAAAACGGCGATGAAGAAAAATTGGCTTTTGCTAATTTGATATTTTGCTTTTTCCATTGATTACTCCTTTGAGCTTTACCGAACGCGGTCCAGTTCCATTTTAACTTCTATTTGCACGTCCATCTCCGGATAAATCTCGTCATATTGGTCGATAATTTGCTTCCAAAACTTCGGATAGCGGCGGTGGATCGCTTCCGAAAAATGAAAGATATCGCTGTTGAATTCGGTTTGCGTTCTTTTTACGCTATCGCTCATCATTTTCGTTATTTCGTATTCGGTCTTTTTAATAACCTCGTTCATATATTCCGAAGTAAACTTAGTCATTCCCGACATATCCTCGTATACCGAACACCTAACCCGGCAGGTAATTTTTATCCGCGGTTTGTCGTTATCGATAAACGCTTTGACCTTGGCCTTGCTTTTTTGAACAGCTATCGTCAGCACGCTTTCGTCGTCCAAAACGACCGGCACGACGGAATTTTTTATATTGTTCATAATGTATTGGTAGCCGAGCGATTCTTTTTCCGTCAGGTATCCCAATAATTTATCTTCCTTAAAAACGGCCAAATTTGACACGACAAAATATGCGTCCGGATCAATCGATTTGGAACTTTCGCCTTCAGTTCCCTTTTCGGCGTCGCCATCGACTTTCACGGACGTTAAGACAAAATGCGATCCTTTTATTGCGATGTCGGATAATACTTGATCGAGATTAATCGTCGAGCCAAGACTGTAGAGTTCTTTCGAGTTGCGGATTTTCTCGTCGAGAGCGATCCCCGGTATTAAATCGAGCGAAGATTGAATTTTCAGGGCGTCTTTGGCCTTTCCGCCATCGATCACGATAATATTATAATTATGCTGCGTTTGACGGTAATTAAGGAAAGCATTGAGAAACGGCTGGATTCCTTCCCGGGCGATATCTTCGCCAAACGCCAAGATCCGGAAATGATAGAGAAAGAATTTTTCCGTGATATAGTTTGAGGTCTTTGCCATCGTTTCAAAAACGGTGGCGCCTTTGATCGTTCTGACCGATACCGGCGCGATATCGATTTTTCTCTGCTGGCCAAGAACGTAATCGTTTACGATTTGGAAAGTTACCTCAAAGCCGGTTTCGGATTTATCGATCCCGATCGCGCTGATTATGCTGAGTTTGTTGATATCGTTTTTATTGCATCCGATGGCTAAGAGAAACACACAGGCCAAAGTCAAGTAAAGCTTGATTATTTTCTTCATTCAACTCGTCCTTTCTAGTAAGGAAGGGATTGTGAGATGTTTTTGTTGCGGCGGAATATTTTTCGAAAAGGCGCGCGGATAAACGCGTCAACAATCGACACCCTGCCGAAGGGGGATATCGGCGCGAGATAAGAAACGCCAAAACTGCGCAAGCTCGTCAGGTGAAGCAGAAGAGCTAATGAAAAGAGGACGACGCCGAAAAAGCCGAGGAGCGACGCCGCGAACATCATGAAATATCGCAAAACTGTGATCGTCATGTTTAACGAATACCCCGGCAAGGCCAAAGTGCAAATCCCGGTAATGGTAACCACAATGACGATAATCGGGGAGAAAAGGCCGGCGGACACCGCCGACTCGCCGACAATGATTGCGCCGAGAAAGGAAAGCGCCGAGCCCATCGGCGCCGGCATTCGCGTTCCCGCCTCGCGCAACAAATCAAACGCGATTAGCATCAGTAGTATTTCCAAAAACGACGGGAAAGGAACATCGAGCCTTTGCCCGATAATATTGAAAAAGAGCGGCAGCGGCAATAATTCCGAGTGAAAATGTATGACGCAAATATAGAGAGCCGGGAAATAAATCGCGATCGCAAGCGCGACGAAGCGGAGCAGGCGGAAAAACGTGCCGATCGACGCTTTATGATAGTAATCTTCGACCGACTGGATTGATTGAATCAATAGCGTCGGCACGATGGCGGCGAAGGGCGTCCCGTCGACGAGAATGACGACCCGGCCTTCGAAAAGATTCGCGGCGGCGATATCCGGCCTTTCCGTTTCATATACGGTCGGGAAAATAGACCTCTGTTTTTCCTTGATTATATCCGCAAGATAAGCGGTGTCGAGTATATTGGGAAACTTGCTTTCCCTGATTCTTTTGTCGACCTCGGCGATTACTTTCTCGCTCGCCACGCCTTTAATATACATGACCGCGATTGCTGTGTTGGATTTCTCGCCGATGACGTAATTTTTTACCCACAAATTCGGCGTTTTCACGCGCCTTCTAATTAGCGTGATATTTGTTAAGAGCGTTTCGTTAAAGGAGTCGTTGGCGCCTTTTACCGTGGCGTGGGTCGAAGGCTTCTCGACCGCTCTTTCTTTATGACCGCGGGAGCCGAGCAAAAACGCCGTTTTTACGCCCTCGATTAATATCACGGCGTCGCCGCTAAGCATTACCGGAAAGAGGTTGCCGAAGAGGCCGGTTTTTTTGACGGAACCGATCGTCAGATTGACGCGGTCAAAGTACTCGATTATTTCGTCCGGACTTTTAAGCGCTTCCTCGTTAAAACGGAAGTTTTTTGCGATAGTTTCCGTTAAAGCGTCGTAGAGCAACGTGTTATCGGCCATGCCGGCCATATAGAAAACGGCGATATTGATTTTTTGATATTTATTAACGAGGGTAAGCCTGCGAAGATTAAGATCGTAACTGTTGCCCATTTTTTCGTTAATGAAACTTATGTTTTCCTCCAAGTTGTCGGAGATGTCTTTGTACAGATAGTCATAATTCATTTCGTTATATTCGACGAATTTCTTTTTAATTTCGGCGTCTTCCTCGCTGATTTCCCCGGTTGGCGCGTTTTTCGCGCGCGGAGACTTAATTTTTTCGCTTTCGTTTTCGGCGGCGGAAAGCGAGAGCCCTTCCCGGTCGAGCTTGTCGTCTTTTTTCGGGAAACCGATAATTTTTCTGATAAAATTCATATATGATCACCTTTTATATTATTATGTTACATTTTTCGGCATACTAAACAATAATTTATAAGTTTGTAACGAAAGATTATCTCTAAAACTCTTTAACGGCAGAAGAAGATAAGAAAAATAACGGTTGCGCAAAGGAATAATCGTTCCATGCGACGGACCAGAATCGTTATGTTATAATAAGAAGTAGCGACTTTTGTCGAGCCAAAAATTTCTTGACTTTAAAGGGCAATTCCCTTATAATATAATAGATAAAATTGACAAGTCGATTTGATTTATCCGAAAAGGACGTATTTCTTGCGTTAAAGATTAATTTGGTAATAAAACGGAATATTTCGTCCTTAGAAGGTATCTTTTAAGGCTTTTTCTTTTTGGAGGATATATGATATACCAGCGAGTAAAAGGGATGCTAGATTACGTCGGCGAGGAAGCCGCGAAGTTTCGCTACATTGAAAAGTGTTTTACCGAGGAAATAAAGAAGTACGGATTTCGCGAGATTATTACGCCGGTCCTCGAGAATACCGAGGTTTTCGTCCGCAGTTCCGGCGAAGAGTCTGATATCGTGGAAAAGGAAATGTACACCTTTACCGACAAGGGGCGGCGCAGCCTGACGCTCAGACCGGAAGGAACGGCCGGCGTCGTCCGGAGTTTTATCGAAAACAAACTCTACGCGCGGCCGGAACCGGAGAAATTATACTATTTCGCGCCGATGTTCCGTTACTCGCGCCCGCAGGCCGGTCGTTACCGGCAGTTTTACCAGTTCGGCGTCGAAGTTTTCGGCGACGTCAGCCCCTTGCTTGTCGCCGATTTAATCGCGAGCGGCGATAAGATCTTAAAACGCCTGGGCATTAAAGACATTATTTTAAAGATCAATTCGATCGGTGATTTTTCCTCGCGGGAAGCCTACGCCGATAGATTGCGCGCGCATTTCGCCGCGCATCGCGACGGGCTTTGCGAGGACTGCCGGAGGCGGCTTGATAAAAACCCGCTCCGCGTCCTTGACTGCAAAGCCGATAGCGACCACCCCGCCGTAATCGCTGCGCCTTCGATCGCCGATTGCCTTTCCGCCGAAGCCCAAGAATATTTCCGGAAAGTTCGCGCGGGATTGGACTTGCTCGGCGTCAAATATGAGGCCGATTCCCGCCTTGTGCGCGGTCTAGACTATTATACCGACATCGTTTTCGAGTATATATACGAAGGCGATAACGTTTATCGGGGGCTCGCGGTCGGCGGCGGCGGTAATTACGCCGACCTTGTGTCTTCGTTCGGCGGGCCCGATATCCCCGGGGTCGGTTACGCGATGGGACTTGAGAGAATCCTCGGCATCATGGAAGAGCAAAACCTCTTCCCCGCACTTGATTCCGGTCTTGTCGTCGCCGTGATCGGTCTTGACGAAGCGTCGAAAGAAAAATCGCTTCAGGTAGCCTCGCTTTTGCGCGAGGCCGGCTATCGATGCGAACTCGATTACGCGAAAACCGCTCTGAAACCGCAATTCCGTCTCGCCGATCGCGCCGGCGCGGGGGCGATCGTCATTATCGGCGAGGAAGAAAGAAAAAACAACGTCTTAACCGTTAAAAACGCGAAAACTAAAAACCAGGAAACTATTCCGGAAGAAAATTTGCTTGCTTATTTAAAGGAGATAGAAAATGAGAACGGCATATAATAACGAATTTAGACTAAAGGACGTCGGGAAAACCGTCACCGTCGTCGGCTGGGTTGCGAAAAAAAGGAATCTCGGCGGTTTGATCTTCGTGGACTTGCGCGACCGCTCCGGGATCGTGCAAATCGTCTGTAAGCCCGAGAATCCCAATTACCCGGTTCTTGAGAGCGCGCGCAACGAATACGTGCTAAAGGTGACGGGAAAGGTTGTCGAGCGGGAAAGCAAAAACAAAAACCTCCCGACAGGCGATATCGAAATCGAGGCGGAAGCGATCACGATCTTGAACGAAGCGAAACAGCCGCCCTTGATTATCGCCGACGCGACCGACGCCCTCGAGGAAGTGCGGATGAAATACCGCTATCTCGACTTGCGCCGGCCGGTAATGCAGAAGAATTTGATGCTACGCCATCGGATCGCCCGCTCGATACGCAATTACTTTGACGAAAACGGCTTTATCGATATCGAAACCCCGGCGATCGGGAAATCGACGCCGGAAGGGGCGCGCGACTACCTAATTCCGTCCCGCATTCACCCCGGCAAGTTTTACGCCCTCCCGCAATCCCCGCAAATATACAAGCAATTGCTGATGATCAGCGGCTTTGAGAAATATTATCAAATCGTGAAATGTTTCCGGGACGAGGACAGCCGCGCCGACCGGCAAATGGAGTTCACGCAAGTCGACGTCGAGATGAGTTTCGTTGACGAGGAAGATATTTACGAAATGGTCGAAAAGCTTTTCCATCGGCTCATGAAAGAAGTAATGGACCTGGAAGTGAAAATTCCCTTCCCGCGCCTCACTTACGCGGAAGCGCTCGACCGCTACGGCACGGATAAACCGGACACGCGCTTTGAAATGACTCTTAAGACCCTTAACAATCTATTTAAGGATAGCGAATTCGCGATATTTAAGACCGTCTTAAGCGCGGGCGGCGCGATCAAGGCCCTTAACGTTAAAGGCGGCGCGAAATTATCGCGAAAGGCGATCGATAATCTCGGCGAAGATATTCAAAAATATAAAGCCAAGGGTTTATTGTGGGTAAAATATGACAATAATAGTTTTACCGGGCCGCTTGCGAAACATCTTGACGGACTTGAAGACGAATTAATCGCGAGGATGAATATTGAAAACGGAGATTTGATTCTCGTCGTCGCCGACACGCTCAAAATCGCGTCGACCGCTCTCGGTTATCTGCGCAACCGGCTCGCGCGGGAATTCGACTTGATTCCCGAAGGAGTTTACGCTTTCGTTTGGGTCACCGACTGGCCCGCCTTCGAATATGACGAGGAAGAAAAACGTTACGTCGCCGCTCATCATCCCTTTACCTCGGTCAAGGATGATGACGTCGGGAAAATCCTCACCCATCCCGAGGAATGCGTCGCGAAATGCTACGATTTGGTCCTCAACGGTTACGAATTGGGAAGCGGTTCAATCCGAATCCACGACCAAAAGGTTCAGGCCGACGTTTTTAAGTTGATCGGCCTTTCCGAAGAGGAAATCAAGGATAAATTCGGCTTTTTTATCGAGGCCTTGCAATATGGCACGCCGCCCCACGGCGGGATCGCCTTCGGGCTTGACCGGCTGGCGATGATTCTCGCCGGGGCGCAGTCCCTGCGCGACGTGATCGCTTTCCCGAAAACGGCCAACGCTATCGACCCGATGAGCGAATCGCCCGGCTACGTAACGGAAGAACAACTCGAGGAATTAAAACTGGTCATAAAAAAATGAACCCGTTTGCCCGTCTCGAACTTTTAATCGGCGCCGATTCCTTGAACAGCTTAAAAAACGCGACTGTCGCCGTTATCGGCCTTGGCGGCGTCGGAGGCATGTGCCTGGAGACACTCGCCCGCTCCGGCGTCGGAAATTTAATAATCCAGGATTACGATGTCGTCGAGCAAAGCAATATTAACCGGCAGGTGATCGCCGACGGGTCGAGCATCGGGAAGAAGAAGACGGTAATGTTCGCGGAGCGGATAGGAAAGATAAACCCGGACTGCGCGGTTACCGTTATCGACGAGCCGTTTAATAACGACTCTTCCGTCCTCGACAACCGGACCGACTACCTGGCCGACGCCATCGACGATATCGGGAACAAGTATTTGTTGATTAAAGAATGCCTCGAAAGACAGATCCCTTTCATCTCCTCGATGGGCATGGCGCGCAAACTTGACTGGCGTAAAATCGCGGTGACGGATATTCGCGCGACAACGCATGACCCGATCGCCCGCGTTATCCGCAAAAAACTCCGCGAAGACAATATTACCGCGACATTTCCCGTCGTTACCTCGACGGAAAAACCGCTGAAGACAGCCGGGCTCGGGTCCTATATGCCGGTCGTGGCCATCGCCGGAATCGTCATGGCCGATTATATCATAAAAAAAATAATATCCGGATAAACGGAGGAAATATGTTTGCGACACTGTTTTGGAAACAAGCGTTAATAATCGCGGGCGTGATAATCATTTTTCTCGCGACTTCTTTTATTAACGCCAAAATAAAGCCGAAAAAGGCTGTCGAGTTGCCGGAAAAATGCCAGTTTTGTCCGTCGAAAACTTGCGTCCTGAAAATATCGGAAGTAAATAAAAAACAAGAAGAACTTGCCGAGTATCTCGAGCAATGCGAGGATAGCGATGAGCCCCAAGCGAACTGATTATATATCGTGGGATCGCTATTTTATGGGCGTGGCGCTTCTTTCCGCCGAGCGAAGCAAGGACCCCAACACTCAGGTCGGGGCTTGCATCGTCAACAGGAAAAACCGCATCGTCGGGATCGGTTATAACGGCTTTCCGCACGGCGTAAGCGACGACGAGTTTCCCTGGGAAGCGAGCGACGTATTTGTCGAGAGCAAGTACCCCTACGTAGTTCACGCCGAGCCGAACGCCATTTTAAACGCCAACGCGCCGGTCGAGGATTGCGTAATCTACGTTACCCTCTTTCCCTGTCACGAGTGCGTAAAGCTTATTATCCAAAGCGGCATAAGGGAAATCGTGTACTTATCCGACAAGTACAATAATACCGAATCCGACATCGCCGCCAAGCGGATGCTTGACGCGGCAGGCGTCAAGTACCGGAAAATACCGTCATTTCAAATCGAAATAAAGGATGAAATATGATCAAATACCTAAAATCTTTAGCCGATAAATTCATGAAAGCTTCGCCGGTTAAAAAGGCGCTCGCCGTTTTTTTGGCGCTTGTATATCTTTTGGCGTTATTTAGCGTGATCGTCAAAGTCAACGTCGTCGTTGTCACGCCGGGGACGTTAAACGGAACCGCCTATACCAAGGCGAGCGAGAAGCCGGTCGGCGCCGTTAAGATTGAGACGGATAACAAACCGGGCGCCATTTATACGATCGGCGTCTATTCTCATATCCGCGTGACTTATTTTCAGCATTTAATCTCCCGTCTCTCCCGCGATATCGACGTCGATGATTACAACCCCGGCGCCGATCTTTCCAAAAGGGAAGAAATCATCCGCGGCGAGATCCATCGCGAATTCGCAATGCAGCACGCGTTGATCGTCGCTTATGAAGAGGCCGCCAAGGTCGACGAGTCGATTCACATCGAGTACGATTTCAAGGGTTTGATCGTGAGCGCCGTCTTCCCGGGAAGCAAGTCGAATTTGGAGCCGCGCGACTTCATAACCCATATCAACGGCACGAAGATCGCGGGGATGGGCGATTTTTCGACGCGGCTCGCGGGGATAACGGGGAATACCGCTTTCACCCTGACGATTCTGCGCCAGGACAAGGGCGAATACGCGGAAAAGAACGTTTCCGCGCAAAAGACGCTTTACGACGGCGATTATAAGCTCGGCGTCGAGTTACAAGAATATTACGTAATCGACAAGGAAAAGACGACGCCGAAATTCACGATTGCGGAAAGAATGCCGTCGCTTGGGTCCTCGGGCGGAGCGATGACCGCGCTGGCGATTTATAATTCCCTGATCGAAGAGGACATTACCGACGGGAAAATAATCTGCGGCACGGGGACGATTAACGTTGACGGCAAAGTCGGCGCGATCGGCGGAATCGAGCAAAAAATCGTTACCGCCCAATTGAATAACGTCGAGGTCTTTTTTGTTGACGAATATGATTACGAGGCCGCGAAAGCCAAATACGACGAGATTAAAGCCGATTTTCAATTAATAAGCGTCGCTGAATTTGCCGATATTATCGCGGCTTTGCGAGGTGATACGGATGAATAACCAGTTAAATGAAAAAACCCCGAACTTTTGGACGCGGGGAAAAAGGGAAACAAAAAAGTTTTATCAAATCGAGCTTCGGGGCAGCGTTAATATCAAATCGTTTATTTTCGGTCTTTTACTTGCCGTTGCGGTTATTCTCCCGGGGGCGATTATGTTATTTCAATACTTGATGATTTACGGGTATCGGGGCGTTTTCGAATTTTATTTGCTTCTTTCCTGGTTCGGGCTGTTGTTGTTTAACGGCCTGTCAAACTATTTTACCGTGAAAATCGCCCAGGCATACGAGCCGGATAACGCCCGGCTTCAGGCGATTTCCGCGAAACACGTCTTTTTGTATAATCTCTTAAGCATCGGATTCGCAATCTTATCGTTGTTCATTTTAATATTCGTGGGGTTGTTTGTATTCGCATGAAAATGAAAGGTAAAAATATGTTTATTGGGTTGATATTGATTACTCTTGGCATTGCGATTGACCAAATTACGAAATTTCTCGCCTTCCGCCACTTCGAGCTAAGGCGCGAATATAAATGCATCCCCGGCCTGTTCCGGTTCGAGCTGGTTAAGAACCCGGGCGGGGCTTGGGGAATCTTTTCCAATCAATTATGGCTTTTTATCATCATAACCGTAATTGCGTTGGTTTTTTTGGGTTATCTGGCGCGGTATTTTGATTTGAAGGAGAATCCTATTTTCAGCGCTTCGTATATATTAATTACGACAGGGACGCTCGGGAATTTCATCGACCGGGTGCTTTTTGACGGGATGGTACGCGATTTTGTCACCTTTGATTTTATCAGTTTTCCAAGCTTTAATTTCGCCGACATGGCCTTGACCATCGGCGTCATCTTGCTTGCGATCGACACCTTATTCGGGCAGACGGGAGCGTTATGGACCAAGTCCGAATAATCGTCGACAACGACGTCAATCAAAGGATCGACAAATACTTGTTGAACCATCTCGACAATGTAACCCGATCGCAAATTCAGTTGATGATCGCAGCCCGCGATATTAAAGTCAATAATGAAGAAGCGCGCGCCAGTTATAAGCCGCGGCGCGGCGACGTCATCGAAATCACCATCAGGGAACAGATTCCCCAGGACATCCTGCCGGAGCCGATCCCGCTTGATATAATTTACGAGGACGATGACATCATTGTCGTCAACAAACCCCAGGGACTCGTCGTTCACCCGGCGACGGGAAATTACTCCGGGACGCTCGTCAACGCCCTGATGCATCATTGCCAACAACTTTCCAACGTTAACGGGATCATTCGCGCCGGCATCGTCCACCGCATCGACAAGGACACCTCCGGGCTGCTCGTCGCCTGCAAAACCGACGACGCCCACCGCCGCGTCAGCATGCAGTTTAAGAAAAAACTCGTGACCCGCGTTTACGAGACGCTGGTCCACGGCGTGATTGTCCATGACACCGGTCGGATCGACGCGCCAATCGGCCGTCACCTCGATAACCGCAAATTGATGGCCGTCACCGCCGGCGGGAAACCGGCCGTGACCCATTTTAAGGTTATCGAAAGGTTTGCCGGGCACACGCGCCTGGAACTTAGGTTGGAGACGGGAAGGACGCACCAGATTCGCGTCCACTTGCAATACATCGGCTACCCGGTCGTCGGCGACCCCTATTACGGCGCGAAAAAAGACGAGAACAAGAACGGCCAGTTCCTGCACGCCAAAATACTGGGGATATACCACCCAAGGACGGGCGAGTTTATGCAATGGGAAGCGCCGCCGCCGGATTATTTCCAAGAATATCTTGAATTATTGCGAAGTCGGGAACAATCCTGACTTTTTTGTCGTATAATATAACGGAGTGATAGCGATGCGCAGGTTTGTTTTTGCGGTTCTCGCCTCGTTTTTATTGTATTATTGCCTGTGCGCGGCCTTGAATTTCGCGGCGCCGGAAATAAAAAAAGCCGCCCCTAAGAACGGCTGTCCTTTTTAACTTTCTCCCAGTTTTTAAAATTCATCTTCGCGATCGTGTTGAAAAACGCTTCGTTTTTCTCTTTTAATATTTTCGCGATCGCCAAATCGACTTTATTGCCGGCGCCTTTCGGGAGATCAAACCCGACTTCCTCGGACAGTTTTTCCATTTCCTTGATAAACAGGTAACGGGCGACGATCGAGGCCGCCGCGACGGCGATGTGCTTGCTTTCTCCCTTTTCCACGAGCTCCACGTTCTTGATCATGATTTCCTGACCTTTCAAGTAATCGAAATACTTTTCCCGGGTGGTGAAGGCGTCGATAATAATCGCGTCGTATTCGCTTACCTTCGGCAAAATATTATATATGACGTTATTATGAAGAAGGGCTTTGATTTTATTCATATTGCAATTATTTCGCGTCGTAAGGTAATTATACTTAAGATTATTGAGAATCAGGGCGCTCGTTTTCACGACGCGCATGATTTCCGGGGCGATTTCCAAGACTTGAATGTCGTTGATTTTTTTCGAGTCCTTTACCCCGAGCCGCATCAAAGGCAGAATCTGCATTTTCGGGACATAGGCGGCGGCGACGACAATCGGACCGAAAAAGTCTCCGGTCCCGACTTCGTCGGTGCCGATGACGGAGAGGTTGATCGCGTCGGTCGTGTTGGCGGCTTTCTCGGTTTTCTTCTCGATCGAGAGCATCTCGCAAATATCGTTATAGATCTCCCGTCCGCCCGAGCCTTGGATAAGCATCGTGAGCGTCTTGAAAATCGTTAAAGTCGCCCCTTTGTATTTGGCCCGAAATAGTGTATAATTATTAGTGTGGGGAACAGAATAGAGATGATATCGACTGATTACTTCCCCCGCTTGTGAACTTGTAAGATTTATTGTGAAACCCATATTAACATCCTCATATCTATTATACCATAAAAAGCGGAAAATTGGAAGCGTAAATATGACGAAGCATTTATTGACATTGGAATTAGACCGGATAATCGCCGCCGTGAAGGAAAAGACGGTTTTAGAGCACGATTACAGCGTCGAGACGGTCGAGCTCTTAAACGACCGCGCCGCCGTCGAACGGGCTTTGGCCGAAGTCGACGAGGCGGTGATTTTACGGCAGCGGATGCATCGCTTTCCTCTCTATTTCGAAAGCGATATTTTGTTTATTCTTAATATGGTCCATAAGAACCGGACGCTGAGCGTCGAGGAATTGATCGAGATCGGTAAGTTTCTCGACACCATCAAGGCGAACCGCGCTTATCTTGATTCGCTCGAATCAGCCCAGATCCCGGTCACCTATTACCGGGAGTACGTCAGCGAACTTTTCTATCCCAAGGACCTAAATAATCGGATTAAGGAAATCTTGACTCCGTACGGCGAGATCAGCGACGACGCGTCCGACGCTCTGCGCTCCATTCGCCGGGCGATAAAGGACGCGGAGAAAAATATCCAACTTAAATTACAGGAATTCATCAACAAAAATTCCGCCAAGCTGACCCAGCCCCTAGTTTCCATGCGCAACGACCGTTACGTCGTTCCCGTGAAAATCGAGTTCAAGAACGCCGTTCCCGGGATTGTCCACGATCTTTCGTCGTCTGGGGAGACGGCTTTTATCGAGCCCTTGGCCGTCGCCAATCTTAACAACCGTTTAAACGAGCTTTTGGAAGACGAGAAACGGGAAATATACAATATTCTCATAACGACTTCCCGCGAGGTGGATGCTTATTACGCGGAACTTACCACGTCGTTTAATATTCTGAAACAACTCGACCTCGTTTTCGCAAAAGCGGAATACGCGCTCGAAATCGGCGCCTGCCGCCCGCGCGTCAACGATCAAGGGATTTTTTCTTTGATTAACGCCCGTCATCCCTTGCTTGACATGGAAACCGTCGTTCCCAACACCGTGACTTTCGGGAAATACCGGGGAATTTTAATTACCGGACCCAATACCGGCGGGAAGACCGTCCTGCTTAAAACGGTCGGGCTTTTGGCGCTGATGGTCAAGGCCGGGCTCTTGGTGCCCTGCGCTCCGGAAAGCGATATAATGATTTTTGATAACGTGTTCGCCGATATCGGCGACGAGCAGAGCATTGACCAAAGCCTTTCCACTTTTTCCGGACATCTGAAAAACATCATCGACATAATCGATAACGTTACCGAGAACTCGCTCGTTTTGCTTGACGAGCTCGGATCGGGAACCGACCCCGCCGAGGGGACGGCGCTCGCGATCGCGATTTTCGATTTTTTGCTTGCGAAAAAATGCATGATAATCGCGACATCGCACTACTCGGAGTTAAAAATCCACGCTTATAATTCCGAAAATATTATCAACGCGAGCGTCGAGTTTGATCTTAAGACTTTAAAGCCGACTTATAAACTTTTGATGGGGGTTCCCGGGCAAAGCAACGCCCTGAAAATCGCCCGCCTGCTCGGGCTGAACGAAGCGATCCTTAACGCCGCCGAGCGTAACGCTTATCGGCGCGACGCGAAAACGGAGACGGCGCTCGCGAAACTGATCGATCAGTCGCGCGAGCTCGACCGGCAACTGAAATCTGCCGACGAGAAGGAGCGAATACTGCGGGAAAAACTCGCGGAGATTGACGCCCTGCGCGCGGAAACCGATTATCAAAAATCGCGGATCCTGCGGGAAGCCGAAGAAGAAGCGAAAAATATCGTCGCCGCTACCCGGACTAAAATCAATCAACTGATCGACGATTTAGATCGGCTAAAAAAACAAGGCGTTAAGACGCACGAGATTGCGGAAATGAAACACCGCTATCGCAAGATCAGGGAAGCCGCCGAAACGGAGAGCGAGGTTACCGCCGATTATGTTTACAAGCCGAATATGAGCGTGTATCTTGAAAATTTCAAGGCTTATGGTATAATAATAAAAGAAAACAAAAATAATAAATATGACGTCCAACTGGGCAACGCCACGGTGACGGTCGATAAGAAATATTTACGGCCGGCGGAAAACCCGAAGCCGAGCTTTCCTCGCCAAATCCCGAAAGTCGCGACCACCGTCAAAAAACACGTGGCGATGAGTCTTGATTTGCGGGGGCTTAGATACGAGGAAGCCCGCGATAAACTGGAAAAATACCTCGACGCCGCGTATCTTGCCGGTTTGCGAGAGGCGCATATTATTCACGGCTACGGAACCGGGGTAATCAGGGAAATGGTCAGAAATTACCTGAAAAATGCCCCCGAAGTCGAAAGCCACCGTTTTGGCGGCGAGCGCGAGGGCGGCCGGGGAGTAACGGTCATAACACTAAAACAAAAATAGGAGGAAAACGATGATTGTCGAAGCAACAGCGAAAGAAGTACAAAAAGAAACCGGGCTAGTTCTCGTTGATTTTTACGCCGATTGGTGCGGCCCGTGCAAGATTCTTAGCCCGATTATCGAGCAATTGTCCGGGGAAATCGACGGCGTCAAGTTCATGAAAGTCAACGTCGATAACGAGCGCGATTTTGCGATTGAAAACCGCGTTTCCAGCATCCCGACCTTGGTGCTTTATAATAACGGCGCGGAAGTCGCGCGGAGGGTCGGGTTTGCGCCAAAAGAGACGCTCCAGAAATGGATAAACGAATATCGTAACGATTAAGCATTAACAAAAAGCGTTAATGCTTTTATTTTTAAAAATGTCTTTAAATTTTGCTATTTTTTTGCTATAATCATATCGGAAAGAAGTGACATAATGGAAAAACTAGACATCATTAGTTTCAAACATGACGGCGAACTGCACCGCGTTTGGAAAAACGTATATAAAATATTCGGGTCCGAAGATCTCGCAATTATCGTCAACGATAAAGTAGAAGTTATCGACGGCGACGGCCATAAATGGAAGACCAAAGAGCCCGCGATATGTTACTTTTTTCGCCAGCATTGGTTTAACATTATCTGCATGATTCGCGACGACGGCATATATTATTACTGCAATCTAAGCTCGCCTTTTATCATCGACCAGGAAGGGTTAAAATATATCGATTACGATTTGGACGTGAAACTCTATCCCGACGGCGAGGTCTTGATACTGGACCGCGACGAGTATGATTATAATATCAAGGACATGCATTACCCGGAAGAGATTATTCAAATCATCAAAAGCAACTTGAGCATTCTCCTGGAATTTATCAAGGAGAAAAAAGAACCTTTCGATAATGAATCCGTTTATCGATGGTACCGATTTTTTCTCGAGAAAGCGAAAAACGGCGCGGAAAGAAAATACTGAAATATAAAGAATATAAAAGTCCGGTTGACTAACCTGACCAAACCAAAAAGGAAGGATAAAAGTTATGAAGAAAAATACTCTCAACACATTGGGATTATTGTCGTTCGCGGCTTTGATCTTGTTCGCCGTTAGCGCGCTGCTATCGCAAGTAGGCGCAAACATGGGGTTTTTCCGATGGGTAGGCGAAGGCCTGCTATTGTTCACCGTTCTTTGCCTGGCATATTTTTATGTCCGGAAGCTATCAAAGACTTGGTTAATCGTTTATGTCGTGATCGCCGTCCTGGCGGTGCTATCGTTCCTCTGGGAAGTCGGACTGTTTTGATAAAAAAGAGCACTTCGTCCGCGAAGTGCTTTCGATTTTTACGGCCCAAAAATAAAAAAGCGCGTCAAGGCGCTTTCTGGGTTTTTATTCTTTTGCGAATAGTTTTTCCGCTTGCTGCCAATCGACGATGTTGAACCAGTTGTCGATGTAGTCGCCGCGGCGGTTTTGATATTTCAGGTAATAGGCGTGCTCCCAAACATCAAGCGGTAACAGCGGGCGTAAGCCTTGCTCGAGGGGAGTGTTTTGATTGGGGGTCGAAATAATGTCCACCCGGTTGTTTTTATCGCTCACGAGCCAGGCCCAGCCGGAACCGAAACGCGAGAGCGCCGCTTTTTTGAACTCGTTTTTAAACTCTTCGTAGGAACCGAAGCGCTCGTTGATTGCCTCGGCGAGTTTGCCGATCGGCTTGCCGAGCGGTTGCGGGGTCATCGCCAACCAGAACAAGTTGTGGTTGTACACGCCGCCGCCGTTATTCCGAACCGCGGTTTGGATTTCGGCGGGAAGTTTCTCCAAGTTTGAAAGAAGTTCTTCCAACGTCAGGTGATGAAATTCGGGATGATTAGCCAGAGCTTTGTTTAAATTGTCAACATAAGCTTGGTGATGTTTGTCATGATGATAATGCATCGTTTCCTTGTCGATATAAGGCTCAAGAGCGTCGTAATCATAAGGAAGCGGCATCAGGGTGAAAGGATAATTTTGCTTTTTCATATAATCTCCTCCTAAATTAATATATTCGATTATTATCGGAATGTTTTCTTATTTCCAATTATAGTATATCATATTTCCGCCGTTCATATAAGCAATATGCTTACAAAACGAGCGCAAACGCTTAAAAATGAAGCAATGGAGAGAGCGATGAAATTAAGAATCGGAAACACTTGGGATTATTTTCTCGCGGAGGTCTTCGAGGAAGATTTTTACCGAAAGCTCGAGGAATTCCTGGAAATAGAATATCAAAACCAACGGATATACCCGGCGAGGGAAAATCTTTTTACCGCCTACCGGCTCACGCGATTTCGCCACGTGAAAGCCGTGATAATCGGCCAGGATCCTTACCACCAGCCGGGACAGGCTCACGGTATCGCCTTTTCCGTTCCCGACGGGGTGCGCGTGCCGCCGTCGCTGCAGAATATTTTCCGCGAGTTGAGCCAGGACCTGGGCGTACGGCTGCCCGCGTCGGGTAATTTGACCAAATGGGCCGAAGAAGGCGTGCTGATGCTTAACGCCATTCTTACCGTCCGCGACAGCAGCCCCTTAAGCCATCGCGGGAAGGGATGGGAAGAGTTTACGTCCCGGGTCATCTCCCTTATCAATCATAAAGCGACCCCGGTCGTCTTTTTTCTGTGGGGTCGATCCGCGCAGGAATACGAAAAACTGATCACCTCGCCCCGGCATTTGATTTTAAGAGGCGCTCATCCGAGCCCGCTTTCCGCGTCGCGCGGATTTTTCGGCGGCCGCTATTTCTCCCGATGCAATAGTTTCTTGGTCGATAATAATGTTGAGCCGATTGATTGGCGTTTGAGTTAAATATTTCACTAAATAAGCGGGTTTTTATTCCGCGGCGATTTTTATAACGGTGTTTGTCTTTAAGATTATCGTGATCACGTCGCTTCCGGCATCGTTATTAAGGAAACAATCGCCGCGAAGCGCGAAAACGCGGTAGCGAAATAAGACGCGAACGCCCGGCCGACGATAAAAACGAAAGAAGAAGAGAAAAACATTTGCGTTCGGCGGGATTATATAGTATAATACAGACGACAAGTTAAGGGGAGCTTCACGAGAGGCTGAGAGGTTTGCTGTTCGGCAACGACCCTTGAACCTGATCTAGGTAATGCTAGCGTAGGAAAAACTATCGCAAAAGGTTTTTTCTTTAGCATTCCTAAAGAAAAAATTTTTTATTTTCGGAGGGAAGCAAATGAAAAACAAAGAATTAAGATTTATCGCCGAAATCGGGATTTTTACCGCCCTTGGTCTCGTTTTGGATTATGCGGCGGGGTGGTACTCGAATTTCATTTTCCCGAGCGGCGGATCGATATCGATCGCGATGGTGCCGATTTTTATCATCGCCTTCCGTTGGGGGCTTAAAGGCGGTCTTACCGTCGGTTTTTTGATCGGCGCGATACAAGTCATCTATAGCGAGGTGTTCGGCTGGGGATTAAGCTCCTTAGTTCTCGTGGCTGTTATTTTCTTCGATTATGTTTTCGCTTATACCGTCTGCGGTTTGGCCGGAGTTTTCGCGAAAAAAGCCAAAGGATTGGATAACATGCCCGGCAAACTAAATTTCGTCACGTACGGAATCTTGCTCGCGACATCGATTCGGTCTATCTTTCACATTACATCGGGTTGGCTTTTTTTCCGCGCTTGGATCCCCGAATTTTTCCTCGAGAACAGTGACTATGTTTGGTGGTACTGGTCGATCATTTATAACCTGGGATATATGGTCCCGTCGGCGATTTTATGCATATTGATTATGCACGCGATTTTCTCCCGTTTCCATAAACGTTTGCTTGACGTCGATTCCTTTATGTTTGGATAAATTACGAAAAAAATCCCCGCGCGGGGATTTTTCATTTGAAATAATACTCGTCTACGGCCGCCAAGTAATCGATCGGCGGCGCGAAACCCTGATCGACGATAATCCCGACTTCCCGAACCAAGGCGAGCGGGAGACTTTTGGCGCCGGTCTTATCGCGGTAATATTTATTGAAAACATTGATATCGATAATATAGATTTCGTTGACCTTTTTAAAATAGATAATAATAAAGGCGATTCCGCCGTGTTCGGCGACTTTCGTTAAATGTTCGACTTGATGGGGATAGATATATTTAAAGGCGAACCGCAGGTTATTCGTTTCTTTCGCCTCGTAGTCGATGTATTTTCCCCGGTATACGCCGTTGTAGTCGGTCGTTGACGGCGTCCGGTAAAAAGCCTCGACGATTCGCGCCTTGTTCCGCGCCGGGTACTCGACTTTTGTTACTTGAATCGGCGTCGGTTTCTTATAAATTACGGCCCGGTTATGGAGTCGGTAGTATTCGTTCGAGACATTGAGCGCGTTTTCGAAAAGCATTCCCTGCGTGCTCAAGCTTGTCGGCTTTTGATAGTTAATTGTCGGGTCCGGGTACTTAACTTTCACGGCGCATCACCTTAATAATTATATCATATGGCGACCTTCCCGGCAAGAAAATGTCACAGTTTTACCCGATATGACATACCCTAAACGCGGGGGCTAAAAATGGTTTTAATTATTAGCGATCGGGAAAATAATATCCGTAGCGACGGGAACCCTAATCTTGTTATTTTTGACGGCCCGTGCAAGGTCAAAACATACAAAGAGGGACCTTTTGTTATCCTGCTGCTCGGCGCGCGGGTAGAAGAGGACGGGCGCCTTTCGGGATATGATTACTTGTTTGAGGAGCTCTTGCTCACCCTTGAAGTCATCGCCGTCATCGCGACGGAAAAAAGTCAAAAACTTGCCGAGATATGCAGTCGATACCATGTGCCGTTAATCGAAGTCGGTTAAAAAACATTGATTTTTTTCGCGTTTTACGATAAAATATACTATATAGAGGAAGAAAATATATGGATAAACAAGCATTACTTGATAAACAAAAAAGAATTAGAAATTTCTCGATTATCGCCCATATCGATCACGGCAAAAGCACCCTGGCCGACCGGATCCTCGAGCTTACCGGCGCGATTGACAAACAGACGCTCAAGGAACAAGTTCTTGACAAGATGGATTTGGAAAAGGAACGGGGAATCACGATTAAACTTAACGCCATCGAAATCAATTACAAATCCGAATCGGGCGAGGAATATATATTGAATTTAATCGATACGCCCGGGCATGTCGATTTTACTTACGAGGTATCGCGCTCTTTGGCCGCTTGCGAGGGAGCGATTTTGGTAATTGACGCGACCCAAGGAATCCAGGCGCAGACGATGGCCCATCTATACCTCGCGCTTGACAATAATCTTGAAATCATTCCAGTCATCAATAAAATCGACCTTCCCAACGCTAACCCGGAAAAAGTGCTGAAGGAAATCGAGGAAGTAATCGGCATCGACTCAAACGACGCGATTGCCGTCAGCGCCAAAACCGGCGCGGGCGTCAACGCGATCATCGAAAAAATCGTCCGTACAATCCCCGCGCCGGCAGGCGATTTTTCCGCTCCGTTGCAGGCGCTAATTTTCGATTCCTACTACGACCAATACCGCGGCGTCGTGCCGCTCGTCCGGATCGTTAACGGGACGGTTAAAAAAGGCGATGTTATCCACATGATGTCGACCGGCGCCGAATACGAGGTTTTGGAGGTCGGCGTTTACCGGCCTTTGGCCACAAAACGCGACCATTTGATCGCGGGAGAGGTCGGTTACCTCGTCGCGTCGATTAAGGATGTCAAGGACATCCGCGTCGGCGACACTATTACCCATGCCGGCAGAAAAGCGGACAAGCCGCTGCCGGGATACCGGAAACTCACGCCGATGGTTTATTGCGGGTTTTTCCCGATGGACACGACGCGGTATGAGGAACTGAAAGAAGCGCTGGAAAAGATATCGCTAAACGACGCCTCGCTCGTTTATGAGCCGGAAAATTCCCACGCCCTCGGTTTCGGTTTCCGAATCGGCTTTTTGGGTCTGCTTCATATGGATATCATCAGCGAGCGGATCCGTCGCGAGTTCGGGATTGACTTGATCGCCACCGCGCCGAGCGTTATCTATAAAGTCAAGCTAACGAACGGGGAAGTCATTGAGGTCGATAACCCGGCGAAAATGCCCGAAGCCATCATGATCCAAGAAATCGAGGAACCGTTCGTTAAGACGACCGTCATGCTTCCGAGCGAGTACGTCGGCCCCGTGATGCAGATTTGTCAGAACAAGCGAGCGATCTTTCACAACATGTCTTATATCGACCCGACGCGGGTATCCCTGGTATATGATATGCCGCTGGCGGAGATTATTATCGACTTCTTTGACCGCCTGAAATCATCGACCAAAGGTTACGCCTCGTTCGATTACCACTTTTCGCAATATCGCCCTTCTAAATTGGTGCGTTTGGATATATTATTAAATGGGGAGAAAGTCGACGCTCTAAGCGTGATTGTTCATAAGGATGACGCCTATCGCCGCGGCCGCGCGATTGTCGAGAAGCTTAAAGAGCAAATTCCGCGACATTTATTCGAGATTCCGATCCAGGCGGCGATCGGCGCGCGGATTATCGCCCGATCGACGATTAAGGCATTGAGGAAAAACGTTCTTGCGAAATGTTACGGCGGCGACGTGTCGCGGAAGAAAAAACTGTTGGAAAAACAGAAGGAAGGCAAGAAACGGATGCGGGCGATCGGTAACGTCGAGATTCCCCAATCCGCGTTTTTAGCCGTCTTAAGCATCGATGAATAACCCGCGAGCGCTTTATATTCACATCCCTTTCTGCGATAATATCTGCGCTTATTGCGATTTCTATAAAATGAAGGCGAAGCCGGCCCTTAAAGCCCGCTATATCGACGCCCTTTGTCAAGAGATCGCCGCGAGCGCCGGGATGCTTACGGAAATCAAGACCGTCTATATCGGCGGCGGGACGCCGCTTTCGGTATCCGCCGCTTTATTCATGAAATTGCTCGAAAAACTCGCGACCTATATTGATCTTCATAAACTCGCGGAATTTACGGTCGAGGCCAATCCTAACGATATAACGCCGGAAATTTTGCCTTTGCTTCGTTTTTACGGGGTTTCCCGCATAAACTTAGGCGTCCAGTCTTTTAACGCCGGAAAACTAAAAATCCTCGGCCGAAACCACGATAAAAAAGCGGCGATTAAGGCGTTAAGGCTTCTCCGCGAGAGCGGGTTTTCCAATATTGGCGTTGACATAATATACGGCGTCGACCATAAGGATTCTTTCCGGAAAGTGAAAGCGGACCTAAGGCGCGCCTTAAAGGCGGGCGTGACCCATATTTCGCTTTACGCGTTGATACTTGAAGAAAAGACGATTCTGATGCGCCGCCTGAACAAGGGGTTATACATTCCCGCGCCGGACGATCGGCAGGCGGAAATATATTATCGGGCGACCCGGTATTTAAAACGCAAAGGGCTTAACCGCTACGAGCTAAGCAACTTTGCCAGGTCCGGTTTTGAATCGAAGCATAACCTCGTTTATTGGAATAACGAGCATTATCTCGGCCTCGGCGCCGGAGCCGCCGGTTATCTCGGCGATATTCGCTACGTCAACGCCCGCAACTTGGAAACGTATTTTGAAGCCGTAAACGCCAAAAGGCCCGCGCACGGCGAGCATACGAAACTAACGCTTCTTGATAAGATGAAAGAAGAAGTGATTTTGGGATTACGGAAAACCGAAGGGATAAATACCCGGAATTTTAGCGCCAAATACGAAAAAAATATAACCGAAGTCTTTCCCGTCGTTGAGGAACTGTTTGAAAAAGGATTATTGAAACTTCGCGGCGATAATCTCTTTATTCCCGAAGACAAACTCTTTTTGTCTAATGAAGTTTTAATTAATTTTATTTAAGAAAGAAGGGAAAGACGATGGGCAAGTATAAATTAACCAAAGACCGTTTGTTCGTTTATATTTGCTCTTTATACATTTGCGGGATATTGTTCGGCGTTTTCCTTTTCCGCGCTCCCGGCGAGCAAAATTTCGGCGAAGCAAAATTTATCCCGGTGTTTTGCGCTAACTATTGGTATGTTTTTTTAATGTGGCTGTTCGGGTTCTCCGTCATCGGCCTCTTCTTTAATTCCCTAATCGTCTTTTTTCGCGGGTTTCTTTTCGGGGCTTTGCTCGCGGTTTTGATTAAAACGAGTTTTAAGGATCTGGCGGTCTTAACCGCCCTGGAAATCATCGTTTTCATCCCCGCGTTTTTTACTCTCGGTTATTTTTCCCTGGCGAGCGCCCGTAAGCAGTTCTATAACCTTTTCGCCCCGTTCCCGGGAACCCTTGACAACAAGATCTATCTTAACGTAATGATCGTCGTGACGGTCTTAATCGTCATCTACTCGCTTGTAATCGTTATCTACCGTTAATATACGAGGATGTTATGATAAAATACCTAAAAGAATACAAAATATACATGGCGAGCGTTTTAGGCTTGGAGGCGAACACGCGCGCCGGGTACGAGCGCGATATCGCGAAATACGCGGAATTTCTCGAACAAGAGCGCGAACTAAGGCATCCCGCGGCGATAACCGCCGAGGATATCCGCGCCTTTATCGCCCGGGAAAAGCGGCGTCGCCTCACGGCGAAATCCCTTGCCAGGCGTCTTTCGTCGATTCGCTCCTTTCACCGGTTCCTGTTGACGGAAAAATACGTCGACCGCGACGTAAGCAAGATGATTGACGGGCCGAAACAAGAGAAGCGGCTGCCGCTTTTTTTGACGACGGAAGAAGTGGATAAATTGCTAAGCGTTTTACGCGCGGACAACCCGATCGAGATCCGGAATAAAACGATGATCGAGCTCGCGTATGACACCGGGCTGCGCGTGAGCGAGCTGGTAAATTTAAAACTTTCCGATTTGCGTTTGACGGTCGGGTTGATTCAGATTCTCGGCAAGGGCAATAAGGAAAGGGTTATCCCGCTGTCCGAAATCGATATTGAAAATATCGAAAAGTATCTCAATACGGCCCGGACGCGGCTATTGAAAAACCGCCGCAGCGATTTTCTCTTCGTCACCGGTCGCGGTAAAAAAATGACCCGGCAAAATTTCAATCTAATCTTGGACGAGAAAGCGCGGGCGGCGGGAATTAAGAAAAAAGTGACGCCGCATATGCTCCGTCATTCGTTCGCCTCGCACCTGCTCGCCAAGGGCATGGATTTGCGTTTTATCCAAGAACTCTTGGGACATCAAAACATTACAACCACGGAAATATATACCCACATTACCAACCTGCGCCTGCGCGAGATTTATTTGGACACGCACCCGCGGGCCGGGAAAGGATCGGAGACAGAATGACTTACAAAAGAATATTTATTATCGTCGCGGATTCGCTGGGAATCGGAGCGATGGACGACGCCGAAAAATATAACGACGTCGGCGCCAACACCCTTAAGCATTTGAGTTACGCCAAGGCTGATTTTTCAATCCCGACATTGGGAAAACTGGGAATCGGCCATTTGACCGACATCAACAATACGCCCCCGGCGACGCGACCGCTCGCTTCGTACGGCCGGATGAAAGAATTAAGCGTCGGCAAGGACACCCTGACCGGCCATTGGGAACTCATGGGTCTCTATATAAAGCGCAGCTTCCCCGTTTTTACCGATACCGGCTTCCCCGCGGAATTGATTAACAAACTCGAGGCCGAGACCGGCCGCGGATTTATCGGCAATTACGCCGCCAGCGGCACGGAAATAATCAAGGAACTGGGCGACGAGCATATGAAGACGGGAAAACTCATCTTATATACCTCAACCGACTCCGTCCTGCAAATCGCCGCTCACGAGGAGATTTGCCCGCTTGAAGAACTATACCGTGTTTGCGGGATCGCCCGGAAAATCACGCTCGACGAGCCCGCTTGGACGGTGGGACGGATTATCGCCCGACCCTTTGTCGGCGAAAATAAAACGAATTTCACCCGGACCCCGAATCGCCGCGACTACGCGATTAAGCCTTTCGAGAAAACGGTTCTCGATTCTCTTAAGGCGAACGGCTATGACGTTATCGCCGTCGGGAAAATTCACGATATATTCGCGGGCGAGGGGATAACGGAAGCGTACAAGACGAAAAGCAACCGCCACGGGATGGAAGAGATGATTCGCCTGGCGAAGCGGGATTTTAGCGGCGTCGCGTTCGCCAATCTCGTCGATTTCGACGCCGTGTACGGCCATCGCCGCAACGCCTTAGGCTACGCCCAGGCCGTCGAGGAGTTCGACCGCGCTTTGGAAGAATTTTTACCGCTCGTAAGCGATGAGGATCTGCTTATTGTCTGCGCCGATCACGGCAACGATCCCGTTCACCACGGAACCGACCATACGCGCGAATACGTTCCGCTCCTGGCATACAATCCTTTAAATTCCGGGAAAAACCTAGGCGAGCGGGAGAGTTTTGCTGATGTCGGCGCCACGTTAAGCGAGAATTTCGGCGCGGAAAAGCCCTCGATCGGGAAAAGTTTTCTGAAAGAAATCCGGGAAACGAGGTAAAACGATGAAAAAAGAAAGATTCGTGTTAAACTTGTCTCAACAAGGGACTGTCGAACTGTTTAAATGGCATAACGAGAGACGGGCTTTTTTTAAAGGCGTGATATTGCTCGTTCACGGCATGGCCGAGCATATCGAGCGTTACGATGAATTCGCGCGATTTCTCGCGCAAAACGGTTATATCGTCTACGGTCATAACCAGCGCGGCCATAAGGGGTCGATAGCGACATACGAGGATTACGGCTATATGTCGGCCGACGATAATTTTTTCATCCTTGTTTCCGACGTTAGCGAAATAGTTAACAAATTGAACAAGGAATATCAAAAATTGCCGATTTATTTGTTCGGTCACAGCATGGGAAGTTTCGTCGTTCAAAGATACGCCCAGCTCTACGGCAAAAAAATAAACGGGATAATTCTTTCCGGCTCGGCAAAATTTCCGAAAATTCTTTTATTTTCGGGCGCGTTTATCAGTCGGCTCGTTAAAAAATTCAAAGGCCCGCGGCATCGCAGCAAATTAATATACAACCTGATGTTCGGCTCCTTCAATAGGAAATTTCGTCCCAACCGGACGGAAGCAGATTGGCTTAACACCAAACCGGACGAGGTCGACAAGTATGTCAACGATAAATACTGCGGCGGGATATTTACGGCGGCTTTCTATAGCGATTTTTTACGCGGGTTAAAAGAAATGAACGCCAATTATGACCTTATCCCGAAAGACTTGCCGATTATGATTATTAGCGGCGAACGGGACGCTTGCGGGGGAATGGCGAAATTGGTTAGGGGATTATACAAGAAGTATCGGAAACTTAATATTTCCGATCTGAAGCTTAAACTTTATCCGGAAGCGCGTCATGAAATCCTTCATGATAAATGCAAAGAAGAAGTATTTGCTGATTGCCTGGAATGGCTTGAGGAAAGACAAGCCGACAAGGACGGCCGATTAACCTAACATACCAAAGATTCTTGATTCGAGAATCTTTTTTTATTTTAAGCCGTCGCGACATTAATTAACCCTTCGCCAGAGAAGATTAAAACGGCGAAGACGGATAATTACCAATTAATCTTCTGTTAACAAGCCCTGACGACGGCGCGTTTCAGCCTTTCAGCAAATCTTTCATTGTGATGAATTAACAGAAGAACTTTTTCAAGCATCTGCGAAGTTAATTATTTCATGCAAGGCTTTGAACTTGGTTTTTTAAAAATAAGCTCTTCTCTGGTTAGTTTTTAAAAAAAGAAGAACTAGCCAATTGAGCATATTTTGTTTATATGCTGATATTAAAATAAGCGCGGGAATAGATCAGAGCAAATTATGAAAGTCTATATCGTCTGATGAATATAAGTCAGCGACATATACCCTTCGTCTGAGAAGATTAATAAGAAAAAGACATATAATTGTCAATTAGTCGTTTATTAGCGCGTCCTGGCCAATTGAGCGATTTGCATATTCGATGCTTTTATTAATTTTGTTATAAATAGAATTGCATTGAAAAGCTGCCCGATCAAAGAAACATTTTATGCAATCCTTTAGAGTTTGTTTTTTAAGAACGGCCTCTTCTCCGATTCGTTATAAAACAGAAGAACTAGTCGAATCAAACATGCTGTATCAAACTAACCTTGGGCATAATTTACGGGCAAAGGATTTCATGAATCGCCGGGTAACTTTTTTCGATACTCTTATGTGTATACGATAAACACCCTTCGCTTGAGGCGATTAAAAAGAAAAGGACATATAATTATCAATTAGTCTTTTATTAGCAAGGCCCGGGCGCGGGTTTGATTTGCTTATTTGCCTGTTTTTTAATTCGACTGAATACACCCATTGTCTGGGAAGACTAAAAAGTAAAAGTCGTATAATAATTGATTAATCTTTTCAACATGCTCAGGCGAACCTTCATATAATGAAAAACTTATCCGGCCTAAATCTTGGCCGGAAAATTATGACGATGCATATAATCTTAAGTTAACCTTTTCGATTTAAGCCGGAAAGAAAGTCTAATAACAACACTTTCAGCATCTTTCATTTATGACCTCTTCTGCATTTTTTTTCTTTAAAAGAAGTTCTGGATGAATAAAAATACCCCTCGCCAGAGAAGATTAAAACGATGAAAGCGGATAATTACCAATTAATCATCTATTAACAAGCCCTGACAACGGCGCGTTTTAGCATTTCCGTAAATCTTTCATTGTGATGAATAAGAAGAATAATTTTTTTAGCATTTGCGAAGTCAATTATTTCATGCAAGGTTTTGAACTTGTTTTTTAAAATAACCTCTTCTCTTGTTAGTTTTAAAAAAGAAGAACCAGCCAAATAAGCTTACTTTGTTTATAAGTTAATATTAAAATAAGCGCTGGAATAGATCAGAGCAAAATATGAAAGTCTATATCGTCTGTTGAATATGAGTCAACGACATATACCCTTCGTCTGAGAAGATTAAATAAGTAATGTTGGATAATCAATGATTAGCGTTTTATTATAAAAATTAGAATATCATTGGAAATGTGGGCATAGTATGAGGATTAAGGTTTTATAACATTTTTCTTGACGAAATGACAAATTCTCGGAATATTATGCTTATTACCCCTTGTGAGAGAAGATTAAATAAAAAAAGCCGGATAATTACCTATTCGCATGTTATTAGAGGGCCCAGGAGGGGTGGCCCAAAAATGAAGATACATTCGGAAAATTAAAAGGAAAGAAAAAAAGACAAAAATATATTTTAAACGAATATGATATTTTGTCTTTGTGATGAATCAAAGCGGTTAAAAGTAGATCTGGCGTCTATTATGTTCTTTGTTTGAATAATCTGTATGTCACGGAACAAAAAGCGTCAAATAGACTAGATCCTCCATTCATGTTTTTTTGACAAATTATATCATATTTCGAGTATGATATAATTTAATATCAGTTTAATACAATCATGAATGTCATATTATGCAATATTATATGTTTTGAGTATATTTATTTCGACATGTTTCAACATATGATAATAATATGTCAACGAATCTTTTTCGCCGGCCAAATGCCGGCTTTTTTTAAAGGCGCCGTAGGAGCTTGGCCGAGCCACAATGGAGTAACGATGATTTGACGGGTATCGAAACGGATCATCTCTCGATGGCTCGGCGAAGAGCTTAAGCGCGTTTTATAAGCTATCCTGACAAAGGACACATATGAAATGTCCTATACTCAAGACCGTTATTTATCCGCTTATCAACAAACAACATTATATAAGCGATCAACCTAGATATATCCTATTTAACATAATATATATTATAGGTAGTATAAAAAGTCAGGTTTTATCCGCGATAAATGACGTCAAACAACATTTTTATACAATCATTACAACACGATATTACATGAAATCAGATAATACTACATTTCACAGACTGCCTCCCGCCGATGATCCGCTTCTTGCTTCGCCTTGATTCCAACGGTTCTTTTTGATGTTTTTCCCTATTTTCCTCTTCTGACCATCTTAGCTTTATGAAGCATTACAAATATTATAGTTATTTTTGAATATGATAATGAAAATATAGATATTTGTGAATTTCTGTTCGTCAAGAATCGCTAAAATGACGCCGGCGCCGGTCCGCTTCTGTTTTGAAAACACTCCTCATGTTTTTAGGCGTATGTTTTAAATGCCCTATGATAATAAAAAAAGTTCCGATAAACGGAACTAATGATAGGTATGTGATTTGATCTTAAATGTCGCATGTTGTCATAAGGCTGCTAGAAAAGACGAATGATGGTTAATATTGTTTAAAAAAGATAATCTTCTCTGGCGAGGGGTATCGGGCGCTAATTCTCGCTTGTCATCTGCTTTTTGCTTATGAAAATGGATGCGATCATAAAAGCCAAAGCAAACAACAACTGAATCAACATGTTTATGAATATTTTTGTTAAAGAATCGGAAGTCAGTTCGGTCAGGAACCCGATCCTGTTGTTGTTAACAACATAATAATAATTGGGGAATACTCGCGCGAAAGTGAGCATGCCTTTGGACAAGAGATCCTGGGGAACGAACGCCCCGCAAATAAAACAAGTGCCGAGCGCGAAAACATTTGTAAAAGCGCCCAAAACGTTTCTTGTTTTGATGTATAAGCTGAAAGCGTACCCCATCGCGCCAATAGCAAGCGTCACGCAGAAAGCGTTAAGAACGAACAAAACTCCTCTTATGCTTAACATGCTCCGGGGATAAAGAATAAAGCTTAACCCGCACATAATCGCGAACACGATCAAACCTAAAAACAAATGGCTGAGAATCAATTGCGCGTTCAGTTTTGCTTGAGACAGCGGGCTAACGTCAATGCGTTGGCGGAGATGTTTCTGGCGGAAAACAATCATGACTGTGCCGATAACGGTAAATATAACGGAAATAAACAGATAAGTCAAATAATTGTAGTAAAAGGCGACTTCAACGGGCGCGTTCGCCTCTTGAACCGTTTTTTCGATCTCTATCGATTTTTCCAGATCATCAATAACGGCCGGGATAACCTCCGAAACTGTTTCATCGGTGTTATTCAAATACACTTTCACGGTGTGTAGATATTTATTGATCGCGCGCTTAGTGGCCACCGTGTGAGCGGCGTCGGGCACAGATTTTTCGATTAAACTCACTTCTTCTCCCGCGAGGAATTTCGCCGTGAAACCCTCGGGAATAATAAGCGCGATATAGATCTCCCTGAAATATAGGGCGTCTTCGATGTTCTTCTCCTCGACATTTCTAAAATAAGCGAAATTGTCCAAATATTTCTTAAGCCCGTTTAATAAGTCCGTATCCGCGTCTTTGTTTATAACGGTGACATAAGTTTTCGTTGGTTGAAATCCATAAGTCTCTTTCGGGTTTGAGCGGATAAACAAAAGACAGATAATAACGAAAGCGACGAACGTTATTACGATGCTAACGATGTTTTTATAAAATATCTTCAAATAGACCTTAAATACTCTCATAGCTGTCCCTCCTATACTGCAATAACGTAAGCGAGACAAAAAGAATCAGCATGATTGCTAGAATGAGAATATTTTGAAAATAGCGTTCAAGGGACGTGAAATAATACAAGCTATAAAACCCGTCGGTTATGGAGTTTACCGGGTTGATATACCCGATGATTGGCGCCTTGGTGTTTATCAGGTATTTCATCGGCGGGTACATCATTCCCGACAAAAATGACCCGAAAACGCCAAAAACCGTGCATATACCGATCTTGGCGCCTTCCTTCATCCGGCGGAACGTTATTCCCAATAAAGCTCCGAAAAAAATGCCGGTTAGCGAACCCAGGACGCATAACAAAAGAACATATAGGTAATTCCCAAGGGTGATGCCTAAAAGGCCAACGAGATAGATAAGTAATATTATCACTTCAGCTATATGTATGGTGAAAGCCGCGGCAATATTCGATAACAACAATTTATATCTTTTTGTAGGCGAAACGCTGTAACGGACGCCTTTGGCCGATAAATTAGGCTGAAGATTTGTTATTTCCCCCGTTCCCAGAAATGATCCGTTAATGACCGCCATGGCGATAAGCGCGTAAAAATAGAGCAATGTATTATTGGGGTCATTGGTGCGCGACTGATAGTCCAAATATTCCGCTTGATTAGCGATATCGGCGATTAATGTTTCGACGTCAACCGCGCCTTGAGTTTTTAAGATTATCGAATCTATAATAGAAGTGGTTTGGACATATTCATCAAGGAAAGTTTTTAAAATCGTCGCCTTAAGGCCGGAGTTTTTAATCGTCAAAAATATGCCTTCTTCTCCCCACTCAATATAACCGGTAATCATATTTTTATCCAGAAGTTCCGTCGCTTCTTCTTTTTCTTTTTGTCCAACGTTAAACATCTTCCGCTCTTCGCCATATTCAACGGTCTCGATTACCTCTACGAATTCTTCCGGCATACTCTCCGCGTCGACTAACACAACGTTTATCGTTTCATAATTATCCAAATTAGAGAGATGACCGAAAGCAAAGTGATAGAGCGTCGCGAGCAGGAGCGGGAAGATCATTGTCCAAAAGACGAGCACCTTATCGCGAATCAAGGTTTTTATTCTTGTCTTGTATAGAAACATTCTTAATCCCTCAGTTCTTTTCCCGTCAATTCCAAGAAAACATCATTTAGCGTCGGCAACTCGGAATAAATCTTTTTATATTCCTGATTGTTCTCGTTCAATATTTTCAATACCTCGGGTATAATGGTTTTTCCTTTTCCCGATTTAACGACCAACAATTTATTCTTTACTTCCACGCTGATGACATTGTTAAGGTTTTTAATAACTTCCACGGTGGATTTTTTTATATCCTCAAGCTCGATTTCAATAATCTCTCCCAATGAAATCATTGCTTTTAACTTCTCTTTGCTTCCCTCGGCTATTGTTTTTCCTCTATCAATGATTAAGATGTAATCGCAAAGTTGCTCTACTTCTTCCATGTAGTGAGAAGTATAGATGATTGTGGCGCCTTGTTGATTGAGTTTCTTGATTCCCTCGAGGATGTTGTTTCGGCTTTGCGGGTCGATTCCTACCGTCGGCTCGTCCATAATAATAAGTTTAGGTTTATGAGCTATGCCACAAGCTATATGTAATCTTCTTAAGAGCCCTCCGGATAATTTTTTTGGATAAAAATTCCGGTAATTATTAATTGATACAAAATTAAGCGCTTCTTCTACTAATTTTTTTCTGGTGTTTTTATTCTTCACATATAACCCGCAAAAATAATCAACGTTTTCATAAACTGTAAGTTCCTCAAACACGGCCACATTTTGCGTGACTATCCCAATGTCTTTTTTTATATGATAACTTGTGGGCTTCATAGGTTCTCCAAAGAGTTCCACTGTGCCTTGGTTATATTTAAGCAATCCAAGGATGCAATTGATACTGGTTGTTTTACCGCTACCGTTGGGTCCCAGCAGCCCAAAAATTTCTCCTTCCCGCACTTGATAGGTTAAATTATCAAGAGCTTTTACGCCATTGCTATAAACTTTCACCAGATTTTCCACTTTTACAACTATCATTTTATTTCCTTCCTTTTTGAATTTGTAACATGGATATTATACGAAATTATTGAAATTAATGCAAAATATTTTATTGTTATTTTTTTAGGTTTGTGAATATATTATTGTTTTTATAATATTTCTTATGTAAAATGCGGACAATTTAAAAAATGTCCGCATAGATTATAACTCCCCACGCCATATCGATAGTGCCATTTCAATCCCCGCGCCCGTAAAGAGCGCGACGTTATAACTACAAGTTATGTCTGTAATCGTATGTATTTCAATCCCCGCGCCCGTAAAGAGCGCGACAAAAATCAACTCCGTTTCTGCATTTTTTAGGTAGATTTCAATCCACGCGCCCGTAAAGAGCGCGACGTAAAATTAAATCATTGTTGGAATATGTAGATTGATTTCAATCCACGCGCCCGTAAAGAGCGCGACAAGCTGTATCACGATTTGATTAAAAATCATATCAATTTCAATCCACGCGCCCGTAAAGAGCGCGACGTGATATGATGGTCGATAAAAATTTTGAAATTTATATTTCAATCCACGCGCCCGTAAAGAGCGCGACCGATCGTAAAGGAAATGGCTGGAGCATCAAATGGATTTCAATCCACGCGCCCGTAAAGAGCGCGACCTTCGCGGAACGCAATGGAGAGATTGGCGAGAGTATTTCAATCCACGCGCCCGTAAAGAGCGCGACGATAAAACTGCCGGATCATGTACGGCTTCCCGGAATTTCAATCCACGCGCCCGTAAAGAGCGCGACTAAAACTGCCGGATGCCCAGATGCCCAATTTCAATCCACGCGCCCGTAAAGAGCGCGACCCTTTCTAATATTATCTAAAAACGTCTTTTGTTCCATTTCAATCCACGCGCCCGTAAAGAGCGCGACACAAGAGCTTGTTACTCTCTCGGCAAAAATGAGAATTTCAATCCACGCGCCCGTAAAGAGCGCGACACCGGACCGGTAGTGCCAAAATATTGGCCTGTCGATTTCAATCCACGCGCCCGTAAAGAGCGCGACATCACATTTCTTGATTTCGTTTTCTCGATCGAAAAATTTCAATCCACGCGCCCGTAAAGAGCGCGACCTTGTCAAATGGCTTAGTGACAATGAATATTTGCATTTCAATCCACGCGCCCGTAAAGAGCGCGACTTGCAAACTTACACGTATTATCCTCGCGCATTTGCATTTCAATCCACGCGCCCGTAAAGAGCGCGACTTGCAAACTTACACGTATTATCCTCGCGCATTTGCATTTCAATCCACGCGCCCGTAAAGAGCGCGACCGCACGTTACCGAGCAACTGGAAAACGGCGAGATAGCATTTCAATCCACGCGCCCGTAAAGAGCGCGACAACGTCGAGGTGAGGCATTAGTCGATTTTTGGACATTTCAATCCACGCGCCCGTAAAGAGCGCGACGTATTTATTAGACCTTTGCTTTGGTTGTTTGGTGTATTTCAATCCACGCGCCCGTAAAGAGCGCGACGCCATTCTCTTGAGCAAAAAAACTTAATAACGGAGGTAAATTTCAATCCACGCGCCCGTAAAGAGCGCGACATGAAATGGGTTATAAACCTAAACTTAATGTTGCTGTAAATTTCAATCCACGCGCCCGTAAAGAGCGCGACATTATACAAAACTTTTTCTCTCAACTACGTAAACGATTTCAATCCACGCGCCCGTAAAGAGCGCGACAAATTTACTTTGTATGATTTATTAAAGAGCAATATTTCAATCCACGCGCCCGTAAAGAGCGCGACGCACCAAATGCTCGAACGGCTTCGTTCCCACTCGAATTTCAATCCACGCGCCCGTAAAGAGCGCGACCGAAGCAGGAAGTAGATTGGCTGAAGGATTACTTATTTCAATCCACGCGCCCGTAAAGAGCGCGACTGCATATAAAAATATCGTTATTATCCTTAATTGTAATTTCAATCCACGCGCCCGTAAAGAGCGCGACTTTTTTTTTTTATAAAAATTTTTAAAAATTTTTTATTTCAATCCACGCGCCCGTAAAGAGCGCGACCACGAAATTGACGGTTATTATACTAGTTTTATCAATTTCAATCCACGCGCCCGTAAAGAGCGCGACTGAACCGGAAATGGTTTTCGAGCGCTATAGCAAGATTTCAATCCACGCGCCCGTAAAGAGCGCGACACTCAAGACGGAACAATTAAAGAGTTCCCATCCGCATTTCAATCCACGCGCCCGTAAAGAGCGCGACTATTTGTCTATCGGCAGGTTTGACAAATTTAATCTATTTCAATCCACGCGCCCGTAAAGAGCGCGACTCACACGCTCGAACCCGAAGACATTAATTATTACATTTCAATCCACGCGCCCGTAAAGAGCGCGACTGCACCCGTATTGCTTTTTTACGCAAAAATCTGCATTTCAATCCACGCGCCCGTAAAGAGCGCGACGGCCTCAAAATTAGATAAGGCAAATCTCGGCGAGATTTCAATCCACGCGCCCGTAAAGAGCGCGACTTCCATCGCAACTTTATAAAAATTTAGACCCTGCTATTTCAATCCACGCGCCCGTAAAGAGCGCGACAAGTCTATTTGGAGGTGAAAGGCGGGGTTCTTATATTTCAATCCACGCGCCCGTAAAGAGCGCGACGGGACGGCTAAGCAATACCGGGTATCTTCGACGCGGATTTCAATCCACGCGCCCGTAAAGAGCGCGACAAAAAAGTCCTTCGAGGACGTCATAAATGAAATCATTTCAATCCACGCGCCCGTAAAGAGCGCGACTTTGCGAGTACTCAAAGAGGCTATTGCTAAATTAATTTCAATCCACGCGCCCGTAAAGAGCGCGACACATTTCGTTCTTCGTTGACAAAGCTGATGTCGATATTTCAATCCACGCGCCCGTAAAGAGCGCGACCCAAGATCGTCAATACGGCTATGCAGTTCGTCAAGAATTTCAATCCACGCGCCCGTAAAGAGCGCGACTCCGACCGAGTACGTATTGCCAGGTTATAATGTCATTTCAATCCACGCGCCCGTAAAGAGCGCGACCTGAGAGCGTCGACGCTTCGGCCGAGAGCCAACAGATTTCAATCCACGCGCCCGTAAAGAGCGCGACACACATTTTCCGGATTCGTTTTCTCGATCGACAAATTTCAATCCACGCGCCCGTAAAGAGCGCGACCGCATTGTCAAACCAACAATCGCCATCTGTAGACTATTTCAATCCACGCGCCCGTAAAGAGCGCGACTTAAAATAGTTTCAAAACTATATTCACCTTCTATAATTTCAATCCACGCGCCCGTAAAGAGCGCGACATCCGAATCAGTATGTTGTTCCCAAGCCAACGTCATTTCAATCCACGCGCCCGTAAAGAGCGCGACCGCGGCAACTCGTGCATTTGGAGCAACTTCTCCGATATTTCAATCCACGCGCCCGTAAAGAGCGCGACACAAACTTTTATACCATGGGATCACAACAATTCAATTTCAATCCACGCGCCCGTAAAGAGCGCGACATCGCGAGGAGTGTGATTGTGGTTTTTATTGGCTCATTTCAATCCACGCGCCCGTAAAGAGCGCGACTATTGCAAGTATTAACTATCCAAATAAATATTGTATTTCAATCCACGCGCCCGTAAAGAGCGCGACGTATCTTTAATTAATTTGCTCTCAATGGCAGTTTATTTCAATCCACGCGCCCGTAAAGAGCGCGACAAAAAAGCCTAACGATACCGTTTTAACGCGGTGGGATTTCAATCCACGCGCCCGTAAAGAGCGCGACAAAAGTAATTTTCTCGTAATCAATACCAAATAAGATTTCAATCCACGCGCCCGTAAAGAGCGCGACTGAAGTACTGGACCAGTCTGCTGCCGCAAGCGCGCTGGATTTCAATCCACGCGCCCGTAAAGAGCGCGACGTGCTTCGATCCGTTCAAGTATTGCTACGTCGAGCGATTTCAATCCACGCGCCCGTAAAGAGCGCGACCTTGTGGATTCCCGAGTTGATTTAACGCCCACTTTTATTTCAATCCACGCGCCCGTAAAGAGCGCGACCTTAACCGATTATTTTCAATATTATGATACAAACATTTCAATCCACGCGCCCGTAAAGAGCGCGACACTTTTTATTAAAAAGCCAAGGGGTGATTTAATTTATTTCAATCCACGCGCCCGTAAAGAGCGCGACATCCGTTGTAATAAAAAATGTGGTCCGGATTGATTAATTTCAATCCACGCGCCCGTAAAGAGCGCGACTGAGATTCCCACTGTTGTTAAGCATGCGTGTTGTATTTCAATCCACGCGCCCGTAAAGAGCGCGACTGAGATTCCCACTGTTGTTAAGCATGCGTGTTGTATTTCAATCCACGCGCCCGTAAAGAGCGCGACATAATCGAATTATACAAAACTTCTTTTCACAATTAAATTTCAATCCACGCGCCCGTAAAGAGCGCGACTAGAAAGGAGGTTTAAATAATGTATAAACCGTTAAATTTCAATCCACGCGCCCGTAAAGAGCGCGACACCCTGACTACACTGTAGGCGCTCTTATGGGAGAATTTCAATCCACGCGCCCGTAAAGAGCGCGACAGTATAATAGTAAGCGTAAAGGAGGTAAATTATATATTTCAATCCACGCGCCCGTAAAGAGCGCGACATTTTTTTATACATTTTATCGCCTCCTTTCTTTTATTTCAATCCACGCGCCCGTAAAGAGCGCGACTATCAAATGTTTGCACCAAGCGGAGTAGACGAAAAATTTCAATCCACGCGCCCGTAAAGAGCGCGACCGGCAACTCGTGCTTTTGGTGCAACAAGTCCGATATTTCAATCCACGCGCCCGTAAAGAGCGCGACAATCTTGGGAAAAATACGCGGAAGAGATTTTCTCGATTTCAATCCACGCGCCCGTAAAGAGCGCGACGAGGAAGAGGAGTAAACAAGATGTCTATTACCGTTATTTCAATCCACGCGCCCGTAAAGAGCGCGACAGCCCGCCGTGTCCTTATTGTGTGCCCCAACACTTTATTTCAATCCACGCGCCCGTAAAGAGCGCGACTTGCGCCCCATTATTATTATAACACAACATGACAATTTCAATCCACGCGCCCGTAAAGAGCGCGACGGAGCGATGTTGTTAGATATGATAACAACAAAAAAATTTCAATCCACGCGCCCGTAAAGAGCGCGACAATCCAGATCATATATTTTTGCATAACGGTTATAATTTCAATCCACGCGCCCGTAAAGAGCGCGACTCCGCTGATTTCGTCCACATTGTTAGCGGGAGTTAATTTCAATCCACGCGCCCGTAAAGAGCGCGACGACAATATATTGGCAGTTATCGTATAGGTGACGAATTTCAATCCACGCGCCCGTAAAGAGCGCGACGGACGATTTGGCGGGAGAATTTGACGAAGTAATCAATTTCAATCCACGCGCCCGTAAAGAGCGCGACTTAATTATCCTAATAAATATAACGATCTGCACATATTTCAATCCACGCGCCCGTAAAGAGCGCGACTTTATTTTACTCTAAATCATCTAAGCCTAACGCTTATTTCAATCCACGCGCCCGTAAAGAGCGCGACATGCACCAGATATAACATAACATTCATAATCTACAATTTCAATCCACGCGCCCGTAAAGAGCGCGACCGTAGAGACAAATCATTATTGGAATATGTTAACTGATTTCAATCCACGCGCCCGTAAAGAGCGCGACCATAATATTTCTTTTTCTCTTTCCGATAACGACCATTTCAATCCACGCGCCCGTAAAGAGCGCGACATAAAGGTTCTGTAATTTTGTTAGACGAAATCGGAATTTCAATCCACGCGCCCGTAAAGAGCGCGACATATTAGTGATAATTTAGATGATGTTTTTTCCTAATTTCAATCCACGCGCCCGTAAAGAGCGCGACCTATTACATGGTTAGTAATGATTTAGACGATTACATTTCAATCCACGCGCCCGTAAAGAGCGCGACAGTTGCCGAGGCTGGAAACATAAAACTTGTTCGAGATTTCAATCCACGCGCCCGTAAAGAGCGCGACGTTGCTATTGACAGTTTATCTGAGTTGCAAATGAATTTCAATCCACGCGCCCGTAAAGAGCGCGACGTTCCGATTACGGGCGCTTGATCATTCCGTTCCTATTTCAATCCACGCGCCCGTAAAGAGCGCGACCATCGTCAAATTGACCGGCTAAATCATCCATAATAAATTTCAATCCACGCGCCCGTAAAGAGCGCGACAAAAAGACGACCTGGCGGGGGTCTACTTTCCAAGATTTCAATCCACGCGCCCGTAAAGAGCGCGACGTAAAAATCATGATTATGTTATTAAAAAGTTGCGATTTCAATCCACGCGCCCGTAAAGAGCGCGACCTTGTTGGTACTCTTCACTTGCGTAAGCAAGTGGATTTCAATCCACGCGCCCGTAAAGAGCGCGACTGTGGATTCCCGAGTTGATTTAACGCCCACTTTTATTTCAATCCACGCGCCCGTAAAGAGCGCGACGCGCCAAAAGCGCGCG
>Ga0208823_1000370_pt1 | contig 39321 bp, 37 predicted proteins | sample AD_UKC075_MetaG_FD_184440 | JGI IMG/M metagenome (GOLD analysis project Ga0208823, IMG submission 184440) | Active sludge microbial communities of municipal wastewater-treating anaerobic digesters from USA - AD_UKC075_MetaG (SPAdes) (version 2) | ecosystem: Engineered > Bioreactor > Anaerobic >...
CCGTCGAGGTTCAGGCCGCCCACATAGGTGGTGGCATCGAAGCAGATGTCGGCATCTGCCACCCCATTTCCGGCGACATCCACCAGCTTGAAGGTGAGCACTGCGTTTTCCTGCCGACCATTGCCGCCCTGCCCGCGCAACGTGATGGATTTGTCCGATGGCGTGGCCGACACGAAACGCAGACTGCCGGACGTGGGCGCCTTCACCAGCACGGTGCCCGACTCGGTGTCCGTGCCGATGGAGGCGGTGATGGTCACCGTGCTGTCCGCAGTCTGGGCGCAGCCGTTGTCAACGAAGGTGGCGGCCGCCTTGCCATTGGGCTGCGTCGTCGCGCTGGCGGTGATGGTCGCCTTGCCCGCCGGACAGGATGACGTGAAGTTGACGGTGACCGGCTTCGTGTAGGCGGCGCCGTCCTGGAGGACGGTCACCTCGATGCTCGTCGTTCCATACGCGGAAACCGAGGCGGAGCCAATCGCCACCGCGCTCAATGTCAGCGTGCTGGGCTGCGTCGCGACACCACCGCTGGCAAAGAAGTTGGCCGATCCCGTGGCGACCACGCCGTTGACGGTGGCCGTGGCGACGACACGCCCGGCACCGGCCGAGGTGCCGAGCGATGACACGGTGACTGCGGCGATGCCGTTGCTGGTCAGGACGGCGCCGGAGGCGGGATCGAGCTTGGCCACATCGGCCGGCTGTTCGAGCTTGAACTGGACGATCTCGCCGTTGACCACCTGACCGTTTCGGGTCAGCGTGGCCTTGGCCTGCAAAGGCTGGCCGGCAACCAGGGCGGTCGTCGCCACACCGTCACCATCGACCAATTGGACGGCCAGCGCCACCGGCGAGGTGCTTCCGCCATTGCCCGAACCAGTGCCCGGCAACACCGGCGTGCCCGCATCGCCACCGCCACCGCCGCCGCACCCCACCAGGGCCAGCACGCACAGGCCGGCCACCCAGGATTTGATTTTCGAGAAACGCATGAACAAAGCTCCCTGACGGGGAAGGCGCCGCGACGACGCCTTCGGGGACGGCGCCGCCGTGGGCGCCTCTGAAGGTGGGCGCCCGACCGCGGCGCCGCAGGATCAGCGCACCGCAGCGCGCTCGGTCACGATCTTCGGCGTGATGAAGATCAGCAGTTCGGTCTTGGTGGCCACCCGGGTGGTGTTGCGGAACAGCGCGCCGGCATAGGGAATGTCGCCCAGCAGCGGCACCTTGTTGACGTCGGTGCGGTCGTTCTGCGTGAAGATGCCGCCGATCACCACGGTGCCGCCATTCTCCACCAGCACCTCGGTCATCACGTGCTTGGTGTCGATGGCGAAGCCCTGCGGCGTGGAGATGCCCACGCTGTCCTTGTTGATGTCCAGCGTCATGATCACGCTGCCTTCGGGCGTGATCTGCGGCTTGACCTCCAGCTTCAGGTTGGCCTTGCGGAACTGGATCGACGTCGCGCCGCTGCTGCTGGCCACCTGGTAGGGCAGTTCGGTGCCTTGCTCGATAGTGGCCTTGTTCTGGTCGGCGGTGATCACGCGCGGGCTGCTGATGATCTTGCCCTTGCCGTCGGCCTCCAGCGCCGACAGTTCCAGGTTGAGGAAGCGGTTGGCCGCCGGGCTGAACAGGCTGAGCGCGAAGCTGGGCAGGCCCTCGGCACCCTGGAACACCGAGTTGATGATGTTGGCCGGCAGATTCACGAACTGCGAATCCGGAAGGTAGCTGGTGTTGGTGATAGGCGTCTGCTTGGTCTGCACGCCCACATTCGAGTAGTTGCCGCCGATCGTCACGTAGTTGCCACCGCCGACCTTGTAGCCGGGAACGCCGCCCTGCAGTCCGCGCAAGTCGGTCGACCCGAGCTTGACGCCCAGGGCGCGGCCGAACTGGTCGTCGGCCTCGACGATGCGCGCCTCGATCAGCACCTGGCGCACCGGGATGTCGATCTTGGCGATCAAGCCTTGTACTTCTTCAAGCTTGCTGGGTATGTCGGTCACGAACAACTGATTGGTGCGAACTTCAGAGGCCGCGTAACCGCGCCGCGAAAGTATCCTGGAAGGGCTAGAAGTTGCTATTGGAGTAGCAGTCACGCCGCTTGACGTGCTAGTCGTCCCCCGGCTTGTTGTGGTGGTATCCGTCCAACTTGACGTCGGTACAGAGGTAACCCCTTGACCAGTCAGCACCTGAACAACGGCTTCAGCCTTGGCGTAGTTGAGCTGAAAAGTTTGTGTTCGAGTCGGCTCAAGGTCAGCAACCCTGGCCTTTGACTCGAGATCCTGTTGCTCCTTGGCCGCCAGCTCGTCCTTCGGCGCGATCCACAGCACGTTGCCGTTCTTGCGCACGCCCAGGCCCTTGCTCTGCAGGATGATGTCCAGGGCCTGGTCCCAGGGCACGTCCTTGAGCCGCAGCGTGACGTTGCCGGTCACGGTGTCGCTGGTCACCACGTTGAAGTTGGTGAAGTCGGCAATCACCTGCAGCAGGGCACGCACCTCGATGTTCTGGAAGTTCAGGCTCAGCTTCTCGCCCGAGAAGCCGGGGCCCTGGGTCAGCTTGTTCGGGTCGACCTTCATCGGCCGCACTTCCAGCACGAACTGGTTGTCGCTCTGGTAGGCGCTGTGCTCCCAGTTGCCGCGCGGCTCCACGACCATGCGCACGCGGTCGCCACTCTGGAAGGTGGCGATGTTCTGCACCGGCGTGCCGAAGTCGGCCACGTCCAGGCGGCGGCGCAGGGTCTCGGGCAGGCTGGAGCGCAGGAACTCGACCACCAGGCTCTGGCCCTGCTGGCGGATGTCCACGCCCACTTGGGTGCTGGCCAGGGCCACCACCACGCGGCCGGCACCGTCGGGGCCGCGGCGGAAGTCGATGTCGCGCAGCGGCAGCTGGTCGCGGTTCTGCGGCTGGGCGAAGTGCACCGCCTCGCCGGTGCTGGCGGCCACGGCGGGCGCCGTGTTGTTCTCCAGCACCACCACCAGCACCTTGCCCTGCAGTTCGGCCCGGTAGCTGGACGACTGGCGCAGGTTCAGCACCAGGCGCGTGCGCTCGCCTGCCTGGGCGATGGCCACGCTGCGCAGGTTGCCCTGGTTGATGTCGACCAGCGAGCGGCCCATGGCATTGCCGACGGCCGGCAGGTCCAGCGCCACGCGTGGCGGCGTCTGCACCGCAAAACCGGTGGGCACCGCGGCCAGCGGCGCGCTCAGCTCGATGCGCACCACCTCGGCGCCCGCCTGCTGGGTGCTGGTGATCGACTGGATGCTGTTCTCGGCGGGTGCGGCGGAAGGCGTGGCGGCCTGGCCCAGCGCCGTCGCGGGCACGATGAAGGGGGCGGCGCACGCCAGCAGCAGGGCGGCAATCCGGTGTCGCCACTGGGGCATGGTGGTTCTCTCCTGCGTGCCGTTCGGCTGTTCTTGGCGCGGATGGATCATTTGCCCGCCTCCTGCCCACGCTCCTGCAGCTGCAGCGTGGCATTGCGCTCGATCCACTCGCCGGCGGCATCCTGCACGATTTCGCGCAGCACCACCTCGGTCTCGGTGATGCGCATGACGCGGCCGTAATTCTGGCCCAGATGGTCGCCGGCCTTGACCTGGTAGAGCAGGTTGTCCACGCGCAGCAAGGCCACGGGCGCGCCGCCCCGGGCCACGCTGCCCACCATCGCCATCGCGTCCAGCGGATAGGCTTCGAGCGGCTCCTTGCGCCGGTTCATCTCGGCGGCCAGCATGGAATTGGGCTGCCGCGCCTCCTGCTTGAGCGCCACGCTCAGCTTCTGGGCGCTGAAGGGGTCGACCTGCTGGGCGTTGGCGTAGGGCACCGGGTTGAACTTCTTCGGCGGCGCCAGCGGCTGCACGCTGGGGCGCACCTCGCGGCGCTGCTGGTCCATCCAGTCCTGCAGCTCCTGCTGCTCGCCGCCGCAGCCGGCCAGCAGGGCCGCCAGCAGCAGCGGGGCCGCGAGGCCGGGGCCCGGGCGCATCAGGCGGCGGTGGTCGGTGCGGCTCATTTGCGCGGCGCCTTCAGCTTGGCCTCGGCTTCGCGCGTCTTGCGCACCTCGGCCAGCTCGACGGTGTCGAGGTAGCGGTAGGTGCGCGCCACGGCGTCCATCGACAGGTTGCCGGCGGCGTCCTTGGTCGGTGCGATGGCCAGGTTGTGCAGCGTGACGATGCGCGACAGGTTGGCCACGTCGGCGGTGAAGGCGCCGATGTCGTGGAAGCGGCCGGTCACGCGCAAGGTGATGGGCAGCACGGCGTAGTAGTCCTTGATCTCGACCTGGCCGGGGCGGAACAGCTCGAACTGCAGGCCGCGGCCGATGCCCGCCTGGTTGATGTCCGACAGCAGCGCATCCATCTCGGCCTTGCCGGGCAGCTGGCGCTCCAGCTGGGTCACGTACTCCTGCACCTGCTGCTTCTGCTTGCGCAGCTCCGACAGGTTCACCGCTTGGCCCAGCTTGGCGCGGAAGTCGTCCTTCAGCCCCGGCTCGACATTGCGGGCGGCCTGCAGCTCGTCGGACGCCGTCGACACCAGCACCAGCCAGCCCAGCAGCAGCGCCAGCGCACCGGCACCCAGCCAGGCCAGCGCCTTGGGCAGCAGCGGCCACTGCCCCGGCTCCTGCGGATTGAGCCCCTTGAACTGCAACTGGGCCCGGTCGAAGACGGTGCCCAGTTCACTGGCGGGGCGGCTGCTCGTCACCATGCCTTCGGTCCTCATGCCGACTTGCCGCCCGGCGCAGCGCCGGAGGCGGCGCCTGCAGGCGCCGAAGCCGCGCTGCCAGGCTGTTTCAGGGTCACGCGCAGCGCGAACTCGAACAGGCGCCGCACCTCGCGCGTGCCCGCGGCCGGAGGCAGGTTCACGGCCTTGATCTCGACCAGTTCCATGCGGTCGAGCCAGGGCGAGTTGACCTGTGCATTGCGCAGGAACTCGGACACCCGCTCGTTGGTCTGGGCCACGCCATTGACCTGCACCGTGCCATCGGTCTGCTTGATGCCGTTGAGGTAGATGCCCTCGGGCGTGAGCCGCACCAGTTCGTCCAGCAGGTGCACCGGCAGGTTGCGGTTGACCTGCAGGTCTTCCACCGCCCCCTGGCGCGCCTTCAGGCTCTCGATGTCCGCCCGCAGCGTGGCGATGTCCTTGATCTGGCCTTCGAGCTTGGTGATCTCGTCGCGCAGGAAGTTGTTGCGCGCCTGCTGGGCCTGCGTCATCTGCTGCAGGACGCCGTACCAGATGCCCGCCAGCAGCAGGCCCACCCCGGCCGACACGCCCAGGCCGACGAAGAACGCCCGCTTGCGCTGCTTGCGCCGCTCCTCGCGGTGCGGCAGCAGGTTGATGAGGATCACTGCAGGAACCTCCGCATCGCGAGGCCGCAGGCTGTCAGGTACGACGGCGCCTCCTTGCGCACCTTGGCTTCCTTGACGTGGCTGCCGATCTTCATGCCCTCGAAGGGGTTGACCACCATCGAGGCGAAGCCGGTCAGCTCGGTGACGCGGTCCTTCAGCCCGGGCAGCGCGGCCGTGCCACCGGCCAGCATCACGTAGTGCACCTTGTGGTGCGGCGTGCTGGTGAAGAAGTACTGCAGCGCACGGCCGATCTCCTGCGAGAGGCTGTCGACGAAGGGCGCGAGCACCTGCGATTCGTAGTCTTCCAGCTGGTCGCCGGCCAGCTTTTTCTGCTCGGCCTCCTCGAACGACAGGCCGTACTGGCGCGAGATCAGCGTGGTCAGCTGCGAGCCGCCGAAGGCCTGGTCGCGGTCATAGAGCATCTCGCCGTCACGCAGCACCTTCAGGCTGGTGGTGTCGGCACCGATCTCGAACAGCGCGACCAGGGCGTCGCGGCCCTCGCTGGGCAGGGACTCGACGATGCGCGCCATCGCCAGCAGCGAGGCGTGGCTCTCGATGTCCAGCACCACCGGCTTCAGGCCGGCGGCCTCGGCCAGCCCCTGGCGGTCCTGCACCCGCTCCTTGCGGCTGGCGGCGATCAGCACCTCGATGTCGCCACCCGAGGTGGGGCTGGGGCCGATGACGCAGAAGTCGAGGCTGACCTCGTCCAGCGAGAACGGGATGTACTGGTTGGCCTCGCTCTCGACCTGCAGCTCCAGCTCCTCGTCGCGCAGGCCGGCGGGCAGCATGATGCGCTTGGTGATCACCGCCGACTGCGGCATCGCCATCACCACCTGGCGCGTGCGCGTGCCGCTGCGGTCGATGAGCTTGCGCACGGCAGCCACCACCTCGTCGAACTTCTCGATCTGGCCGTCGGTGATCCAGCCCTTCTCGAAGGGCTCGGAAGCCAGGCGTTCCAGCACGTAATCGCCGGTGGCCGACATGCCCAGTTCCACCAGCTTGGCACTGGACGAGCTGATGTCCAGCCCCATCATCGGCACATGCTTGCGGCCCAGCAGCAGGTCCAAAAGACTCACGGATCGGATCTCCCAGCGGGCAATGTGGGTGGTCGAGGTTGGCGCAGTCCAGCGATCTGAACTTAATAAGTTACTTCAATGCTAGCAGTAAAGCCTTTGTAGCCCAACGAAATTTACCCTTTTGAACCACCCCTGCCGTTGTGACCAACCGACTCATTTGACGCGTTTTCCGGGCCGCCGGAAGCGCCGGCGTGCACGCCTGCCGGGGTGGGCCGGCCGGGTCGCTTCGCTACACTGCCGCCCAACATGACCGACCCCGAGCGCGCGCCGGCCGCTTCCTCCAGCGCCCCACCCGCCGCCCACTCGGCGCGCCCGCGCCGCGGCCCGCTGCACCTGCTGGCGCGCCTGGCGGGCGGCCTGGCCGGCCTGGCACTGGCCGGGGTGCTGAGCGTGCTGCTGCTGGTGGGCGTGGCGCTGGCGGTGGCCTATCCCAACCTGCCGGACATCGGCGGCCTGACCGACTACCGCCCCAAGCTGCCGCTGCGGGTGCTGTCGGCCGACGGGGTTCTGCTGGGCGAGTTCGGCGAGGAACGCCGCATCTACACGCCGATCGCGCAGATTCCGAAGGTGATGCAGGAGGCGGTGCTGGCGATCGAGGACGCCCGCTTCTACCGCCACAGCGGCGTCGACTACCTGGGCGTGGCGCGCGCGGCGCTGGCGCAGTTCAACAAGGCCAAGAGCCAGGGCGCCTCCACCATCACCATGCAGGTGGCGCGCAACTTCTACCTGTCCACCGAGAAGACCTTCACCCGCAAGATCTACGAGATCCTGCTGGCCCTGAAGATCGAGCGGCAGCTGACCAAGCCGCAGATCCTGGAGGTCTACATGAACCAGATCTTCCTGGGTCAGCGGGCCTACGGCTTCGCCGCGGCGGCCGACATCTACTTCGGCAAGCGCCTGGCCGAGCTGACGGTGGCCGAGGCGGCGATGTTGGCCGGCCTGCCGCAGGCGCCCAGCGCCTACAACCCGATCAGCAACCCCAAACGGGCCACGCGGCGCCAGCAGTACATCATCGACCGCATGGAGGCCAACGGCTTCATCACCGAGGAGCAGGCCAGCGCCGCCCGCGCCGAGACGCTGAAGCTGCGCACGCCCACCGACACGGTGGTGCACGCCGAGTACGTGGCCGAAGCCGTGCGCCAGCTGGTGCACAGCCAGTACGGCGCCGAGACCACCACCCGCGGCCTGAACGTGCAGGTGACGGTGAATGCCGCCGACCAGGCCGTGGCCTACCGTGCGCTGCGCCGCGGGCTGCTCGACTACGAGCGCCGCCAGCACTACCGCGGCCCCGAGGACCGCATCGAGCTGCCGGCCCAGGCCGACGCCGCGACGCTGGACACGCGCATCGCCGAGGCCCTGGCCGACCACCCCGACAACGACGAGCTGAAGGCCGCCGTGGTGCTGGAGGCGTCGCCGCGCAAGGTGGTGGCGGTGCTGCAGTCGGGCGAGAGCATCACCGTCACTGGCGACGGCCTGAAGCCGGTGGCCAGCGGCCTGGCCGACAACGCCGAGCCGCAGAAGCAGATCCGCCGCGGCGCGGTGGTGCGCGCCGTGCGCGGCGCGAAGTCACAAGGTTCTGGCGAGTGGACGCTGACGCAGCAGCCCGAGGTCGAGGGCGCCTTCGTGGCGATGGAGCCGCGCAGCGGCGCGATCCGGGCCCTGGTCGGCGGCTTCGACTTCGGCAAGAGCAAGTTCAACCACGTCACCCAGGCCTGGCGCCAGCCGGGCTCCAGCTTCAAGCCCTTCATCTACTCGGCCGCGCTGGAAAAGGGCTTCACGCCCAACACCATGGTCAACGACGCGCCGCTGTTCTTCGACGCCGGCACCACCGGCAGCCAGCCCTGGGAGCCGAAGAACTACGACGGCAAGTTCGAAGGGCCGATGCCGCTGAAGACGGCGCTGGCCAAGTCCAAGAACATGGTCTCGATCCGCGTGCTGCGCTCCACCGGCGTGCAGTTCGCGCAACAGTGGACCACCCGCTTCGGCTTCGACGCCGACAAGCATCCGGCCTACCTCACCATGGCGCTGGGTGCGGGCTCGGTCACGCCGCTGCAGATGGCCACCGGCTACAGCGTGTTCGCCAACGGCGGCTACCGCGTCAACCCGGTGCTGATCACCCGCATCACCGACAGCAAGGGCCGGGTGCTGCAGCAGACGCTGCCGCCGCTGATCGACGAGAGCATGCGCGCCATCGACGCCCGCAATGCCTTCGTGATGAACCAGCTGATGGGCGAAGTCACCCGGTCGGGCACGGCCGCCAAGGTCTACGCCACCTTCAAGCGCCTGGACCTGGCAGGCAAGACCGGCACCACCAACGACTCGATGGACGCCTGGTTCGCAGGCTACCAGCCGAACCTGGCGGCCGTGGTGTGGATCGGCTACGACAACCCGCGCAAGCTGGGCGACCGCGAGACCGGCGGCGGCCTGGCCCTGCCGGTGTGGATCGAATACATGGCCCACGCGCTGCGCAACCTGCCGGTGGCCACGCCCGAGGTGCCCGAGGGCCTGGTGCAGCAGGGTGGCGACTGGGTGTTCGACGAATTCGCCGCCGGCCGTGGCATCGGCAGCGTGGGCCTGGAAGACAAGCTGCCCGAGCCGCCCAGCGACACCGAGCGCAAGAGCATCCTGGATCTCTTCAGGTAGCTGGCGCACCCGCGCGTTGGGGACGCGGCGCGGCGCATCGGCATCACGGCGCGTCGAAGCGCAGCGCCAGGCCGGCCTGGGCGCTGGCGTGCTGCGACAGCGCGGCGAAGAACTCGCTGCCGTCGCGCGTGTCGCGCCAGGCGCCATCGACGAAACGGTAGTGGTGGCCGCCAGCCCGCGCCGCCAGCCAGATCTCGTGCAGCGGCGGCTGGGTGTTCAGCACGATCTTGCTGCCACCCGGCATGCTCAGCTCCAGCAGGCCGCCGGTGCGGTGGCTGTCGATGTCGACCACGTCGTCGTCCAGCCAACGGTCGACCGTGGCCTCGACCTGGGCCAGCACGGCCTGGGACAGGCGGTGGAAGTCGGCGTCGGTGAGCGCCGGCGCGGCGGGGGTGGTGGAGGTCATGGTCGATAGAATCCCGGGATGCAACTGCGATCGAGTTTAGCGAGCCGCTTCACCCTGCTGCTGGTGCTGCTGATGGGCGGCACCGCCCTGGCCGCCTGCGGCCAGAAGGGCGCGCTGAAGCTGCCGAATCCGCAGGCTCCGGTGCCGGCAGGCGCCGCCTCGGCCCCCTCGAAATGACCCAAGACACCAACCTGCCCGGCGCGCCCCACCTGCAGCGCCGGGACGCCGACCTGTGGCTGGACGGCACCCGCCTGGCCGACCTGGCGGCCGAGTTCGGCACGCCGCTGTACGTCTATTCGCGCAACGCGATGCGCGACGCCGCCGCCGCCTACCTGCGTGCGCTGGCGGGCCGGCCGCACCTGCTGTGCTATGCGATGAAGGCCAACAGCAGCCTGGCGGTGCTGAAGACCTTCGCCGACCTGGGCCTGGGCTTCGACATCGTCTCGGCCGGCGAGCTGGCGCGGGTGATCGCCGCCGGCGGTGACCCGGGCAAGGTCGTGTTCTCCGGCGTGGGCAAGCGGCCCGACGAGATGCGCGCGGCGCTGGACGCCGGCGTGCACTGCTTCAACGTCGAGAGCGCGGCCGAGCTGGAAACGCTGTCGGCGGTGGCCAGCCGCATGGGCAAGACCGCGGCGATCAGCCTGCGCGTGAACCCCGACGTCGATGCGCAGACGCATCCCTACATCTCCACTGGCCTGAAGGGCAACAAGTTCGGCGTGGCGCACGATGAGGCGCGTGCGGTCTACCACCGCGCCGCCGCCCTGCCCGGCATCCGCGTGGCCGGCATCGACTGCCACATCGGCTCGCAGATCACCACCATCGCGCCCTACCTCGACGCGCTGGACCGGCTGCTCGACCTGGTCGAGCAGGTCGAGGCCGACGGCATCGTCATCGCCCACATCGACCTGGGTGGCGGCCTGGGCATCACCTACACCGACGAGCAGCCGCCGGCGGCCGACGAACTGGTGCGCCAGATGCTGGCGCGCATCGACGCCCGCGGCCACGGCCACCGCACGGTGCTGATGGAGCCGGGCCGCTCGCTGGTGGGCAATGCCGGCGTGCTGCTGACCCAGGCCCTGGTGCTGAAGCCGGGTGCCGAAAAGAACTTCTGCGTCGTCGATGCAGCGATGAACGACATGGCGCGCCCGGCGATGTACGAGGCCTGGATGGGCATCGCGCCCTGCCACCAGCGCACCGAGGCGCCACTGACCTGGGACGTCGTCGGCCCGGTGTGTGAATCCGGCGACTGGCTGGGCCGCGACCGTGCGCTGGCCGTGCAGCCGGGCGACGTGCTGGCCATGCTGTCGGCCGGCGCCTACGGCATGGCGATGGCCAGCAACTACAACACCCGCCCGCGCGCGGCCGAGGTGATGGTCGACAACGGCCGCGCCACGCTGATCCGCCGGCGCGAGACTGTCGCCGACCTGTTCCGCGACGAGATCCTCCCCAGCTAGATCCGGCCCTCGGTCACCGCATGGCAGGCGATGCGGATGCCCTGGAAGTCAACCAGTTCGGGCCGCTCGCTGCTGCAGCGCGCGTTCGCATGCGGGCAGCGCGGATGGAAGGCACAGCCGGTGGGCGGATTCAGCGGGTTCGGCACCTCGCCTTGCACCGGCGTGCGCTGGCGGCCGGTCATCGCGATGTCGGGGATCGCGTCGAGCAGCATGCGCGTGTACGGATGGCGCGGTGTGCTGAACAGCGTGCGCTTGGGCGCCAGCTCGACCAGCCGGCCCAGGTACATCACGCCCACGCTGTCGGCCACGTGCCGCACCACCGCCAGGTTGTGCGAGATGAACAGGTAGGTCAGGCCGCGCTGGCGCTGCAGGTCCTTCATGATGTTCAGCACCTGGGCCTGCACCGACACGTCCAGCGCCGAGGTCGGCTCGTCGCAGACCAGGAACTCGGGCTCGGTGGCCAGCGCGCGGGCGATGCTGATGCGCTGGCGCTGGCCGCCGCTGAACTGGTGCGGGAACTTCGCCCCGTCGGCCGCGGCCATGCCCACCTGGGCCAGCAGCGCCGCCACCTTGGCCGCCAGCTCGGCCTCGGTCATCGCCAGGCCATGCTCGCGCAGCGGCTCGCCGACGATGTCGCGCACCGTCCAGCGCGGGTTCAGGCTGGCATACGGATCCTGGAAGATCATCTGCATGCGCTTGCGCAGCGCACGGGCGCCCGGCCCGGCCAGCGTGGCGGAGGTGTCGCTGCCGTCGAAGCGCACCTTCCCCCGCGTCGGCCCGTACAGCCCGACCAGCAGCCGTGCCACCGTGCTCTTGCCGCAGCCCGATTCACCGACCAGGGCCAGCGTGGTGCCGCGTGCAATCGCGAAGCTGACACCGTCGACCGCATGCACGAAGCGCCGCGGCTGGCGCTCGATGACGCGGTTGAGCCAGGGCGCCGAGACGTCGAAGGTCTTGGCCAGGTCGTCCACTTCCACCAGGGCGGTCATGCGGCCACCTTGGCGTCGTGCAGCCAGCAGGCAGCCTGCGTCGCGCCGGCACGCAGCAACTCGGGCCGTTCGCTGCGGCAGCGGTCCGCCGCACGCGGGCAGCGCGGATTGAAGGCGCAGCCGGCAGGGATGGCATTGAGCCGCGGCATCGCACCGTCGATCTGCAGCAGCCGCTCGTGTTCACTGTCCATCGCCGGGATCGAGCCCATCAGGCCCGCGGTGTAAGGGTGGGCGGGGCGGTGGATCACCTCCGCCACCGGGCCGATCTCGACCACCCGCCCGGCGTACATCACCGCCACGCGGTCGCAGGTCTCGGCGATCACGCCCATGTCGTGCGTCACCAGCATCACCGCGGTGCCGCGTTCGCGCGCCAGGTTCTTCAGCAGGCTGATGATCTGCGCCTGGATCGACACGTCCAGCGCGGTGGTCGGCTCGTCGGCGACGATCAGCTCGGGCTGCGCAGCGAGGGCCAGCGCGATCACCACCCGCTGGCGCATGCCGCCGCTGAACTGGTGCGGAAACTGGTCGATGCGCTGCTCGGCCGCCGGAATGCCGGTGCTGCGCAGCAGGTCGATGGCCCGCTCGCGGGCTGCGGCGCCGTCCAGCCCCAGGTGCACCTGAATGGTCTCGATCAGTTGCCGGCCGACGGTGTAGAGCGGGTTCAGCGAGGTCAGCGGGTCCTGGAAGATCGCGCCGATGCGCTTGCCGCGGATCTGGCGCATGGCCTCGGGCGGCAGGTCGTCGATGCGCTGGCCGGCGAAGACGATGCGGCCTGCGGCCACGCGGCCGGGCGGTTCCAGCAGGCCGATGATCGCGGCGCCGGTCAGGCTCTTGCCGGCGCCGGACTCGCCGACCACGCCGAGGATCTCGCCCGGGGCGATGGAAAAGGACACGTCGTCCAGCGCACGCAACGTGCCGCGGCGGGTCGGAAATTCGACCCGCAGGTGTCGCACTTCAAGCAGAGGTGTGGTCATCGCGAAGCCAGAGGCGCGGCCGGGTGTTGGCAAGCGGCCGCCGCAGAACCGGCTTGGCAGGGCTGCTGGCGGCGCCCCCTAGAGGGGGAAGCGCCGAAGGCGCTTCGGGGGTGGGTCATCTCAGCCTCGGGTTCAGCGCATCGCGCAGCCAGTCGCCCAGCAGGTTCACGCTCAGGGCGATCATCACCAGCACCAGGCCGGGGAAGATGGTGATCCACCATTCGCCCGAGAACAGGAAGTCCTGGCCGATGCGGATCAGCGTGCCCAGCGACGGTGACGTGGGTGGCACGCCCACGCCCAGGAACGACAGCGTGGCCTCGGTGATGATGGCCGTGGCGATCTGGATCGTCGCCAGCACCAGCACCGGCCCCAGCACGTTGGGCAGCACATGGCGGCGCATGATGCGCAGTGGCGACACGCCGATCACCCGTGCGGCCTGCACATATTCCTTCTGGCGCTCGACCAGGGTGCTGCCGCGCACGATGCGGGCGTACTGCACCCAGCCGGTCAGCGAGATCGCCAGGATCAGCACGGTGAAGGCCAGCGCCTCGTGCGCGTTCGGAAAGACCGCCCGACCCACGCCGTCGATCAGCAGCGCCACCAGGATGGCCGGGAACGACAGCATCACGTCGCAGATGCGCATGATGATGCTGTCCACCCGCCCACCGACGAAGCCCGCCAGCAGGCCCAGGCCGACGCCGATCACCATGCTCAGCAGCACCGACGCCAGGCCGACCAGCAACGAGATGCGGGCGCCGTACATCAGCGACGAGAGGATGTCGCGGCCCTGGTCATCGGTGCCCAGCAGATAGCGCATCTGGCCTTCGTCGACCCAGGCCGGCGGCAGGCGGGCGTCCATCAGCTGCAGTGACGCGACATCCTGCGGGTTGTGCGGCGCCAGCCAGGGCGCGAACACGGCGCAGACCACGCAGATGAGCGCGATCACCGCGGCCACCATCGCCGTGGGCGACTGCTTGAAGCTGTGCCAGACGTCGCCGTCGAGGAAGCGGGCCAGTGCGCCCATCGGCGCCGTGGCGGTGGTGCTTGTCTCGGCCATCAGTGGCCTCCGGAGCGCTCGATGCGCAGGCGTGGGTCGACCGCGAAGTACAGCAGGTCGACCACCAGGTTGATGACCACGAACACCAGCGCGATCAGGCAGAGGTAGGCGGCCATCACCGGGATGTCGGCGAACTGCACCGCCTGGATGAACAGCAGGCCCATGCCGGGCCACTGGAACACCGTCTCGGTGATGATGGCGAAGGCGATGATGCCGCCCAGCTGCAGGCCGGCGATGGTGATCACCGGCACTAGCGTGTTCTTCAGCGCATGGCCGAAGTAGACGCTGCGGTCGGGCAGGCCACGGGCGCGGGCGAACTTGATGTAGTCGGTGCGCAGCACCTCGAGCATCTCGCTGCGCACCAGGCGCAGCACCAGGGCCATCGGAAACAGCGCCAGCGTGAACGCCGGCAGCAGCAGATGCCTGATGCCGTCCCAGGTCAGCAGGCCGAAGCTCATCGCGCCGATCTGCACCACATCGCCACGGCCGAAGCTGGGCAGCCACTTCAGCAGCACCGAGAACACCAGGATCAGCAGGATGCCGATCAGGAAGTTGGGCAGCGACACCCCCAGCAGCGAGCCGGTCATGACCACCTGCGACATGAACCGGCCGCGCCGCAAGGCCGCATAGACGCCCAGCGGAACGCCCAGCGCCAGGCCGATGAAGGCGGCCACCGCGGCCAGTTCGAGCGTGGCCGGAAAGCGCTCGGCGATCAGCGCCGACACCTTGCGCCCTTGCCGCAGGCTGATGCCGAATTCGCCCTGCACCGCGTTGCCAATGAAGTGCGCAAACTGCACGATGAAGGGCTGGTCCAGCCCCAGTTCGGCGCGCAACTGGGCCCGCTGCTCGGCCGTGGCGTCCTGCCCCATCAGGTTGGTGACCGGATCGCCCACGTACTGGAACAGCATGAAGGCGATGAGGGCGACCGTGAGCATCACGATCAGGGCCTGCATCAGGCGGCGGATGACAAAGGCGAGCATGGAAACGGGGGGCAGTGTTGCATCCGCTGCAACCGGAGCAAAGGCGGCGCACCAACATCAGGCACCGGCGGGCGACCGCGCATCATTCGCAAAGCGCGTGCCTGCCGCCAACGGGGGAACCCCGATGGCGGCAGCGCTGCGTGCCATGCAGACCCACGAAAAAAAGCCGCCCGAAGGCGGCTTTTGCATCACGCAGGCAAGACCTGGGGGCCGTGCCGGCTCGCTTCTGACAATCAGAAGTTGTGCTTGATGCCGAAGTCGTAGCCGGTCTTGTTGTCGGCCAGCGCGGTGTTGCGGACGTAATCCGTGTAAAGCGTGGTGCGCTTGCTCAGTGCGTAGTGGTAACCCAGCGCCAGACCCTTGGCAGCCGTGATGTTGTTGGTCTCGTCCTTCAGACGGCCGTAGCTGGCGCGGAACTCACCCTGACCCATCGGAGCGACAGCGGTCAACATGTAGGACTTGTGGTCAGCGCCGGCAGCAGTGTTGCCATCGCCGTACAGAGCACCCAGCTTGACCATGCCCAGGTTGAAGGTGCCGGTCAGTGTCGTCCAATTGGCCTTGTCCGCAGCAACCTCACCGGTCCTCTCGTGGGCGACGCCCACGCTGAACGGACCGGCAGCGTAGTTCACCGCGAAGTTGACCGGACGCTTCTGGAAGTTGCTGATGGTGTCGGTCGCTTCGGCGATCTGCGCACCCACGCTGAACCCGGCGGCGCTGAAGTTGTAGGTCACCGAGCTGTCATTGCGCACGCGGGCAATCAGTCCACCGGTCAACTTGTCGTTCAAGCTGCCTTGCTGCGACACCACGGTGTCCCAGCCCCACGGGTCAGCGGCCAGTTGCGACTGCAGAAACGCGGTGGTGTACTCACGGCCCAGCGAGATCTTGCCGAAACTGCCCTGCAGACCGACAAGCGAGCGACCGAACCAGAAGCGCCCTCCCGGAGCGGCGTTCGACGTGCTGCTGGCAGGGATCGCACCATTGGTCTGCGCGCCAGTGTCGGCGTTGAAGCGATGCTCGATATTGAAGAAGGCCGACATGCCGCCGCCCAGATCTTCCACACCGCGCACTCCGAAACGGCTACCCGAACCATTGGTCATGGTCTTGGCATCGGTGCCGGCGTACTTGCCGACCGACAGGTCCACACGGCCGTACAGCGTGACGCTCGACTGCGCCGAGGCGGCACCAGCGATGGTGGCCAGCGCGGCGAAGGCAATCAGTGACTTTTTCATTGCAACTATCTCCTAGGTTGAACAAGAGGTCCCGACCCCGTAGAGAACCCTCTCACCGGGGACGGTGGGGGCCGGTCAGGCCAACCTCCTCATCGGAAGTTGCCGCTATTGCACCAGACCCCCGCCAGCAGCGCAAAGCTTCGGGCGGAAAAACGGCAGGGGCTGTTGTCTGCCAACAACGACCAGGGTGCCCAAGCCGCTGCGCTATTCTGGTCGCATGATTTCCGGTGACGACCTGATTGCCAGCGCCGACCTGGCGCTGCGCACCCTGCACCGCGGCGCCCGGGCGGGCCGGCCGATGCCCCGCGCCGCCGGCGCCGCCGACGAGACGGCGATGAGCCCCGAACAGCGGCGCCTGTCGGGCGCGCTGATGCGGGTGAACCATGTCGGCGAGGTCTGCGCCCAGGCGCTGTACGCGGCCCAGGCGCTGACCGCCCGCACGCCGGAACTGCGGGCGCAGATGGTCGCCGCCGGCCGCGAGGAGACCGACCACCTGGCCTGGCTGGAGCGGCGGCTGGACGAACTGGGTGACCGCACCAGCCTGTTGAACCCGCTGTGGTACGCCGGCGCCTTCGCCATCGGCCTGGCCGCCGGACGGGCTGGCGACCGCATCAGCCTGGGCTTCGTGGTCGAGACCGAGCGCCAGGTCGAGGCGCACCTGGCCGGCCATCTCGACCGGCTGCCGGCTGACGACGCCGATTCACGTGCCGTCGTCGCGCAGATGCAGGCCGACGAGGCCCGCCATGCCGATGACGCACTGGCTGCCGGCGGCGCACCGATGCCTGCGCCGGTGCGCTGGCTGATGCGTGCCGCCGCGCGGGTGATGACCCGCACGGCGCACGTGATCTGACGCGCCGCCGCGGCGTCAGGCCGCCACGACCTCGTGGCTGGTGGTGATCTCGGCGGTCTTGCCCAGCATGATGGTTGCCGAGCAGTACTTCTCGTGCGACAGCGCGATCGCCCGCGCGACGCTTGCCTCGGCGAGGTTGCGGCCGCGCACGACGAAGTGCAGGTGCAGCTTGGTGAAGACCTTGGGGTCGGTCTCGGCGCGCTCGGCCGTGAGCTTGACTTCGCAGCCGGTCACGTCCTGGCGGCCCCGCTTGAGGATCAGCACCACGTCATAGGCGGTGCAACCGCCGGCGCCGGCCAGCAGGGTCTCCATCGGCCGCGGCGCCAGGTTGCGGCCGCCACCGTCGGGCGCGCCGTCCATCGTCAGCAGGTGGCCGCTGCCGGTCTCGGCCGCAAAGGCCATGCCGCTGGCAGGCAGCCACTGGATCGTGCATTCCATCGTCGTTGTCTCCTGGGCGGCCGGCAGGCTGCGCACCATGCGCCGCACCGATGCCGTGCGCCGGTGCCCCACCAACTTGAGCGATGCCTCTAACCGGCCGGCCCGCAATCATATTGCGGCGCAGCAATCAGACCGCTAGACTGGGGCCATCGACGCTGCGGCCGTGAGTTTGCCGGCGCAGCGCCAACCGGTTGTCTCCTCCACCTCCTCCATTGGTGGATTTGGCCCGGGGCGAAAGCCCCGGGCCTTTTTCTTGGGCGTTGCAGAAACGGGCGTCGCAGGGGTGCCGGCTATCATGCCGCGCTGCACAAGACCCCCGCCCGCACACCTGAGGCTGCCCGCATGGCCCGCGCCAAGACCGCCACTGCCACCCCCCGCACGCCGGCCCCGGCACCCGCGCCCGACTACCTGAAGAAGATCCTCACCGCCCGCGTCTACGACGTGGCGATCGAGTCGCCGCTGGAGGCGGCGAAGAGCCTGTCGCGCCGCGTGGGCAACACGGTGTGGCTCAAGCGCGAGGACCAGCAGCCGGTGTTCAGCTTCAAGCTGCGCGGGGCATACAACAAGATGGCGCACCTGAGCGCCGAAGCGCTCGCCAAGGGTGTGATCTGCGCCTCGGCCGGCAACCATGCTCAGGGCGTGGCGCTGTCGGCCAGGCGGCTGGGCTGCCGCGCCGTGATCGTGATGCCGGTGACCACGCCCAAGCTCAAGATCGATGCTGTGGCGGCGCTCGGCGGCGAGGTGCTGCTGCACGGCGAGAGCTACTCCGACGCCTACGGCCATGCGCTGGACGTGCAGCGCACGCAGGGCCTGACCTTCGTGCACCCGTTCGACGACCCGGATGTCATCGCCGGCCAGGGCACGATCGCGATGGAGATCCTGCGCCAGCACGAGGGCCCGATCGACGCCATCTTCGTCGCCATCGGCGGCGGCGGCCTGATCTCGGGCGTGGCCAGCTACATCAAGGCGGTGCGGCCGGAGATCCAGGTCATCGGCGTGCAGACGCGTGACTCGGACGCGATGGTGCGCTCGGTGCAGGCCGGCAAGCGCATCACGCTGCCCGACGTGGGCCTGTTTTCCGACGGCACGGCGGTCAAGCTGGTCGGCGAGGAGACCTTCCGCATCACGCGGGCCCTGGTCGATGACTATGTGATCGTCGACACCGACGAAGTCTGCGCCGCGATCAAGGACGTGTTCCAGGACACGCGCAGCATCCTCGAGCCCGCCGGTGCGCTGGGCGTGGCGGCGATCAAGCAGTACGCGGCCCAGCACAAGCTCAAGGGCAGGAACCTGGTGGCGATCACCTGTGGCGCGAACATGAACTTCGACCGCCTGCGCTTCGTCGCTGAGCGGGCCGAGTTCGGCGAGCAGCGGGAAGCCCTGTTTGCGGTGACGATTCCCGAGGAACGCGGCTCGTTCAAGCGCTTCTGCGAGCTGGTCGGCCCGCGTGCGGTCACCGAGTTCAACTACCGCATGGCCGATGCCGACGTGGCCCATGTCTTCGTCGGCCTGGCCATCAGCAAGCGCGACGAGGCCGACAAGATCGCGCGCAGCTTCGTCAAGCATGGCTTCGCGACGGTGAACCTGACCGACGACGAACTGGCCAAGGAGCATGTGCGCCACATGGTCGGCGGGCGCTCGCCGCTGGCGGCCGACGAGCGGTTGTTTCGCTTCGTCTTCCCCGAGCGACCGGGTGCGCTGATGCGCTTCCTGTCCAGCCTGCACCCCGACTGGAACATCAGCCTGTTCCACTACCGCAACCAGGGCGCCGACTACGGCCGCATCCTCGTCGGCATGCAGGTGCCCAGCAAGACGGCGGCCGATCGCAAGGCCTTCCGTGCATTCCTCGACAACCTGGCCTATCCGTGCGTCGAAGAATCGAGCAACCCGGTGTATCAGTTGTTCCTGCGCTGAACGGCGCTCCCTACACTGGGGCGCATGTCATTGATCGCGTCCACCGCCAACCCGCTGCTCGAACAGGCCCTGCTGGGCAAGCTGCAGCGTCGCGAGCAGGCCCAGGGCGGTCTGGGCGAACTGGAACCGCTGGCCGTGCGCCTGGGGCTGCTGCAGCACTCGCTGCGGCCCCGCCTGCGTGAGCCACAGGTCGTCATCTTCGCCGCCGACCACGGCCTGGCGGTCGACGGCATCCGTGCTGCGCCCGGGCGCCAGACGCACGAGATGGTGCAGCAGATCCTGGCCGGCCGGCAGCCGGTGGCGGTGTTCGCGCGCCAGCACGGCCTGCAGCTCTCGGTGGTCGACTGCGGCATGGCATCGATGGTGCCGCGGCATGAGCAGCTGATCGCCCGCAAGATCGCGCACGGCACGCGCAACGCGCGGGTGGGTCACGCGATGAGCCTGGAGCAGGCCCATGCGGCCATCCGCGCCGGCATGGAGATCGGCGACAGCCTGCGCGGCAATCTGCTGGCCTGTGCCGGCCTGGGCGTGGGCAGCCACGAGAGCGCCGCACTGGTGCTGTCGCGGCTGACCGACATTCCGCTGCGCGAACTGGTCTACAGCGGCCCGCAGATGAACCCCGAGCTGCTGGCCCACCTGATGATCGTGGTGCAGGGCGCGCAGGGCCGCCACCGCGACGTGTCCGACGCCGTCGAGGTGCTGGCCGCCTTCGGTGGCTTCGAGGTCGGCGTGATGGTCGGCGCGATGCTGGTGGCCGCCAGCAAGCGCCACCTGATCATGGTCGACGGCATCGCCGCCTGCGCGGCGTTGCTGGTGGCCTCGCGCATCGCCGAATCGGTGACGCACTACAGCGTCTTCTGCCGGAGCCAGGCGCACCAGGGCCTGAACCGGGCGCTGGCGGTGTTCGAGGCCAATGCGTTGCTCGAACTGGGCCTGGATACGCTCGACGGCACCGGCGCCTGCCTGGCCTGGCCGCTGGTGCGCAGCGCCGCCGCCCTGCTGAACGAGCTGGTCGAGGACGAGGCCGGCAGCCAGCCCGCTGGCCTGGAAGCGCCGACCGTGCGCAGCCTCTACGACCCGGACAGCGAGACGATTCCGGGCGTGCAGCAGCAGCGCTGATCGCCGGCACCACAAAGACAAAAGGCACCCGTCGGGTGCCTTCTCGCCGGGCGCCGAAGCGCCATGGTCAAGCCGAGAAGCTCGACCCGCAGCCGCAGGTGGTGGTGGCGTTCGGGTTCTTGATCACGAACTGCGCGCCCTGCAGGTCTTCCTTGTAGTCGATCTCGGCGCCGACCAGGTACTGCAGGCTCATCGCGTCGATCAGCAGCGTGACACCGTTCTTCGTCATCTCGGTGTCGTCCTCATTGACGACCTCATCGAAGGTGAAGCCGTACTGGAAGCCTGAGCAGCCGCCACCCTGCACGAACACGCGCAGCTTCAGATCGGGGTTGCCTTCTTCGGCAACCAGGTCGGCAACCTTGGCGGCGGCGCTGTCGGTGAAGATCAGCGGCGCGGGCATGTCGCCGGTTTCGGGGGCGAGATTCTCAACGACGGCGTTCATGGTGTCTCCAGCGGAAGGATCGGCGCACAGCAGGCGCACGACGAACAAGCCCAAATCCTACTACGTTCATCGGGAAATCGGGCCGACACGGGGCTTTGCAAGTGTCGCCCATGAAAAAGGCCGCCCGCAGGCGGCCTTGGTGCAGGTCGGCGTGTATGCCGATCAGCGCTTGCTGAACTGCTTGCGACGGCGGGCGCCGTGCAGACCGACCTTCTTGCGCTCGACCTCGCGGGCGTCGCGGGTCACGAAGCCGGCGTTGCTCAGCTCGCTCTTGAGCGTCGCGTCGTAGTCGATCAGCGCACGGGTGATGCCGTGGCGCACCGCGCCGGCCTGGCCGCTTTCGCCGCCGCCACGCACGTTGACCTTGATGTCGAATGCGGCCTCGTTGTTCGTCAGCAGCAGGGGCTGCTTGACGATCATGATCGAGGTCTGGCGGCCGAAATAGTCGCTCACGGGCTTGCCGTTGACGACGATCTGGCCTTCGCCGCGCTTGATGAACACGCGGGCCACCGACGACTTGCGGCGGCCGGTGCCGTAGTTCCAGTTACCGATCATCACCGCTCCTTAGTTGCCCAGCGCCGGGATGTCCAGCGTCTTGGGTTGCTGGGCGGCGTGCGGATGCTCGGCACCGGCGTACACCTTCAGCTTCTTGATCATCGCGTAGCCCAGCGGGCCCTTGGGCAGCATGCCCTTGACGGCCTTCTCGATGGCACGGCCGGGGTGGCGGGCCTGCATCTCGCGGAAGGTGGTGGCGTGGATGCCGCCGGGGTGGCCCGAGTGACGGTAGTACACCTTGTCCTCGAACTTGGTGCCGGTCACCCGGATCTTGTCGGCGTTGACGATGATGATGAAATCACCGGTGTCGACGTGAGGCGTGTAGATGGCCTTGTGCTTGCCGCGCAAACGGAGTGCCACTTCGCTGGCGACACGTCCGAGCACCTTGTCGGTGGCATCAAGCACAAACCACTCATGCGTCACCTCGGCCGGCTTGGCGCTGAAGGTCTTCATGGGGATCTTTCTGGATTGTCCAGAGAGGGCCGGCATCCACCATGGACACCGTGCCGCGGATGGCTCTTCGGCGTGACCGGCTCGGCCTCGGAACCGCTTGTGGGGAGGTTGGGACTTCCCGCGGCCTCTCGGCATGTTGCCGGTGGAGGGCTCACGCAGGCTTGAATGCCCGCTTTTCACCCACACACCACCCCGCCATCTTGGGGGCAGCCGAACATTATAGCCCCAGCATTGATCTCTGCGCCCAGGTCCAAGGCGGAAACAGCCCCTGGATGGGCGTGCATCCACCGGGTGCCGGGCCAGGCGAACTCGCTTAGCACCAGGGTTTACACCAGGCTCACACACCATGCCACCAGCTCCCGAGCTTTCCGGCCCCGACCGCGCCAGTCTGGCCGCGCCGTCGCCCGGCACCGGCGCGCCTGCGGGCGTGGCGGGTCAGGCGCGCCGTGAGGTGCCCTGGATTCCCATCCGCTCGCTGGCGCCGCGCCACCGCGAGCGCATCGCCGACCACCTGCTGGCCCTGCCCGAGCGCGACCGCTACCTGCGCTTCGGCTACGCGGCGGGCGACCTGCAGATCCGGCGCTACGTCGACGGCCTGGACTTCGACCGCGACGAGGTCTTCGGTGTGTTCAACCGCAAGCTGGTGCTGATCGCGCTGGCGCACCTGGCCTATCCGCGGCCCGACCAGCCCGAAGGCCCGAAGGCGGCCGAGTTCGGCGGCTCGGTGCTGCCCACGGTGCGCGGGCGCGGCTATGGCGCGCGGCTGTTCGAGCACGCCATGCTGCACGCCCGCAACCGCGGCCTGGACACGATGTTCATCCACGCGCTGAGCGAGAACACGACGATGCTGCACATCGCCCGCCGCGCCGGCGCCGTGGTGCAGCGCGACGGCAGCGAGAGCGAGGCCTTCCTGAAGCTGCCGCACGACACCCTGGCCTCGCGCATGGAGCAGTGGGTGGGCGACGGCGCGGCCGAGCTGGACTACCGGCTCAAGCAGCAGGCGCGCCTGGTCGACGACCTGCTCGACGTGATCGGCGAGGTGCGCCACGGCGTGGGCGAGCGCCTGGGGCGCGCGGCGAAGGACTGAAGCGCAGAGACACCGGAGCGGCGGCGCGCTCCGCACCAACCCCGATGCCGCCGCCGGCGGCCGTGTGCGCCAATCCCGGGCTGTTGCCACCCCCACCGCCCGACCATGACCGCCACGCTGCCCACCGGTGTCTTCAACTACCTGGCACTCGACACTGTGCACTTCGGCACGCCGGCCGCCGACGCGCTGCACACCGAGGCGGCCCAGCGCGGCGCGCGGCGCATCCTCGTCGTCACCAGCAAGTCGCTGAACCGCAAGACCGATGCCGTCACCGCGGCGCTGGCACGCATCCAGCCGCTGGTGGTGGGGCTGTACGACGAGTGCGTCGAGCACACGCCGCGCGAGACGGTGCTGGCGGTGGCCGACCTGGCGCGCACGGCGCAGGCGGACCTGATCGTCAGCATCGGCGGCGGCACGGTGATCGACACGGTGAAGGTGGCCCTGGTGGCGCTGGCCGAGGGCGTGACCACGGTCGACGGCCTGAGCGCCTGGCACCAGCGCATGGCGGCCGACGGCAGTCGCGTGGTGCCACAGCCGCGCACGCCGCCCTGCCGGCAGATCGCCGTGCCGACCACGCTGTCGGGCGCCGAGTTCAGCGACCTGGGCGGCAGCACCGACACCCGCCACGGCACCAAGCAGGGCTACAGCGGCGCCTTCATCGGCCCGGCGGCGGTGATCCTCGACCCGCGCATCACCGTGCACACGCCCGACCGACTGTGGTTGTCGACCGGCGTGCGGGCGGTCGACCATGCGGTGGAGGCGCTGTGCAGCATCAACGCACAACCGCTGATCGACGCCACCAGCGTGCGCGCGCTGGCGCTGCTGGGGCGATCGCTCAAGCGCTACGCCACGGCGCCAGACGACCTGGCCGCCCGGCTCGATGGCCAGATGGGCGCCTGGCTGGCGGCCACCAGCATCCGCCGCACCGAGTACGGTGCCAGCCACGGCCTGGGCCATGCGCTGGGGGCGGATGCCGGCGTGCCGCACGGCATCACCAGCTGCGTGCTGCTGCCCACGGTGATGCGCCACAACGCCCAGGTCTGCGCGCCGCAGATGGCCGAGATCGCCGCCGCGCTGGGCGATGCGACGCGCCCGGCGGCCGACCAGGTGGAGGACCTGATCGCCGCGCTGGGCCTGCCGACGCGGCTGTCGCAGTTGGGGCTGGCCCGCGACCGCCTGCCGATCATCGCCACCAAGGGCATGGCCAACCCCTGGGTGCACACCAATCCGCGCAAGATCAGCAGCGCCGCCGAGCTGCAGGCGCTGCTGGAGCAGGCCTGGGAATGAGCCGGTGACCGCGCGCGCCTGGTCGGCCCTCGAGGCTGCGCACCGTCACGATGCGTCGGCGCGCCTGCCCCTGCTGGTGGCTGACGGCGGCCTGCTGCGGCACGCGGGCTCGGTCGCCCGGGCGCATGTGGCCGCGCTGCGGCGCTGGCCCGGCGTGCTGCAGGTCGATGACCAAGCGGTCACCCTGCGCTGCAGCGCCGACATGCGCAGCCGCCAGCTCGCCGCCATCAACACGCAGCTGCATGCCGACGGCCTGGTGCGCGGCTGGCGCAGCGAGACCTACGCCCTGCCGGCGCTGGACGATGGCAGGCCGCTGGCCGCCATCGAGCGCGCCGCGGCGCGCTTCTGGGGCAGCCTGACCTTCGGCGCGCACTGCAACGGCTACGTGGCCGGCGCCGATGGCCGGCCCATGCAGCTGTGGATCGCCCGCCGGTCGGACACCAAGCCCACCGACCCCGGCCAGTTGGACAACCTGATCGGCGGCGGCGTGCCGCTGGGCCAGAGCCCCGCCGCCTGCGTGCGGCGCGAAGGCTGGGAGGAAGCCGGCCTGACGCCCGCGCAGATGGCCGGCCTGCGCCCGGGCCGGCGCATCGCCCTGCTGCGCGACGTGGCCGAGGGCCTGCAGCGCGAGCAGCTCAGCGTCTACGACCTGGCCTTGCCCGCCGGCCTGCAGCCGCGCAACCAGGACGGCGAGGTGCAGGCCATCACGCTGATGCCGGTGGACCGGGCCCTGGCCTGTGCGGCCGACGGTGCCATGACGGTGGACGCCACGCTGGCGACGCTGGACTTCGCCCTGCGCCACGGCCTGCTGCCCGCAGCCGAGGCGGAGCTGCTGGCGGCGCGTGCGGCGCCGCTTTGGCTGGGGCGGGCGTCGCTCGATCCTTGAAAGAACCAGGGGTCGGCGGGACTCCGGCGTTCAGTTCCTCTGAAATGCCGGGTCAAAGCCGCTGAATGGCGGTGGCGGGGCGGCCCGGCAGACTGCCGGGCATGTCGCCACCTGATTCGCCTTCGCGCTATACCGGCACCGCCATCGTGCTGCACTGGCTGCTGGCCCTGCTGATCGCCGGCACCTTCGCGCTGGGCGTCTACATGCACGAGCTGCCGTTCTCGCCCGCCCGGCTGAAGTACTACAGCTGGCACAAGTGGGCCGGCGTCACGATCCTGGCGCTGTCCTTCCTGCGCCTGGCCTGGCGGCTGACGCACAAGCCGCCGGCCGACCTGCCCATGCCAGGCTGGCAGGCCACGGCGGCGCATGCCACGCACCACCTGCTGTACGCGCTGTTCTTCATCGTGCCGCTGGTGGGCTGGGCCTACAGCTCGGCGGCGGGCTTTCCGATCGTCTGGTTCGGCGTGCTGCCGTTGCCCGACTTCGTGCCGGTGGACAAGGCCCTGGCCGAGGCCATCAAGCCCTGGCACGAGCGCACCGCCATGCTGATGGCCGCCCTGGTGCTGCTGCACGTGGCCGGCGCCATCAAGCACCAGCTCATCGACCGCGACGGCCTGATCGACCGCATGCGGCCGGCCCGCGACTGATCCCCGATTCCTCTTCGAGACTGTCGATGAAACCCCTGTTCGCCACCCTCGCCGCCGCTCTGCTGGCCGGCCCCGCGCTCGCCCAGCAGGTCGTGCCTGCACAGAGCGAGATCAGCTTCGTCAGCCGCCAGATGGGCGTGCCGGTCGAAGGCCGCTTCAAGCAGTGGACGGCGCAGATCGCCTTCGACCCGAAGAACGCAGCGGCCGGCAAGGTGGGCTTCACCATCCAGACCGGCAGCGCCAGCTTCGGCAGCCCCGAGACCGACGCCGAGGTGCCCAAGGCGCCGTGGTTCAACGTCGCCAAGTTCCCCACGGCCAGCTTCGCCAGCAGCGCCATCAAGCCGCTGGGCGGCGGCAAGTTCGAGGTCGCCGGCACGCTGACGATCAAGGGGAACGCCCACCCCGTCTCCGTGCCCGTCACCGTCACCCAGGCTGGCGGCACCAGCACCGCCACCGGCAGCTTCGCCATCAAGCGGCTGGATTTCAAGATCGGCGAAGGCGAGTGGACCGACACCTCGATGGTGGCCAACGACGTGACCGTGAAGTTCAAGCTGGCGCTGACCGGCATGGCGCCGCTTTGACAACCACCGGCATGGCGCGGCGCTGACACGCGCATCCCGTTTCTCTTTCCAACGACCCTGCAGGAGTTCCCCCCATGTTCCGCACCACCCTGATCGCCGCCGCCCTGGCCGCCACCACCCTGGCCGCCCAGGCCCAGAGCGCCACCTATGCGCTGGACCCGACGCACACCTTCGTCACCTTCGAGGTGCCGCACTTCGGCGTGACGACCAACCGCGGCCGCTTCGACAAGAAGACGGGCACGGTGACGCTGGACAAGGCCGGCAAGAGCGGCAAGGTCGACCTGACGATCGAGACCGGCTCGATCAGCACCGGCACCGCGGCCTTCGACAAGCACCTGCAGAGCAAGGACTTCTTCAACAGCGCCGAATTCCCGACCGCCAAGTTCGTGGCCGACAAGTTCAGCTTCAACGGCGACAAGGTCAGCGAAGTCACCGGCACCCTGACCCTGCTGGGCAAGACCAACCCGGTGACGCTGAAGGCGAACAACTTCGGCTGCTACCAGAACCCGATGCTGAAGGTGGAAGTCTGCGGTGGCGACTTCGAGACCACCATCGTGCGCAGCCAGTACGGCATGCCCTGGGGCCTGAACTTCGGCTTCAGCGACAGCGTGAAGCTGGTGATCCAGGCCGAAGGCATCAAGCAGCCCTGATCACCCGCCCTGCGCCGCGCAGCCGACCGGCTGCGCGGCGCTGTGGCCAACACGCCCCGCCGGCCGTCCAGGCCCGCGGGGCGTTTTGCTGGGCGATCACTGGCGCGTCAGGCTGTCATGGCGGACCGCTGGCAACCACCGACTGCCCGAAGGCCGGGTGGATTGAACACTCGCGGTTACCCGCGGCGCTTTGTGCGCACGCCGTGTCAATCCCCACACCTGATCGGAGACGTCCCATGGCCCAGACCAAGACCCCCGGCGCACCGCGCCGCTCGTTCCTGCAGAAGGCCGCCGTCGGCGCCGTGGCCGCCGGTGGCCTGGCGGCGCCGATGATCTCGAAGGCGCAGACGGTGAGCCTGCGCTTCCAGAGCACCTGGCCGGCCAAGGACATCTTCCACGAGTACGCCAACGACTTCGCCAAGAAGGTCAACGACATGGCCGGCGGCCGGCTGAAGATCGAGGTGCTGCCTTCGGGCTCGGTGGTGCCGGCCTTCCAGTTGCTGGACGCGGTGAACAAGGGCACGCTGGACGGCGGCCACGGCGTGGTGGCCTACCACTACGGCAAGAACACCGCGCTGGCGCTGTGGGGCTCGGGCCCGGCCTATGGCATGGACCCGAACATGGTGCTGGCCTGGCACAACTACGGCGGTGGCAAGGCCCTGCTGGAGGAGATCTACAAGGCCATCAACATGGACGTGGTCTCGTACCTGTACGGCCCCATGCCCACCCAGCCGCTGGGCTGGTTCAAGAAGCCCATCGCCAAGGCCGACGACCTCAAGGGCCTGAAGTACCGCACCGTGGGCCTGGCGGTGGACGTGTTCACCGAGATGGGCGCCTCGGTCAACCCGCTGCCCGGCGGCGAGATCGTGCCGGCGCTGGACCGCGGCCTGATCGACGCGGCCGAGTTCAACAACGCCAGCTCCGACCGCGTGCTGGGCTTTCCCGACGTGGTGAAGAACTGCATGCTGCAGAGCTTCCACCAGAGCGGCGAGCAGTTCGAGATCCTGTTCAACGGCGCCAAGTACAAGGCCCTGCCGCAGGAGCTGCGCTCGATCATCGACTACGCGGTGCAGGCCGCCAGCGCCGACATGAGCTGGAAGGCGGTGGAGCGCAACAGCCAGGACTACATCGAGCTGAAGAAGGCCGGCGTGAAGTTCTACAAGACGCCCGACGCGGTGCTGCGCGCCCAGCTGGCAGCCTGGGACAAGACCATCGACAAGAAGGGCGCCGAGAACGCCGTCTTCAAGAAGGTGCTCGATTCGCAGAAGGCCTTCGCCCAGCGCGCCGGCCAGTGGCAGAACGACTACATGGTCGACTTCAAGATGGCCTACAACCACTACTTCGGCAAGAAGGGCTGACCGCCCCGGCCACGCCGCACGGCCCGCTGGCGCTGAAGCCGGCGGGCCGTTTTCTTGTGTTCACGAGCCCGCCGCCGATGCCCGTCCAAACCCTGCTCCACACCGCGGACCGCATCAGCACCTGGGTCGGCAAGGCCTTTGCCTGGCTGATCGTGGTGCTGATGCTGGTGGTCTGCGCCGAGGTGTTCAAGCGCTATGTGCTGAATGCGCCCACCGCCTTCATCTACGACGTGAACAACATGCTCTACGGCACGCTGTTCATGATGTGCGGCGCCTACACCCTGGCGCATGACGGCCATGTGCGCGGCGACTTCCTCTACGGCAGCATGAAGCCGCGCACCCAGGCCACGCTGGACCTGGTGCTGTACGGCCTGTTCTTCCTGCCCGGCATCGGCGCGCTGACCTGGGCCGGCTGGGACTACTTCCACGACTCGCTGGCCATGCGCGAGCAGACCTTCAACGCGACGCCGCTGCCGGTCTACCCGTTCAAGTTCATCATCCCGCTGGCCGGCGCCATCGTGTTGCTGCAGGGGCTGTCGGAGATGCTGCGCTGCGTGGTGTGCCTGCGCACCGGTGAATGGACACCGCGGCTGAAGGACGCCGAGGAAATGGACGTGGTCGAGGAGCAGCTGGCCGCCAGCACCCACGTCGACCAGGCCGCGCGCGACGAGGCCATCGCCAAGGCGCAGGCCATCGACGACATGGCGCGCCAGCGCAGCACGGAGGCCGCCAAGTGAGCAACCCCGCACTCGGCCTGCTGATGCTGGGCCTGATCGTCGTCGTCATCCTGCTCGGCTTTCCCACCGCGTTCACGCTGATGGGCCTGGGCATGTTCTTCGGCTTCATCGCCTTCTTCGACCCGACGCAACCCTGGTTCGACAACAAGATCTTCGACCTGATGGTGCAGCGCGCCTTCGGCGCGATGACCAACGAGACGCTGCTGTCGATCCCGCTGTTCGTGCTGATGGGCTACGTGATGGAGCGCGGCGCCCTGGTCGACCGCATGTTCTACGCGGTGCAGCTGGCCTTCCGCCGCTTGCCGGGCTCGCTGGCGGTGGCCACGCTGGTGATCTGCACCTTCTGGGGCATCGCCAGCGGCCTGGTGGGCGCGGTGGTGGTGCTGATGGGCGTGATCGCGATGCGGCCCATGCTCAACGCCGGCTACGACACGCGCCTGGCCGCGGGCGTGATCACCGCCGGCGGCACGCTGGGCATCCTGATCCCGCCGTCGGTGATGATCATCGTCTACGCGGCCGTGGCCGGGCAGTCGGTGGTCAAGCTGTATGCGGCGGCGATGTTCCCCGGCTTCTTCCTCGCCTTCCTGTACCTGCTGTACGTCATCGGCTGGGCGCTGATCCAGCCCAAGGTGGCGCCCAAGCTGCCGCCCGAGCAGCAGCGCGCGCCGATCACGCCCTGGGTGGCGCACCTGACCAGCAGCTACGGCCCGCGCATGCTGCCCACGCTGCTGCGCGCCCTGCTGTCGCCCGGCCGGGCGCAGGCCGCGCAGATCGCCGACGTGCGCGGCGGCGGCGGGCGCCTCACCCTGCTGGGCAACCTGCTGACCGCGCTGACGCCGCTGCTGCTGGCCGCCGCCACCCTGGGCGCGGCCTGGTGGTACGTGACGATCTACTCGCAGCAGGACAGCAACCCGGCACCGGCACCCGCGGTGCAGGCCGCGCCGGCCGCCGGTGCGGCCAACAGCGGTGGCCTGGCCAAACCGCCCGGCGCGGGTGGCGTGTCCGAGCCGCCGGGTGCCGAAGGCGTCAAGGAGCCCCCAGGCGCCGGTGGCGTTCAAGAGCCCCCGGGCGCCTCCAGCGGCGGTCTGCAGGAGCCCCCCGGTGCCGCCCCCGCCACCAGGCCCGGCGCCGACGCCCCGCTGCAGGCCCTGGGCGAGCCGGTGGACGCGCCGCATGCCACTGCCGTGCCGGCGGCCTTCTACACCGGCTTCTGGACCACGGTGGCCGCCGTCGGCCTGCTGCTGGCCCGCTACTTCTGGAAGATGGACGCCGAGCAGTTCGAGATCCAGCGCCTGCTGGTCTCCTCCGTCATGCCGCTGGCCGTGCTGACCCTGGTGGTGCTGGGCGTGATCCTGTTCGGCATCACCACCGCCACCGAATCGGCGGCGGTGGGCGCGGCCGGCGCCTTCCTGATGGCCTGGCAGGCCGGCACGCTGAACCTCAAGCGCACCAAGGAGGCGGTGTTCCTCACCGCCAAGACCACCGCCATGGTGTGCTGGCTGTTCGTCGGCTCGGCGCTGTTCTCGGCGGTGTTCGCCCTGCTGGGCGGCCAGCGCGTGATCGAGGAATGGGTGATGGGCATGAACCTGACGCCGCTGCAGTTCCTGCTGCTGGCCCAGGCCATCATCTTCATCCTCGGCTGGCCGCTGGAGTGGACCGAGATCATCGTGATCTTCGTGCCCATCTTCATCCCGCTGCTGGCGCACTTCCAGATCGACCCGCTGCTGTTCGGCACCCTGGTCTTCGTCAACCTGCAGGCCGCCTTCCTCAGCCCGCCGGTGGCGATGTCGGCGTTCTACCTGAAGGGCGTGTCGCCACCGCATGTGACGCTGAACCAGATCTTCGCGGGGATGATGCCGTACATGGCCATCGTGGTGCTGTGCATGGTGCTGATGTACCTGTGGCCCGGCCTGACGCTGTGGCTGCCGAACTACCTGTACGGCAACTGAAGCGGCATGGGAAGCGGCCGTTGAAGCCCGGCCGCGCGGCGGACGGCCCCCGTCCGTCGCTGCCGCCTGCAGCCTGTCGGCAGGCCGGCGCGGCGCGTCGCAAGGCCGCACGTGGTGCAGGCGGCGCGCCTACAGTGGCCGCCATGCCCCACACCACCCTCCCCCGCCAGCCATGACGCCCGCCGCCACCCCGGCGCCCGCCACCGGCTGGCAGCGCTTCAAGGCCGCCAGCGTGCGCGCCTTCCACGCCTACGCCACCTGGCTGGTGGGCATCAGCTGGAAGCGCTTCGTGCTGCTGTCGGTGCTGCTGCTGATCCTGTCGGGCGTGCTGCAGAACATTCCGCCGTTCAGCTGGAGCTACACCCGCGTCGTCCACCTGCCGGAACTGACCGAGCTGCCGATGGAGCCGCCGGCCCCGCCCAAGCCACCGGCCGCGCCGACCACCACGCCGAAGAAACCCGAGGCCGACGGCGGCGTGGACATCCACATCGACCAGCGCGGCGTGCGCATCACGCCCAAGGCGGCGGCCTCGCAGCCGTCGGCGCCGGCCTCGGCGGCGTCGGCCACGGCGGAGGACGAGCGGCCGGTGATCGACATCAAGCTGCCGCCCGGCACCTCGCAGGCGGTGCGCGACGCCGTCGAAGAGGCGCGCAAGGTGGTCGAGGAAGCCGTTCAGGAGGCGCACCAGGAGGCCGAGACCGCCAAGCGCGAAGCCCGGCAGCAGGCGCGCGAGGCCGGGCGCGAAGCCCGCCGTGCCGTGCAGGAAGCCCGCCGCCAGGTGATGCGCGAGGAGGTGCAGTTCGGCGAGAGCCTGCCGCAGCTGGCCTTTCTCTGGATCGTCGCCTCGCTGATCATCAAGATCACCTACCGCAAGCAGATCCAGGCCGAGGCCACCGCCGCGCAGGCGGTGGAGACGGCCGAGGCCGAGTCGCTGAAGCGCCAGGTGGTCGAGGCGCGCATGGCGGCGATGCAGGCGCAGATCGAGCCGCACTTCCTGTTCAACACCCTGGCCAGCATCGACCACCTGATCGAGGTCGACCCCAAGCGCGCCAGCCAGATGCAGAAGAACCTGATCGCCCTGCTGCGCGCCAGCATGCCGACGATGCGCGAGGCCGGCGGCAACGGCGGCGGCGGCCCGCGCGACCTGGGCCGCGAGCTGGCGGTGATCCGGCCCTACCTGGAGATCCTGAAGGTGCGCATGGAGGAACGCCTGGCCACCGAGATCGACGTGCCGGACGGCCTGCTGTCGGCCGAGTTCCCGACCATGATGGTGCAGACCCTGGTCGAGAACGCGATCAAGCATGGCCTGGAGCCCAAGCCCGAGGGCGGCCGGCTCGGCGTGAAGGCCGAGGTGGTGCACGGCAAGCTCAGCGTGACCGTGGCCGACACCGGCCTGGGCTTTGGCCGGGCGGCGACCGCCGGCACCGGCGTGGGCCTGGCCAACATCCGCGAGCGGCTGCAGCTGCTGTACGGCAACAAGGCCAGCCTGGTCATCGCCGAGAACCCCGGCGGCGGCACCCGCGCGACCATCGCCGTGCCCTACAAGCCGCTGGAGGCGGCGTGACGGCGCTGTTCGGCGGGCCCGGCTTCAGCGCGCGGCCGCTGGCGCGGGACGAGCTGCCGCAGCTGCAGGTGCTGTTCGACGCGAACCCGGCCTCGTTCCTGGTCGTCAACGGCCGCCCGGCGCCGCCCGACGCTGCGCAGGCCGAGTTCGACGAGCGCCCGCCGGCGCACCTGGCCTGGCGTCAGCACTGGATCGCCGGCCTGTGGTCGCCGCAGGGCGCCCTGCTCGGCGTGCTGGTGCTGGTGGCCGACCTGGGCGCGCCGGGGGTCTGGCACATCGGCCTGCTGCTGATCGACGTCGCACACCAAGGCACGGGCCTGGCCGGCGCGGTGATGGCGGCGCTGGAGGACTGGGCCCGCGCGGCCGGCGCGCAGTGGCTGCGCCTGGGCGTGGTGGCGGGCAACAGCCGCGCCGAACGCTTCTGGCAGCGCCAGGGCTTCAGCGAGGCGCGTGTGCGCCACGGCGTGGACACTGGCGGGCGGCTGAACACGGTGCGGGTGATGGTCAAGCCGCTGGCCGGCGGCGCACTGGGGGACTACCTGCAGCTGGTGCCGCGTGACCACCGGGAGTCCGACCTGCCATGACCGACACCGCCGACCCCTTGGCCGACTGCCAGATCCGCCCCGCCGGGCCCGCCGACGCGCTGTGCCTGGGCGTGCTGGCGATGCAGGTCTTCCTCGACACCTATGCCACCGACGGCATCCGGCCCGAGATCGCCCGCGAGGTGTTGGGCACCTACACGCCGGCCACGTACGAAGCGCTGCTGGCCCGCCCCGACGTCAGCATCCTGGTGGCCGAGCGGCGCGGCCACCTGCTGGGCTTCGTGCAGACCACGCTGGGCACCGGCCATGCGCTGGTGACCGCCCGTGCGCCGGCCGAGGTCGACCGGCTCTACGTGCAGGAGCCCTTCACTGGCCGCGGGCTGGGGCGGCGCCTGCTGCATGCGGCCGAGGCCGACGCTGCCGACCGCGGCTGCGACCTGGTCTGGCTGACGCCCTGGGTGCACAACCGCCGTGCACTGCACTTCTACGCCCGCGAGGGCTATGCCGACCGGGGCCCGACCTGGTTCGAGTTCGAGGGCGAGCGGCACGAGAATCGGCTGCTGGCGCTGCCCCTGCCGCGCGCTGCCCGCCGCTGATCGGACGACCCCCATGAGCACCACCGCCGAGACCAACGCCGCCACCACCGCCGCCCCGGTGCGCGCTGTCATCGCCGACGACGAACGCCTGATGCGCGAGCAGTTGCGAGCCCGCCTGGCCGAGGTCTGGCCCGCGCTGGAAATCGTCGCCGAGGCCCGCAACGGGCTGGAGGCGGTCGAGCTGGTCGCCCAGCACCGGCCCGAGCTGGTCTTTCTCGACATCCGCATGCCCGGGCTGACCGGCGTGGACGCCGCGCGCCAGATCGCGCAGATGGACGTGGCCGACGACGAGCACCTGCCCGAGATCGTGTTCATCACCGCCTACGACCAGTATGCGGTCGAGGCCTTCGAGCAGGGCGTGTGCGACTACGTGCTCAAGCCCGCCGAGCGCGAGCGGCTGCAGGTCACGGTGCAGCGCATCCAGGCCCGGCTGGCCCAGCGCGATGCGGTGGATGCAGCGCCCGGGTCGGCGACCGCCGTGCCCACGCCGCAGCTGCAGCAGGTGCTGCACAAGCTGGCCACGCAGCTCAACCCCGGGGCCATGCCGCCGCGCCTGGACTGGATCCAGGCCAGCGTCGGCGCCGGCATCCAGATGATCCCGGTGGCCGAGGTGCTGTTCTTCATCAGCGACGAGAAGTACACCCGGGTGCAGACGCCGACCACCGAGGCCCTGATCCGCAAGCCGATCAAGGAACTGATCGACGAGCTGGACCCGCACCAGTTCTGGCAGATCCACCGCAGCACCCTGGTCAACGTGAAGGCCATTGCCGGCATCACCCGCGACTTCCGCGGCCGCCAGATCGTCAGCGTGCGCGGCCACGCCGAGAAGCTGGAAGTGAGCCGCAGCTACACGCACCTGTTCAAGGGCATGTAGCAACGGTGTCGGGGTTTCGGCGGAGCGCCCAGGGCCGGCGCGGCGGTCATGATCCGGTCCGTCGCCAACCACTGCGCCTGCAGCCCCCCGCCCATGTGGATCAAAGCCGTCGTCGCCTGTCTCGTCAGCCTGGCCAGCCCCTGGGCGGCCGCGCAGGCCTGGCCCAGCAAGCCCATCCGCCTGGTGGTGCCGTTCCCGGCCGGGTCGGCCACCGACAGCATCGCCCGCAGCGTCGGCGGCGTCATCGCCCAGAGCCTGGGGCAGCCGGTGGTGGTGGAGAACAAGGCCGGTGCCGATGGCGCCATCGCCGGGCAGGAGGTGGCGCGCGCAGCACCCGACGGCTACACCATCATGCTGGGCACCAACAGCCCGCTGGCCGCCGCGCCGGCGCTGAAGAAGAACCCGCCCTACGACCCCACGGTCGACTTCAGCCCCATCGTGGACATCGGGCGCTACACCTTCTTCCTGGTGGTGCACCCCAGCGTGCCGGCCAGCACGCTGGCCGAGTTCATCGCCCATGCCAAGGCCCACCCCAACAAGCTGAGCTATGCCACGGGCAACACCACCGGCATCGTGTCGGTGGCACAGTTCGCCGCCCTGGCCGGCATCGAGATGACGCATGTGCCCTACAAGGGCGAGCCCCAGGCCCTGACCGACCTGCTGGCCGGACGCACCCAGGCCATGGTGGTGTCGGGCGGCACCGCGCTGCCGCACATCCGCGACGGCAAGCTCAAGGCCCTGGCCGTCACCCTGCCGGCGCGCAGCGCGGCGCTGCCGCAGGTGCCCACCTTTGCCGAGGCGGGCCTGCCCCGGTTCTCGATCACGTCCTGGGCCGCCGTGGTGGGGCCGGCGCGCATGCCGCCCGACCTGGTGGAGCGCTGGAACCGGGAGTTCATGAGCGCGATGGCCAGGCCCGAGGTCATCGCGGCCATGGAGCGGCAGGCCTTCCAGCTGACCGGCTCCACGCCCGCCAGGCTGGGCAGCTTCATGAAGGAACAGCTGGACAGCTACCGCGCCACGCTGAAGGCCGCCGGCGTCGAGCCGGAGTGAGCGGCCAGCCGTTTCTCAAACCACCTGCCGGTCGCGGCCGTCCCAGTACGGCTTGCGCAGGTCGCGCTTGAGGATCTTGCCGGTCGGGTTGCGCGGCAGCTCGGCCACCACGTCCACCTGCTTCGGGCACTTGTAGGCCGCCAGCCGATCGCGGCACCAGGCGACCAGTTCGTTGGTGTCGGCCAGCACCGCGCCGGGCTTGAGCACCACCACCGCCCGGGGCACCTCGCCCCAGCGCTCGTCGGGCACGCCGATCACCGCCACGTCCAGCAGCGCCGGGTGCTCGGCCAGCACGCGCTCGATCTCGGCCGGATAGATGTTCTCGCCGCCGCTGATGATCATGTCCTTGATGCGGTCGGTGACGTAGACATAGCCGTCGGCGTCGATGTGGCCGCCGTCGCCCGAGCGGTACCAGCCGTCGGCCGTGACGGCCTGCGCCGTCGCGTCCGGCTTGCCCCAGTAGCCGGCCATGATCTGGTCGCTGCGCACCCAGATCTCGCCGGGCTCGCCCACCGGCACCGGCGCGCCGCTGGCCGGGTCGCGGACGTCGATCTCCACGCCGTGGATGGCCTTGCCGGCCGACACCAGGCGGTGCGCCACGGCCGGGTTCTCGTGGTCCTCCGGCGGCAGCAGGGTGACGACGCCGCTCTGCTCGGTCATGCCGTAGACCTGCTGCATCGTGCCCTTGGGGAACAGCTGCAGGCAGGCCCGCATCACCGGCAGCGGCATGGGCGAGGCACCATAGGACACGGCCCGCAGCGCCGAGAAATCGAAGGCCCGGTCGCCGCGCACCTGGGTCATCGCGGCCATCAGCGCCGGCACGTAGAAGGTGTGGGTGATGCGCTCGCGCTCCAGCATCTGCAGGGCGCCCAGCGGGTCGGGCAGGCGCATCATGAAGATGGGCGCGCCGCCAGCCCAGGCCACCAGCGAATAGCTGGTGCCGCCGACGTGGAACAGCGGCATCGCCACCTGCACGCGCGAGCCGGCATCCAGCTGCTGCGTGGCCGCCACGTTGCGGGCGTGGGCCAGCATGCCGTGGTGGGTGAGCATCGCGCCCTTGGGGAAGCCGGTGGTGCCCGAGGTGTAGAGCTGCACGAAGCAGTCGGTGGGCGCGGCCGGATGCACACGTGCATCGGGCGCGTGCGACGCCAGCCAGGACTCGTATTCATCGGCATCGCCGCCGATGTGCAGCACCCGCTCCAGCGTCGGCAGCTGGCCGCGCAGCTGGGCGGCGGCGCCGGCGAACTCGGGGCCGACGAAGAGCAGACGCGCCTTGGCGTCGTTGATCACGTAGACGATCTCGGGCGGCGCCAGGCGGAAGTTGACCACCGCGTTGGCGCAGCCGGTCAGGGCGCAGGCCAGGGTCAGTTCCAGGCAGGACGGGTGGTTCAGGTCCAGCACGGCGATGCGGTCGCCCGGCTGCAGGCCAGCGGCGCGCAGGCCGGCCGCGGCGCGCTGCACACGCTCACGCAGCTGGGCCCAGGTGCGGGGGGTGTCGCCGAAGACGATGGCGGGGGCGTCGGGCAGTTCGGTGGCCCAGCGGCTCAGCATGGCGCTGAAGTCGGCATGGTCGGGAATCATCGGGTCTCCTGGCTTCTTGGCGGTTGCAATCGCCACCGATGCTAGCGAGGCGACCCTGCCGGCCACCCCCGCGCTTTCCAGGGTCAGCGCTGCCGGGGCAGCGCACCCGCAATCAACCACTGCGCGGCCCAGTAGGTCGACAGGATCCACAGCCCGGCCAGCGGCAGCGGCGTGTGGAAGCGGTTGAACGCCAGCAGCGCGTCGCTGGTGAGGAACAGCAGGCCGCCCAGCGCGGCACCGCCCAGGCGGCGGCGGGCGTCCAGGTCGCCCCGCATGCGGGCCGCGTGCCAGGCGCTGGCCGTCTGCGCGGCCATCGCCGCCAGGCAGGTGACATAGGCCAGCACCGGCCACTGCAGCGGCGCGGGAACACCAGGCCACAGCACCGACAGCACCGCCGCCGCCAGCAGCGCATAGCCCGCGAACGCCAGCGGCCAGGCCGCCAGCCGCACGCCGCGGGCGAAGGCCACCAGGTAGGCCAGGTGCGCCAGCAGAAAGGCGATCAAGCCGGGCAGGAAGCCCTGCTGCGGCCACAGCAGGGCCACGTCGCCCGCCAGCGACAGCACCAGCCCCGCCAGCAGCGGTGCCCGCATGTGGTGGCGCGGCGGGCCGCGGCGCCAGGCGTGGGCGATGACGATCGCGGTGGTCAGCGTCTTCAGCAGCGCGAACGCCGCCCACTGGCCGGGCCACAGCAGCGGGCAGGCGATGGCCAGCGCGGCGCTCAGCAGGTAGGCGGGCAGCAGCATGGTGCGCCCGTCCTCAGTCCTTGGCCGGCGGTGCCGCGTCCACCTTGGCCGACAGCTGGGCGCGCAGCCGCTTCAGCCGCTCGCGCGGGTCTTCCTTGGCCGTGCCCTCGCCCAGCTTCATCTCGGCAATGAAGCGGCTGGGAATGCCCTGGATGGTGTCGCGGCCCTTCTTGCGCCGGCGCAGCGTGCTCACCGCCAGCGTGGTGCGGGCGCGGGTGATGCCCACGTACATCAGGCGCCGCTCTTCTTCCAGCCGCTGCGGGGTCATCTCCTCGGCGTCGCTCTTGAACGGCAGCAAGCCCTCGTTGATGCCGGCCAGCCACACGTGCGGCCATTCCAGGCCCTTGCTGGCGTGCAGGGTCGACAGCGTCACCACGTCAGCGTCATCGCCCCGCTCCGCCAGGCTGATGATCACGCTGATGGTCTGTGCCACGTCGAGCACCGTCTGCGGCTCGCGGATCTGGCTGGTGCCGTCCTCGGCCAGCTCGCCGCCGCAGCGCTTGGCGATCCAGTCGACGAAGTCCAGCACATTGGTCCAGCGGCTGGACGCGAGCTTCTCGCTGTCCTCGCTGTCGTACAGGTGCTGCTCGTAGCCGATGTCCTTCAGCCAGCCCAGCAGCAGCGCCTTGGCCTCCTCGGCGCCGCGGGTGTGGCCGGCGCGGTGCTGCAGGTCGTTGATGTACCGCCCGAACTCGTGCAGGCCGCCGATGGCCTTGGCACCCAGCTGGGTGGCCAGGCTCTGCGAGAACAGGGCCTCGAACAGGCTGCTCTTCCACTTGCCCGAGAACTCGCCCAGCTTGCCCAGCGTGGCATGGCCGATGCCGCGCTTGGGCGTGGTCACCGCGCGCAGGAAGGCGGGGTCGTCGTCCTGGTTGACCAAGAGGCGCAGCCAGGCGCAGAGGTCCTTGATCTCGGCGCGGTCGAAGAAGCTCTGGCCGCCGCTGACCTTGTACGGAATCTGCGCCGCACGCAGCTTCTGCTCGAACACCCGCGCCTGGTGGTTGGCGCGGTACAGCACGGCGAAGTCGGCGAACTTGATCTGGCCGCTGCCGCGTTCATCGGCCACCGCCCCGCCCTGGGCGCGCAGGCTCTGGATGAAGGCCACGGCGCGCTCGGCCTCGTGCTCCTCGCCGTCGCATTCCATCAGCCGCACCGGGTCGCCGTCGCCCAGCGCGCTCCATAGCTTCTTCTCGAACAGCTTGGGGTTGGCGGCGATCACGTTGTTGGCCGCACGCAGGATGTGGCCGGTGGAGCGGTAGTTCTGCTCCAGCGGAATCACCTTCAGGTCGGGCCAGTCCTGCGGCAGG
>Ga0208823_1000376_pt1 | contig 39187 bp, 38 predicted proteins | sample AD_UKC075_MetaG_FD_184440 | JGI IMG/M metagenome (GOLD analysis project Ga0208823, IMG submission 184440) | Active sludge microbial communities of municipal wastewater-treating anaerobic digesters from USA - AD_UKC075_MetaG (SPAdes) (version 2) | ecosystem: Engineered > Bioreactor > Anaerobic >...
CCATCCTGCTACTGATGCCGTCCTGGGGCGGTATGATCAACGGCATCATGACGCTGTCCGGGGCCTGGGACAAACTGCGTTCCGACCCGATCATGCTGTTCCTGATCACCTCGCTGTCGTTCTATGGCATGTCGACCTTCGAAGGTCCATTGATGTCGCTGAAGAGCGTCAATGCGCTGTCGCACTACACCGACTGGACCATCGGTCACGTGCATTCGGGGGCGCTGGGCTGGGTCGCACTGGTCACGTTCGGTTCCTTCTACCACCTGATCCCGCGTCTGTGGGACACCAAGATGTATAGCCAGACCCTGATCTACGTACATTTCTGGCTGGCGACCATCGGCATCGTGCTGTACATCAGCTCCATGTGGGTCGCTGGCATCGGCCAGGGCCTGATGCTGCGCAGCTTCGACGACTATGGCAATCTGGCCTACACCTTCATCGAGACGGTCGAGTTCATGCATACGCCTTATGCCTGGCGTGCGCTGGGCGGCGCCTTCTTCGTGTCGGGGGCGCTGGTCATGGTCTACAACGTCGTGATGACCCTGTGGGCAGCCCGTCGTGAACAGGCAGGCGAAGCCAAGCTGGCTGCCAAACAGCTGGCGAAAGCCTGAGAGCCGCTTTTCGGTTCGGAGAATAACAAAGATGAAACACGAACAGATCGAAACGAACTCCGCTCTCATGCTGGTGCTGATTCTGGTGGTGATCAGCATCGGTGGTCTGGTGGAGGTCGTCCCATTGTTTTACATCAACGAGACGGTCGAGAAAGTTGACGGGGTGCGGCCCTATACTCCTCTGGAACTGCGCGGCCGCGACGTCTACGTCCGCGAAGGCTGCTATTTGTGCCATTCCCAGATGATTCGTCCGTTCCGCGACGAGTGGCTGCGTTATGGTCACTATTCGCTGGCGGCCGAGTCCCAGTATGACCATCCCTTCCAATGGGGGTCCAAGCGCACCGGTCCCGATCTGGCGCGGGTGGGCGGTAAATATTCCAACCAGTGGCATGTGCAGCATTTGGCTGCGCCCCGCTCGGTGGTACCGCAATCCATCATGCCGAACTATCCGTGGCTGATTCAGACCGACCTGGATTATTCGGATGTGGCCGATCGGATGCGGGCCTTGCGGATGACCGGCGTGCCCTATTCCCTGACGCAAGCGGAATACGACGCCAACGTCAAGAAGTTCGGGCAGACGGTGGCCGATCAACTTGACATCAGCCAGGCGCAGGACAATCTGCTCAAACAGGCACGCGACAAGGATTTCGACGGTATTTCCAGCCGAGTCACGGAAATGGATGCTCTGGTCGCTTACCTGCAGGTGCTGGGCACCATGGTGGACTTCTCCAAGTACAACGAAGACGAGTTCGTCAAGTTCCGCTAATCCCCGAGCCGAGTCCCCTGCCTGCCTGGAGGGGACTGGCGTGGAGCTGCCCGATGTTCGACTGGCTGTCATGGTTCACCAGCATGGAAAATTCCAAGCCTCTGGCGCTGGTGTTGTTCTTCGGCGCCTTCTGCGGTGTCCTGATCTATGTGTTCGCCGACAAGCGGCGCGCGCAGCGGCTGGAGTCCTACAAGTACATCCCGCTCGACGACGAGGAGCCCCAGCGGCCCGGACCTCATGATTACGCCCACGACAACTCGCGGGCGCGGATTGAAACCCAGTCCCGCAAGGTGATGGACAATGAGTGACAATACACAGAATACACAACAAAAACCCGGTGCGGTGCAAACCACCGGCCATGCCTGGGATGGCGATCTGCAGGAGTACAACAATCCACTGCCGCGCTGGTGGCTGTGGTGTTTCTACGGGACCGCCGTTTTTGCGATCCTCTACTGGTTCATGTATCCCTCCTGGCCGGTTGGCGATACTTGGCTCAAGGGTCTTAAGGTGGTGGATTACGTCACCGTCGACAAAGCGACCGGCAAGGAGCAACAGAAGGAGTTTCGCTGGAACACCCGCTCTCAACTGTTGGAGGACATGGGCGAGGCGGCCGACAACAAGCAGCGCAAGGACATGCTGATCAAGGTCCAGGCGGCCAGCTTCGACCAGATCGTCAAGGATCCGAAGATGATGGAGTTCGTCCGCTCGGTCGGTAAGGGCCTGTTCGGCGACAACTGTGCAGCTTGCCATGGCCGCGGCGGCCAGGGCGTGGTTGGCATGTACCCCAACCTGACGGATGACGCCTGGCTGTGGGGCGGCCATATGGACAAGATTCAGGAAACCATCTCCCAGGGTCGGCGCGGGTTCATGCCGGCGTTCGGTGCGGTGCTTAAGCCGGATCAGTTGAGCGATGTAACCGACTATGTGCTGACCCTGTCGGGCGAGGCCAAGCCGAGCGAGGCGTCCGATCGCGGCAAGGAGATCTTCCAGGGCCAGATCGGCGGTTGCTACTACTGCCACGGCGCCGACGCCAAGGGCCTCCCGTCGCAGGGCTCGGCCAATCTGACTGACAAGATCTGGGAAATCGTCAACATCCCAGCGATGAAGACTCCGCAGGAGAAGAAGAAAGCCATCGAGGAATTCGTCGCCAAGGGTGTGAACAATACCCGGATCATGCCGACCTGGAAGGGCCGCTTGAAGGATGACGACATCAAGCTGCTGGCGGTCTACGTTCACCAACTGGGCGGCGCGAAGTAATCGGGGATCGCAACCAGTTGTCGTTCGGCATCTAACCAGACTCACCCCCCGATAGGGGGGTGAGACGTTTGTAACCGTCGCTGGGATTCAGCGCCGATATCCCGATCAACATTCCAATCACCGGTGCGCCACACTCTTGATGGATCGCAATGACACCGGAATCCTGAAGCGGCCAACATGAACGCTTGTGTCGTTTCAACCGCCAATCGGGTAGGACCATGTCCGAAGAAACCGTACTTTATCAAAAACGTATCCAGATCTATCCGCGTTCCGTCAAAGGCCGTTTTCGCAATCTCAAGACCGGCATTCTGGTTTTGGCGTATGCCGTCTATTTTTTCCTGCCCTGGTTGCGCTGGGAACGGCCGAACGCGCCCAGCCAGGCGGTGCTCTACGATCTGCCGGGACGACATTTCTATATCTTCGGTTTGACGGTCCAGGTCCAGGATATCTTCTGGCTGGCCGGAGTCTTGATCATCTTCGCTATCCTGCTATTTTTCGTGACCGGACTCGCGGGCCGGGTCTGGTGCGGCTATTTCTGCTTCCAAACCCTGTGGACCGACCTTTATATGATGATCGAGCATTGGGTTCAGGGTGAGCGGCCAGCCCGGATGCGGCTGGACAAAGGACCCTGGAACCGCGAGAAGCTGATCAAGCGAGGAGGCACCTACGCCATCTGGCTGCTGGTGGCGTTATGGACCGGATTTACCTTCACCGCCTACTGGATCGACGCGCCAACCCTGCTGGTCGATATGCTGCTCGGCCGGGCGCCGTATGCCGCCTATTTCACGACGCTGTTTCTGACCGCCACCACCTTCGTCATGGCCGGGCTGGCCCGCGAACAGGTCTGCACCTACATGTGCCCCTATGCTCGGTTCCAGAGCGCCATGTTCGATCACGACACCCTGATCATCTCCTATGATCAGAAGCGCGGTGAGGGTACAAACGGCCGTGCCAAGCTGGGCAAGGGCCTGAAGACCCATGAGGAGCGGCAGGCGCAAGGCGCTGGCGACTGCGTCGATTGCGGCTATTGCGTGCAGGTGTGTCCAGTCGGCATCGATATTCGCAACGGTTTGCAATATCAGTGTATTTCCTGCGCGCTGTGCATCGACGCCTGCGACACCATCATGGACAACCTGAAATGGCCGCGGGGTCTGGTCAGCTATACCTCCGAAAAAGCGCTGCAGGGCCAAAAGAGCACCTTGCTGAAGCCCAAGACCATCGGTTACGGCGTCATTCTGACTGCGGCGACTGCGGTGCTGGCCTGGAGTATCGCGACCCGGTCGCCCTACACCGGGACGGTGGAGCAGATTCGCCAGCCGCTCTATACCCGCTTGTCCGATGGCGGTATTCGCAATACCTATGAGATCAAGCTGAACAACAAGTTGACCGCGCCGATGGTTGTCAGCATCCGCATCGAAGGCTTGCCGGGCGCGACCCTCGACATGGATGGGATGGAGCAGCTCGAACTGGCGCCGCAGGAGCGGATCAAACTGCTGGCTCGCGTGCAGATCCCACCGGTTCAGGCCGGCCAGGGCAGCGCCGAGCATGACAAGGTCACTTTCGTGATCGCGCCGCTGGAAGGCGCCAAGAGCGATCCTGTTCGTCGCCAGGTGCCGTTTTACGTGCCGGAAGGAGGACAATGAACGATTTGCTGATCAGCCTTGCCGTCGGCGTAGGTTTGATCGTATTGGCCAATCTAGCGCTGGTTCGTTTGTTGCGGACCAGCGCAAAACAGGCCGCTGCGGTGGTCGCGCTGGTAACGATCGGCGTGTATGTCCCATATGCGATTCTGACCTGGCCCGGCGGCGACCTGTTCGCCATGCACCTGGCCATTTACCTGCTGGCTTCGCTGGCCTGCGGCATGTTGCTCGGAGCCCGAAGCAGCGGGCAGGGCATGCACTGGGGACCGGCCGTGATCAGCGGTTTTTTCATCGTGCTGGCCGTGCTGGGTGCGATGTTCATCGTCGTCGCCGAGCGCGGTCTGTCTCCTGCGCTGCAACGCTCGTTGTTGCCCAATGCGGATAACAGGCACGCGGTCACCTCGGTGTTTCCAGGGGTGATCTCGCACGATTTCCAGCAAAAGGAAGAGCTGTACAACCAATACCTGCAACAAGTGGAACGCCAGCGGCAGCGGGGCTGGCAAGTCGAAAAGGGTTGGCTAGGCGATCCCATCGCCAATGAGCCGACCGTCTTCCGGGTGGTCGTTCGGACCCGCGAGGGCGAGCCGCTGGTCGGAGCCACCATCGCCGGCCAGTTCCTGCGTCCCACGACCAGCACCCTGGATGTCGATTTCACCCTGGTCGAAACCAGCCCGGGCGTGTACGAATCGAAGTTGACGCTGCCGGCCGCCGGCCACTGGGATCTGGTCATGCACATTCGCAAGGGCGAGGACGTGCACGAGGTTCGGGCCAACGCCCGGATTTACGACCGCTGACGCGCGGTCGCAGCCCTCCATTCCACCCTTTGCATCCCACTGTCCGCCATGTCCGTGACCGCCGAATCCCTGCCTTCCGCCCCGGCCGCTGCTGAGGAAACCAGTTGTTTCCACTGTGGCCTGCCGGTGCCGCTTGGTAGCCATTTTACCGTCGCCATTGATGGTCAGGCCCGGTCGATGTGTTGCCACGGTTGCGCGGCGGTGGCGGACGCGATCATGGCCGCCGGCCTGAGCGATTTCTACCGCCATCGCACCGTGAATTCGCGGCGGCCGGAAGATTTGATTCCGGAGCAATTGCGTGGCCTGGAGCTGTACGACCGGGCGGATTTGCAACAGAGCTTCGTCCGGGCCGAAGACGCCCATGTGCGCGAAGCGTCACTGATCCTGGAGGGCATCGTCTGCGCTGCCTGCGTCTGGCTCAGCGAGCACCATGTCGGGCAATTGCCGGGGGTGCTGGAATTCCGGGTGAATTACTCCACCCATCGCGCTCGGGTCCGTTGGGACGAACGGCAGACCCGCTTGAGCGAAATCCTGAAAGCCATCGCCGCGATTGGTTACATCGCCCATCCCTTCGATCCCAGCCGCCAAGAGGCGTTGCAAAAGCGCGAGCGGGCCGTGGCGCTACGCCGCTTGGCGGTGGCCGGCCTGTGTTCGATGCAGGTGATGATGATCGCAGTCGGGCTATACGCCGGCGAATACCAGGGCATGGAGGTCTGGATTCGCGATTTCCTGCGCTGGATTTGCCTGATCCTAGCCATTCCGGTGGTGACGTATTCGGCGATGCCATTCTACACGGCAGCCTGGCGCGATCTGCGCAACGGCCGGCTCGGCATGGATGTGCCAGTAGCACTGGCCGTGCTCGCCGCCTTCGCTGCCAGCGTCTGGTATACCTGGCAGGGTGGCGGCGAGGTCTACTACGACTCGGTGACGATGTTCGTCTTTTTCCTGTTGACGGGACGGTTCCTGGAGATGACCGCCCGTCACCGGGCCGGACAGATTTCCGAAGCTTTGGTGCGGATGCTGCCGGCGACCGCTACCCGGTTGGATGCGGACGGTAGCGAATCGGTCGTGCCGATCGCCGAACTGGTCCCTGGCGATCGGGTACTGGTGCGGCCGGGTGAGACCATTCCGGCCGATGGCCGGGTGGAAGATGGTGCGAGCAGTGTGGACGAGTCGTTGCTGACCGGCGAGAGCCTGCCCGTGCCGCGTCAGCGCGGCGAAGCCCTGATCGGTGGTGCGGTCAACGTGGAAAGCCCGCTGGTGATGCGGGTCGAGAAGGTCGGCGCCGATACCGTGCTGTCGGCCATCGTCCGGCTGTTGGATCGTGCCCAGGGCGAAAAGCCGCGGCTGGCGCTGTTGGCCGACCGTATCGCAGGCTGGTTTGTGGCCGCCCTGCTGGTGGTGGCCGCCGGGGTGTTCCTGACTTGGTGGTCGCTGCGCGATTTCGACACCGCGTTTCGGATCATGTTGTCGGTACTGGTGGTGACCTGCCCCTGCGCGCTGTCGTTGGCCACCCCGACGGCCATCATTGCCGCCACCGGTGCGCTGACCCGCTTGGGCGTGTTGACCACCCGCGGCCATGCCCTGGAGACTCTGGCGCGCACCACGCACGTGATCTTCGATAAGACTGGGACGCTGACCTATGGTCGGCCGCAGGTGGTGGCGGTGGAGCCGGTGGGCGCGGGTCTGGAGCCACGGCGTTGTCTGGCGCTGGCGGCAGCGCTGGAACGGGGCTCCGAACATCCGATCGGGCGGGCGTTGACCGCCGCCGCCGGTGCGGCGACCGAGGCGGCGACCGATCTGCGCAATACACCGGGCAGTGGGGTCGAGGGTTGGATCGGTGGCCGCCGCTATCGGGTCGGTCGCCCCGAATTCGTGCTGGCGGCCAGCGATCGGGCGGTCGTGAGTCGAACCGATCTCGGCGTTTCCAGTACCTGGGTGGCGCTGGGGGACGATTCCGGTCCGTTGGCTTGGTTCGAGCTGACCGATACGCTCCGGCCGGGCGCGGCGGCGGCGGTGTCCGCCCTGAAGGCGCGCGGTCTGGTGGTGGAGCTGCTCAGCGGCGATCGGCCGGAAGCCGTGGCCCATGTGGCCGAGGAGTTGGCTATCGCCAGGGCCGAGGGTGGCCTGTCGCCGCAGGACAAGCTGGATCGGCTGCGGACATTGCAGGACCAAGGTGCGATCGTGGCGATGGTCGGCGATGGGGTCAACGATGCGCCGGTGCTGGCGGCGGCGCAGATTTCGCTGGCGATGGGCAGCGGCACTCAATTGGCCCACGCCACGGCCGATATGATCCTGCTGTCGGAGCGGCTGGATCATCTGGTCAGCGGCGTGGATATGGCGCGGCGCGCGCTGGTGATCATGCGCGAGAATTTCGCCTGGGCGATCGGTTACAATCTGGTGGCGTTGCCGCTGGCGGCGGGCGGGTGGCTGGCGCCGTGGATGTCGGCGCTGGGCATGTCGTTCAGCTCGTTGCTGGTCGTGGTGAATGCGCTGCGGCTGCGGCGGTTGTGAGCGCAGCCTGGGTGGCGGTATCCTGAGCGCCCCGGCGCCTTTCGTGGGAGGCGGTTGCGTCATGCGAATTCTGTACTTGCTGATTCCGATGACCCTGGGGGTCATCGGCGTGGCGTTGTGGGCCTTTCTGTGGGCGGTGCGAACCGGTCAGTTCGACGATCTGGAAGGCCCGGCCCATCGCATCCTGATGGACGACGACGATCCGCGCATTCCGCGCTCCAAGCCGCGGCAGGAAGATGATAAATCCTTGAATGAATGAGACAAGTCGTTTAGCATTTCCATTATAAACCCTAAGGAGAACAACGATGTTTACCTTCCAGAACCTTCCGCTTGTCATCATTATTCTCTTGCTGGTCGCTTCCTGGCTCAGTTTCCTTTCGGTCGTGCCCTGGGGCAGCCTGTTCTGAGTCGGCGCGGATTTCCCCATTTGCGTGGGAGGTTCGTCGCGCTGACTTCCTTGGGAACTGTGCCCTGGGTTGATTGCCGCCTTCTTCTGCAGGGGAGAAGGCGGTTTTTCATGGGGCGGTTGCCAGGCCAGTGCGGCGAAGCTCTACCGATGTTCCCGGATTGGCGCCTTGAGACAGCATGATGGCCGCATCCCTGGAGTTGTTGGACCGTGAGCTGATTGTATCGGCTCTGACGGTCGAGGCCCGTGCTCGGGTCAGCCAGTTGGAATTGCATTCGGTTCTGGATTCCACCAATACCTATTTGTTGACCGGCGCGCTGACCGGATGGCCGAGCGGCGTGGTGTGTCTGGCCGAACGCCAGAGCAAGGGCCGAGGTCGGCAAGGGCGTGACTGGCTGACGCCGTTCGGAACGGGACTGGCCTTTTCGCTGCTCTGGCGCTTTACCCTGCCGCCGCCGGCGTTGAGTGGCCTGAGTCTGGTGACCGGATTGGCCGTGGCACGGGTGTTGCGCGATTTCGGCGTGACGGAGGTCGGTCTGAAGTGGCCGAACGACGTATTGTGGCGTGGACGCAAGCTGGGCGGAATTCTGTTGGAGTCCGGTGCTACCGCCGATGGCGTTCATGTGGTGGCCGGCATCGGCCTCAACATCGCCCTGCCTCGGCAGGATGCGGCGGCGATCGATCAGCCTTGGGTCGATTTGCGGGAGATCCTGCAGACGGAGCGGATCTCCCGCAACCACCTGGCGGCATGGTTGATCAGCGAGCTGGTCGAGACTTTCGTGCGTTTTCAGGATCAGGGTGGTTTCGCCAGTTTGGCCGCTGAATGGGCCCGGTTCGACCGGATCGCAGGGCAACGGGTCCGCCTGAATCTGCCCCAGGCCACGTTGACGGGCATCGCTCGCGGCGTGGATGCGACCGGCGCGCTGTTGCTGGAAACGGCCGACGGCCGGCTGCAGCCCTGTATCGGGGGCGAAATCAGCCTGAGGCTGGAACCATGATGCTGTTGGCGGATATCGGTAACAGCTGGATCAAGTGGGGAAGCTACGACGGCGGCAGCTTGCAGATCCATGGCCATGCCCATGGCGGGGAAAGCTGGACCGAACTGGCGGGCCAGTTGTGGGCCGATTTACCGCGCCCGGACCGGGTGGTGATCGTCAGCGTGGCCGGTCCGGAGATCCGCGCTACCCTGGCCAACTGGATTCGACAGGCGTGGGGCGTCGAGGCCGAATTCGTGGCATCGACGGCGGCGGCCTGCGGCGTGCGCAATTCCTACGCTGAACCGGAGCGGATGGGTGCGGATCGCTGGGTGGCGATGATCGCGGCGCGGGCGCTGCTGGGGCCGCAGACCTGTTATGTGGTGGATTGCGGGACCGCCATCACCATCGACGCCCTGGCCACCGATGGCCAGCATCTCGGCGGGGTGATCATTCCCGGCATGCGCTTGATGCGCGAGGCGCTGTATTGGAAGACCCGCCAGATTCCGCCAGAAAAGGGCGAAGCGCGGTTGTTCGGGCAAAGCACGCGCGACTGCGTGTGGGGCGGTGCGCTGTACGCGGCGGCCAGCGCCATCGATGGCGTCACCGGGCGGATGATCGCCAGCCACGGTCCGGGCGCGCGTCTGCTGACTGGCGGCGTGGCCGGGATGATCCTGCCGCAATTGCAGGGGGACTATCGGCTAGAGCCGGATTTGATCTTCGCCGGCTTGCAGGTCATCGCCGACGCGAATCGGAGCGGGGTGGGCTGAGGCGGGCGGGCCGCGTCCCTCATGGCGCGGTATCACCCCCCCGGCCTGATGCCCAGCTGCCGCCGTAGCCAGCGCAACCAGAGTTTTCCCCACTGGCGCAACTGCCGCCAACTGGCGACCGCGCCGGGATACCAGGACCGGCAGCGCAGATAGTCCAGCCAGCGGTCGCGAAACCCCCTGAGTTGCGCCAACTGTTCGCCGACCCAGGTATCGAGCCGCGCCGCCCAGCCATAGGCGGCGATGACCTTGGGACGGGCGGCTTGCCAGGTGAGATGGGCGAAATAGCCGAAACTGGCCTTGGCGACGAGGGTCACGATCACCGCCGCCAGCAAGCCCAGGTAGCGGAAACTCAGCAAGACCGCCAGCTTGGATACCTCCAGCAAACCCAGCGACAGCAACGCGATGCTCAGTCCAGCGGCCGGCGGTAGCGCGGCGACCCAGCGTTGATAGGTCTGGATCAGCTGTTGCCGTGCCAACCAGGCCGCCAGCGAGCGGATCGGACCGAACAGCAGGGTGACCAGGATATAGAGCAGGCCGAGGGCGTGACCGATCCCGCGCAGCGGAGAATGACGGTGCGACTGCGGTTTGGCGTCCTCGTTCATGGTTGCTCCAGCGCCGAATGATGGTGGGACGAGTCCGCCGCTCAGCGGGCTGCGTAGGCCAGCGAGAATGCGCCTGGGCCGACATGAATGCCGGCCGTGGTGCTCATGATCGAGATCAAGACTTCGATGCCACGATTTTGGGCATACAGTTCGAATTCCATGAACGCGCGTTTTTGCCGGATGATGCGGGGATCGCCAGCGAAACTGGCAACGACCAGTGGCATGGCCAAGCCCTTATCGATGGCCGCTTGGGTTCGTTCCAGCAGAGATTCGAGCGCGCGTTCGAAGCCTCGTTCCTTGGCGATGACCTGGGTGTCGCCGCGATGGCATTGGATGATCGGTTTGATGTCGAGCAGATTACCCACGTGATATCCGACCAGGCCGATGGTGTTTTCTCCTTTTTTTGCGGCGCGGTTGCGCACGTAGTACAGGTCGGCTGGAATCAGATAGGCGTAGATATGCTGGCTCAGCTCTTCCAGCAGGGTATGGAGACGCGCGAAGGAGGTTTCCTCCTGCTCCAGCAGGCGTACGGCTTCGTGCACCAGCACGCCTTCGCCAGTAAACAGGGTCTTGCTGTCCAGCACGTTCAGATAGAACGACCCGCTGAGGCCCGCCTCCTGGCGCTTTTCCCGGTAGTGTTTGAGAACCGCAAACGAAGCCTCGGTCGTATTACGGAAAATCAGGCTGCGGGTCTGGGAGATGGTAATGACCAGGACCCGATCGTATTTCAGAACCAGATCTTCGAGAAACAGCTGAGTGATTTGTTCGGCGGAAAAGGCTTCGGTTTCCGCATCCAGGTTCTTTTCAGCCGCGTACTGGCGATAGAATTCCAGAGTGGGTTCCGGAACGCGGGTATCGATAAAGGCGCGGAGTCCGCAGTACAGGCTGGTTGGCAGGATATAGAGTTGATGCGCGTCGATATAGGAACGCGGCAAGTCGCACGCGGAATCGATGACAATGCCTGTTTTCATCAGGAGACCGTGAAGGCTGAAAGGTGGCTATCGACGCTTTAAGCGCGGATTTTTCTTAAAGCGTAGCAAAACTCGCAACACTGTACGATATTGTGCAGCGAGTTTTGTGACTTGCAGCTAACGCTAGCAGTCAGGCGAACACGACCAGTAACCAAATCACAGCGGCATTGAGCAGTGCCATGAACACTGCTGCCGAGGCAATGTCCTTGGCGCGGCCCGACAGCTCGTGGCGTTCAGGGCCGATGCGGTCGATAGCCGCTTCGATGCCGGTATTGAGCAATTCGACGATGACGACCAACAGCAGGCTACCGATCAGCATCGCCCGTTCGATCGGATTGTGGCCCAGCCACAGCGCCAACGGCGCCAGGGCGACGCAAAGAGTGACCTCCTGGCGGAAGGCTTCCTCATTGCACCAGGCCGCCTTCAGCCCCGCCCAGGAATAGCCGGTGGCATTGACCAGCCGGCGCCAACCTTTATGTTGTTGAAATCCCATATGCGTCAAGATTCGGCCGGATGCCAGGCCAGATCCATGTCGCGGGCGGCGCGGACCTCGTCCAGCCGGCGGACCGGCCGTAGATACGGCGCGCCTTTGACCCGATCGGGATCGTTTTCGGCCTCACGCTGGATCTGCTTCATGGCCGCGACGAAGGCGTCCAGCTCCTCCTTGCATTCGGTTTCGGTCGGCTCGATCAACAAGCATTCCGGGATCAGCAGGGGGAAGTAGGTGGTCGGGGCATGGAAGCCGAGATCGAGCAGGCACTTGGCGAAGTCCATGGCCGTGATCCCCAGGGTCCTGGCCTGGCGCTTGAGGGTGATGATGAACTCGTGACTGGCCCGCCGCTGTGGAAAAGCCGGATCGAAACCGGCCTGGACCAGTTCCGCCATCAGATAGTTGGCGTTCAGGGCCGAGTATTCGGCCACCCGGCCCATGCCGGTCCGGCCCAGCATCCGGGCGTAGACATAGGCCCGCAGCAGCACGCCAGCGTTGCCCATGAAGGCCGACAAGCGGCCAATGCTGAGCGGTCGGTCGGCCTCGCTCAGCCAGCGATAGCCCTCGCCGTCCTGACCGACCATGGGAATCGGCAGGAACGGCGCCAGCCGGGCGTTGGCCGCCACCGGCCCCGCGCCGGGACCGCCGCCGCCGTGTGGGGTGGCGAAGGTCTTGTGCAGATTCATGTGCATCACGTCGAAGCCCATGTCGCCGGGACGGGCCTTGCCGAGGATGGCGTTGAGATTGGCCCCGTCGTAATACAGCAGGCCACCGGCGCTGTGGACGATCTCGGCGATTTCGGCGATGTTGCGCTCGAAGACGCCCAGGGTCGACGGATTGGTCAACATCAGGCCGGCCGTTTGCGGCCCGACCGCTTGGCGCAGCGCAGCCAGATCGACGTCGCCGTTGCCGTCGGTGGGAATCTCCCGCACGGTGAAGCCGCTCATGATGGCGGTGGCCGGATTAGTGCCGTGGGCGGCGTCGGGTATCAACACCTCGCGGCGGGCGTGGTCGCCTTGGGCGACATGGTAGGCGCGGATCATCGCCATGCCGGCGAATTCGCCCTGCGCGCCGGCCATCGGCGTCAGCGAAACCGCCTGCATCCCGGTGACTTCCCGCAGCATCTCCTGCAGCTCGTACAGGCAGGCCATGAAGCCCTGACTGATGCGGTCCGGGGCCAGCGGATGGCGGGCCAGGAAGCCGGACAGCGATGCCAGGCGATGGCAGACCCGCGGGTTGTACTTCATGGTGCAGGAGCCCAGCGGGTAGAAATGGGTGTCGATGGAAAAGTTCTTTTGCGACAACCGAGTATAGTGGCGCACGGCCTGCAGTTCGGACACTTCCGGCAAGGGTGCGGCCTGACGCCGCCGCAGGGATGCGGGAATGGCGGCCAGGGCATCAGCGGCGGGCGCGACGGCGGGCGCGACGGCCCGCCGACCGGGACGGGACTGTTCGAAGATCAACATGGGTAGATTACCGGGTACTCGGGAAAAAGTTCATGCCAGCGCCGCCAGCGCGGTCTGGTAATTCGGTTCCTGGGCGATTTCCGGGACCAGCTCGGTGTACAGCACCCGGTTGTCGGCATCCAGCACCACTACGGCGCGGGCAGTGATACCGGCCAGCGGTCCATCTTCCAGCAACACTCCGTAATCCTTGGCGAAGTTGCGCGAGCGCATCATCGACAGAGTCACGACGTTGTCGACGCCTTCATTGCCGCAGAACCGTTTCTGGGCGAAGGGTAGATCGGCCGAGATCACCAGGATCACGGTGTCGGGATGGGCTTTGGCGTGCTCGTTGAACCTATGGGTGGACAGCGCGCACACCGCAGTATCAAGGCTAGGCACGATGTTCAGCAGCTTTTTTTTGCCGGCGAAATCGCTCAGCGAGACGTCTTGCAGCGCCGCGTTGACCAGTTTGAAATCGGGTGCGGTCGCGCCGACGGCGGGCAGATCGCCGTTGGTGTGGATGGGATTGCCCTTCAACGTTAGATTTGCCATACCGTGGATTCCTTAGATGCCATGGAAATAGTACGCGCTACCCGCGCCAGCTGCGGGCGGGTAGCGTGCTCCGTTATGCCGGTCGATATAACTCGGCGCCGCTGCTGACGAATTCGCCAGCCTTTTCCGCCAGACCTTCGGTCAGGGCATGCTGCGCATCGAGTCCTTTTTGTGCCGCATAGTCGCGCACCTCGCGGGTGATCTTCATGGAACAGAACTGGGGGCCGCACATCGAGCAGAAGTGCGCCACCTTGGCCGATTCCTTCGGCAACGTAGCGTCGTGATACTCGCGGGCGCGTTCCGGGTCAAGTCCGAGATTGAATTGATCTTCCCAGCGGAATTCGAAGCGGGCCTTGCTCAGCGCATTGTCGCGCAATTGGGCGCCCGGCAAACCCTTGGCCAGATCGGCGGCGTGGGCGGCGATGCGGTAGGCGACGATACCTTCGCGTACATCGTGCTTGTCCGGCAGGCCCAGATGTTCTTTCGGCGTCACGTAGCACAACATGGCGGTGCCGTACCAGCCGATCTGCGCCGCGCCGATCGCCGAGGTGATGTGATCGTAGCCGGGGGCGATGTCGGTGGTCAGCGGGCCGAGGGTGTAGAACGGCGCTTCGAAACAGTCGCGCAGCTCCTTGTCCATGTTCTCGCGAATCCGTTGCATCGGGACGTGGCCGGGGCCTTCGATCATCACCTGCACCTCGTGCGCCCAGGCTTTCTGGGTCAGTTCGCCGAGGGTTTCCAGTTCGGCGAACTGGGCAGCATCGTTGGCGTCGGCCAGCGAGCCGGGTCGTAGTCCGTCGCCGAGCGAGAAGCTGACGTCATAGGCCCGCATGATCTCGCAGATCTCGTCGAAGTGGGTGTAGAGGAAATTTTCCTGGTGATGGGCCAGACACCATTTGGCCAGGATCGATCCGCCGCGCGAGACGATGCCGGTGACTCGGTCGGCGGTCAGTGGCACATGGCGCAACAGCACGCCGGCGTGGATGGTGAAATAGTCCACGCCCTGTTCGGCCTGCTCGATCAGGGTATCGCGGAACAGTTCCCAGCTCAGCGCCTCGGCTTTGCCGTCCACTTTCTCCAGCGCCTGGTAGATCGGCACCGTGCCGACCGGGGTCGGTGCGTTGCGGATCAGCCATTCGCGGGTTTCGTGGATGTTCTTGCCGGTGGACAGATCCATGATGGTGTCGGCGCCCCAGCGGATCGCCCAGACCATTTTCTCCACTTCTTCCTCGATCGAAGAGCCGAGCGCCGAGTTGCCCAGATTGCCATTGATCTTTACCCGGAAGTTGCGGCCGATGATCATCGGCTCCAGCTCGGGATGGTTGATGTTGGCGGGGATGATCGCTCGACCGCGGGCGACTTCGCTGCGGACGAACTCCGGGGTGATGGTCTCGGGGAGGGCTGCGCCGAAGTGCTCGCCGCGGTGCTGGCGCAACAGGCGGACGTAGCGCGGGTCGTCGCGCAATTGCTGCAGGCGCAGTGATTCCCGCAAGGCGACGTACTCCATCTCCGGAGTGACGATGCCGCGCCGGGCGTAGTGCATCTGGGTCACGCAGGCGCCGGCTTTGGCCTTGCGCGGCGGGCGGATGTGGGCGAAACGCAGCGAGGCAGTGGCGGGATTGATGGCGCGCAGCTGGCCGTAATGGGAGGTCGGGCCGGTCAGGCGCTCGGTATCGTCGCGCTCCTCGATCCAGTCGGCCCGCACGGTTGGCAGTCCCTGGCGCAGGTCGATGTGGGTCTGGGGGTCGGTATAGGGGCCGGAGGTGTCATAGACCGGGATCGGCGGGTTTTCTTCCGCGCCGGAGGCGGTCGAGGTCGGGTATTGGGCGATTTCGCGGATCGGAACCCACAGGTCGGGACGCGAGCCAGGCAGGTAGCGCTTGCGGGAATTCGGATAAGGGCGGGTGAGATCGGTGTTCAGTTGGTCGGCGGCGCGCAGCAGCTCTGGAGCAATGACGCTCATGCAATCGTCCTCGGTGGGTGGTGGACAGGACGAAACAGGGGCGTCATTGTGGACGCTGAAGCTTTCCTCCGCCGGTGCTAACCGGATCAGGTTCCAAGGGTATGTCTCAGCCCCCCATTGGGAGCACCCCCGCTTCGTGTCGATCTTCAGTATAGAACACAATAGAACACATAGCCGCGGCAAGGCGGCTTCGGTGTCCGGCCGGTTCAGCTCAGCTCCGCCAGGGCGGCCGCATAGCGCTGCAGATCGTCGGCGTCCTTGGTTTCGGTAGCACAGATCAGCAACGCATCACCCAGTTCGGGGTAATCGGCGCTCAGGTCGAAGCCGCCCAGGATGCCGCGCGCCAGCAGTCCGTCCAGGATCTCGGACGCGGGGCGCGGTACGCGCAACACTGCTTCGTGGAAACCCGGTCGGGCGAACATGCGACTCACGCCCGGAAGCTGTGTCAGTTGCGCGACTAGCGTCTGGGTATTGGCGTGGCAGGCGGCAGCGACCTGTTCCAGACCTTGCGGTCCCAACAGGGACAGATACAGGGTGGCGGCGGTGACCATCAGCCCCTGGTTGGTGCAGATGTTGGAGGTGGCCTTGGAGCGGCGGATGTGTTGCTCGCGCGCTTGTAGGGTGAGGGTGAAGCCGGTCTCGCCGTCCAGATCGACGGTTCGTCCCACCAGCCGGCCCGGCATTTGTCGCACCAGCTCCTGCCGACAGCACAGAAAGCCGAAGTAGGGACCGCCGGAAGACAGTGGCGAACCAAGCGGCTGACCGTCGCCGCAGGCGATGTCGGCCCCGGCAGCACCCCACTCGCCCGGCGGCTTCAGGATGGCCAGCGCCGTGGGATTGACCACCGCCACCGCCAGTACCTGATGGTGATGGGCCCAGTCGACCAGCTGGTCCACTTCTTCCAGTACACCGAAGAAGTTGGGCTGGGCGATCACCAGCGCGGCGAAATCCTGGCCGGCATAGGGGGCCAGCGCATCGATCGGGGTGTGGCCGCCGGTTGGATCGTAGGGCAGTTCCACCAGTTCGATGCCCTGATTGTGGACGATGGCGTGAACGGTGCGCCGATACAGCGGATGCAGGGCGCGCGGGATCAGAATCCGTTTCGATTTGGATTTGCGGTTGGCCCGCACCGCCATCAGCAGCGCTTCCGCCAGGGCCGAAGCACCGTCGTACAGCGAGGCGTTGGAGATCGCCAGCGCGGTCAGTCCCGCCATCATGCTCTGGTATTCGTAGAGCACCTGCAGGGTGCCTTGGCTGGCCTCCGGCTGATAGGGGGTGTAGGCGCTGTAGAATTCGCCGCGCCCGACGATTTCCCAGACTGCCGCCGGAATATGGTGCTCGTAGGCGCCGGCGCCCAGGAAGCACAGGGGCGATGCGGTTTCCGCCGCCCGCGTTTCCATCAGGCGGGAAATCTGCCGTTCGTTCAACGCCTCGGGCAGGGCGGTCAACTCGCCGACCTGCAGGGCCGGCGGGATTTCGTCGAACAGGGCTGCGAGCGTGGGAGCACCGACGGCAGCCAACATCTCCCGGATATCATCCGGGGTATGAGGGATAAACGGCATGGTCGAAGCGCCCCGACTCAGTCGACCAGCTTGGGATTGCTGAGCGAGCCTTCGGCGTCCTCGTCCTCTTCGTCGGCCAGGGCGATGGCCTGATAGGCGGCGGCGTCCAGCAGCTCGTCCAGCGAAGCATTGGTCTTGAGTCGAAAGATCCAGCCCTCGCCGTAGGGATCCTGATTGATCAGCTCCGGGCTATCGGCCAGCGCTTCGTTCACTTCCACCACTACGCCGTCCAGCGGGCTGTAGACGTCGGAGGCGGCCTTGACCGATTCGACCACTGCGCAGCTTTCGGCGGCGGTCACGACCCGGCCGACTTCGGGAATTTCGACGAACACCAGATCGCCCAACAGATGCTGGGCGTGATCGGTGATGCCCACGGTGACGATGCCACCGTCCTCAGCGCGGGCCCATTCATGGGATTCGGCGTAACGCAATTCAGGGAGAATGATGCTGCTCATCGTCAGCTCCTCAACAGTGTTCGAGCGGAATAGGGCGGTCGGCGGATGAAAATGGACATGGCAACGCGCCGCGTTTCACAGCGGGCGGGGGATGAAGGGCGGTTTGACCACCAGCGCGGACAGGCGCTTGCCGCGCACCTCGACCTCGCAGCGATCGCCAGCATCGGCCGCCAAGCGGGCCAGGGCGATGCCCCGCTCCAGCGTCGGCGAGAAGGTGCCGCTGGTGGTCTGGCCAATCTCACGGTCGCCGTCGTAGACGGTCTGGTGGCCGCGCAATACCCCACGCTCGTTCAGGACCAGGCCGACGAAAATCTGTGGGATGCCGGCGATCCGTTGCCGATCCAGCGCGGCCCGGCCGATGAATTCGCGTTCGGTCGGTTGCCAGGCCACGGTCCAGCCCAGCCCGGAGACCAGCGGGGTGGTGGTTTCGTCCATATCGCTACCGTAGAGATTCATACCGGCTTCCAGCCGCAGGGTGTCGCGCGCACCGAGGCCGCAGGGGGCGACGCCGGCCTCCAGCAGGCGGTCCCACAGCGCGGGCGCGTTGGCGGCGGTCAGCAGGATCTCCACCCCATCTTCGCCGGTGTAGCCGGTGCGAGCGATGAACAACGCGCCGGTGTCTACGGCGTGGAAGCGTCGGCTGGCGCGCACCGCCGCGAGCGTGGCGGCGTCGAGCACGCTTTCCAGCCGGGACAGCGCCTGAGGGCCTTGAACCGCCAGCATGGCCAGATCCTCGCGCTCGCGCCAGACCGCGCCAAAGCGTTCGGCCAGGGGGGTGATCCAGGCCAGATCCTTGTCGCGCGTGGCGGCGTTCAGCACCAGGCGGTAGCCGGCTTCCCCCCGATCGTAGACGATCAGGTCGTCGATGACGCCGCCAATTTCGTTCAACATGCAGCTGTACAACGCCTTACCGGGATAGAGGCGGGCGATGTCGTTGGCGAGTAGATAGCACAGCAGAGCGCGGGTGGGGGCGGGATCGGCGAAATCCACCACCGTCATGTGCGATACATCGAAGAGGCCGGCTGCGTTGCGGACCTGGTGATGCTCCATGAGCTGCGAGCCGTAATGCAGCGGCATGTCCCAGCCGCCGAAATCCACCATCTTCGCTCCCGAGGCGAGATGGCGATCATAAAGGGGAGTGCGTTTGGCCATGCGGAGGATCCCGATACGATGGATACTTCATGTTAGCCTGAAATGGGCCGAGGGGGATACCACCGCGACGCAGCGGTGGGGCGATCGGGCCAGGCGACTTGTGAGCCGAACGGTAAGTCGCTAATCTGACTGTCCAATCCTGCCATTGAATAAGCCGACTGGGAATCCGTTTATGTGTGGAATCGTGGGAGCTATTGCCGAACGCAACGTCACGCCCATCCTGCTCGAAGGCTTGCGGCGTCTGGAATATCGCGGCTATGACTCGGCCGGGATCGTGACCTTGGACAGCCGGGACGATCAGCTGCACCGCCTGCGCGCGGTCGGCAAGGTCCAAGCCCTGGCCGATCGGGTGCGTCAGGAGCCGGTGCGCGGTCCGCTCGGCATCGCCCATACCCGCTGGGCCACCCATGGCGAACCCTGCGAGCGCAACGCTCATCCGCACATCAGCAATCAGTCGGTGGCGGTGGTGCACAACGGCATCATCGAGAACTACCGCGAACTCAAGGAGGAGTTGATCGCCGCCGGCTATCGCTTTGAATCCGAGACCGACACCGAAGTGGTGGCCCACCTGATCGACCAGCAGATGCGCCAGTGCGGTGATCTGCTGACGGCGGTGCAGCGCAGCGCGGCCCGCCTGACCGGTGCCTATAGCCTGGGCGTGATCTGTCGCCAGGACCCGGAGCGCCTGATCGCGGCGCGGGCCGGCAGTCCCCTGGTGCTGGGCGTGGGCATCGAAGAGCACTTCATCGCCTCGGACGTGTTCGCCCTGGCCCCGGTGACCCAGACCTTCGTGTTCCTGGAAGAAGGCGATATCGCCGAGGTGCGGCGCGAAGGCTATACGATCTACGACCGGGCGGGACAGCTGGTGGAACGGCCGGTGAGCTATACCGCCCAGCAGGGCGGGATGGTCGGCAAGGGCGAATATCGGCACTTCATGCTCAAGGAGATCTTCGAGCAACCGGTGGTGGCGGCCGACACCCTGGAGGGTCGCATCAGTCAGGGCCGTCTGCTGGAAGACAGTTTCGGACCGGAGGCGGGAGCGCTGCTGGACCGGGTGCGCGGCGTGCATATCGTGGCCTGCGGCACCAGTTATCATGCCGGTCTGGTAGCCCGTTACTGGCTGGAGAACCTGGGCGTGCCCTGTTCGGTCGAGGTGGCCAGCGAATACCGCTATCGGCGCGGCGTCACCCCGCCGGATACCCTGTTCGTCAGCATCTCCCAATCGGGCGAGACCGCCGACACCCTGGCGGCGTTGCGAGCGGCCAAGGAGCGTGGCTATCTGGCGACGCTCGCCATCTGCAATGTCGCGGAAAGTTCGCTGGTGCGCGAATCGGCCATGACCCTGCTGACCCGGGCTGGCCGCGAGATCGGTGTGGCCTCGACCAAGGCTTTCACCACCCAATTGGTGGCGTTGCGGTTGCTGACGCTGGCGCTGGGCCGGCGTCACGGTCTGAGCGACAGCGACGAAGCCGCCCTGGCCCGCGATCTGGAGCGTCTGCCCAAGGTGTTGGAAGAAGCCTTGACCCTGAATGGGGCCATTGAGCGGCTGGCCGAGCATTTCGCCGAAAAGCATCACGCCCTGTTCCTTGGCCGTGGCCCGCAGTATCCGATCGCGATGGAAGGCGCGCTCAAGCTCAAGGAGATTTCCTACATCCATGCCGAAGCCTATCCGGCCGGCGAACTCAAGCACGGGCCGCTGGCGCTGGTGGACGCCGACATGCCGGTCGTGTGCATGCTGCCGAAGGACGGCCTGCTGGAAAAGGTACTGTCCAACCTGCAGGAGGTGCGGGCGCGCGGCGGCGAGCTGTTCCTGTTCGCCGATCGCGAGGTGGATACTCATCTCAGTGGCGTCAATACCCACGTGCTCTCGCTCGGCGCAGTGCCGGAATCGATCGCCCCGATCGTGTTCACCATACCGCTGCAATTGCTGGCGTATCATGTCGCCATTCTCAAGGGCACCGACGTCGATCAACCACGCAATCTGGCCAAGTCGGTGACGGTGGAATAACGGCATGGAGTCCCTTCGCCAAGGGATTGGGTGGATCCTCAACAAGAGGGACGGTTACAAATTGTTACAATTTGACAGTTCAGTCCCCGCTGGAAAGCGGGTAACATGGCGAGCCATTCGCCCATCCTTCGCACCGAACAAGACGCTTCATCGCACATCATTCCATGGCATATAAAGGCATCGTTCTGGCCGGCGGCTCCGGCACCCGGCTGCACCCGTTGACCGTTTCGGTCAGCAAACAACTCATGCCGGTTTACGACAAGCCGATGATCTATTACCCGATCGCTACCCTGATGCTGGCGGAGATCCGGGACATTCTGATCATCACCACGCCCCGCGATCAGGAGGCTTATCAGACTCTGTTGGGGGATGGTAGCCACTGGGGTATCCATTTGCAGTACGCGGTGCAACCGAGTCCCGACGGCTTGGCGCAGGCATTCATCATCGGCGAGCGCTTCATCGACACCGATCCGGCCTGTCTGATCCTCGGCGATAACATCTACTACGGCCAAGGCTTGTCGGCGGTATTGCGGCGGGCGGCGGGCCGGCAGCGGGGCGCGACGGTATTCGGCTATTACGTGCGCGATCCGGAACGCTATGGCGTGGTCAGCTTCGATGCACGGGGCCGAGCGGTGGACATCGAGGAAAAGCCGCAGCGACCCAAGTCCAATTATGCGGTGACCGGGCTGTATTTCTATGACAACGAGGTGGTGAGCATCGCCAAGACCATCCGGCCTTCGGCGCGTGGCGAATTGGAGATCACCGATCTCAACAAGGTCTACCTGGAACGTGACGCGCTCAACGTCGAGCTGCTGGGGCGCGGTTACGCTTGGCTGGACACCGGCACTCACGAATCCCTGCTGGCCGCGGCCAATTTCATGCAGGTGGTGGAGCAACGCCAGGGTTTGAAGATCGCCTGTCCGGAGGAAATCGCCTGGCGGATGGGATATGTCGACGATCGACAGTTGGCGCAGCTGGCGGAGCCGTTGGCCAAGAGCGGCTATGGCCAATATCTGCTGGAGTTGCTGGAGCGGAGGGGGCTGCGGTGAAGGTCATCACGACGACCCTGCCTGGGGTGTTGGTGCTGGAGCCGAAAGTGTTCGGCGACGCGCGCGGTTTCTTTCTGGAAATCTGGCAGGCAGAACGCTATCGCGAGGCCGGGTTGCCGGCGCAGTTCGTCCAGGACAATCATTCGCGTTCGCGGCGTGGGGTGTTGCGCGGCCTGCATTATCAGCTGGTGCAACCGCAGGGCAAGCTGGTGTGGGTGACCCGCGGGGCGGTGTTCGACGTGGCGGTGGATATTCGCCAGGGATCGCCGCATTTCGGCCGCTGGTTCGGCTGTGTGCTGGATGACGAGAATCATCGCCAGTTGTATATCCCCCCCGGCTTCGCCCACGGTTTTTGCGTGATGTCGGAAGAGGCGGATTTTTTCTACAAATGCACCGATTACTACCACCCGCAGTCGGAGCGCGGCATCGCTTGGGATGATCCCGATATTGGCATCGAATGGCCCTTGCAGGACATAGCGCTGTCGGCCAAGGACCAGCAGAATCGGCGGCTGAGCGCGCAATCCGCCGAGGATTTGCCCCAATATCAGGACGAGGATTGAACCATGCGGATCGTCGTGACCGGCGCGCAGGGCCAGGTCGGGTGGGAGTTGACCCGCCGTGCGCCGCTGCTCGGCCATGAAGTATTGGCCTGGGATGTGGCCGAACTGGATATCAGCGATGCTGCCGCGGTGGAGCGGGTCTTGACCGGCAGCGGTGCGCAGGCGGTCATCAACGCCGCGGCCTACACCGCGGTGGATCGGGCCGAACAGGAGCCCGAGCGGGCGTTCGCGGTCAATCGCGACGGCCCCGCTCATCTGGCAGCGACTTGCGCGCGCTTGCAGATCCCGCTGCTGCATATTTCCACCGATTACGTGTATGACGGAGCCAAGAGCGAGCCGTATGTCGAAAACGATCCGACCGCGCCGCTCGGGGTCTATGGCGCCAGCAAGCTGGCCGGCGACGAGGCGGTATGCCGTGCGTTGTCCCGCCATCTGATCCTGCGGGTGAGCTGGGTGTTCGGTCGCCATGGCCACAATTTCGTCAAGACCATCCTGCGGTTGGCGCGAGAGCGCGAGGAACTGCGGGTGGTCGCCGATCAGTTCGGTTGCCCGACCTATGCCGGTGACATCGCCGATACCTTGCTGGAACTGGCAGGGCGCAGCGCCGAAATCGATGCTGCCGACGCCTGGGGGATCTACCACTACTGTGGCGATCCGGCGACGACTTGGCATGGTCTCGCCAGCGCCGTCGTCGACATGGCGCGTGCCAGCGAGTCCTTGCCGGTGCGGGCTGTGATCCCGATCACGACCGCCGAATATCCGCTGCCCGCCGCCCGGCCCATCAACTCGGTACTGGACTGCGCCAAGCTGGCGGCGCGCTTCGCGATCCGGCCGCGTCCATGGCGAGAAGGTTTGGGCGCGGTGTTGGCGCAGACCGCCGAGCCCTGATTCCCGAGTGGTGATGCTTGACGATGGCCGTTGAACTAGGCGAACTGCTGGTCGCGCACCAGAAACTGACCGATGCCGATCTGCAGCGCGCCCGGCGCGTGCAGGACAGCACCGGCGAGGGGCTGGACACCCTGCTGCTCAAGCTGGGGCTGGTGTCGGAGCGGGATTTGAGCGAGGCGCTGGTGGCCCAGTTGGAACTGCCGCTGGTCCGACCGACCGACTATCCCGAGATGCCGGTGACCAATGGTGCCATCGCGCCGCGCTTTCTCAAGGAAGCGCGGGCCATTCCCCTGTTCGAGGACGAGCGGGGGCTGACGGTCGCGCTGGCCAATCCCACCGACGAGTATGTGTTATCAGCCCTGCGCTTGGCGACGGGCAAGACCATCCTGCCGCGGGTCGGTATTCCCTCGGAACTGGAAGCGGCCTTCGAACGTTTGTACGGCAGCGGCCGCTCGGCCATGGGTCAGATCGTCGATTCGATCGGTCTGGCCGACGATCTGACCGACGAGGAGCAGATCCAGCACCTCAAGGATCTGGCCAGCGAAGCGCCGGTCATCCGCTTGGTCAATCTGATGATCGCCCGCGCGGTGGAATCGCGGGCTTCGGATATTCACATCGAGCCGTTCGAAAACCGGCTCAAGATTCGCTACCGGGTCGACGGGGTGTTGCGCGAAGTGGAGTCGCCGCCGTCGCGATTGTCGGCCGCGGTCATTTCCCGCATCAAGATCATGGCCAAGCTCAACATCGCCGAGCGTCGCCTGCCGCAGGACGGCCGCATTCAGTTGCGGGCGCAGGGCAAGGAGATCGATCTGCGCGTGTCGACCGTGCCGACCCTATGGGGCGAGAGCGTGGTCATGCGTATTCTCGACAAGGCCAGTGTGGTGCTGGATTTCGAGATACTGGGCTTTAGCCCGCGCACTCTCAAGCGTTTCCTGGACGTGCTGAATCTGCCACACGGCATCATCCTAGTGACCGGCCCGACCGGCAGCGGTAAGACCACCACGCTATACACTGCCCTGCAGACCATCAATACCCCGGAGCGCAAGATCCTCACCGTCGAAGACCCAGTGGAATACCAGTTGGAGGGGGTCAATCAGATTCAGGTCAAGCCGCAGATCAACCTGACCTTCGCCAACGCCTTGCGCTCGATCGTCCGTCAGGACCCCGACGTGATCATGATCGGCGAAATGCGCGATCTGGAGACGGCCGGCATTGCAGTGCAATCGGCCCTGACTGGACACTTGGTGCTGTCCACTCTGCACACCAACGATGCCGCCGGCAGCGTGACCCGTCTGCTCGATATGGGGGTGGAAGACTATCTGCTGACTTCGACCATCAACGGCATCCTGGCGCAGCGTCTGGTTCGCATGCTCTGCACCCATTGTCGCCAGCCTTATCCGGCCTTGCCGGAGCTGGTCGATGAATTACGGCTGCGCCGCTTTGCCGATACCCCCGATATCACCCTGTACAAGCCGGTCGGATGCGAGCAATGCGGCGGCTCCGGCTACCGGGGACGGGCGGCCATCATGGAGTTCCTGGTGATGAGCGATCCGCTGCGGCGCATGGTGCTGAAGCACGCCGACGCCACCGAGCTGCAGGTCCAGGCCCAGAAGGAGGGCATGGACACCATGTACGAGGATGGGTTGCGCAAGGCGGTCGCCGGCCAGACCACCATCGAAGAGGTGCTGCGGGTGACGACCCAGCAGGAGCAGGAGGCGTAAATGCCGCGCTATCGCTACGAAGCGGTCGACGCCGCGGGTGAGACGCTGCGTGACGAGCTGGAGGCCGCCTCGCCGGAAGCCGCCATCGAACGCTTGCGCGATCAGGCGCTGTTGCCGCTGTCGGTGACCGAAGTGAAAGGCGGTTGGCTGCGCAGCAGTCTCGGTCGGCCGCTGTTTAGTCAGCGTCGCTCGCTGTCCCGCAAATCCCTGTCTCTCATGACCCAGCAGCTGGCCAGCCTGCTCAATGCCGGGATGCCGCTGGACCGGGCCTTGACCATTCTGATCGGCGTGGCCGAAGACGAACGGGCCAAGATCTTGCTGGAGCGGGTGCAGGAGAAAGTACGCGGCGGTTCGTCGCTGGCCGACGCCCTGGAGGTGCAGGGCTCGTTCTCGCGCTTCTACCTGAATATGATCCGCGCCGGCGAGGCTGGCGGCGCGTTGGAAGTGGTGCTGAAGCGGCTGACCGAATTCCTCGAACGCTCGCAAGCCTTACGCGAGACCGTCACTTCGGCGCTGATCTATCCCATCATCCTGCTGACGGTATCGGCGCTGTCGGTGATTATCCTGTTGACCTTCGTGGTGCCGCAGTTCCAGCGACTGTTCGCCGATTCCGGCAAGGCGTTGCCGCTGGCGACGCAGATCGTGATCGCCGCCGGCGACGGTGTGCGGCATTACTGGTGGCTGGGCGCGATCCTGATCCTGCTGCTGGTGGCGGTGATGCGCCAGCAACTCGGCCAGCCGACCAGCCGCGCCCGCTGGGATCGCTGGTTTCTGGGTTTGCCGCTGTTTGGCGACCTGATCGCCAAGGTCGAGACCGCCCGCCTGGCGCGGACCTTGGGTACCCTGCTGGGCAATGGCGTCTCGTTGCTCAATGCGCTGACCATCGTCCGGGAGACGCTGAGCAATCAGGTGTTAGCCGGCGTGCTGGGCGAAGTGGCCGAACACGTCAAGACCGGCCGTGGGTTGGCCGAACCGTTGCTGGAGGCGGGTCACTTTCCCCGGCTGGCGGTGCAGATGATCCGGGTGGGCGAGGAAACCGGCCAGCTGCAGGAGATGCTGCTCCAGATCGCCGATACCTATGACGGGGAGGTGCAGACCGCCGTCAAGCGGCTGCTGACCCTGCTGGAACCAGCCCTGATCCTGGGCCTGGGCGTGATCATCGCCGGCATCATCATGTCCATTCTGGTGGCCATTCTCAGCTTGAACGAATTGGCTTTCTGATGAAGGCGCAGCGGGTCGCGGATTTCGGTCATGGCCTCGACCCCCGACGCTGGATACCTGACGAGAGAAACTGATGCGACACGACAAGTTTTTTGGCCGCGCGCGTGGCTTTACCCTGATCGAATTGCTGGTGGTGCTGGTCATTCTCGGCCTGCTGGCCGGATTGGTCGGCCCCCAGGTGATCAAGTACCTGGGCGGCGCCAACACCAAGGCGGCCAAGTTGCAGATCGAGGACTTCAGCACCGCGCTGGATGCCTTCCGGTTGGACATGGGGCGCTATCCCAGTAGCAACGAGGGCTTGCAAGCCCTGGTGGTGCAGCCGGCGGGCGCGAGCCGCTGGAATGGCCCGTATCTGCGCAAGAACATCATCCCCAAGGATCCCTGGGGCAACGATTACCAGTATCGCGCCCCTGGTCAGCATAGCGCTTTCGACCTGTATTCCCTGGGCGCCGACAACGCCGAAGGCGGCGACGGTGAGAATCAGGACGTGGTGAGCTGGCAGTAGCGCGGGTCTCCATGGACTCGGCGGCGATGACGCCAGCTCGGATTTCCGCTTTCGGTGCTTCCGCTCCGATGTTGGAGCAATCCCGAAAGGTCGGTGGGCAACGCGGATTCACCTTGCTGGAGATCCTGGTGGCGTTGGTGATCGGCGTCCTGTTGATTGCGCTGGTGCCGCCGCTGCTGTCGGGGCTGGGCGGGGCCACCGAGGTGCGAAGCGCGGCCCGACAACTGGCTGCCGGTTTGCGCAGCGCGCGCAACGAAGCGGTGACGCGCCAACAGGAGGCAACTTTGACTCTCGATCTGGCCCAGCATCGTTTTGCAGTCAGCGGAGATCCGCGGGAGATCGCCTTGCCGGAAGGGATCGCGCTCAAGCTGGATACCGCGCAATCGGAATTGCTCGACCGGACCACCGGCGGCATTCGGTTCTTTCCGGATGGCAGTTCCACCGGCGGCGCCATCACCGTCAGTGGCCCGAAGCTGACCTTTCGGGTGAACGTGGACTGGCTGACCGGGGCGATCGCCATCGTCGAACAGGAGGCGCAACGGTGAACCGACGCCTTCGACAAGGTGGTTTCTCGCTGTTGGAGGTGCTGGTCGCCTTCGCGATTCTCAGCGTTTCGCTGGGGGTGTTGCTGCAAGTGTTCGCAGGCGGGCTGCGCAATGCCGGGGTTTCGGACGACTACACCCAGGCTGCGCTGTACGCTGAATCGATTCTGGCCGCTATCGGGCGTGAAGCCCCGCTCAGCGAGGGCGTCCACTCGGGGCCGATCGACGATCGGTTTTCCTGGCGCAGCACGGTGGATGCCTATACCGAAGGAATGCCGGTTTCCGAGAATATGCCGGTTCACGGCTACCGGGTCCGGGTGGAGGTGTTCTGGCGGGGGTTGGCGCAAGCTCGCTCGGTGCAGCTGGAGACCTTGCGCCTGGAATTGCCCGACCCATCCGGTCAGGGGCGTCGTTGATGCAGATGAAGAGCTGCGATCCGAATCGGCGGCAGGCGGGTTTCACCCTGCTGGAACTGGTGGTCGCCATCACGCTGATGGGGCTGGTTCTGGTGATGCTGTACAGCGGTCTGCGCTTGGGCCTGAACGGCTGGGACAGCGGCGAGCGACGTGCCGAGATCACGGACCGTCTGCGGCTGGCGCAGGAAGTGCTGCGCCGCCAGCTGGCGCAGTCGATGACGGTTTACCGGCAGGCTAACAACGAGCAGCGAGAGAGAATTGCGGTTTTTTCCGGTGAGCCCAACGAGATCGAGTTCGTGGCGCCGATGCTGACGCAGCTGGGGCAAGGTGGCCTGTATCGCGTGCGGGTCGGAGCGGGCAATGGCCGTTTGTGGATGCGTTGGCGGCCGTACTGGCCCGACGATCCCGATGTGGGGCCGGAACGGGAGAGCATCCTGCTGGAGGGGGTTTCCGGACTCGAATGGGGTTATTTCGGGTCGGATCGAAGCAATGGCGGTGAGCAAAGCGAGCCGCCCCGCTGGCGCTCCGAGTGGACCAATCCCGAACGCCGGCCGTCGCTGGTGCGCTTGAACTTGAGTGTTGACGGCGCGCCTTGGCCGGATTTGACGGTCGCCTTGGTCGAAGGACCATTGCGATGAGGGCACTTGGGCGGTTCTATCGCAGCCGGAGTGACCAACGCGGCCTGGTATTGGTCATCGTGCTGTGGATCGTCACCCTGCTGGCGGTGATGGCCGGCGCTTTCGCCTATTCGATGCGGATCGAGACCCGGCTGGCCACCAGCGCGGTCGAGCGGGCACGGGCCAGGGCTTTGGCCGAAGCCGGGGTCGCCTATGCGCTGGCCTGGCAATTGAATCCGGAAACCCGGAAGCTGTGGCCGCCGAATGGCGATCCGCGAGATTGGGAATTCGGTGGAGGACGGGTGCGCATTCAGGTCGTGGACGCCGTCGGCCTGATCAGTTTGAACACCGCCGATGCCGATCTGCTCAAGGCGTTGCTGGCCGGAGTCGGCGTGGACCCGCAGGATCAGGACCGCTTGGCTGGCGCCATCATCGATTGGCGCGACCAGGACGATCGACCGGTCCCATTTGGAGCCGAAAAGGACGAGTATCGCGCGGCCGGCCTCCCTGGACCGAAGAACGCGTTATTTGAGAGTATCGAGGAGTTGCAGCAGGTGTTGGGAATGACCAAGCCCATCTATCAGGCCATTGCCGACAAGGTGACCGCGTTTTCGAATCACTATCGGGTCAGCGCGGAATGGGCTCCGGCGCAGCTGCTGCAAACCCTGGGATTGAATGCGCAGGCTGTCGCCGATTATGTGGGCGAGCGGACGCGAGCCGCGAACGATGGGTCGCCGCCGCCGCCCGTGCCGGCCGATAGCGACCATGCTTTTTTTTCAGCGGGGCGCTCGACCGTTTACCATGTGACGGTGGTCGCCGAGACGGGGACCGGCGCTGCGATGAAAATAACGGCTGTCGCCCGCGTGGAGAGTACGCGCCCCGGTCAGACCGGATGGCGCTGGCTGGCGTGGCGTGAAGGTCGTTGATCGGAGGATGGCCCGGATGAATCGGTTTTTCATGGACACTGCTCAGGATGCCTAGCTTGGACTCATCGCGCATGCGCTTGGGGAAGATCGATCTCCGCAGCAACTGGAATGCGTTCTGGTGCTGGTGGCGGGAGGGCCTGTTGGCCTGTTTGCCGATCGGGGTACGGCGCTGGCTGGCGGACTCGGCCCGGCGACTGGTCGTGATGGTCACCGATGACGCGTGTGTGTTGGTGCGCGAGGAGGCGGGGCAGGACCAGGAACTGGAGCGGTTAGAGCGTGCGACGCTCGACTGGCATACCATCGCGGTGCGGTGCAAAGCGGAGAAGCCTCGGCAGTTGACGCTGCGCTTGCCGGCCAGTCAGGCGCTGGTTCGAACCTTGTCGCTGCCCCTGGCGGCCGAGAAGAATCTGCGCCAGGTCGCTGGATTCGAGATGGACCGTCTGACCCCGTTTCCCGCAGGCCAGGTGTATTACGACGTGATCCTGTTGGCACGCCAGCCGGAACAGCGCCGCCTGCAGGTGGAACTGACCGCGTTGCCGCGTGCGGGGGTGGATCCGCTATTGGCGCAGATGCAGCAGCAGGGTTTGCAGGCGGATGTGCTGGATGTGACGGGGGGGCGTCCCGGTCTCAACCTGCTGCCGCTGGAACAACGGGCGCGCGGCGGTCTGCGGGCCAAGCACTGGCGGGCCGCCGTGGTCACCGTCAGTCTGTTGCTGATCGTAGCGGCCATGCTGCTGCCGATCTGGCAACAGCGTTCTCTGCTACTGGACGCGATCGACCAATTGACGCGGGTGCAGCGCACGGCGCAACAGTCGCTGACGTTGCGCGATCAGCTGGATCGAGCCATGGAGGCGTCCCAGATCCTGATGCAGAAAAAACAAACTCTGCCCGCTCGGATCGATCTGCTGCGGGAGCTGACCCTGATCTTGCCGGACGATACCTGGGTGGAGCGCCTGCAGATCAGGGGAGATACCATCCAGCTGGTCGGCCAGTCTTCCAAGGCTTCGTCGCTGGTGGCCATCATCGAGGCATCGCCCCTGTTCAGCGGTGTGGGATTCCTCTCGCCGGTGACGACCGACCCCCGGACCGGCAAGGAGCGCTTCATGTTGGGCGCTCGCATTGGCAAGGAGCATTGATGGTCGCTGCAACCGTACCTAACTGGAAACATCGCTGGGCCGCCCTGGCGCTGCTGGTGCTGATCGGTGGGGGAGCGCTCTACCTGTTGATCGATCGTATGGTGATCGCGCGCTACGATTTCTACCGGACTCGCTTGGAGCAGCAACAAGAGCGCCTGGAGCAGCTGCAGCGCATGGCGGCGAGCCGCGAACCGCTGCAGCAGTCGATCGCCAAGATCAAGCAGGATCGCGGCGTTACCACGCAATACCTGCCGCAGTCCACCCCTTCGGTGGCGGCGGCCGATCTACAACAGCGGATCAAGGGCATCGTCGAGGCTGCGGGTGAAACCCTGCGGAGCACCCAGGTGTTGCCGACAGTCGAGGAAGGTAACCTGGTGAAGGTGACGGTCAGCGTATCGCTGAACGGCGATACCCAAAGCCTGATGAAGATCCTGTATAACCTGGAATCGCTGACCCCGCTGTTGTTCGTCGACAATCTGGAGGCGACGGGGCGGGAGATCCGGCCGCGTTTATCCAATGGCCGGGTGGCTAATTACGGTCGGATACAACTGAGCGTCCAGTTCGAGGTTTCGGGTTATCTCCGCAAGGAGGAGGGTGGCTAGTGTCAGCCAGAATGGCAGGTCTGTTACTGTGGCTGCTGCTGGGGGGAATGGCGGCGGTAGCCGTATTCTGGCAGCTGAAGCATCCGCCTCAGCCGCCGACGCTGGCGGCAGGCGCGGCCAAGTCGTCGCCGACCCTGCCGTCACTGGAGCCGATCAAGCCCTTTCGGTTGCCGTCGCTGGAGCGCTACGGCGAGATTCTCGCCCGCCCGCTGTTCGTCGCGGCCCGCAAGCCTGAGCCGCCGCCGCCTGAAGAGGAAGCGCCGCCGGAAAAGCCGGTGGCCGGGCCGGACAAGAAACCGTTTTTGCTTGGCGTGTTCATCACGTCGGAAACGACGGCAGCCCTGCTGCGGCCGGATGAGCCGAACGCCAAGGTGGCGCGCGTCAAGCCGGGCGAGTCGGTGGGTGAATGGCGGGTGGAGACGATCCTGCCCGACCGGGTCGTCCTGAGCAAGGGCCAGACCAAGCATGAGCTGCCGCTGATACGCTTGAACAAGCCAGTCGATCCGCGTGCAGTCGCCGGGCGCAAGCCACCGCCAGGCGCGGCTGTCCCGATTCCGCCGGCTGGTCGGCCCGCGCCGCCACAGTCGCAGTTGCCGGTTGGCGCGCCCGATGTCCAGCGATCCAACGCGCCGCCGCCGGTCGCTTCTCCGCCGCCGGAACCCATGGAATAAATGAAGGCTGATTCATTCATGAAAAAGATTGGACTCCCATCGACCTTTGGCGTGTTGCTGGCCGTGTTGCTGAGCGCCTGCGCGACAGCACCGCCCGGGCAGAGCCCCGCAGGGGCGACGGTCCCCGTTGGAGTGACGCCGCCGGTCAGTCCGCCGGCCGATGGTACGCCACTCCTCATCGCCAAATCGGAAACGCCGGAACCGACGCCGACGGCCAAGAGCGAGGCGAGCGCCGCCGCTACGGTCAAGACCACGATCTTCCAGATGGGGACGGGCAACTTCATCGCCAGCCCGCAGGCTGTCGCCAAGCCCGCGCCTTTCACCAAGACAGCGTCCGGCGAGATCGTGCTGAATTTCGAAAGCGCCGATATCCGCGATGTGATCAAGGTGATATTCGACAATCTGAAGGAAAATTACACCATCGATCCTCAGGTCCATGGCGAAGTCACGGTCCAGACCAGCCGACCGTTGGCAAGGGATATGCTGTTGCCGACGCTGGAGACGCTATTGCGCATGAGCAACGCCGTGCTGGTCCGCGAGGGTAATCTGTACCGGATCGTGCCGGCCGCCGCTGCCCTCAAGCAGGGCAACATGACTCCGCGTCTTGGCAGCCCCAAGGGGGGCTATGGTGTGCGGATCGTGCCGCTGCACTATGTCAGCGCCTCCGAGATGCAGGGGATCATCACTCCGTTCTTGCCCGAGGGCGCAATCCTGCGCACCGATACGACCCGCAACCTGCTGATCCTGGCGGGCACTGCACAGGAACTGGCCAATATCCAAAGCACCATCGACACTTTCGATGTGGACTGGCTGAAAGGGATGTCCATCGCCATGTTTCGGCTGCGCAACGTGGACAGTCAGGCCATGGCAGCCAACCTGACCCAGCTGCTGGGTGAGGGTTCCGGAACGCCGATCGCTGGTCTAATGCGATTCGTGCCGCTCACCAAACTGAATGCGGTATTGGTCATCACGCCGCAGTCGGCCTATCTAAAAGAGGTGGCGACCTGGATCGAGCGATTGGACGGGATCGGTGGCGAACGGCTGTACGTCTATGCCGTGCAGCATAGCCGCGCCGATTATATCGCCGAACTGCTCAACGGTTTGTTCAATCTGGGCGGCGGTGGTACGAGTCGCGGCGGCGAGGTAGCTCCGGGTCTGAAGTCCGGTCAATTGTCCAGTGGAGGGGGAAGCTCGCTCGGATCGCTGGGCAGCGGCTCCAGCTCGGGACTCGGCGGCAGCACCAGCTCATCTTCGCTAGGTGGCTCATCCTCGTTGGGAAGTTCGTCTTCGTTGGGTAGCTCATCCTCTTCGTCGAGCAGCTCGAGCAAGTCGGCCCTTGGAACGACCGGAGGGTTGACCGGCAGCGGGACCAATACGGCGGGCGGCGGTCGTGCGTCCGGCCGTTCCGGCGGTGGAACTCTGGGCAGCGGCGGCGGCGGAACTCTGGGCAGCGGCGGTCCGAGCGCGGGGATGGAAGAAGTCCGCATCGTTGCCGATACTGAAAATAATTCTCTATTGATTTGGGCGACCAGCCAGAATTACGAACGAATCCTGAGCGCGTTGGAGAAGATGGATGTCAGCCCTCGCCAGGTACTGATCGAAGCGACCATTGCCGAAGTCTCCCTGACCGGCCAGTTGCAATATGGGTTGCAATGGTTTTTCAACAACCAAGTGGGTAAGAGTTATACCGGTAATGGTTCGTTAGGGTTGCCTTCCGATCTCACCTTGAGCGATGCGCTCGCCGACATTCCGTCCGGCCAGTTTTCCTACGCAATCACCGACAGTTCGGGGGTGGTGAAGACCTTGTTGAATGCTTTGGCTACCGATTCCAAAGTCAAGGTGCTGTCTTCTCCGCAGGTGATGGTGGTGGACAATCAACAGGCGGCTATCCGAGTCGGTACCCAGACGCCGGTTCCGGCACCGCAAAGCATCGTCAACAGCACGATCGTTACGACCGGCGGGGTCGATTACAAGGACACCGGTGTGTTGCTGGAGGTCTTGCCGCGCATCAATGCCGGTGGCATGGTCAATATGGAGATCAAGCAGGAGGTGGTCGAGCCGGGCACCTTGGTCGATGTCAGCCAGGCGGGTTCCGTGACTACGAAACAGCGCGCCTTCCTGCAGCGCAGCGTGAGCAGTAAAGTGACGGTCAAGGATGGGCAGACCCTGGTGCTGGGCGGCCTGATCCGCGATAACCGCACCGAAGGGCAGAGTGGTTTTCCGATTCTCTACAAGATTCCGGTGCTCGGTGCCTTGTTCGGCAATACCAGCCAGGAGGTCGACCGGACCGAGCTGATCGTTGTGATTACGCCGCGGGTGGTGCGGGACAGCGAAGAGGCCAACCAAGTGACCGACGAGATCAAACGCAGAATGCAGGAGGTAGCCCCTCTAGTGCCGCCACGCTGAGTCGATACAATCTTTGTTGTTTTGATAAAACAAAGCCAAGTGCGGATTCTGGGAAATTCAAGAACATTCTTGCATTTTGAGACGGTTCTATTTATAAATAGCGCAAGCCGTTCTTTTTTTGTTGTAAGGATAAAGCTGTTGCGTAAACAACAAATTTATGTTGTTATGTTGACACCGGCTGAATTCCCATGTAGTCTTTCCCACGGTACGCAAGGCTTTTAGTTTTTCTTAAAGTGCTCGTGCGAAGCAACCTATAGGAGTTACGATATGTTGGCGAATTTTAAGAAATTTGGCGTGGCGGCTGCGGTCGCGGCCGCGCTGGGCGCTTCCGGTGCCGCGCATGCGATTAACATCGGCGAGCCAGGGGATGCGCTGCTGATTCCGTTCGTGTACGGCAACACCGCGACCCAGGTCAACACCATGATCGGTGTGACCGTTATCGGCACCACCCAGAGCAGTGTCGGCCAGTTCGATACCATCAGCGGCGTCAGCACGAAGTACTGCTCGGGTGCTGGCGGGGCGTCGAATCTGCACTGGTATTTCTTCAGCATCGACAGCATCCATCTGGCTGACGGCAAGATCCCGGCGACCTGCGAAGACTTCGTTCGTATCGACTGGAACTATCTGATTTCGCAGAATTATCCCAGCGTTCAGAGCGTTCCTGGCTACTTGGTCATCTCTGACAACGCCAAGTACACTGCCGGCGACGTCGCCGATAGCGGCGTGATTCTGTACGGTTCGACTTACTTCGTCCAGGGTAACTGGATGTCGGAAGCCTTCATCCCGGTGATCCCGCTGTACGATCCCAAGGCTGGGACCGTCGGTGACGAAGTGACCTATGACGGCATCATCGTCGGTGATGTGAATCCGGTTCGCGCCGGTATGGATCTGGCTTCTGCGTCGGGCGAGACCGCGCGGTTCAGCCTGCGCTACTTCGTCCCGACCACCAGCGAAATTTCGGGCAATACCCGTTTCGTGCTGTGGTTCCCGGATAACGAAGTGAGTGGCGGTTCTCGTTACAACCAGGATATCGTGGTGTACGACGCCGACGAAACCGGTCGTTCGACCCGCACCAGCATTCCTTACGAGCTGAACATCCTGAGCGTTTCCCCGACCGCCAAGACCGATTCTCTGATCACCGGCGTGATCACCGACGGTTTGGTCAATACCAACACCGATAATGCTGGTATTACGGCGATTGGGCCTGCGGTCAACACCGGTTTCGTGGTGTTCGATGTGAATGACTTCGAAGGCACCACGGGTTCTGCGCGTGGCGGCGTGGCGTTCAGCTTGGTCGGCGTCGGCACCGATGCGAATACCGTTCAGCTCCAGACCGATTTGGCGCATGAGCGCGGTGTGAAGTAAGTTTGAATTAACACTGCAGTTGTAAGGTCGCGCGCTGAATAAGGCGTTTCCGGCCTTGATCTAGAAGACGGCGCACTGCGGTGCGCCGTTTTTGTTTTGATGATGTGACGGCTGAGGGTGGGCTAGCGACATGAATAAACGGATTCTGCGGTTAAAGTCGTTGTTGGGAATGGTGTTGCTACTGGGGGCTGTTACCCAGGCGATGGCTGGTACCGACTCTGTGACGCCGCCGCCGACCGTTTCGAATCAGGCGGAGCCAGCTGCGACATCTACCCCAACCGTTTCAAATCAGGCGGAGCCGGTCGCGGCATCCGGTCCAGCTATGGCAGCGGAGCCAGCAAAGCCAACGATGGATCTGACTAAAGGCCATCCGACCGAATCAGCTCCCGTTTGGAGTGCACCGGAAAATCGTTATACCGAATTCCTGGTGGATAGCGGCGCTTTTCATGTCCTGGCGGCTGATTTGAGCGGTACTGGTCGGAAAGATCTGGCTTTCACCTCGCACAGCGGCGATATCGTTCGGGTTTACCGCCAGACAGCGCCCCGCCAGTTCGTCGCTGTTGACCCGCAGGATATTGTCGGGTTCCATCCTAACGATATCATCGTTTTATCGAACAGCCCCAAGCGTTACTTGCTCAATGCCGAAGGGGCCGGTGAGCTGCGCGTCGCGGAGGTCAATGCCGAAGGTCGTTTCAAGCAGTTGGCGAAATATCCTCTGGGGAATGTCTTGAGCAGCACGCCGTTCTCTTGGCCGGGTTGGGGTCCGATCAGCTTGGCGGTGGCTCCATACACGGGTACAGCCATCACGCTGTTGCGGGATTTCAATCCTGAAACGGCGGAGGTCAAGGATGTGTTGACCCTCCCGGTTGGGCGTGATCCCAAGAGGGTGCAGGTAGTAGATATCGATAAGGATGGTACGCCGGAATTGATACTTCCCTCGTTTTGGGACAATCAGATTTGGGCGATCAGTTACGCCGGACCGGATCAGCCGCCGAAAGTACAAGTGCTGGCCTCGTTCAAGCGTGGTTGGCCACGTCAAGTCCTTCCTCTGGATGTCAATCACGATGGCGCTATGGATCTTTTGGTGCCGATGTCGACCCGAGAGCGTATCGCGGTCTTGTTGAATGATGGGCAGGGCCACTTTCATGAAGGGGAGTCGATCCCCTATCCGGGCAAGACCGGTATCCATACTTTGGCGAGTGGCAAGGATGGCGAGGGGCGTTATCTGCTGGCGGGAGGTTCCGGCGCACTGGTGTTGTACCGTGAACGCCAGAATACGCCCGGTCAGTTCGAAACGTTGTTGGCGCCGATCCAGAACTGGCCCAACTGGGTCGAACTGGTCGATGTCGATGGCGATGGTTCGTTGGATGCAGTGATCGCTAGTCAGGACGCGCAGGAATCGCGAGTCATTTACGGACCGCTGTGGAAAGCGTTTAGCCAGTTGGCTGGGCAGCCGAACGAGTCGAAGCAACAAGAGTCGAAGCAGCAGGATGCAACCAAAGCGGCCAAACAGGCCAGCGAGGAGGAAAAAAAGTGACGAGAAACGCGAAGATCCTTGTAGCGCTCGGTATGGTGTCCGGCGTTGCCCTATCGATAGCGCCTTGGGCCGGCCAAGCAGCGGAAACGGCTCCAACCCCGACTCCAGCCCCGACCGCCCATGCCGCCGAGCCGGGTGCTACGCCGGCTGCTGCCGACTTGGCGACGGCTAGGGCAGCAGCGCAAAAGGAAGTCGTATTGGCTCAGGTGGGTGACCTGAAAATCACCGCCGAGCAGTTCATGCAGTATATCAAGCGGGATACCCAGTTGGTGCTGAAGTCGACGACCGACGAGGGCCGGGCAGAAGTCTTGCACGAGATGATCGTGGATCGTCTGCTGCAGGAGGGCATGCAACGGGAAGGATTGTTGCCCAAGGATCACACGCCCACTCAGAAGGACTACGTCGAAGCCTACCAAAGCTTGGCCAAGCGTTATTTCCCCAAGAGTAAGGAAGTGCCTTCCGAGGAGGTATTGTACAAGTACTATCAGGAACACCAGGAATCCTTTGGCATTCCCGCGATGGTTCGCATCAGCCAGATTCAGTTCCGGGTGCCGGTCGACGCCGATGAAAAAACACGCGCTGAGATCAAGGCTAAGGCTGACGGAGCGCTCAAGCGTTTGAAAGCAGGCGAATCCTTTTCAACCCTGGCCAGCGAGCTAACCGAAAATCCGCAGGCGAAGGTCGCCGGAGGCGATTTGGGTTTCTTGCAATCCAGCAAGTATCCATGGTTGCAGAAATCCGTTGCCGGTTTGCAAGTCGGCGAGGTTTCCGTCGTATTGGAGTCACCGGTGGGCTACGAAATCCTGCTGCTGCAGGACAAGCGGGATGCCATGTTGGCCCCTTACGCCAATGTGCGCGACAATGTGATTGGCATCCTGCAACAGGAAGCGCAGGCCAAGGCGCGCGAACAGTATGCCTGGAAACTGGCCAAGGAGGTGGGGGTCACAGTAGAGCAGCCAGAGCTGAAAAGCGCTGTTCCCGCGACCCTGCCCTGAGCAAGTGGCAAATCGATCCTGAAGGAAATCATGGCGATGTTTAATCGATTACCGTGGATTCACCGATCCCTGTCCGTAGCGATGCTGGGCGTGCTGTTGTCAGCTCCTGGCGTCCGAGCGGAAGAACCGCAAGCAGCCAAGCCGGCCACCGCTGCGCCTGAAACCAGCGCGCCGAGCGCGCCAACGGTCGCTGCGCCGACGGGTTCCGAGACCAAGCCGTCTGATTCTCAGCCCCAGGCAACTCCGGCTGCTCCTGAAACCAATGCGACAACATCGTCTTCCTCGCAGGCAACCGGCCAAGCTGTGGAGGAAAACGAGAAGCAAAAGGCGCTGCGCCAGCGCGCCGAGAGCTATTGGGCCGCGCGGCAGGCGCGCGATGTGAAGACCGTGTTCGAAATGGAATCGGAAGCGCGGCCTGGCGGACGCTTGAAGCTCGAACATGCGATGTCGCTGCAGGGCTTGCCGTTGCGTAAGACCAAAGTCGGCGAAATCAAGATCGAGGGTGATCGGGCTATCATTGACGTCAAGGCGGACGTCTTGGTGGGTACGCTCGGCTGGATGCCGCAAACGACGACCCTGGATCGTTGGATTTTGCTGGACGGGCAGTGGTATCACGAGACGGCGAAAGACTTCTGACACAGGCGGTAGATGGTGCTCGATACATGGCTTGCGCAGGCAGATCGCCTGAAAACGGATGGGCGACTACAAGAAGCCTGTGACTTGTACGAGCAGGCATGTCGCCTGGCACCGTATCGCGCCGTCGGCTGGTTGAAGCTGGCCGAAGCCCGTTACGACCTCGATCAGATACCCCAATGCTTGCAGGCTTTGGAGTATGCGCTGCGGTTGAATGCCCGTGAGCCGTGCGCCTTGTCGCTGGCAGCGGCGGCCCTGATCGAGGCGGGTGGTTACGAGAAGGCCGTGCAGATGGCCGATGCAGCCTTGTCGCTGCCATCAGGCGACCGGCTGGCGCCATTGGTCAACAAAAGCACGGCCCTGCTGCGCTTGGCCCGCCACGCTGAAGCGCTGGCGGCGGCCGAGGCCGCCCTGGTCCTGAATCCGGAGCAGGTGACGGCGCGTTCGAACCGTGCGGCGGCC
>Ga0208823_1000380_pt1 | contig 39133 bp, 37 predicted proteins | sample AD_UKC075_MetaG_FD_184440 | JGI IMG/M metagenome (GOLD analysis project Ga0208823, IMG submission 184440) | Active sludge microbial communities of municipal wastewater-treating anaerobic digesters from USA - AD_UKC075_MetaG (SPAdes) (version 2) | ecosystem: Engineered > Bioreactor > Anaerobic >...
CAGCATCCTCTATGACAATCAGGTTGTTTTCCCGGGCAATTTCATATATCTCTTCCATATCACAGGGTTGTCCGGAAAAATGAACTGGTATGACGGCAGCCGTCTTCTTCGTAATCTTTTTCTTTATTTCCTCCACTGATATATTGTAAGTTTCTGGATCAACATCAGCAAAAACAGGTTTACCACCTTGATATAAGACACAATTAGCAGAAGCAGCAAAGGTTATGGGTGTTGTAATAACTTCATCACCCGGGCTAATACCTGCTGAAAAACAGGCAGCGTGTAAGGCTGCCGTACCATTGGCTACTGCAACTGCATATTTCGCCCCAACATAGGCAGCAAATTTTTCTTCAAATTCTTCTATTTTCGGGCCAGTAGTCAAATAATCACTCTTCAGTACTTCTATTACTGCCTTTATGTCATCATCATCTATCCATTGCCGTCCATAGGGAATATATTTATTGAGCATCATCTATCACCTTATATCTTGCAAGATATTTTCAGAAACCTATCTTCATAAAAGCTAAAATTGCAACTGTTTCAACATTTCCCGCATTTCGTCTACGGTCAGCCATTCTTCATTCTTATCACTGGTATATTCAAAATCATCTGTTAAAGGTTTTCCATCCTTATGATTACCCAATTTCCACCAGCTAAATTCAGGCTGGATTATATAGTAATTCTCAAATTCCAGTGTGTGCCGGGCATCAGAGCCAGTTATCAAACTTTCATGCAGCTTTTCACCAGGACGGATCCCCACTATCTCCAATTCACATTCCGGGGCAATGGCCTCTGCCAGATCTGTTATCTTCATACTGGGGATCTTCGGGACAAAGATCTCTCCACCCTGCATTTTTTCCAGGGCAGCAAAAACCATCTCTACTCCCTCTTCCAGGGTAATCCAGAACCTGGTCATTCTCGGGTCAGTAATGGGCAGTTTCCCGGCCTCTTTTAACTGTAAAAATAATGGAACAACACTTCCCCTGCTGCCTACAACATTGCCATAACGGACAACTGCAAAGCGGGTATCTTTACTGCCCACATAGGAATTACCGGCAATAAAAAGCTTATCAGAACAGAGCTTGGTTGCACCATAAAGATTAATGGGGTTCACTGCCTTATCAGTACTCAAAGCAACGATTTTACTGACTCCTCTATCGATAGCAGCATCTATTATATTCTGGGCACCGATCACATTGGTTTTAATGGCTTCAAAGGGGTTATATTCGCACTCCGGTACCCGCTTCAGGGCTGCAGCATGGATAACTACATCCACACCATCAAAGGCCCGGTATAGCCTTTCTTTATCCCTTACATCACCAATAAAAAACCTGAGTTTAGGATTATCCCCGAATTCAGCCCTCATCTGGGCCTGCTTCAGCTCATCCCTGCTGAAAATAATCAGTTTATTAACATCATACCTATCCAGAACCATCCTGGTAAACTTTTTGCCAAAGGAACCTGTTCCTCCAGTTACTAAAATTGTCTTTCCATTTAACATGTCTTTTCCCTCTCCTTAGCTAAAGAAAAAATAACAATTTGTGTTTCAAAATCTTCCTGCAATAATTCAATATCTATAAATATCTATTATAATTCTTCATATAAGTACATAATTCAATAAAGAACAGCCTTTTTCCTGCTCTAGGGGCTAATTTTTTATTAAAAATAAGAAAATTAGCTATATTGGCCTTCTTTACCAGTAAAGATACTATCAAGATCTCTAACATATTTTAAATAATTCTCCAGGACAGGCTTTAATTCATATTCAATAATGTCGCTGATTAAGACTTTATCCTGGTTATCAAGGGCTTCATCTAATGCATGAATAGTTTCGTACCATTGCTGCAGCAGTGCTTTTCTTTCTTTTAAATTATCTTTAATTACAATTTCAGGGCTGTTTAAATAACTTAAAAATTGATTTAGCCAGTCCAGTGTATCCATGGCCAGAGCCAATTTATTATAGCCTTCCTCTTCTTTGCCTATAGTCAAGTCAACACTTATTTGGTCAAGGTTCCCGATAAAATCCGGTATAAATTCCTTCATACCGGCTAAGGTTTCCAAAAGGACCTCCTCAACCTTTTTTGCATTTATCTCCAGTACCTTAATAGGCATAAGGGCTTCTATTTCACTATCAGACATATTACTTATATCCCTACCATCTGCTATTATATCCAGCACGACATAGCCTTTGTTATTTATAATCTCTATCAATTCGTCTACAGTATATCCTTCTGTTTCAAGTTCAAAATCAATCCCGTATATTTCTACCTTCATCTTTTTTCTCCTCTCTCTTTAATTTTTCTTCTTGCTCTGACAACATCTTAATGGCTCTTTCACTACCTATATGCAGGTTATTATAAAACTCTAAGAGATTTCTCAATATCTCTGGGTTATGAGAACTGAGCTTTATTTCATTATAGAGTTTATAAAGAGCTGACTCAAAAAACACAGTACTGGAACCAAGTTTAATGATTTCTCTATTCAGGCTGTCAATTTTATTATAGATATCTTTAATTTCTTCTGCCTCACAGTCAATTAGATAATCTACCAACATTAAGCCATCACTGGCCAGTTTATTTATCTTTCTAATACTGTCCACTTCTTTATTAATCTCTTTTATGATCTCTTCGCTGAATACCGGTTTATATGAACATATTTTTACCAGCAATTCCTCCACTGTATCAATTTCTTCTTGACAATAGACATTAATAACTTCTTCCAGTGACATTAATTCTGTTCCCTCAATCCTGGCTCCACCCTCTGTTGCATCAATAAAAATCTTATCTTTGTCTATATTTTTTAAACCACTTATCATTCTATTGAACCATACCAGATAATAATAAAAATCATTTCTGGTCCAGACATCGTTGCCATGAATATCTTTTATCTTCAGAAAGAGTTTATTACTCCTTCTCATCTCCTCGTCAATATTTCTATGGTAAGCTGAACCACTGACATGAGTGGTATCATCAGTAAAGGCAAGATCCTGGCCAACCAGCACAATTGGGTTAGCCTTTAATTGCCAGGCAAACATAAAGGCCAGGTGGGCCACAGAGCCACCGGTTGAAATCCGTCCTTTATAGTCACTGGTTTTTTCAACCCAATATAGAAGATCATCAGCTATTCCCACTACTGGTGCAAAAAGCAAAGGGCCTGGCCATTCTTCCAGAACATGATTATAAAATAAATGTGATGATAGCAAAATTACATCATTTAATTTGCTATAATCAAGACCTTCAAAATATTTCAATGTATATTTATACCCATCATAAACAACCACAATATCCGGGATTATATCTTCTGCCAGCAAGCGCTTCAATACAGCGTCAACTGCTATTATAATTGCCTTTCCTTTGGCCTTTTTTAACAAGTGTATATTTTTATTTAAAGAAGGCCCTGCCGCCACAATAATAGCTGTTTTATCTTTGAAACAATCCTGTACATATCCTACTCCAGGTTTTCGCAGCAAAAGTGCCAGGTTTCCCAGTATATTTTTTTCCCATTCAGCACCCCGTTCAGTTACAGTAGCATTATTGGCTAACTGTGTATATAAGATATATTGCAATTCTTCCCTGATATGGTCTATATTTTCCAATTCCAAATTATTAATAAAGGGTAATTCTATTAACTGGATTTTTTCAAATATATGATCAATCTTACTTTGAATTATATATGATAATTCAGTTTTTTCCGGATCCTCAAATAGAATTAAGTAAAATTTTTCATAAGTAAAAAGATCTGTAAAATCATTGTATGATAAAGCTCTTTTAAATAAATATAAGTCCTCAATAATAACAAATAGTTTTACACCCTTATCTCTTATCTTATTAAAAAGTGTCTTAACATGGTAGCCCAGGCCAAAACCCAGGACTATAATGCTATCAATTCCTTCTATATTCAGATTAGACACAAATCTTTCAGCTTCTTTTTCGGGGTCATACCTACTGTGTATATAAATAGATTTTCCTTCTTTTTTATATAAGGCAGTCATTGAACCATTCCGGGCAGGAAATACTTCCAGATTACTATCTTTATTAACTTTATTTAACTCTTGCTCTAACTGTGAATACTTAACAAGCAAGGACTCCAGGTTCTTTTTTAACAATATTACTCACCCCATAATTCTTATAAGAGAAAAAGAGCCAACCGGCTCTATTCGATTAGCTCTTTTTCTTTATACTTGTTATTAAAAAATTAATTAGCCAAGTAAAGATAATACAGACTGTGACTTCATATTAGCCTGGGCTAACATTGCTGTTCCGGCCTGCTGTAGGATTTGTGCTTTTGTCAGTTCAGCTACTTCTGCAGCCATGTCGGCGTCACGGATACGGGATTCTGCAGCCTGTAGGTTTTCTTCTGAAACAGCCAGGTTATTGATGGTATGCTCTAATCTGTTCTGTACAGCACCAAGGTCAGAACGGAAACTGGAAACAACGCTGATAGCATTATCGATTGTCTTGAGTGTAATGCTGGTTCCACTTACAGAAAAAACTTTGATCTTTAATGATTCAGGTCTCATATCCTTTAAGTCGATAGAGATAGTTTGTTCATCATTGGCACCGACCTGGAATGTAAATGTTGAAGTAACTCCTGTGAAATTCAATAATTTCATGGTATTGAACTCTGTTCTTACAGCAATACCACTGATTTCACCAATTAAGTTTTTAACTTCTTTCTGAATCTCTGCTTTATCAGCATCTGTGTAGGTACCATTAGAAGCCTGTACAGCCAGATCTCTTATTCTCCTTAACATACTGTGTACTTCATTTAAAGCACCTTCAGCAGTCTGGATTAAAGAGATACCATCCTGGGCATTTCTCTGGGCCTGTCTCAAACCACTGATCTGAGCACGCATTTTTTCAGAGATAGCCAGTCCTGCAGCATCGTCAGCAGCACGGTTGATTCTGTAACCTGAAGACAATCTCTCCATTGTTTTGGACATTGCGCTGGAGTTAATGTTCAGGTTTCTTAAAGCATTCATTGAACTGATGTTGTGATTGATAATCATTAAACATCATCCTCCTTGATATATTTTATAAAGAAGCAGTCCTTGCTTCTTCTAATCCTTTTATCGTCTAATACAGTCAGGAATATTATAGAATAAATTGTTGTTTTTATACGGTTTTCAGCCAATATTTTGTTTTATATGTATATATCTACAATATCCCGGCTTTTTTCTCTTTTTTTCTTACTTTTTTTATCAATTTATAATTAGTATTGATATTTTTTCTGCTAATTATTATACAGGTTAGAGAATTGAGCCATTAACCAGGTGCTTTGATTATTCAACTGGGATAAGATTGAATCCATCTGGGAAAATTGGGCCCTTAACCTGCTTTCCCGCATTTCCAGGCGTCTCTCCATATTTTCGATGTCTTCATCTATATATCTTATTTCAGCCTGCAGTGTCTTTATCCTGCTGGAAATATAACCTCCACCAGAGCTGCTATAGGATTTTATCGCCAGGTCCACATTGCTTTCAACCCGGTCGATTATACCTCCAACACCAGTAAAGAGCTGCTTCACATCTGAAAGATTACTGGCTAAGGCTTCATCCAATTTCTCATCATCTATGGAGAGTTTCCCATAACGGTCAATCTCAATGCCCAACAGGGAAACAACATTGTTTTTGAATGTTGCAGGTAATTGTAAATCCCGCAGTACAACATTATCACTACCACTGAGATCAACAGGCTGGCTGCCTTTACTTTCAAACACCAGGCGGTTATCCTGCACACGGGACTTAGCATTGACTCCAACAGTATTATTAATCTTATCAGCTATATCTTTCAGGGTTTCAGTACCATTTAATGTAATGCTAACCCCATCAACTACCAGTGTTTTCTCTTCTCCTTCCCAGGACAGGGGGTTATTGCTTAACCAACCAGTAGAGCTAATACTCCGGCTGGGGGTCATCACACTATTATATAACATGGATTCTATAGACCTTAAAGTAGCATCTCCACTCAGGACAGCCGGGCCAGAACCGCTATCAATCTGTGCCTGTCCAGCCTTGCCATATTTATTGATAGCATCTACAAGTTTATTATACTGATCGACAAAGGCCTTGATTTTGTCTTTCATCAAAGCAGTATCTGTTCCTATTTTGACTGTTGCTTTTTCACCGGTTTTCCCTTTAAGATTTAAGGTAACCCCTTTAATTACATCATCAATTCCTTCATTCTTGCCCCTCTCTACTGTCAGGCCATTTACAGTGAAACGGGCATTCTGGTGGTTGTGTAATACACCTGGTTCATCCAGTTTTAATGCACTTAATACATCGCCTTCGATATTTACAAAAGAAAGGGTATTATCTTTTGCAATATCAATTACATCTTCAGCGGCCTGGATTACCAACTTATTATCAACAACAGAAGCTTTGGCAAGTTGAATCTCTTTATCACCATCTTCTGCCACAGCTTTATTAATCATTTCTGCAATCTCATATATATTGGCATCCTTAACATCTATTTCTACTTCAAAGCCATTGATGGCAATCTTAAACTGCCCGCTAATTTCTTCTGCATCAATCCTGGCACTGAAGGCTACTGTATGAGCCTGAAACAGCTGTTCCACTGTAATCTCATATTGCCCTGCCAATGCCAGATTAGTGGCACTTACTGTCAACACCTCATCATTATCTACCGTAGGAGCCATTTTATCGAAGATATCGCTTAAATCCTGGGCCCGGTTTTTAAAGGTATCCAGGGCACTATTCAAATCCTGCCAGGCCTTAATTCTGGTCTGGATATCTTGTTTGCTTTGTTCCAGGCGTCTTAAAGGGGCTTCTTCTAAATACATTAACTGCCTAACAAGGGTATCGGTATCAAGCCCGTTAAAACCACTTATACTAATTGCCATAACTCTCAACCTCCTTTACTTTGGGATTTTTTCTCTTTCTCCTCAATACCTTTAGACAGACTCTCTTTCAATAAGGAAAGATCTACCCTGGCTAAGGCAGCCTTCCGGTTCTCTTCCTGTATCTCCAGATAAACTTCTTCCCTATGTATACTGATATCCCGGGGAGCCTCTATCCCTACTTGCACCCGATTATTATCCAGTTCCAGTATTGTAACCTTAATTTGCTCATCAATAATGATACTCTCATTTTTTTTCCTGGTCAGTATCAGCATGGCTATTCCCTGACCTTTTCCTCTACTACCATTTCTCCTTTAAAGAGATAAAAACGGGTGGGGTAATCTTCTTCCAGTACCACCTGGGCTCCTTTGTTGTTGTCACCATTGATAATAATAGGTGCTTTCAGATTTGTTCTAATATCCCCTGTATCCTGGTCAATAACTACGATAGTATTTATCAGTAACACAGAGTCTTCCTTTACAGCCAGTTTATCCTTAGCCTTTGTCGGTAGATTAAAACTGTAATCCTCAAATATCTGAAAAGGATTAATCATTATAAAGGCCAGGTCTCCCTCATCAAGAGACTGTAACCAGTAAAAGGGTTCATCTTCCAGGCCTCTGATAATAGTGTATTTCTGATAATCTTCAAAACCCAGGATTGGTTCAGTAAAATCTATAATCTTACTCTCCGGAACCTCTATTTTCCCGAAATTAGCTGTCTCAATAATCATTTACTCAACCCCTGAAAACTATATTTTAATGTCAATCTGGTGCTCCACCAGCTTTATATCGATTTCACCTTTACGGGCCAGATATATCCTTATCTCATCCGGTTTTATCTTCGCTTTGGGAAAAGCAAAGTTATTCTCTACCTTTATATCAATCTCCTTGATTTTTACTCTGACAGGATTCACTTCTACATCAATTTCCGGCTTATTTTTCGGCAATAGAGCTACATTCACCTCCGGAATCTCTTCCCTCATCTTATTTTTGCTTAATTGGGCTATTCTATTCCCGCCAAGTTCCAATTTCCCAAGGAAATCCCCATCCCGGGACATTTCCTCTATTCCTTCAAGAACCTTTTCCCTGCCTTTATTCTGCAGGTGATTGATTAAAGACTGAATCCTGTAAAAACCAAGTTCCTCCAGGGGCTTGCTGTAATCAATACTTAGTTTCGCTGGAGGACTGCTTATTTCCATATCAGGAAACCATTGATAGGGCCTACTGCCACCGGTATATTCCAACTCAACTGCTGGTATATTCTGCTCGATCTCCATGGAGCCCTTTTGCCGCTCTACAGCAATTTGACCCATAGAAAAACTTATCTCCAATTGAGGGATTCTCATTATACCACATCCTATGGCCAAAAATATCATTCCTGAGCCTGGTTAAGGTTTACCATTGAGCCAGGGAATAATATTATTTCATTCTTTACCGCAAGAAATCCATCAAGGTGGGCTGAATAATTCTGGCTCCGGTCGCAAGGGCTATTCTATAAACATTCTCCTCATTCTTTAATTTCATAATGGTTTCAGCAATATCAGTACCCTTAGTTTTATTTAGTATATCAGCATAGGCTATTTCCTGGGAGGTAAACCTGTCCACAGTTAATTCAAGCCTGGTCTGTCGGGAACCAACCTGTGCCCTGGCTCCCAGTACTGATTCAATATGCTTATCTATTGTCCCCATCATGGTCTCTAAAGTATCAGTATCATTATTCTCCAGGGCATTACTGAAACCTTGTAAATCTGCAAAAATCTGGCCAAAACCTATTTCAGCACCTGTTACATTTACTTCAATAGTTATACCTGCTCCTAGCTCCCGAAGCAGTTTTTCATTGGACAGCCCACCCTCTCCCACGTAAGCTGAGGGGTCTGTACTGTCGACATTTTTATAGGGCTGTATCCTGGTCTTGGCTCCATTAAAAATATAGGCATTACCATATCTGCTATTAGCCACATCAATCAGGTGTTCCTTTAATTGATCGACCTCCTGCTTGATCTTCAGGCGATCATCAGGCGTCATAGTACCATTGGCTGCCTTAACAGCACTATCCCTAAGCTTCCTTAAGGTTTTAACTACATCATCCAGGGCCTTATCAGTAACATTAAGCCAGTTAATCCCCTCTTCAGCATTTTCCACATACTTATCATTAAATTTAAGCATAGTTTCCAGTTTCATGGCTTTTACGGCATTAATGGGCTCATCAGAGATACGGCTGAATCTCTCGCCAGTTGTTAACTGTTCCATATACTTATTAAGATTTTTCTGGCTTCTGGTAAAATTAGATAAAAAACTGCTTATGATCATGTTATTAGTAATACGTGACATCTCTCATGCCCCCTTCCTATCTTGTACCATTAATTAAGGTATCCAGCATTTGATCAATTACTGTTATAACCCGGGCTGCAGCGCTATATCCGTGCTGGAATTTAATCATTTCTGTCATCTCTTCATCAAGATTAACGCCAGAAACTTCCTGCCTTTTATCCTTTAGAGACTCCAGAAGTATATTCTGATTTGACTCCATGGCCTCTGCCCGGCTGATTTCTATACCCAATTCACTGACCTGAGTCTGCCAGAAATCATTAAAGGAAGTACTTCCCAGGGCAGCTATAGATTTATCTCTTAATTGTGCTATTTCCAGAGCAATAGACTGATCACCTATTAAATCATTCTCCCCATCATTATTTATATCCTCAGTCCGGGGAGCTGCAGCAATATTCTCCGGACGCCCAATAATACCATTTACCGGGTCATCATTTACCTTGATATTTGAAGCATCTGTCCCCAAAAAGAAATTTCTGCTTACTCCACCTTCTTCGTAATCATTACCTGGACCAGGTAAATCCTTTTTACCATAACCCCTCCGGTGGACAGCATTAACTTCTTCAATAAGGGTCCTGGCCAATAAATCCAGCTTGTTCATCTTCTGGTCAACAATATCTTCCCTGACTGCTATCAAGCCATAAATCTCGCCGCTGTCTATCCTGGCCTGATTACCATTAACGGAAAAAACATATTTATCAAATACATTTTCATATAAAACCCCATCAATTGAAGTCCTGTCTTCTGCAATAAGACTATATTCCAGCTCATTGGCAGTTATTCCATTGACTATGCCAAGTCCATTCAGGCTAATATTGGCCTGATTGTAGCTATCAAACCTCACCTGTATATCAACAATTTTTGCCAACTCATCTATCAGGGCATCCCTCTCATCAGCCAGGTCATTGGCTTTTTTGGTGGGATCTGATTCTATAATCTTGATTTGCTTATTCAGGGCAGCAATCCTTTTGGCCAGGTCATTTACCTCAGCAACCTTATACTCAATCTCACTCCCCAGATGGTCCCTGAATTCCATCAGTGATCTATCAATATGATTCAGCTGGGTGGTCAGGGTAATAGCATTCTGGATAACTGACTCCCGGACCGAGTTACTGCTTTCCGCATCCCTCACCAGATCGTGAAAACTCTGGAAAAAACGGTCCAGATTATTTTTTACCCCTCCATTATCCAGTTCATTATAAATACTCTCAATCTGCCGTAAGTTTTCCTTCCGGACAGACCATTCCCCATAACCCTGATTCTCATATCTAATACGGGTATCAATAAACTGGTCTCTCATTCTCATAATAGATTTTATATAAACACCGGTACCTACCTGTCCTGCCCCGGCAGGATTGTATAATGAAGCCAGGGTATAAGGATCTGTAGCACTTTGCACTGCCCGCTGCCTTGAATATTTTTCATTATTGGCATTGGCAATATTGTGACCGGTAATATTTAGAGACTTTTGCTGTGTCTGCAAGGCTCTTTTGCCTAATTCAATTCCTCCAAATGTAGACATAATTGCTACCTCCTTCGAGATCAGGCCTTTTTATTGACAAAAGCATTGGCCTGTTGAGCTACTAAGCCCTTTTTATCATAAATCTTTTTCCCTCCATGGTTCTTGATTAGATTCAGGTTAAGATTAATCAGGCTGAGGGAATTCTCAATAAGCTTTCTGTTTAAATAATTTCTTTCTTTTATTCTTTCAGCCAGGTTTACCAGTTCTTTTTTCAATTCAATAACTTCATCCTTTAAATCTGTTAAACCCTCTTCCAGAACCAGACGTTCCTCTTCCAGTTTCCTGATCTCCAGTAAAAAGCCCTCTTCTTCCAAAACAATTTCTGCCAATTGATCTATTTCTTCAGCCAGGAGAACTTCCTTCTTCTTCCCGGCTATACTATACAATTTATCATAAAGCTCATGTTCTTTTTTCAATATCTCCATTAAGCTATCCTGGTTATTAGGCATAAGATATTCCCCTTTTATCATATCTTTTCATCAATAATAAGTCCGACCATTTCCCTGATCCGTCCAAGCATATCCAGTAGCTGCTGGGGAGGAATTTCCTTGATTACCTCATTTTTTATTACATCTATAACTTCTACCATTAATCTGTCTGACTTTTCATGAACCTGAAATCTTAAGTCCTTATGTAGTGCCTCTACAGTTTTATTGATTTCTTCAATACTCTCTTCTAACTCTTCTTTAAAATAGGTCCGATCTAGATTCTCCTTATTGTTATTATTTTTATAACCAGGATTTAATTGCTGATATTTATCCCTTCCCTGTATCATCAAAGTTTTTTCGGTATCAATGATGCTGAGCCTCATCTCCCATCCCCCTTTCCTATTTAGCAAATTATATTTATCCCTTTCTATCTATATAGGTTGAATAAATCCGGCTATCCTGCTTATAACCCTTATTTGCTTTCCGGCCACTCTGTATCTCCAGCATCCTTTGAGCCAGTTCTTCTCTCTTTTCATTCATTTTGCTTAAATTTTCCTGATCTATCTTCTGTAATTCCTGGAGAATTTCTCCTAAGGACTTTAATTTACTGATAGTCTTTGCCGGCAATTTACCCCTTTTTTCTATTTTAGCAAGGCTTTCATTATTCTTTAATCCAACAAAAGTCCTGACTTTATCCAGTATGGGATTTAAACTCTCATCAAGCCTATCAACAGTCTTCATAATCTCCATCTTTTTATCAATTAAAACCTGCAATTCTTCCAATTGCTCCCCTTCAATAACAGAACTTTGCTTTCTGGTCAACTCTGCCAGTTGTTTCAATAATTCAATCTTTTCACTTAGCAGAGTATCCAGTACCTGAAATTGATTATCCTTCAAGGTTAAGTCCCCCTGCATTCTGCAAAACCTGATTCCTTGCTCTGCCTATAACCTCTTCCCAGGATTCCTTAAGGCTAGTCAAGAGAGTGATAACCTCATCTACCAGGCCAGGGTCCTTTCTGATATTGGCCTGAATTAAACGACGGTTCATATAATCATAGAGATTATAAAGGTTTTGGGCTATCTCTCCGCCTTCATCCATGTTTAGCGAGACCATCAATTCACTGATGATATCCTCAGTCTTTTTTAATTTATTGTTGGCTGCTTCAACATTCCTCTCTTCCATATCCTTCTGAGCCTGGCGGGCATATTTTATAGCTCCTTCATATAACATCAAGAGAAGTTGTTCCGGACTTACTGTACTATATTGGGCTGTTTTGTATTTCTGATATGGATTAACAGACATGCTATACACCTCTTCTAATATTTGTTATCAACAGACAAGATCTTCCTTTAAACCCATTAAACCCTCTTATCTATGATGTGATCTGTCTGGACACCTGTCTCGTCATTCCTGTTACTATAAAGATTAGTTCTACCAGTAGCTTCTCTTATAAACTCCAATGAAGCCTCCGTTATTTTCAGGGAATCTTCTATCAAATCCCTATTCTCATTATTAATCTCCTGTAGTTTATCCAGCAATTGGAGAAATTGGTCCCTTAATTGTTCCAATTCTTCCTTTTCTGCCGGAACTAATTCCATCAATCCGGCAAAAGAGAGTGGTTTATCCCTTTCTTCCTTTTTTTCTTCTGCCAGTTTGTTTAAGACCGCCTGTCTTGCCTCTTCCAGTTCCTCGATGTTCTCTATAACAGACTGTTCTTCCCGTAAAATATCGGCCAATTGCTCTATATCGTTATTTATGATAGCCTCTTGTTTGCGTTTAACTATTTCGTAGAGAAGGGTGTACTCTTCATATTCCTTTACAAATATTTCTTTAAAATCTTTATAGGTCAAAACCCTCACTCCAAGTCAAAACTTAATATTTTACTGGCAATTGCCCTGGCAGGAACACGGTAAGTCCCCTTCTGAACCTGTTCCTTTAATTCCTTCACCCTATCTTCCCTTATTTCAGGTATTCTGGCCATTTCCTGCTGGATGTCCTTGATATTTAAAGCCTTGTGGGAAATTGTAACCTTGTCTTTATCTGCTGTTTTATTGACATTCTGCTCCTGGAATCTGTTCCTTTTATAATTCTCCAGATATTGTACTTTATGGTTATCGGTTTTATAAATCCGCATAAAGAGATCACCTCTTAAATAAATATATCTGTCACTCCTGTTCTTTTTATCGGAAAATAGGCAAATAAATTAAATCTAAATATCATTCATTATAGCCGGTTATCCTGGTTTACATTAATTTTAATCCCTGTATCTCCATATTTCTTAAAAATATAAATACAAATAAAAATGGATCAATAAAGATTGATCCATTTTTCCCTTATTCTCCTCTTTTATGAATTCTGTCATACAAATGCATACGGCTCTTTTCATCCCGCTTATTAGAAACTTGCTGACTTCTGTCCTTATCAGGACTGAGTCCCTTGACCAGTTCATCCTGGCATTTTTTACAAAAACGCCCCGAGGGAATTAGAGTTCCACAGCGCTCACATTCTATGGTATAATCCAGGGTCAAGCCTTCTGCTATTAAACGGTCATCCCGGATAAATTTTATAATCCTTTCCCTGCTAACACCTGTCTTTTCATGAACCACTTCAATGGTGGAATTAGGATGATCCCACAAAAAACTTTTAACCTTCTGGAAATCCTCCTCTTCAGTATCCAGACAAACAGGGCAGAGATCAACTCCCGGTTTTTTGGCAAAAAGCCTACCACAGTTTGGACAATTCCGGAGATCTAAACTCATTTCAAAGCCTCCTTATATAAAAATCAAGCAATGAATCAATAGTAAAATGAAAAAGATTTAACCTATCCTATATTCCTGGATTATATTATATCATTTTTTTCCATTATTAGCAAAAGCCCTTTATTGCCTATAAGGCTTCCTTCTCCTGCTTATTGCTCCTTATTGTTTTATAAGCCAACAGCAATCTTGCTGCCATTCTCTCAATGGAAAGCTCCTCCGCCTTTTTGAAGGCATTTATCCTCATTTTATTATAAAGCATATCATCTGTCATGATTTTATAGATAGCCCTGGCAAATTCATCCGGATCCTCTTGAACCAGAAAACCATCTACCCCATCTTCCACCATGGTGCTGGACCCGGCAGCATTAACAGCTACCACCGGCAAACCTCCGGCCATAGCCTCCAGGGTAACCAGGCCCTGGGTTTCTGTTTTTGATGGAAAAACAAAGAGTGTACTCATCTTGTATAATTGAACTACCTCAGCATATCTTTTTTTACCGGTAAAAATCACCTGTTCCGTCAAAGCCTTTTTCTGACAATATCTCTCCATTTTTTCTCTTTCCGGCCCATCGCCGACAATAAACAAGGGTGGGTTAATTCCGTATTTATCGATTAGTCTATGATAGGCTTCCAGAAGGAAAAAAGGATTCTTCTCTTCTCCCAGCCGGCTGACAAAGAGTAATATCTTTTCTTTTTCATGAATATTATAGGCTTTTCTTAATTTATTTAACTCTTCCTCATCATTACTCTTAAAAGGAGCCAGGTCTATCCCGGTAGAAACTGCTACTACTGGAGTGCTTATCCTTTTTCTTTTAAGATCTGCTTCTACATATTTAGAAGGTGCAACAATCAGATCACAGCTATTACAAAAGCTCTGTAGATAATAGTTTAGAATATTACCACACATTCCACCTAGCAGAGGAAGATAATGAAGGTATTGGTCATACAAAGTATGAAAGGTGAAAACAAGAGGCAGCCTTAATTTGTGGGCTGCGTGTCTGGCCAGAAAGCCCATCAGGAAAGGGGTGTGAGTATGAATAATATCCAGTTCCAGGCTTTTTAAGACAGGAATAAGTTTCCGGGAATAAGGAATAGCCAGCCGGAAATCCTTCTGGACTACTGCCGGAATGGAGATATAACGGAAAACCCCTTCCTCTTTCTCTGTATCCGGATAAGCTGGGGCAAAGATATAGACCTTGTGTCCCTCTTTCTCCAATTCTTTTTTGAATCTTTCTATAGAATTGACAACCCCACTAACATAAGGATGATAACTATCCGTAAAAAAGGCTATATTCATGGAAATTCCTCCTGCTCCACTTCTTCTTTCTATCTCAAAAGACGCAATTTTAAAAATAACCTGTTTTTTCCATAAATTGTTTCATGGGAAACAATTTCCTTTTAGATACTACAAATTATCATTTCCTTTAGAGAGGGATTGTTTTTTTATCTTTTATTTCTTGAAAATATTGCCGATAATGGTTTTAGCACTCTTCATAGTCATACTGAAGATACTGCGATTTTCACTAAATATTTTCTCCAGAGCATCAATGAGGTAATCTATCTCTTCCCTGGTGATTATCAAAGGCGGCTCAAAACGGATTACATTGGGATTATTCAAGGTATAGGCAGTTATTATCTTATGGTCATTTAGGAGGGCACCTGCAACCATGGCACCCAGGTATTCTTTCGACAATTTACTGGCCCTTCCACCGGAGATTTTGTCTAAAATACCCGATTCTGGTTCTTTAAATTCAAGACCAATCAGTAATCCTCTACCTCTGACCTCTTTAATCATATCATATTTGTCAGCCAATTCCTTTAATTTACCCAATAGGTATTCTCCCTGTTCTGCTGCGTTAGCTGCCAGATCCTTTTCAACCAATTCATTCATAACAGCTATGGCTGCCGAAGTAGCCAGGGTATTACCTCCAAAAGTAGATGTATGTAATAAGGCTTTATCCATTCCTCCATAGGCCTTATTCCAGATTTCAGCAGTAGTGACAAAGGCTCCAATAGGCATTACTCCCCCACCAAGGGATTTGGCCACACAGAGAATATCCGGCACAATATTTTCATGTTCTGCTGCAAAGATCTTTCCTGTCCGGCCAAAACCGGTTTGTATCTCATCAAGGATAAAGTAAACCCCATATTTATTACAAAGTTCCCGCACACCCTGGAAATAATCCTTGGGCGGTACGTTTATTCCGCCCTCTCCCTGTATCGGCTCAACGATGAAAGCGGCAAAATTTCCTTCCTTCAAACGCTCCTCCAGGGCTTCCAGGTCTCCGAAAAGGACCTTCTCATTGCCTGGAATTAGTGGTTCAAAGGGATATTGGTATTTCTCCCTACCGGTTACTGACAGGGAACCCATGGTTTTACCGTGGAAAGAATTCTGGCAATAAAGAATACGCTGCTTACCGGAAGCAATCCGGGCAGTTTTGATTGCCCCTTCCACCGCTTCTGTACCACTATTACAAAAAAAAGTATGGCTGAGATTACCAGGAGTAAGCCTGCTCAGGTTTCGGGCCGCAACTGCAGCCATGGTATTGAGGGAAGCCTGTAGAATATTGGGCAGTTCCATCACCCTTTTTACAGCTTCCAGAACTACATCTGGATTATGGCCCAGGTTCAAAGAACCATAGCCACCGAGAAAATCTATGTACTCATTGCCATCTGCATCCCAGACCTTTGTTCCCTTTGCCCTGACAAATTTTCTATCGAAATTGAGTATCGATAACATATTGGCCAGGCCTGGATTAACATGTTCTTTATAGAGCTGTCTTATTTCAGCCTGGCTTAAGGAAAGAGCCTCCTCTATATTCAGCAAATCATTTTTCATGGCAACCACCATCCTTAATATATAAATATATAGGTATGCTTTATATTATTTACTATGCTATATATTATTAGCCTTATTACTTGAAAATCCTGCATAAAATAATATTTTATGATATGATATAGCTAATTTTATAGTATCATATAACTATTATAAAAAGCAGGTAAAGATAAAACCAGAAGGATAAAAGATAAAAATGATTGTCCAGAGAAAGGTAGGCTGTACTAATGAAGTATTCAAATCTGGAAAAAGGAATATTTATCAAAAGGCCCAACCGTTTCATAGCCCATGTATTATTAAAAGGCAAAGAAGAAATAGTCCATGTAAAAAATACGGGAAGGTGTAGGGAAATACTCCAGGAAGGTACAAGTGTTATACTGGAAAAGGCTCAAAACCCCAGGCGGCGGACCAAATACTCCCTGATAGCCGCCTATAAAGGTGAACTCTTGATAAATATCGACTCCCAGGTGCCAAACCAGGTAGTCTTCAACAGCTTAAAGGAAGGAATTTTACCGGGTTTTAACTATCCCCTGGAAGTAAAAAGGGAGGTAAGCTACAAAAACTCCCGTTTTGACCTCTATTTCAAAGAAGGAGATAAGGAAGGCTTTATTGAAGTCAAGGGAGTAACCCTGGAAAAGCAGGGAAAAGCCATGTTTCCTGATGCCCCAACAGAAAGGGGAAGAAAACATATTCTGGATATGATACAGGCAGTAGAAGATGGCTATCAGGCTTATATCTTCTTTCTGATCCAGTTCCAGGGGGCAAATTATTTTAGCCCAAATATTGCAACAGACCCGGAATTCGCTCAGGCGTTACAAAGGGCCAAAGAAAAAGGAGTCAAGATCCTGGCCTATGACTCCCTTGTCACTGAAAACAGTATTAATTTAAATAAAGAAATACCGGTCATTCTTTGATAAGACTCCTCATAATAAACTATTTGCCATTTAATTTTTTCCTACCCGTGGCCTCAAGGATCATGCCCTAATATCCAAATATACTCTATTCTACAATCCTTAAAGTTACTTCCTCCAGTTTGATTCTTTCCGGGATTGTAGCCAATTCTCCACCCAGGATATATTCACCAGGTTCAAGACTGATATCCAGGTCAAGATCATAGGCCAGGCTTTCCCCTGCTTTTATTTCTTTAAAAATTAAAGCCATGGTAAAAAACTTGCCCTCAGACCAACGCCAGACCTCTTGCTGATCCTGCCATAAATAAAGATCATATCTCTGGCCAGAAGGAAAATCTAACCTTATATCCTCATCTGTATAATTGTAGAGGCGCAGATGGGCAGTGATATTATCTCCTTTTTTATACAAATCCTGCCCTGTATATAAACCAGTAAGGACCAGTTCCTCTCCCAGGTGTTCTAAAAGTTTCCTTACCCCCTCCAGGCTAAGATAAGTCCTTCCCTCTTTGATTAGTAAAAACCTATCCCCTCCTCCAGGTAAAAAATGATCTTCATTGGTACTCAAAGAGTATGAGATAGTCCCCTTCCTGACTCTGATCTCCCTTTTTGCTGGCTCATAGATAAGGGTCCAGTCCAGCTCATCAGCCAGCTCCCTCAACTGTATCATCTCTAATCCCTCATAATTAAAGATTTTCATCTCTTTATATTCCACTCCACCTTCTTGCTTTTTTCCAAAATACTCCTCTATATATAAGCCCCCTGCCCCCAGAAGAGGATTATCCTCCAGGCCCTTAACAGCAAAAGCAGGAAATAGGGCCATAAAAAGCATGACCATTATAACTACAAACCTTTCTGATTTTAAAGTTTCCACTGTCTTCCACCTTTCTAAAAGAGTCTTTCTTTAACAGCCATCTGCCTTTCTTTAAACAGAACTCCTTTTCTAATATATTTCTGGCTTTACTAGAAAATACCTCCTGGTACTATCTGGGAAGCTGATAGACTTATTTCTGGAGATAAGATATAATTAAAATGAAATTTTGCTATAGTCAAGATACATCCTGTTTCAAAAATATAGAAGGTGAAATAAGAATGAAACTGAGAAAGATTAAAACCGCCCTGATAGATGGCTATCTGGACGAACCCTCTGCTCTGGGGGTTCCCCCTTATATCTCTCCCCATATCCGCTACACCTACGGTGCCCTGCTCTGTAGCGGTATCCCGGAAGATATAATCTCCTATTATACCATAGATCAGGTCCGGGAAAACTGGGAGGAAGCCCTGAAAGACCTGGAAGGATTTGACCTGGTAATAATCATTGCCGGTACTACTGTGCCTGGCCATTATCTCGGTGGTACACCCATTTCCTTCAAGGAAATAAAAGAAATCGGTAATAGGCTCTTTTATCCCCAGAAGGTTCTGGGTGGGCCCTTTACCCTGGTCATCAAGGAAGTACCTGGCTATGATCTGATCTGTGATGAAGTGGCAGCAGTAACCCTCTATGAAAGATTAGAGGATAAAAGAATAGATAGAAAAGACATAGGGCAATACCTGGCAGAATGGGCTGTTGCCGGAGCCAGATTAACCAGAAAACATCCTTCCTATCCCTATCTGGTCTGTGAGCTAGAAACCTTCCGGGGCTGCCCCCGGTTGGATCACTGTGCCTTCTGTAGTGAAAGGTTTAAAAAAACCCTTTACCAGAGAAGGCCAGAAGATATTATCAGAGAAGTTAAAGCCCTGGGAGAGGCTGGCAACCATTTCTTCCGGCTGGGAGGACAGACAGACCTCCTCCTTTATCAGGCCAGAAGGCTGGCTGATGGCAGCTTTGTCTTAAATCCAGGAGCCATAGAAGAACTCTATAGTGGTATCAGGGCAGCTGACCCCGATTTAAAGGTCCTCCATCTGGATAATATTAATCCCGCCAATATAACAAAATACCGGGAAAGCCAGCAGATCCTGGAAACAATAGTAAAATACAATACCCCTGGGGATATAGCGGCCTTTGGCCTGGAATCAGCTGACCCGGTAGTTCTAAAAAAGAATAATATTGAATCTGATCCGGAAAATACCCTGGAAGCCATCAGGATTCTCAACTCCATCGGTGGAAAGAGAGTAGATGGAATACCAAAACTCCTTCCAGGATTAAACTTACTCCATGGTTTAATCGGTGAAAGGCCGGAAACTATGGAATATAATTATCAATACTTAAAAAAAATCTATGCTGAAGGTTTAATGTTGCGGAGAATCAATATCCGGCAGGTAGTCCGAACCGGTAACTATCCGGCAGAGAAGGTTAGACAAAAGAACTTTAATGCCTATAAAGAAAAGGTAAACCGGGAAATTAATAAACCCATGCTGCAAAGGGTCTTCCCCACAGGTACTATCATCAAAGATGTCTTAATTGAAAGTAGAAAGGGGAATATAAGCTTTGGCCGCCAACTGGGTTCTTACCCCATCCTCATCGGTATACCGGGAGAAATAGAGCCAGGGCATTTTATGGACCTCAGGGTAATCGATCATGGTTACCGCTCCATCACTGCCCTTCCCTGGCCCTTCAGGATCGAAAAAGCCAGCCTGGCCCAACTACAGGCTATTCCAGGGATTGGCGAAAAGCGGGCCAGGGCCATACTCCGGGAAAAACCTGGTAACCTGGAGGAACTCCAGGAAGTCCTGGGTAAGGATTTCCCCCTCCGGGAATGGGCAGACTGGTTTGTCTTTAACTAATAACCTCTATTATAATCAACAAGATTCCTGATTTCTTTTTTCTCCAGATAATTCTTTAGGTTATCGATAAATAGCCTGGTAGCTTTCAGGTTGTAATCTGGATGGGCAGCAGAGATATGGGGAGTTATATAGACATTTTCCAGCCCATAAAAGGGTGAAGTAGGGCTTAAGGGTTCTTCTGTAAAAACATCCAGGGCTGCCCCTGCTATCCTTCCTTCTTTTAGGGCCTTAATTAAAGCCCCCTCATCAACCACCTCTCCCCTGGCAATATTGATAAAAAAGGCACTCTCTTTCATCAGGGCAAATTCCCTCTCCCCAAAAAAGCCCTTACTCTCTTCTGTCAGGGGAAGGGCAGCCACAATATAATCCCCTTCTTTTAAGGCAGCTTCCACCTGGGAATTACTATAGACTTCATCAAAGTAATCCACCTTGCCCTCTACCTTCCTCTTTACACCAATTGTTTTCATCTTAAAGGCCCTGGCTCTTCTGGCTATTTCCTGGCCAATACTGCCAGTCCCCACTATAACCATGTTTTTACCTGCCAATTGGTCTACCTTCAACCACTGCCACTTCCTCTCTTTCTGGGCTTCATATAAATCATATAATCTTCTGGTATAGTTTATTATTAAACCCAGAACATGTTCGGCAATAGGGTCACCATGGATCCCGCTCATGCTGATTAACATAATCTTCTTTTCTGCCAAATGTTCTACTATTTCCTTTTTCAAATACCTGTCTACACCGGCACTCCAGGTCTGAATTAATTTCAGCTTTTCTCCCTTTTTTATTAGCTCAAGGTCAGGGGTAGAACCAGCAACCAGAAAATCCGCATCAATTATCTCTCTTGCCTGCTGGACTGGTTCCAGAGACTTTATAATGGTAAGGTCCGGAAAAGCTTCTCCTATCATTTCCAGGTATTTATCCTTCAGATCGATTATAAGCAATAGTTTCATGATTTTATCTACCTCTTTTCCCTTATTATTTACTAAAACTAAATATATAAGCCTCCCTGCCCGGGAGGCTTTAATTACTATTGTATTACTTTCAGCATTTATACTTTATTTTAATTTTAAAAAACCAGAGATAAGTTTAAACCGGCATTGAAACCTTTGGACCTGTAAAATAAGCCTGTCAGGTCAGAAACCCCCAGATCCAGGTGTAGGGGGCCTAGATGTATGCCCAGGCCGGCAGATAAGGCCAGATTGCTCTCCAGGGTCGAATAACTTAAACCAGCCCGTAATGGCAGAAACTGCAGCCGGTCAAATTCAGCAGCCAGGGTCCAGCGATGTTCAGTCAGGCCTTTTTTATAGATAGAGTCCCTATAGGAACTGATTGTATAATTGGCCAATAGATCCAGGCCATCAATTACCTCCATCTTGCCTCCCATTTTTACTATTAGAGGTAATTGCATGATATTCTCTTTCTCCAGATAAAACTCTTGATCCGAAGTATCATTCAATTCCCATTCTTCTTTTTCCTCATTATAAACAAAGTCCAGTCTCTCTTCCCTGACCCTGTCCACTTTCATGCTTCCACCTATATTTAAAATACTGAAACCCAGGGAATAGCGCTCATTTAGATCTGCATAAACCCCAATATCAAAGGCATGACCCCTGGCCAGGTCAGCAAATTCCTCTATCTCTGTATAATATAAAGCCACTGCCCCATCACTACCGGTAATTTCTCCTACTCCCTCTTCATCAAAGCCAAGGCCAAACTCTCCACTGGCTTCATATTTGAAGAAAGCACCCTGGAGATAATGATAACTTATACCAACATAACAGTTGTCTAATTGCAGGGCATCATTATTCATTGCTTCATTTAAAGACTCTACCTGTTTATCACTTAATCTATGGGAGTAATTGATACCAGAATCAAGATAAAAAGCCATTACCCCATTAGACCCTTCCAGCTTATAAGTTCTTTCCAGCTCATTACCCTTCAGCAATAATTCAGCATAATCTTCCGATACCCTGAGCAGACCCTGCCCTCTCCCTTCGGTAAACAAAAGGACCGGGCCTATAGCCATCTTTAAACCAGGATTAGCTTCAGCTCCCAGTAAAAGGCCGTTTTTTTCTGCAATATCCAGTAATTTATCCTTATCACCCTCACTGATATAATCATTACGGAAAAGGTTGTTCCAGAAGCCTCCTGTGGCACTGAACTCCAACAAAAACTTCTTACCCTCCAGGTTTACAAGGGCTGGATTACCATAAAGGGCCTCCGCTCCCCCCACAACAACAAAATCATCACCTAACCCTATGCTTCTGGCACTCATACTGGCATTGACAGCTACTGACAGAAGCAGAAAAAACATAAGTGGCATAATTACTAATCTTCTTGTTCTTCTCATTTTTCTTCACCACCATTTATTTTCCCGGTCAGACTGATATAGATCAGGTTAAAGGTAAACTCATCCTCTTCATTAAACTTATAGGTTTCCCCTGTTGCATTCCTGGGTATAATTATTTTAACACCAGCATAGAGGTCCTCTTGTGCAAAAGGTTCCAGCTCTTTAGAAGCAAGTTTTACTGGAAAGCTTTTATAGCCAGTCCTTTGCTCAATAGAAATACTTTTAATCTTATTGGCTTCTGTATACAGATTCTCTTCAATAAATTCCTCTGTTGGATTTCCACTTATAGAGGCAAGATATACCCCTATCTCCACAGAAAAGGGGAAATTATTATACAGATCTTCTATGACCAATGCAGCTTCCAGCCTGTTCTGTAAAAGTTCTCTTGTATCCTGATCAAGGCTGCCCACTTCCTGGCCATTTACTTGATATACAATATCTTCTTTTACAGAAAATTCATAGGGAATCTGTATCCTGATTGCCTCTATACCGACCTTACTGGTCCTGTTTACAGTTACTTCCTCTCCAGTAATACTATAATTAGCACTGACATTAAAACCTGTTATACCAGGGTCCCGTAACAGGTCCAGTAAACTTTTCCCAATTAATTCTACAGTCTTCTTTGAACCTGTACCCTCTATTTCTGTATTGATTACCTCTGGTTTTGCTCCCCTGGTTGTAAAAACAAGATCCTTAATATTAATTTCCAGTCCCTCCAGGGTAGCCAGATTAAGAACCAGTTCAGGCCAGAACTCTACCTTCTCCAGTTCTTCTCTTATCTTTTCATCCAGATCCAGATCTAGCTCAAAATTGATTGTTGTATCCTTATCAGCAAGGGACTCACCAACATCACAGGTAATACTCTCAACAAGCAGTTTATCTGGTAAATCTATACTTACTGTTACCTCTCCTGTGTTAGCATTATCTGCCACAGCAGCTATCAAAATATCGTTTGAAGAAAATACCAGCCCATCCATCTGCCACTGCCCTTTACCATCTGCCCCGATAGGAATTTCATAAGGATCCTGTCTTTGTCCATCATCAAAAATATAGAGTTTTATATCTTGAAAATCAACCTTATCTAAAGGTTCTATTGTCACTGTTGCCAGGTTTTCTCCCAAAACCAACCTGCTAAATTGGGTATCAATTTTGATTTCTCCTAAATCATCCACAACCGTAATATCTGGAGGTACAGGTAAAAGAGAAAGTTCAAGAGTTCCGTCTCCAATATCAAGACTTACTGTGCTTAATTCCCCTCCCAGATCATAAAGGGTATCCTCTCCATCTGCCAGGCTTATACTGATTCCTTCCTCCAGGTTAACATCTTCACCTAGTAAATCATAGACAGTTATCTTGTTCTCTTCACTTCCCTTAATAAGGGGAATTTTGGCTGTAATATCCCAGGAAGGACCAAATCCTCCTTCAGGATTACTACAGGCTGTCAAAAGCAAAGAGAGGATCAGGAATAAAATAAGTAAGGCTTTTTTCTTCATCTTCTCACTCCTTTTTTATTTTCACTTCTATTTTCAAGGATAAATCTACCCCTTAAAACAAACCCTACTAATATAAACCAAAGAAAGGATGCCTGATACTATTGGCTGATTTAATGACAAGGGAAAAATATAAAGATGCCTGCCGTTACCGGATGAGAGAAACCTTCGAAAACCTTCTGGAAATCTGGGATCCCTTTTATGACGAAGAATTAATAACCCTGAACAATATCGAAGAAACTCTGGATATTTTACAGAATACCATTGATGAATTAGAATATTTCAAAGAGAAAATATCCACTACTGCGAAAGAAAAACTTTAATACAGCTAATTTTAAGCAACTAATCCATAAGGTAATTACTAAAATAAATTATAAAAAATATGCCCCGGAAAACGGGGCCCAATTTACCTCAAAAATCAATACTTGCTGAGATAAGTCCTGTTAACTCATTATTTCCCACCTTGTTTTTAGCCACTGCCAGGTCCAGATTCAAGGCAGTAAGATTAAGACCCAAACCAAAGGTATTCAGATCCAGTTCTTCTCCCTGGACTTTTCCAAGGCGGAGACTGAGGGCATTAAGAAATAGGTTTTTCTCCAATCCCAAATGTAAAACCTGTTTTTCCTTGGCAGCCAGGAAATTATCCAGGTCTGCTGCCAGGGTCAGATTAAGCAGGGGAATACTAACGGCTGCTCCAAGGCGGACCTTGCTATCCAGTTCTTTTTTATAATTATAGGCCTGGCCTAAAGTTTGCCAGCTCCATTCATTATTTACATACTCATACCTTCTTAATTCTCCCTCTAATTCAGGGGCATGAGCCAAGGCATTTTCCATTACACAGGCAATACGCAGATTATCAGTTACTTTGGCCAGAGCCCCCAGGTCAAGACTGAAGGTATTTCCCCTGGCAGTTCCATGAAGGTTTTGGGAAAAATCATACATATTCCTCTCTATATTAATATATTTAAGATTAATTCCATAATAAAGGGCAGCTATTTCAAAGGGTGGTTTCAGGAGCTGCTTCCCATAGCTTAGGATATATTCACTCTGTTTTTCAGTAAAATTATCATTAAGAGCTGGATTTATGAAAAGGTCCTCTTTCACATTATAAGCCAGGCCAATGGAGCTTACCCTGGCTCCTAGGAAAAACTGGCCCCTGGCCCCGGCTTTATCTTTAAGTCCTCCGGCAAAATCCTTCAGTTCCTCAAATTTATTACTTTTATAAAGCTTCCTTAACTCTTCCAGATACTCTGTGTTATGTATACTCATTCCTGTATTAACATTTAGGCCAAGAACGCCCGCATTAGCTATACTGGCTGGATTATATAAGATTGCCTCTATATCATCAGCAATAGCTGAATATGCAGCACCCATTCCCAGGGAACGGGCTGTTAATTCATAAGCCCCCACACTTCCATTAAACAAAAGCAAGCAAGAAATAAGTACTATAAATATGCTCAAAAATATTCTCTTATTATAATATAATTCCTTCTTCATAAATGCCTCCTTAAGCTTCTTCCTATTGAAGAATACCTTTCTCAATTAATTTCAAAGCAGTGTCTACAATCTCCGGGTCAAACTGTTTCCCCCGATTATCTATTAACTCCTGAATGGCAATCTCCCGGGAAAGTTTCATCCGATAAACCCGGTCACTGCGCATGGTATCCCAGGAATCTGCCAGAGCAATAATCCTGGCTACCTCCGGTATTTGCTGCCCTTGCAAGGAATCAGGATAGCCCTTACCATCCCACCTTTCATGGTGGTGGCGGACATATAAGGCAACCTCTTTTAATTCCTCCGAATTTACCAGGACCTCATAACCCCAGATACTATGTTTCTTGATCTCTTCATATTCTTCTGCTGTTAAAACCCCTTTTTTATTCAGTATCCTTTTACTGATCAATATTTTCCCTATATCATGTACCAGGCCGGCCCATTCTATGTTTCTAATTTCCGCATTGGAATAACCCATCTCTTTAGCCAGCAAGGAAGATATCCGGGCTACATTCTCCGAGTGGCCCCTGGTATAACTATCATGGATCTCCAGGATATTAATTATGGCCAATATAATCTCTAATTGAAATTTCTCGTGAATATTATTATAACTTTGCATAGTCAAAAAGGCTGAAGCCAGATTGCCAAAGGCTTTAATGGTTTCGATAGACTGCCTGCTAAAATCCTTTTTACTGTCAAGAGCAATATCATAATTGATAGCCCCTGCCAGTTCCGGGCCATTAAACAGTTTTACTGTAAGACAGGAGCCAACAGGCCTTTTCCTTTCAGTAGAGCCCTGCACCAGCTTCTCATATACCTCCCTATCCTCTTCTTTGCCTTGCATCTTTATATAAGCTACTTCATCCAGGCTTCGATAATAATCCAGGTCAAATAATATTTGCCTGATTTCTTCTATATCATGGCCAAATGCATCAAGCCACTTAATGCCATCATTCTCCACAACAAATACTGTTCCATAATCAGCTTCAGGAATTAATTTTTTGGCTACACGGAATAGTTCAGTCAAAAAGCTCTCTTTATTATAAAAAACATTATCTGTCAACCTGGTTACTACATTAATCAGGTTATTAAGGTTTTCTGCCAAAACAGATGTTTCCTGGTAGGACTTCTCCAGTTCTTCATTAACTTTCTTTAATTGTTGAAAAGAATCACCCAGCTCAGCAGTCATCTCCTGATAACTGGCCAGTAACATGTTAATTTCTCTAATATCAGTCCTTTCCAGTTTTTCATCAATGGTGCTTAAATCCTCATTCCGACTTACCAGATTACTCATATTTTCCGCCAGAACAACAAAGGGAGTTATCAGATTCCTGGATAAACTCTTATTGACCAGGAAAATGGCCACAAAAGCCAGGATTATGATTAGAGAGATAACCAGATTTACAGTATTTCTTAATGTTGATAAAGTATCGGTAAAATCTATGAGCACTTTAAAATAATATACAGGCTCCCCGCTTCCTCCCTGATTGTCCCACCGTAAATAATAGGCAAAAGAATAACTGTCCAGCTTCATCCGATAACTACTATCCAGTTCAGTGAGGGTTCCGAAAATATCCCTGTCTCTTCCTGCAGGCAGATTGAAAAGAGTGTTGCCAGTTAGTTCAGGACTGGAGTATACAGAAATCTGTCTAATAAAAGGAAAGTTCTCCTGGATACTGGCCAATTCCCGGAAAATATCGTCACTATTGCTGATCTGTTTCAGGGAAGAAAAGATAATATTAAAGGTTACATCATGAACATGATTATCTACAACCCTTTCCAGAAAAGCATCTGTCAGAAAATAAACTATTGACAGAACCACTAGTACCATAATTATAAATAAACTAAACATTTTTCTATTAATAAATGCATTTAAAGATTGTTCCCTCACTATCCTGCACCCCATCTCCGGCAAAACAATCTGGCAAATATCCAGGATTTACTCTTCTGCCAATAATTTTTTCAAATAGTTCCTGAACTCTCCCCCCAAATCATCTCTGCTCAAAGCAAATTCAACAGTTGCCTCCAGAAAACCCAGCTTATTACCAACATCATACCGCTTGCCAACAAACTCATAAGCATACATAGGAGCAAGCCTGGCCAATTCTTTCAAAGCATCTGTTAACTGGATTTCATTATTTCTACCAGGTTTTGTTTTTTCAAGAATAGGAAAAATCTCTGGAGTAATTATATACCTCCCCAATATAGCCAGGTTGGAAGGAGCATCAGCCAGATCAGGTTTTTCTACCAAATCTTCTACCCTATATAATCCTGCCTCCTGGCTACTATATTTAACTATCCCATAGCTGGAAACACTACTTTCAGGTACCTTCTGTACACCAAGAATTGGAGCCTCTTTTTCCCTGAATATATCCAGCATCTGCTTAATCACCGGTACCTCTGCAGTCATCAAATCATCACCCAGTAAAACAGCAAAGGGTTCATTACCAATAAAAGATCTGGCACAATAGATAGCATGGCCCAATCCCCTGGGTTCTTTCTGCCTGATATAATGAATATTGGCCAGATTAGATATATCTTCAACCACCTTAAGGAGCTCAGCCTCTCCTTTTTCCCTTAAAGCAAGTTCCAGCTCCACTGATTTATCAAAATGGTCTTCTATAGCCCTCTTGTTTTTGCCGGTAATAATGAGGATATCCTCTATACCTGCCTCTATAGCCTCTTCAATAATAAACTGGATAGTTGGTTTATCCACTATAGGGAGCATTTCTTTTGGCTGTGCTTTGGTAGCAGGTAAAAACCTGGTTCCTAATCCTGCTACTGGTATTACCGCTTTCCTTACCTTCACTGTAAACACCCCATTATTTATAATTTTTAAATAATTAACAAAGTTTAAATAATACAAATAAAGCCTACTTAAAAGCAGACATCTATTTAATACAGATAATAATAATATTCTAGATTTTTAGATAAATTCCTTCATCTAATTAAAACATTTCAAAAAAAGAGTGCATAAAAATACCTCCCTCATGAATATTGGGGAGGTATCTTAAATGGCTCTTTATTTTATTATAACTATATCTAGAACTTCCATTTCTCCTGTATACTCACCGGTCTTCCTGTAATAACCCCTGACCAGGCACTTATGGCCTACTTCCCTATCTGTTAAGCCTTTAGTAATCTTAACAACCTCCTGGGTCCTTCTTAATAGGAAGATATCTTCACCATTACTGTACACCTCACCAATGAAAACATCTTTTCCATCGACTTTTTCGTTTACCACATCATAATCCAGGATTTCCAGATTAGAGCCGGTAAACTTCCCGGTAATCAGGAGGGAATGTTTCCTGATTCTACTGATTTCCTTTGTCATATCACCTTTCAGTATGTAAAGATCTTTGTTGTTTTCTGCCAAAAATACATAGAGCAGGCGTGGTTCTGTACCAAAACTCCTGACCCTACCTTTTATAGTCTTAAAAACAAAACCCTCATCTGTTGCGGCAAAAATACTGCAACTGGTACAGAATACTATAACTAGTGACAATAACAACAAGCAGGCTTTTTTCATTCTTTTTTCCTCCTAATAGCGGTAGATAAAGACCCCAATCGGAAACTCTTCTGCAGGGCCTCCTGAAATACTTATTTTTATATCCGAACCATCACCTGTAATCTCATAATACTTCACTGCAGAACTATTCTTGAAGGGAACTCTACTATAACCATCCAGGACATCATGTACAGGATCTTCCTCCAGACCATATTGATAGGTATATTCTGGAGCTACTTCAAGTGAATAGAGTTTATTGGCAATGATAAAGTTCATGAAGATATCCCTGAAGTTCATCCCTGCATATTCTTCTATGGCTTTTACTGGATCCATAGCTTTGGCATAGATGTTTTTTATAACCCCTTCGCCAAATTGTTCAACTATATAATTGGTAAACAGGTTGGCGAAACCATAATTATGCAGGATTCCATCCCAATATAGTAAGGAAACCCAGCTTGTGGGAGTACCATATTCCTCAGCAAAATAGACATATATCCGGTCATCAACTTCCGTATATCCTGTTATATTTTCAGCATAAGTTGACATAGCCTCATTGATCCAGATATCCTCAACATCTAAAAGAAGTCTGTAATTTAACCAGTTGTTCTCCCAGGAACGGTAAAAATACAATAGATGCTGGAATTCGTGGGCAATTGTACTGTGATGTGCATCTATAGTAAAATAATCACCAAAATATTTTGGATCTAATAATTGGGTATTTATATAAATGAAATCCCCTTCATTGGAATATAAGTCATATTGCTCCGTCTCTTCCAGTGAATAAAAATCTATGCCCCAGAAGTACCCGCCTACAATACCCTGGCTACCACTGGGTTCTGCCTTCATATCTATGAGGACAATGCCTAATTTATTATTACCATCCAGGTCAAAGCGGGAACTATATAAATTTGTCACTACCGGGAATATTTTTTTTTCAAATTCATCTACATATACCTTGATAAGATCCTCGGTATAAAAATCTGCGGTATCATCAACAAAGATAATACAATGATTCCCGACAGCCCGGACAGTTGTAGGGATCTGCTCCCATGCCCCTGTAGCAAAATGCTGATAATAGAAGTATTTCTGATCCCCCACCTCGTACTCCTCTGCCTTAAATTCAGGAATAGTATCTTTCTGAATACTACTTCTTAATAGCATATTTTCTTGTTTTCTAAGCAAATGATCCATTGATAAGATGTGAGGGACTTCTCTCACCACCGGTTCCCTGTAAATATATGCCGGGTTTTTTTCGACCAGAGGCTTAATAATTATATCTGTTGATTGATCACTACTATTTCTTTCCAGGCTAATATCTACATAACCATATTCATCATCAGTAGTGTCAAAATTCAATGTAGCTACTCCCATGATAACTTTTTCATCATTTCCCAGTTTTTCTATTACAAAGGATTTGTTATCACTTTCTTCAAAAATAAACTTATGCACCTTGTTGGATTTGGGAGCCAATCTTGAAAATTGGAGTTTTACCACAACATCTGAATCAATTATGGTGGCAAGCTTGCTTTCCTCTTCTCCAGAAGGAAGGGTTCCCACCACCTGATAAGTACCCTTCTCTAAATCCTTGAATACCACTGTGGAACCTGTCTTACTGGCAATTGTTTTGCCGTTTTTCAATAAACTTACCCTGGCTGAGAGCATCTCTCCAGTAATATCTGTAACTTTTACTGTCAGGTCATGGGATTTCGGTAAAAGGTCACAGGCAACCAGAAATAATAGGGTTAATAAAATTAAAGTAATTAAATAAATCTTCTTTCTGTAAGAATATATTTTAACCTCTTCCTTTCAATAATTCTTGTTACTATATAATTCTTCTTATTTCATTAATTTCCTGCCTGTTTATAAAGATTTTTGCATGATTATGCATAAAATATAAATAAAATAAAAATTACAGGTAGTCCTGACTACCTGTAGAAGAATAATGATAGTATTAATTATATTAGATATTAAATTGAAAAATAAGCTTCAGCACCTATAACTAAACTTCCTCCAGGATCTCATTTATTTCTCCCAGAAACCTGGCCCGGAGTTCCGTAATTCTCTCATCAGCTTCAGCAGCAGTACTTCCTTTAACCATAAAATAGATTTTCAACTTCGGTTCTGTACCAGAAGGCCTGATGGTCAAAACACTGTCATCCTCCAACCTATATTGTAGTACATTGGAAAGGGGCAGGCTGATTTCCTTCTCTTCACCTAGCTGATAATTATATCTTCTCCCTTGCTGATAATCACTACATTCAGCTACCTTGATACCACAGAAACTACCTGGTTTTTCTTCCCGTAATTTCCGGAGAGTATTATTAATCTTCTCCTCTCCCTCCTTACCTTCCAGGGTAATGGCAGCCAGTTCCTCCCGGTAATAGCCATAACGGGCCATTAAATCCAATAATTTATCATAGATGCTCAGACCTTTTTCTCTGTAATATAAAGCCATAATGGCAATTAAACCAGCAGAGATAACGGCATCCTTATCCCTGGCATAGGTTCCAGCCAGAAACCCATAGCTCTCCTCAAAACCAAAGATAAAACTCTTATCTCCCTTTTCCTCGAACTCTTTAATCTTCTCTCCGATAAACTTAAAACCGGTCAGTACATCCATTACCTCTACACCATAATCTTTAGCTACTTCCCTAATCATCTCAGTAGATACGATAGTTTTAATTATTACTCCATTATCCGGCAGGTTGCCGCTTTCCTTCATCTGTTCCAGGAGAAAATTACTCAATAATACTCCTATCTGATTACCAGTCAGGTTACGGTATTCCCCACTTGCATCTTTGACGACAACACCAATCCGGTCTGCATCAGGGTCAGTAGCCATAATCAGGTCTGGATCATGTTCTTTAGCAAGGTCGAGGGCCATTTTAAAAGAGGAGAACTCCTCAGGATTAGGGCTTTCTACAGTGGAAAAGTCCGGGTCAGCTACAGCCTGTTCTTCTACAATGTGAAGGTCTGTAAAACCCAACCTTTCCAATAATCTTCTTACCGGCATATTCCCGGTACCATGTAAAGGTGTATAGATTATAGTCAGTTCTTTTCCTCTCTCTGCCGCCAGTTCACGGGCAGGCAGGACCTTCATGATCTCTTCAAGATATCTTTCATCAATCTCTTCGCCGACAATCTGCAGATAACCCTGGGCAATTGCTTCCTCTTTTTCCATCCTTTTTACCAGTTCAAAATCGTCAATCTCATTTATCTCGGCTATAATCTCATGGGCCTGTTCGGAAACAACCTGGCCTCCATCTTCCCAATACAATTTATAACCATTGTACTCCGGCGGGTTATGGCTGGCAGTAATAACAATACCGCCAATGGCCTTTAACTCCCTGACCGCAAAGGACAATTCCGGGGTTGGCCTTATTCCTTCAAAAAGATAGGCCTTGATACCATTTGCAGCCAATACCAGGGCTGCCTCCAGGGCAAACTCTGCTGATTTATGCCTGGAATCATAAGCGATGGCTACACCTCTTTCCTTGCCATCATCACTATAATTAAGTATGTAATTGGCTAAACCCTGAGTAACTCGCCTGATAGTATATATATTCATGCGATTAGTACCGGCACCGATTTTCCCTCTCATGCCACCCGTACCAAAATCCAGTTCTTTATAGAATCTATCCTCTATCTCTTCTTCGTTATCTTCTATTTTTTTAAGTTCCTCTTTGGTCTCCTCATCAAAATAATCACTCAAAAGCCATTCTTTATACTTTAACATATAATTCAATTCCAACTCATCCCCTTCTGAATAAATTCAGATTGAAAATGATTCATTTATGTAATTATAACACAAAATATACCAATTATAAAGCACCTCTTTTATTATGTATGCTTCTAGATAAATATATGCACAGGAGATAAAGCAGCCCGCACCCCTAAACAAAAAAATGCCCCGTCTTTTAAACGGGACATAAACCTTCTTTTATATAAATGAAAAACATTAAAAGGCAAAGCTTATGCCAAAACCAAAACTAAAGCCTCTGTAATTAAGTTCAGGTACAATTACATCATCAGGTATTTCAACCAATACATCTTCATCGTCATCATATACATGAGTTATTTTTGAATTTCCCAAAATATATGCTGCTCTACCTATCAGAGCAAAATTTTCTGTAACTGGGTAATTTAAGTCAGCTCCTATTTGATAACCCAGGCCTCTTGCTCTTATTTGTTCGATTTGGATATCCTCCTCTGTTATATCATCTCCTGCTCGATAATAATAATAATCATAGCTAGTTGCTGACAAATTATTATACGAAACTGCTCCCCTCAGGGTAACTATATCCTTTAAATTATATACTAATTCCAGGTATGGTGCAGAAACCTTAAGGCCAACAGACTCTTTTAATTTTTCTTCTATCCTGCTATCATCAGGCAAAATATGTGTTAAATTATCTTCCATACCAAACACCGTATAGTTTACAGTGTCATAACCAACCCCCAAACCTAACCCATTCCTGAAAAAATAGCGTAGCCCTCCATAAAATCCTTTACCAGATATATCCTTACTGATTTCTTCACCTATGATAGTATCTCCTTCAAACATATTATTGTCTCTTTCAGCTTTAAAGATAAAGTCTGCTACATTTAAATTGATTCCACCAACTACTTCAAACCCCGCTCCAAGAACATTAATACTAAGTAGTAGCATAAGAACCAATAGGAAAGAAAAGATTTTTTTCACAATAAAATACCTCGTTTTTTTGCTATTAATATATATTTCGTTGTGCTTTTTCCTAATCCTTCCTTATTAGGTGCGTTTTTTCCTACTGTTTTCGACATTTTTTACAGTTTCCAATTGAAACCAATGCTGAATTTCCTGCTTTCCTTATTACTGCTTTCCGAAATAGGTTTAAAGGAGTTTCGGTCAAATACCAGGCCAGTACTCACTTTTAATTTAGGACTAACCTTATAATTCCAGGAGATGGAAAAACGATCATATAGGTTATCTTTGGCTTCATTATTGGGGTAATCTTTCCATTGCCTTTGTAAAAAGAGGCTACAGTCATTTCTTTCATCTATGTCAAAATCCAGCTGGTACTTAAAGCGAAGCTGATTATAGGTGTTCTTTTCATTATCATAATAATCTTTCTGGCGCAGGTCTACCATTATTTTGTTCCGCAACTGTTCTGTAAGGCGGAAGGTATAATTGGTCCATAGATCCCAGGTAATATTGTTGAAGGTTAACCTTTCCTGATATTCCTTTGTATAATACTGTATTTTTACGTAGTAATAATCAGATTTGTTTAATTGCTGCCTGTATCTTAACCAGATCCGGTCATAATAGTATTTATCAATTAACTCTTCTGCCAGCTCTTCTTCCATAAACTCTTCAATATCATCCAGTTCTTCATCATATTCCTCCTCCGCAGAGAAAAATACATCAATATAGGAACGTTCACCCCGTTCATAATTTCCGCTGATCTCTGGACTATAGCCTCTAACGACAGAAACTCCTGTTAGTAGGAATAGCACAATAAAAAGTAAAATTATCCGCCTTTTCCCCTTCAGCATTTGCACACCTCCTTAAAAACTTCCCCTTTTATTCCAGGCAAAGATCCCCTGGCAGAATAATTTATTCTATATATATATTTCTTCGTTTTAGGTCAATATCCTTTTCTTACCATTATTTAACCAGGATGCCTGCCCAATATTATTTGTTTCAAAAAAAGAACCTCCCTGTTTTCCAGTAGAGGTTCATATTATATGTCTTTATATCCTTAAGTCTTTTTTTAATTTCTACTTTGTTTTCTCTGTTAATTATCTTCAAAAATTAATCCCTACACCTATTCCCCTATCGATAAGATCAAGGCTTATAAAATAATCAAAACAATCATGTTCCCGGGTTATTTTTAACTCCAGCTTTTCTAAGGCCTTCTCCCTCAATTCATAACGGCCATTAAGATTCAGGTGCCAGGCAGAATATATCTCTGGCTGTAGAAAAGATATACCCAAAGAAGGCCGTAAACTTTCACCTGTCTTCAGCTTATCTGCAGCTATATAGGCCTGCCCCTGATCCATACTATATTCATAATTTAATTCTGCACTATAAGCCAGGTTTTCAGTAAGCTTATCCTGATAGCTGCTATTAACAGCAATTTTATAATAGCTATAATTTGCTCTTATATTATTATCAGCCTGGTAATAATTGCCCTGTATACCAACATCGGCCCTGATATTTAATTTCTCTGTCCTGATAAGGGGCCTGGCCAGATTCAGATCCAGGCGCAGCCTATCACTGCTAATCCCTTTATGGGCTACCTTACCTATACCCAGGCTGGAGTTAATATTAATACCAGCCAGATGATAATTAGGACTGCTTATTTGAAAATAAGGAAGATAATCTATGGAATAGCCATTCCTGTATATAAGCTGCATGGGATACCTGCTTCTATAATCTATACTATAGGCCTCTTTACTCAACCCTTCTTCCTTAAATTCATTGTAATACCCGTAAGTAAACCTGCCCCGTCTATAGCGTCCATCCAGTTCTCCTATAATTTCATCCTTTATATAATCCTTTTTAATCCCTGTACTGAAGCTTAATCCAGAATTATTATATAATAAGGCAGCACCTATATGATTATTCTCTACAGGCTTACCTGCTGTATCAAAACTATCCTCATATATATATTGATTTCTTATACCAAGAGCCGGGCTTATACTATAAAAATTATCCATCTCCAGATATTTGCCACCCTCCTGATTTAACTCTCCCTTAATCTCCCCTTTAAAATTCTCTCCAATTTCATAGGGGTAAGCAGCCTGAATGAAAAAACCACCCTTTGAACTATAGCCTAGATCAGTTATAGGAAAAACAGAGTCATATTTATCTTTTTCTGCATCATAGTTCATGGTATAAGCCGGGAGATAAAAAAACCTCTTACCGGCAAAATAAAACCATATATTTCTGGCTTGAATCTTTTCTCCTGGATAAACAATTATCTCCCTGGCTTTTATCGAATAATGAGGTTCAGGTAAAATACAGGGACTTAACTCCACCTCCTGGAGAAGATAATTCTCTGTTTCCAGTAATCTTATTTCTTTTCCTGCTATGGATAAATCCTTAAGCCTGGTTGCAGGAGCCCTGATTACTCCGGTACCCTCTTTATAGTTATATTCCAGCTCCTTTCCCCTGAAAAGATCTTCCCCTACCCGAAATAAAAGATCCTTTCCTTCAGCCAGAATTAGCTCTTCCCGGTAAAAAATCATCAACCTGTCGGCATTTATCTCCAGATCATCAATAATAAAGCTGACATTCTCCATGGCAGTCAGGATACCCTCCTGATGATCATAAAGAATTTCACCATCAGCTCTTATAATATATGGGTACTCCTCCTTGACTTCTCCTGCTCCAATACTAATAGAAATTATTAAAATAAGTATAAATAAATATCTTCTGTACAAAAGCATCACCTTCAATGATTATAAAGCATAGTAGCCCTTAATCTTATTTCTATAAAGAGGGAAAAATACCTGCCAGTATTATCTGGAAAATATAAAACCTGTCCAGTAAAAACTGAACAGGTTAATATTAATCCCAATTTGATAAAATCTTTATTGTAACTTGATACTATATACCTCGACAGTATCCAGGACCTGTGTTTTTAATACTGTCCCTGCTGGTATAACTATATCTTTCCCCTTGTAAAAATACCCTGCAACCAGGCCAACCGGGTTACTGACTATAATAGTACTTAACAATCCTACGCCAATGGCAATTTCCTCAGAATAATTGCCCTTTTCCTCCAGTTTAAGATTCAAAGGGATGGAACTACCATCAATGGCCTTTATATCGTTTATTCTAATTGTAAGACTGGCATCCTGGCCAAACCTGCCGGCTTTTTTAATATTGGTTATTGTCAGGCTGCCTTCTGTCCCAGCAGGAATAATCAAATAATCATTAACTTTATAATTACTATCAATTTTAAATTTTATGGACTGTCCTGGTTCCAATTCAGCAGTATTAATCTCTTCCAGCAACCTTATATGTATTTCTTCATCCTTCAAAACCAGCACTTTGTTGGCCAACAGGCCATCCTGGGGAATTAATAAATTGGAAAGCCTCTCTACCCTGTTAAAAAGTGAACCTGTCTGCAGCTGTCCAAAAATATTCAATTCCAGGTTTTCTATCCGTTCCATTATGTTGCCCGCACTGATCTTGTTAAATAATGTCCAGTCCATTATATTTATCAACAAAAGCAAAGATAATCCATCTTCTTTACCCAGGACAAACTCTATAATCCCCTCTGCCCTTTCAACCAGAGAGCCTTTTTTCGTCTCTCCGAATATAGCTAATTCCAAAGTATCTATCTTCTGTAAAATGGCATTTTCTGAAGCCTGTCCATAAAGCATAATTTCAGCTTTTTCCAGGTCTCTAATAGGAATAATATTGGCATAAACGGGAGTAGTAGATACAAACAGTATTAGTGCTATTAATAAAGATAAAAAGAATTTATTATGCCTTTCCATAAAATCCATCATGGTCTTCACCTCTTTCCTAGAACTTGATTTCCAGCTTTGCTTTAATGTCTGGTTCATCTTTATTTTCTTCCCCAACTAAATCTTCTGCTGGATTATCCTGTTTCCAGAGATATTCAAAAGAAAGGGTAGAACTATCATTTAAATTTAAACCAATTCCAAAGATCCACTGGTTTAATTGTTCTTCTATAGTCTCCGGATTATATATTTTATAGGTGGCATTAAAGGTAGCCAGGTCTTTAAAGCCCAGTTCCAATCCGGTGGTCCTGGCATTATCATTACCTCGGTCCAGCTGGTAATGATACCTGACCCTACCCAGGTCATCATCTCTATATTCAAGGCCAATTATAGTACTGGAACTATTGTTGCCTGAATTAAAATCATTAATATAATCTGCAGAAATAGTAAGATAATCACTGGTTTTATAGGCTATACCCAGCCTGCCCCTTTCATTACTTTCCTCATGGAAAGTAATTGATCCTGAAGGTCTTATGACAATTTCTTTATCAATTATCTCCTCTGTATTACCTTCATCGTAAGTATTTTCATTACTATCTTCTTCAGGATTATCTGGCTCTTTGTCCACTATATTTAGTGGAACAATATCCCACCAGCCACGATTTTCCCAGCCATATTCTGCCCAGATTAGGGTCCTCTTGTTCATCCTGTAGTTTAAACTGATATTGGTATTCTCTTTAGTCAATAAATCAAGCTCATCCTTATCATATTCTGCATTAAGGGATACACCTGGTAAGGGCTCCAGAGTAAAAACATTGCTATTTCCTGTATAATTAAACAATTGTTTATCCAGGCTGATAGTTTTTTCACTCTCCAGTAGATTATATGTATAATTATTATTCGTCCTATTTGGCTCGTAGATATTAGCCAGATCCAGTAGTTTATTCTGGGCTTCCTCGCTAAAAACCCTCTCCTCTATATCAGGTAGGCGCAGATTAATATTAAGCAGCTCATAGCTGTTATAGAGATAATTTTCCACTATAATTGGACTATCCAATGAGATAGGCATATCTATGGCAGCCCGGCTTATACTGGTTAATACTATGAAAATAAGCAGGAATAAGATTATATCTCTCTTCACTTTGCGCCTCCTTTCTGTCTAATGAAACCCTATATATATTATTCTCCATTAAGCCTCTTTTTCCTCTTTACCCCTTTGAGTAAGTTTTGCCATTATCTAGTTATATTATATCAAAAAGACAGGGCTTTTTCTATAACTTTTATAAATTCTATTCTAAAGTTTTTATAAGCATAACTGATTTATTTATATATTTATATATAAAAATAAAAACCCTCCGGTTTTTCCGGAGGGTTTATCTTGCTTCAGGCTGACTTAGAATGCGATGGTAATTCCAGCGCTGATCAGGTCAGCTTTGAAGTCGCCTGCATTTAACTTATCTTTGGTATT
>Ga0208823_1000382_pt1 | contig 39093 bp, 42 predicted proteins | sample AD_UKC075_MetaG_FD_184440 | JGI IMG/M metagenome (GOLD analysis project Ga0208823, IMG submission 184440) | Active sludge microbial communities of municipal wastewater-treating anaerobic digesters from USA - AD_UKC075_MetaG (SPAdes) (version 2) | ecosystem: Engineered > Bioreactor > Anaerobic >...
GGTTCGGTGAAGGACCGGCCTGCGATCAGCATGATCCGGGGCGCCGAGGAGCGTGGGGAGATCTCGCCCGGTGACACCCTGCTGGAGGCCACGTCCGGCAACACCGGGATCGGACTGGCGATGGCGGCGGCGATCAGCGGGTACCCCCTGGTCATCGTGATGCCCGAGGACGCCTCGATCGAGCGCATCCAGACGATGAAGGCCTACGGTGCGGAGCTGGTGCTCACCCCTGCAGCGGGGGGAATGGAAGAGGCCCGCGACGTCGTGACGCGCATGGAGCGCGAAGGGCGCGGCCGGGTCCTGGACCAGTTCGGCAACCCGGACAACCCGCGCGCCCACGAGGTGGGCACGGGTCCAGAGCTGTGGAGCCAGACCGACGGGCGGATCACCCACTTCGTGTCCGCGATGGGCACGACCGGCACGATCACCGGGGTCTCGCGCTTCCTGAAGTCGCGCAACCCCGCGGTGCAGATCGTAGGGGCACAGCCCGCCGAGGGGTCCAAGATCCCGGGCATCCGCGCGTGGCCACCGGAGTACGTGCCGCGCATCTTCGACCCCTCGGCCGTCGACCGCACCGTGGAGGTCTCCCAGGCCGACGCCGAGGAGATGGCCCGCCGGCTGGCCCGCGAGGAGGGCATCTTCGGCGGAATCTCCGCGGCAGGCGCGTGCTGGACCGCACTCCAGGTGGCGCAGGAGGTCGAGAACGCGACGATCGTGTTCGTGGTCTGCGACCGGGGCGACCGGTACCTCTCCAGCGGCGTGTTCCCCGCCTGACCGCCCGGCCCCTGGCCGAACTCTGGCCGCCTGATCCTGGTCGGAGATGCTCGAGCCTCAAGGCCGAATACCCTTCGGCCGCGCATATCGGCACTGCTGTGCTGGAGCGCAGCAGTGACGATACGCGCCACCGGACCCCCTCCCGGCCCGCCTTCGCCGCGAACTACGGCGTCACCACGACCTTTCCGAGCGCCCGACCGTCGCCGACGGACGCCAGCGCCTCGGGGACCTCGTCGAGCGAGACCTCGCGGTCGATGTGGATGCGCACCTCGCCGGAGGCGCACCGTGCTTCCAGGGGGATGAAGTGATCCGGCCCGGGCTTGACCGCCAACACGCCGAGTCGCCGACCACTGACCCGCCCCAGCACGGTGCCGGCCGTCAGCAGGCTCAGCATCGTGGACACCGAGCCACCCACCGCGAGGTACCGGCCACCGGGTGCGAGGGCGCGGCGGTAGTCGCGCACCGACCGGTGCGCGACGAGGTCGAGCACGAGGTCGAAAGGGCCGAGCCTGGTGACGTCCTCCACCCGATGGTCGACGACCGCGTCAGCACCCAGCGACCGGAGGAAGTCGAGCTTCCCCGCGTTGTCGACGGCTGTCACGTGCGCACCTGCTGCCTTGGCCAGCTGCACGGCGAGCGAACCCGAACCACCGCCCGCCCCGTTGACGGCCACCCGCGAGCCCGGCCCGACGCCGGCTGTTCCCTGGAGCGCGATCGGCCCGGCCTGCGGCAGCGTCGACGCCTGGGCGAAGGTCAGGGACCCGGGCTTGGCGGTGAGTCGGAGAGATTCATCGAGGTGGCCACCACCTCGACGAGCACCTGACCGGCCCCCGGTGTCGGTACGGGGACGTCCACCACCCGCAGCACTGACGGCGGACCGTACCGGTCGTACACGACGGCCTTCATCAGCCCACCGTATCCGTGGCAGCATGCACGCCATGGCTGAGATCCAGGTGACCTGGTGGCGTGACCTCCCCTCCCTCGTGGTCGCCCGCGACGGAGACGACGTGGTCAAGGTGCCGCTCCCGCCGCGCTTCCAGGAAGCGATCGACGAGGCCGCCATGCGCCTGGGTGCGGTCGACAGCACCGCCTACCTCGAGGGCTGGACCCGAACCCCGTGGGAAGAGACCAGCGGTGACCTCGCTGCCGCCGCCGACGAGGCCGTGCGCGGCTTCGAGGAGCAGTGGGGGGACGAGGCGATCGCGGCCTACCTCGACGCCATCGGCCCGGCCCACAGCTGACCCTGCCCTCGTCAGCGGCTGGCCAGCCGCTCGCCGAGCCGTGAGGCCAGGCGACCGAGGAGCGCCCCCGTGGCCACGCCGACCAGCACGTCACCGAGGTAGTGGACCCCCGTGTAGACGCGCGAGAACGCCACGGTTCCCGCTGCAGCGGCGAGCGGGACCCGAAGGGCGGGCACCACGTCACCGACGGCCACGGCGAAGGCGGCGGCCGACGCGGAGTGGCCGGAGGGGAACGACGTCGACGTCGGCATCGGTACCCACCGCGGCTCCGGGACGGCGTGCCTCTCGCGGTCCGGCCGCAACCGCCCGCCGAGGTACTTCATCGGCTGGTTCACGACGAACGAGGCGGCGCCGATCGCCGCCACCCCGGTCAACGCTGCCCGCCGGCCGGTGGGCCCACCGAACACTGCCAGCGCCCCGGCGGCCAGGAACCACGGCTTGGAGAAGTTCGCGACGTGCGACAGCTCTCGCAGCGGCCGGTCCAGCGCGGGGGTCGATGCGCCCGCCACTGCCGCGTAGAGGGCCCGGTCCTGGCGGCCGAGCCATGCCAGCAGCCCTCGCTCGGCACCGGCGGCGCTCACCCCGCCGCCGATCGTCCGAGCGCCGTCCGCCACAAGGCGGTCAGGGTCGAGCTCGAGGCCAGGTGCACCGCCGGGGCGAGCTCCGGGCGTTCCCACACCGCCCGCGGCTGCCGGATCGTGAGCGCCCCGGGCCGGATCACGAAGCGCAGCGGCGGGTCCATCGTCAGCGCCTCCCCGTCGACCCCGACCTCGACCGGTCCCTCGGACGCCACCTCGAACTCGGTGGGGGTCCACTCGTTCCACCCCCGGAAGCGGCTCACCTGACCGGCCACCTCGAGAGCGGCGAGCCTCTGGGCGTCCGCGGCGCCGTTCACCCGGAGGGTGACGACCCCGAGCTCGCCCCGGTCCAGCCGGGGGCGCAGGGCTGCCCCGCGCAGGTGGGCCAGCTGATAGGGGTTGTTGGAGACGAGGATGAGGTTGGCCGAGGTCGCGCGCTCGCCGGACGGGAGCGTGAACTGCAGGTCGAGGGGGGCGGCGTCGGGGCCGATGAGGTCGGGCAGGACGTCGGCGGCGGTCTGGACCTTGGCGTCGCGGTACTCGGCCGACTGCACGATCTTTGCGTACAGCCCCATCGAGGCGTTGTTGACGAAGACGCGGCCGTTCACCTCGGCGAGGTCGATGCGGCGGTCCAGGCCGTCGGTGAACGCGTCGAGCGCGCCGAGCACGTCCGCCCGGTCCATCCCGAGGTCCAGGGCGAAGTGGTTGCGTGTCCCCGCAGGGATCACGACGAACGGGATGCCGTGTCGGCTCGCCACCGAGGCCACCAGCGCCTGGGAGCCGTCCCCGCCAGCCATGCCGATGACGTCAGCGCCACGGGCGACGGCATCCTCGGCCAGGGCCAGCAGGTCCGAGCCCCGCACGAGGACGATCGGCTCGATCCCGCGGTCGCGGCAGCGTTGCTCGAGCCCGAACTTCTCCACCTTCCCCCCGCCCGACCAGGGGTTCATGATCAGGACCGGGTGGCGCGGCCGGGGAGCGGCCGAGGAGGCCACGGCATCCACCATCGACCCTGACCCTGCGGGGCGGGGTTCATGCAGGGCCACGCGGGCCGCGGCAGCCGACACGGCGACCAGGCCCAGCCCGACCACGAGAACGCGAATGCTCTCGCTGGACACCATGACGAGCGCGAAGAGCGCGACGGCGATCGCCGCGACCAGGAGGGCGAGGACGCGGGGGGTGCCGCGCCGGGACACGGCGATCCAGGCTGCGACGACCAGGGCGGAGAGGATCACGGCCCCCGCGAGCAGCACCTCCCACCGGCGGAAGGTGACCACGACGAGGTAGACCGCCGCAGCGAGGAAGGTCAGGTAGGCGAGCCAGGCTGCCGCCCGTCGACGGCCGCTCGGAGCGGGTGATGCCGTGGTGGGAACGGTCACGGTGCCTCCTCGGGGGTGTGCCACTCGGGCCGGTAGGGCCCGACCACCGCCAGGCCGGGGACGAACTCCCGGATCGACGCGGAGCGGGTGCTCCCGGGCGGTGGGGTGGACACGGACATCGGGGAGTGCGCCTCCTTGGGGACGCTTCGATGCTGACGGGTCGGATCAGGGCGGTCATCACCCCGACCGGGTGACGGCCGTGGTCCAGGAGGCTGCCCGGGTGTCGGTGCGGGGCAGCATCGGCAGTGGCCACAATGGGGCGATGAGCAGCAGCGAACCCGACCTGACCGTCGTCGTCCTGGCCGGCGGGGAGTCGCGCCGGTTCGGCTCCGACAAGCTCGCCGCGCCGCTCGCCGGAACCACCGTGCTCGACCACCTGCTCGCCTCCCTGCCGCCGGAGTGGGTCGTCATCGCCGTGGGAGAGGAGCGGCCCACCCCGAGAGCCCTCACGTGGACCCGTGAGGACCCACCGGGCGGCGGCCCGCTCGCAGGCGTCGCCGCCGGGCTCGCCCTCGTCACCACCGACCTGACCGCCGTGGTGGCTGGCGACATGCCGTATGCCGTGCCCGGCCTCCGCACGCTGGTCGACGCGCTCGCGGCGGCTGGCCCGGACACCGCAGCGGCGGTGGCCGTCGACGACGAGGGGCACGTCAACCCCCTGCTGGCCGTCTACCGCACCACCGCGGCACGTGACCTCGTGCCCCAGCCCGCGCACGGCATCCCGGCGAAGACCATGCTGGCCCTCCCACACCTCGAGGTGCAGATCACTGGCGTCACGTCCCGAGACGTCGACACCCCCGAGGACCTCCAGTCCCTTCAGCCGTGAGTGCGGAAGTGGTGGCCAGGGCAACCACTTCCGCACTCACGGCGAGGGAGAGGGCCGATCAGCCCGGCTTGGGGGCACCCGGGCGGGCGTAGCGCCACCACGTGATCGCGACGCACATGACGGCCCACGCGATGCCGATGGAGTAGAACGCGACCGGGCCAAGGCTCGTCACGCCGACTCCGAAGAAGAACGGCCCGAACGCGGCGATGGCGGCCGTCCAGCCGATGACGCCACCGGCCTGCCGCCGTTCGAAGATCATCGGCATCTGCTTGAAGGTCGAGGCGTTTCCGATGCCGGCGAAGAGGAAGATCGCGAGCATGCCGTAGAGGAACTGGTTGAACCCCGACTCCAGGGTCGCTGCCGAGCTCGTGTCGGGCGTCAGCCCGGGAATCGTGTACGCGATGGCGGCGATGAGGCCGATGCCGGAGATGAGCGTCCAGATCGCACCGCCCATGCGGTCGGTCAGCGGGGAGAAGGCGACTCGGGCGGCCGCCCCGATGAGCGGGCCGAGGAAGACGTACTTCACGGCATCCGGCACGGCGTAGCCGGCGATGAGCAGGGTGGCGCTCGCGCCGCTGCCCTGGACGATGTCGGTGTTGCCGCTGCCGTAGAGGTTGGTCATGAGCAGACCGAACTGGGCGGCCAGGCCGGAGAAGGTGCCGAAGGTCATGATGTAGAGCAGCGTCATCCACCAGGTGTCCTGGTTGCTGAAGATGTCGAACTGCTGGCGGATGTTCGCCTTGACGGGCACCGACTTCAGCATCGTCCACGCGAGGACCGCGCCAACGACCATGAGCGGGATCCACACGAAGGCGGCGTTCTGGTACCAGACGGTCGCCGGCTCCTTGCCGGGAATGGTCATCTGCTGGCTGCCGCCGAAGATCGCGAGGGCACCCATGGCGATGAAGTACGGGGTGAGCAGCTGCACGAACGAGACCCCGAAGTTGCCCAGGCCCGCCTGCAACCCGAGTGCCGTGCCCTGCATCCGCTTGGGGAAGAAGTACGAGGTGCTCGGCATGAAGCCGGAGAACGCCCCACCGCCGATGCCGGCGAGGAAGGCGAGCACCATGAGCTCCCAGTAGGGGGCGTCCGGCGTCTGCACGCGCACGCCCCAGCCCAACGTCGAGGCGATGAGCAGCAGGCTGGTCAGCGACACCATCTTGCGGGTGCCCATGATGGGGGGCAGCACCATCCACACGAGCCGGAACAGCCCCGCGGCCAGGCCGGGCATCGCGGCCATCCAGTAGAGCTGGCTCTTGCTGAACTCGTAGCCGAGGGCGTTGAGCTTGGGGATGATCGCGCTCGGCAGGAACCAGGCGACGAAGGCCAGGGTCAGGCAGAAGGTCGTGACCCACAGGGTGCGCCAGGCCAGGGACTTGTCCCAGGTCTGCTCGTTCTCCGGGTCCCAGGACTCCAGCCACTCACCCTTGCGGGCCGGTGCGGGGGCGGTGCTCATCGATGTCTCCTTAGCGGACGGTCGCGGTGGCGACCGGGGTCTCGAGGTGGCGGGCGAGGTCGGGCGACTCGCGGTGCAGCATGTGGACGACCGTCCAGTGCATCCAGATGAAGCAGGCGGCGGTCAGCAGGAACAGGACGAAGAACGTCGAGCTCGGGAAGCCTGACCAGACCTTGGTGTAGGCGAACAGCGGCGGCAGGAAGAATCCGCCGAGCCCGCCGAACATCCCGACGAGGCCGCCGACGGAGCCGACGTTGTCGGGGAAGTACTCCGGGATGTGCTTGTAGACGGCGGCCTTGCCGACCCCCATGGCGCAGCCGAGGACGAACACGAGAAGGGCGAAGGGGACGATGCCGATGGCGTAGGCCAGGTGCTCGCTCTGGGTGCCGTCGGCCTGGTCGATGACGAGGTGGCCGTTGGGCATCATGAGGATGCCGGTCGTCGCCAGCATCACCCCGAAGGTCCAGTACATGACTCGGCGGGCACCGTACTTGTCGGAGAACCAGCCACCGACCGGGCGCAGCAGGGATGCCGGGAAGATGAACGTCGCGGTGAGCAAAGCGGCGACCTGGAGCTCGACACCGAAGTTGTCGACGTAGTACTTCGGCAGCCAGGCCGACAGCGCGACGTAGGCCCCGAAGACCGCCGCGTAGTAGAGGCTGAAGCGCCAGACGCGCACGTGCTTGAGCGGGGCGAGCATCTCGCCCAGTGGCTTGCCGGCACCGTTCATCTTGTCGTGTCGGGGGACGATCAGGAACGTCAGGATGGCGACGACGACCAGCGCGACGGTGTAGAACGCGGGGAAGATCCGCCAGCCACCCGGGAAGATGCCGAGGTACATCGCGCCGGCCGTGCTCGCGATGATCGTCGGCAGCAGCACCACGAGCAGCTTGGTCACCGAGGCGCCGACGTTGCCGGCGCCGAAGACGCCGAGGGCGAAGCCCTGCCGCTCCTTGGGCCACCAGGCGGCGTTCCACGCGATGCCGACGCTGAACAGGTTGCCCGCGAAGCCGACGAGGAAGGCCAGCACGAGCAGGGCGCCGTAGCCCGAGACCTGGGTGAGGAAGAAGCACGGGATGGCCGTGAGCAGGAGCATGGAGATGGTCACCACCCGGCCGCCGACCCGGTCGGTGAGCATGCCGGCGGGCAGGCGCCACAGTGACCCGTTGAGCACGGCGACGGCGGAGATCCACGCGAGCTCGGGGTCGCTCAGCCCCAGTTCCTTCTGGATCGGCACGCCGAGGATGCCGAACATCAGCCACACCGCGAACATCAGGGTGAAGGCGATCGTCGACATCGTGAGGACGCGTTTGGCGCCGCTCGACACCTCGGGATGGGCGGGTGCCGTGTCCGGCTCCGTGGTCAGGGTCATGACCGTGGCCTCCATTTGGATGAGAGTCGTCATCTAAATATCTCGGATCGGACGGTACAACCGCCGTTGACCAGCCTGCCAGTGAGGTCACCCTTATGTCTACGACGGATCGTCGTACACCGAAAAGTGAGCCTCTGTCAACGGAATCTGGTGACTTCACGCCCGACGCGCGAGTGTGGTTCGATAGGAGAAATCCTGTCCTCCAAACTGAGGAGCGACCCGCGTTGAGCGCCCCGACAGACGACCTCGGCCCCGCCGCCGTGCTCGCCTCGCCCGTGCGCCGACGCCTCCTCGACACCTTGGCCCACGCCACGGCGACCAGTCACGACCTGACCACCCCCGTGGGCCTGACTGCGGCAGAGCTCGCCGAGCACGTCGGGCTCCACTTGACGACGGTGCGCTTCCACCTCGACCAGCTGGTCGCCGCCGGTCTGGTCGAGGCCAGCTTCCACCGCAGCGGCAGCGCGGGTCGCCCGCGCAAGATCTACGCGCCGGTGCAGGGCTCGCTCGCCGAGGTCGACGTCGCGGGGGAGGCCGACGCGCTGCGCCTGCTCAGCAGCCTGCTCGCGGGGGCGTTCGCCGACAGCAGCGGGGGTGCCACCCCGACGCCGCTGGAGGCGGGCCGCCGGTGGGCCGTCGAGCACGTCCCGGCCGACCCGGCATCCACGCCCGCGAGAACGCCGGGACAGTGGCTGAGCAAGGTCGGCCGGATGCTCGACGTCCTGCACGTGTGGGGCTACACCCCGGAGATGTCGACCTCCGACGGCGGGCGCACCGCCCGCCTCGTGCTCAAGGACTGCCCGTTCCTGGCCCTGGCCGTCGACAACCCGGCCGTGGTCTGCGGCATCCACCGCGGCCTGATCACCGGCTCGATGGAGCAGTTCGGTGAGCCGGACACCGAGATCGGCCTCGAACCCTTCGTCGGCCCCGCCACGTGTGTCGCGCACGTGAGTACCCGAACCCCCTTCCGTGACAAGACCCCCGGCACGGCAACCAAGGAGCCCGCATGACCACCAGCCCCGCCCTCGACGGGCCGCTGACCAATGCCCTCGTCGGCACCCGCCGGTTCTTCACCCGGTCACAGGTGTCCGACGACAAGCGCTCGATCCACACCGAGGGCGGCCGCTCCGGCGACGCGTTCTACCGCGACCGCTGGAGCCACGACAAGGTCGTGCGCAGCACCCACGGGGTGAACTGCACCGGCTCCTGCTCGTGGAAGGTCTACGTCAAGGACGGGATCATCACCTGGGAGGCGCAGCAGACCGACTACCCCTCCACCGGCGCCGACCGCCCCGAGTACGAGCCACGCGGCTGCCCCCGCGGCGCGGCCTTCAGCTGGTACACCTACTCCCCGACGCGCGTGCGCTACCCGTACGTGCGCGGTGTGCTGCTCGAGATGTTCCGCGAGGCCAAGGCGGCCCTCGGTGGCGACCCCGTGCTCGCCTGGGCGTCCATCGTCCAGGACCCTGACAAGGCCCGGCGCTACAAGTCCGCCCGCGGCAAGGGCGGCCTGGTGCGTTCGAGCTGGGACGAGGTCGTCGAGATCATCGCCGCCGCGCACGTCTACACCGTCAAGCGCTGGGGCCCGGACCGCATCGCCGGCTTCTCGCCGATCCCCGCGATGTCGCCGGTCTCCTACGCCTCGGGCGCCCGCTTCCTCGAGCTCGTCGGCGCCCCGATGCTCTCGTTCTACGACTGGTACGCCGACCTGCCGAACGCCTCGCCGCAGATGTTCGGCGACCAGACCGACGTCCCCGAGTCCGGCGACTGGTGGGATGCCGGCTACCTCATCATGTGGGGCTCGAACGTCCCGATGACCCGCACCCCTGACGCGCACTGGATGACCGAGGCGCGCTACCGCGGCCAGAAGGTCGTCGCCGTCTCGCCCGACTACGCCGAGAACGTCAAGTTCGCCGACGAGTGGGTCGCCGCGGCCCCGGGCACCGACGGCGCGCTCGCGATGGCGATGGGGCACGTCATCCTCAAGGAGTTCTTCGTCGACAGCCAGGTCGACTTCTTCACGCAGTACAACCAGCAGTACACCGACCTGCCCTTCCTCGTCGCCCTCGAGGATGCCGGGGACGTCGCCGACACTGCCGAGGGCGCCGACGGGCCGGCCTACCGGCCCGGCAAGTACCTCGTCGCCGGTGACCTCGACATCGCGCAGGCCGCCTCCGAGAACGCGATGTGGAAGCCGGCCGTGCTCGATGCGCGCACCGGTGACGTTGCCATCCCGAACGGCTCCATCGGCTTCCGCTACGGCGACGAGGGCTGGGGCAAGTGGAACCTCGACCTCGAGGACATCGACCCCGTCCTGACGCTGCACGGCCTCGACGCCGGTGGCACGGCATCCGAGACGGCCCGGGTCGTGATGCCGAGGTTCGACGCGTACGACGGCAAGGTCGCGCACGTGACGCGCGGGGTGCCGGTGCGCCGCATCGGTGGGCGCCTGGTGACCACCGTGCTCGACCTCATGCTCGCCCAGTACGGCGTGGCCCGCCCCGGGATGCCGGGCACCTGGCCGGCCGACTACGAGGACCCCTCCACCCCGGCGACGCCGGCGTGGCAGGAGGAGATCACCAACGTGCCCGCCGAGCAGGTCGTGCGGCTGGCGCGTGAGTGGGCGCAGAACGCCATCGACACCGGCGGTCGCGGGATGATCCTCATGGGGGCCGGCACCAACCACTGGTTCCACTCCGACCAGATCTACCGGGCGATGCTCGTGCTCACGACGATCACGGGGTGCCAAGGGCGCAACGGTGGCGGCTGGGCGCACTACGTCGGCCAGGAGAAGATCCGCCCGATCATGGGCTTCCAGCACATGGCGTTCGCGCTGGACTGGCAGCGCCCGCCGCGGCACATGAACCAGACGGCGTACTGGTACGTCAACACCAGCCAGTACCGCTACGACACCTTCACCGCCGACGACGTGGATGCCGGCACCGGCGTCTTCGCGGGCAAGGGCGTCATGGACCTGCTCGCCCAGTCGGTGCGCCTGGGCTGGACCCCGAGCTACCCGACCTTCAACCGCAGCAGCCTCGCGCTGGCGGACGAGGCGGATGCCGCGGGGCTGGCTCCCGCGGACTACGTCGTCGACCAGCTGAAGTCCGGTGCCCTCCGGTTCGCCGTCGAGGACCCCGAGGCGGAGGAGAACCACCCCCGCATCCTCAGCCTGTGGCGGGCCAACCTGCTCGGGTCCAGCGCCAAGGGCAACGAGTACTTCCTCAAGCACCTGCTCGGCACCGACAACGCCGTCACCGCCGAGCAGGCCCCGCCGGACAAGCGCCCCACCGGGATCGAGTGGCCCGAGCACGTGCCCGAGGGCAAGCTCGACCTGCTCATGACCATCGACTTCCGGATGACGAGCTCGACGCTGTTCTCCGACGTCGTCCTGCCGGCAGCCACCTGGTACGAGAAGCACGACCTGAACACCACCGACATGCACCCCTTCGTGCACTCCTTCAACCCGGCGATCTCCCCGCCGTGGCAGTCCAAGACCGACTGGGAGGCGTGGAAGGCGGTCGCGAAGAAGTTCTCCGAGCTCGCGGTCGACCACCTGGGCACCCGCCGCGACGTCATCGCCAAGCCGCTGTGGCACGACACCCCCGAGGCGATGGCCACGGTGCACGGTGTCGTCAAGGACTGGCGCCTCGGCGAGTGCGAACCCGTGCCGGGCAAGACCCTGCCGGTGCTCGCCGTCGCCGAGCGTGACTACACGGCCATCTACGACAAGATGACCTCGATCGGCCCGCTCATGGAGAAGGTCGGCATGCTCACCAAGGGTGTGCCCTACGACGTCAAGCGCGAGGTCGACATCCTGCGCCACCGCAACGGGGTCGCCCACGGCGGCGCCGGCAACGGCCAGCCCCGGCTCGACACCGACATCCACATGGCCGACGCGATCCTGCACCTGTCGGGCACGACCAACGGTCACCTCGCCACCCACGGCTTCAAGAACGTGGAGAAGCGCACCGGCACCCAGCTGCACGACCTCGCGGCCGAGCACGAGGGCAAGCAGATCACCTTCGCCGACACCCAGGTCGCGCCGGTGCCGGTCATCACCTCCCCGGAGTGGTCCGGGTCGGAGAGCGGTGGCCGCCGGTACTCCCCGTTCACGATCAACATCGAACGCAAGAAGCCGTTCCACACGCTCACCGGGCGCCAGCAGTTCTACCTCGACCACGACTGGATCCTCGGCATGGGGGAGGCGTTGCCGGTCTACCGGCCGCCGCTGAACATGACCGAGCTCTTCGGTGAGGCCGCGCTCGGCGAGCAGAACGCCCTCGGCGTCTCGGTGCGCTACCTGACCCCGCACAACAAGTGGTCGATCCACAGCGAGTACCAGGACAACCTGTTCATGCTCAGCCTCTCCCGCGGCGGGCAGACGATCTGGCTGTCCGACGTCGACGCCGAGAAGATCGGCGTCGCCGACAACGACTGGATCGAGGCGGTCAACCGCAACGGTGTCGTCGCGGCCCGCGCGATCGTCTCGCACCGGATGCCGGAGGGCACCGTCTACATGCACCACGCGCAGGACCGGCTCATCGACGTCCCCCTCACCGAGACCAACGGGAGGCGAGGCGGCATCCACAACTCCCTCACCCGGATCATGATGAAACCGAGCCACATGATCGGCGGCTACGCCCAGTTCGCCTACTTCTTCAACTACATCGGGCCCACCGGAAACAACCGCGACGAAGTGACGATGATCCGCCGCCGCGCCAACCAGAACGTGGAGTACTGACATGCGCGTCATGGCCCAGATGGCGATGGTCATGAACCTCGACAAGTGCATCGGGTGCCACACCTGTTCGGTCACGTGCAAGCAGGCGTGGACCAACCGGGCTGGCACCGAGTACGTGTGGTTCAACAACGTCGAGACCCGGCCCGGCCTGGGCTACCCGCGCGGCTACGAGGACCAGGAGGAGTGGCGCGGCGGCTGGGTGATGAAGAACGGCCGCCTCCAGCTGCGGGCCGGCGGGCGGCTCAAGAAGCTGCTGACGATCTTCAGCAACCCCAAGATGCCCTCGATCAGCGACTACTACGAGCCGTGGACCTACGACTACGAGACGCTGCTCAACTCTCCCGCGCAGAAGAACTTCCCCGTCGCCCGGCCGTACTCGCTCATCTCGGGCAAGCCGGTCAACGTGTCGTGGAGCGCCAACTGGGACGACGACCTCGGCGGCTCGCGCGAGCACGCGGCCAAGGACGTCATGCTCAAGGGCATCGAGGACAAGGTGAAGTTCGAGTTCGAACAGACCTTCATGTTCTACCTGCCGCGCATCTGCGAACACTGCCTCAACCCTTCGTGCGCGGCGTCGTGCCCCAGCGGCGCGATCTACAAGCGCGAGGAGGACGGCATCGTCCTGGTCGACCAGGACCGCTGCCGCGGCTGGCGGATGTGCATCACCGGCTGCCCGTACAAGAAGGTCTACTTCAACCACAAGACCGGCAAGGCCGAGAAGTGCACCTTCTGCTACCCGCGCATCGAGGTCGGCATCCCCACGGTGTGCTCCGAGACCTGCGTGGGCCGGCTGCGCTACATCGGGCTCGTCCTCTACGACGCCGACAAGGTGCTCGAGGCGGCCACCACCGAGGACGACACCGACCTCTACCAGTCCCAGCTGGGCGTGTTCCTGGACCCCGAGGACCCGGAGGTCCGGCGCGAGGCCGAGGCGGCCGGCATCCCCGGTGACTGGATCGAGGCAGCCCGCCGCAGCCCGGTGAAGAAGCTGATCATGGACTACAAGGTCGCGCTGCCGCTGCACCCGGAGTACCGCACGATGCCGATGGTCTGGTACATCCCGCCGCTGTCGCCGGTCGTCGACGTCATCAAGGACACCGGCTACGACGCCGAGGACGTCGACAACCTCTTCGGGGCCATCGACACCCTGCGCATCCCCGTGGAGTACCTGGCGAACCTGTTCACCGCCGGTGACGTCGCCCCCGTCAACACGGTGCTCAAGAAGCTCGCGGCGATGCGGTCGTACATGCGCGACATCAACCTCGGGCGCGACCCCCGCGACGAGATCCCGGCCGCGGTCGGGATGGAGGGCGAGGACATGTACGAGATGTTCCGCCTGCTCGCCCTGGCCAGGTACGAGGAGCGCTACGTCATCCCGACGGCCCACGCCGAGCAGGCCCACTCGCTGGAGGAGCTCGCCACCGAGTGCTCCGTCTCCGAGTACGGCGGCGGCCAGGAGATCTTCGGCGAGGGGTCCGGAAGCACCCCGACCCCGATCGCCGCCGAGAACCTGCGGGTGCGCCGTGAGGCGCTGACCGCCGACAGCATCGACGAGCTGCCGCCGGACAACCCCCTGCGTGGCCGGGTCAACCTCCTGAACTGGGACGGGCGGGGGATGCCGGACGGCATCTTCCCGGGTGGCGGCTCCGGCTCGGGCGAACGGGCCGACCGATGAAGTGGCGGCGGCACCGCGACGCGCGACCCGGCATCCGGGAGCAGGACCTCGTCGACACCTGGCAGGTGGTCTCGCTGCTGCTCGACTACCCCGACGACGTGCTGCTGCAGCGGGTGCCGATGCTGCGTGGCGTGGTCGAGGGCCTGCCCGACGCCCAGCGGATGCCGTTGCTCGAGTTCCTCGACCACCTCACCTCCGCGCGGCTGGGCGCCCTCCAGCGCGAGTACGTCGACACCTTCGACGTCACCCGCAAGTGCTCGCTGCACCTGACGTACTTCACCTCGGGTGACACGCGACGGCGCGGGGTGGCCCTCGTGGAGTTCAAGCAGGCCTACCGCCGGGCCGGTCTGGAGTTCGACAGCGAGGTCGAGCTGCCCGACCACCTGTGCGTCGTGCTCGAGTTCGGCGCGATGCAGGACTGGGCCACCGCGTGGCACCTGCTGACCCGCCACCGGGTGGGGGTCGAGGTGCTGCGGGCCGGGTTGGCCCAGCGCGACTCGCCCTGGCTGCCCGTGCTCGAGGCGCTGCGCTCGACGCTGCCGCCGCTGGAGGGCAGCGACGCCGAGGCCCTGTTGCGGCTCGTCGAGCAGGGCCCACCCCAGGAGGAGGTCGGGCTCGAGCCGTACGCCATCGACCCCCGACTCAACCCCCGACCCGAACCCGCCGACACCACAGCGATGCTCGGCACGACCATCCCGGTAGGAGCCCCCCGATGACCACGTTCTTGTGGGTGATCGTCCCGTACGTGTGCCTGGCCGTGTTCGTCGTCGGGCACTTCTGGCGCTACCGCTACGACAAGTTCGGCTGGACCACGCGCTCCAGCCAGCTCTACGAGGACAGGCTGCTGCGCATCGGCAGCCCGCTGTTCCACTTCGGCATGCTCGGCGTGGTCATGGGCCACGTCATCGGCCTGATCATCCCGCAGGTGTGGACCAACGCGTTGGGGCTGAGCCCCGACACGTACCACGTCATCGCCCTCGCCGGTGGCATCCCGGCCGGGATCGCCGCGGTGGCCGGACTCGTCATCCTCGTCTACCGGCGGCGCACCACCGGCCCGGTGTTCAGCGCGACGACCGTCAACGACAAGGCCATGTACGCCGTGCTCGGCACCGTCATCCTCCTCGGCATGTGGAACACCGTGGCCGGCAGCCTGTTGCAGTTCGGCGGCGAGTACAACTACCGCGAGGGCGTCTCGGTGTGGTTCCGCAGCATCTTCGCGTTCCAGCCGCAGCCCGAGCTCATGGCGGCGGCACCGCTGGGCTTCCAGCTGCACGCCCTGCTCGCGTTCATCCTGTTCGCGATGTGGCCGTTCACCCGGCTCGTCCACGTCTTCTCGGCGCCGCTCGGCTACCTCACCCGGCCCTACCTGGTCTACCGCTCCAAGGACGAGCGGCCGGGTCGCGGGTCGGGCAACCGGGCGCCGCAGCGTGGCTGGGACAAGCCGGAGCTGACCCGCAAATGACCGACCTCCTGGCAGCCGAGGCGCAGTGGCACGCGTGGATCGCCGATGCCTGCACCGCGCTCGACGTCGACCCGGATGCCGTCGACGTGCCCGGCATCCACGCCCTCACCAAGGACATCGCGCACGGGTTCGCCCGGCCGATGGCTCCCGTCGGGTCCTACATCCTCGGGCTCGCGGTGGGCGCCCGGGCCGCCAGGGGTGAGGTGGTCGACCCGGCGGCGCTGAGTGAGGCGCTGCGCTCGACCTTCCCCGCCACGTCCCGCGCCTGATCCGGCACCGCGACCTCCCGACCGCGATCTCCCGACCTTCCTGGCCCTGATCCATCCGGCTCGACCCCACCGAAGGACACTCATGGACAGCATCTCCCTCACCGACCTCGCCGACGAGCTGCTCCACTCGGCTCGAGAGGGCAGCAGCGGGCGGGCGGCGCGCACCATCCACGGTGGTCACGACCGGGTGCTGCGCGAGACCGTCATCGCGATCCTGGCCGAGCACGGGCTGGCCGAGCACGAGAGCCCCGGCGAGGCGACCCTGCAGGTGCTGCGGGGTCGCGTGCGGCTCGACTCCGAGCCGGACAGCTGGGAGGGATCGGCGGGGGACCACACCATCATCCCGGGGCGCCGGCACGCCCTGACCGCCCTCGAGGACTGCGCCGTGCTCCTCACCGTCGTCAAGCCGTAGCCAACCACCCCGACTGATTGCGTCGCAGCCACCTCAGGAGGCACTTTCCGGGCATCTCCAGGTGGGTGCTGCGCAATGAGTCGCCTGATGGTGATCGGACTTCGTGCGACTTGCCCACGGTTTTCGGGCCATCCGGGCTCAGGAACCGCACCCAAGTCGCACGAAGTCGGGGACGAGAGAGGGAATGCCGGGACTCGAGTCCCGCCCGCGACGTCGGGATGCCGGGACTCGAGTTTTGCGCGCGACCTGCGCCACGGCATCCGGCAACCCCGACTGATTGCGTCGCAGCCACCTCAGGAGGCACTTTCCGGGCACCTCCAGGTGGGTGCTGCGCAATGAGTCAGCGTAATCAACTTGACAGTTGATCAATTGCTTGGTTGAATAATGGGATGCCGGACACGAGCACCGCCGTCGACCTGGGTTTCGCGGCCCTCGCCGACCCCGTCCGGCGGGCGATCATCGCGCACCTGAGCCGTGGACCGGCCACGGTGAACGAGATCGCCGAGCCCTTCGAGATCAGCCTCCAGGCGGTCTCGAAGCACATCCAGGTCCTCGAGCACGCGGGCCTGGTCACCCGCACCCGGCAGGCCCAGCGCCGCCCGGTGCACCTGAACCCCGAGGCGCTCGAAGCCCTGACGGCCTGGATCGACGGCTACCGCCTGATCCACGAGCAGCAGTTCCGCCGCCTCGACGCCCTCCTCGCGACCGCCGACACCACCCGGCCGGCCGCACCCCGCACCCCCAAGTAGCCCTCATGAGCAACGGCCTGCACCTCGACATCCCGGCCGGCGTGCCGTGGATCGACTTCACCCGCGAGTTCGACGCCCCCGTGGCGGCGGTCTTCGAGGCCCACCGCGACCCCGAGAAGGTCAAGCTGTGGCTCGGCCCGAACGGCATGCAGATGGAGATCGCCCAGTGGGACTTCACCACCGGCGGCGGCTACTCCTACACGCACACGAGCGACTACGGCACGTTCGGCTTCCGCGGGGTCTTCCACAGCATCCGCGAGAACGAGTTCGCCCTCCAGACCTTCGAGTTCGACGGTGCCCCCGACGAGGTCGCCCTGGAGTTCATGTGGTTCGAGGACCTCGGCGACGGTCGCACTCGACTGCGGGGCCGCAGCATCGGGCGCACCGTCGAAGGGCGCGACGCGATGGTCGAGTCGGGCATGGAGCACGGCATGGCCGAGGGTTACGAGCGGCTCGAGGCCCTCGTCGCTCACGCCTGATGGACTCTCAGCGTCCGGCTTCGCCAGCCCGCTCGCCTTCGCCAGCCCGCTCGCCTTCGGCAGCCCGCTCGGCCTCGTCGAGCCGCTGTTGGAGCCGGTCGCGCACCTCGTCGGGGGTGTAGGCGCGTCGTTCGCGTTCGTTGCGGGCGACCAGGGCCCCGGTCGCGACGACGCCGACGAGCCCGGCGATGCCGGCGATCTTCCACACGCGGTTCGAGGGGCGCATGGGCTCAACCCTAGCGACGGTCCGCGAGGGTGTCAGGACCCGGAGAACAGCCGCCGCTGAGCCGCCCGCCAGGAGTCGTCGACGTAGTAACGGTCAGCCCATGTGCCGGTCTCGTCGAGGTGCCGACTCCATTGTGAGACACCGGTGTTGACCTCACGGTCCTGCGCCATCGCGCGGAAGGCGAAGTGCATGAACAGGCGGTGGTACTCGGTGAGGTAGATGTCGGCGACCCGCCTCACGGCCCGTCGCGAGGACGACCTCGTGCGTCCCGCCCGGATGATCAGGGTGTGCTCCTCGTTGGTCGACGTCGAGGCGTTCGAGTAGTTCGCGGAGCCGGTGAGGATCGTCGGGTCGGGGCCGAGGGGGTCGATGAGGATGATCTTCGTGTGGATGTAGCGCACGTGGGTGTTGAAGCCGGTGAGTCGTTCCGTGGCCCACTGCTGGAGCGGGTCGCCCATGAGATGGCTCCCGGTCGAGATCCGCACGTGGTCGTCGGTGCGCGGGATGGCGGCGGTCGGGGGCGGCACCTTCTCCAGGAGCACCGTGCGGGTCACCGGTGACCGGTCGACCGCGAGGCGGTCACGGAAGACCTGGTGCAGGCCGAACGCCCCGGTGACGTGCGCCGAGCTCGTCGCCGCGTCGAACAGCTCGGCGTACCAGTCGAGCAGCGAGGTGCCGGTCAACGGGGAGAAGACGCTGCTGACCCCGCCGCCGACGGGGACCGTGCGTTCGGGAGCGGGGTCCGCGGTGTGGACGGCGCGCAGGTCGGCGATGGGGAGGCCGTCGCGCAGCCGCTCCCACTCGGCCTCGAACCGCGCGGCGACCGCGCGGTCACGCACGACGTGGCCGACGTTGGAGTGTCCGTAGATCGCCCCGAGGGTGAGGTTGGTCGACCCGGTCCACACCGCCTCGGGGATGCCGCGCCGCGACAGGACGAGGAACTTGTGGTGGTGCAGGGCACTCTTGATCGGCGCGGTGCGCCAGGTCACGAGGTCCTCGACGCCGTTGGCGACGACCGCCGCACGGGCCATCTCGGCGGTGCGGTCGTTGTTGGCGGCACCGGCATCCCGGTCCCTGCCGTGCACGACGAGGTGCACGTCGGCCCCGCGGTCGCGCGCGGCACCGAAGGCCTGCAGGGCGCGTCCCCACGTCAGCTCGTAGAGCGCGCCGTGGATCGACCACTCGTCGTCCAGGGCCTCCGCGCAGAACGCGAGCAGCGCCTCCCCGAGCCCACGGGAGAGCCAGGCCATCGCCGGGTGGGTCTCGTCCGGTGTCGACGTCGGTACCCAGCCCGCGAACTGCCGCGCGAAGGCCTGCGAGCCTGCCACCCCGCGGTTGAACCAGACCCCGTGCTCGCCGTCGTCCTCGACCTCGGTGCGCACGGTGAGCGACACCGTCGCGGTGGGAACGGGAGTGGCTGGCGGCCCCCCGAGGGCGGACACGGCATACGTGTAGTGGTGGCCGGGCTTGGCGGAGTAGTCGCCCCACTGGAAGCCCTGCACCGGGTGCGCGTTCGTCGGCCAGTCCGACCCGGGCGGCGGGTCGGGCATGACGCTGCCGAAGGTCTTCATGCCCCGCAGCCAGCGGGCCTCACCCTCGGTGTGGTCGGTGCGGTGGATCGCGAACCCCAAGCAGCCGGCCGGGTCGTCGAGGCTGAACCCGAGCAGCACCGTGTGGGTGCCGGCCACGGCCTGCACCGCGAGTCCTTGCTTCCTGCGCCGAGTGCGCACCCCCTCACCGTAGGCCGTCGCGCACCTCGGGGGGAAGGGTGCGGCACCGCGGGCTCCGACCGTCCCTCCATCGACCAATAGGTCATCACAGGGACACCGCCAACCGTCGACGGTGGGCACACTGTTTCCGGGCCGATGCGCCTTTGGGTACTCGTTTGTGTGGTGTCAGCCGAGCCGGCCTTCGCCACAGTGAAATTGCGCTTCCGTTTGCGAGCCATCTGGGATGGGTGCATTGTTTCTCGCACGTCGGCCACCTGGCCGCCGTCCCACGGATGGATCGCCGAAACAGTTCTTCTGAACTAGGACGGGCTCGGCGTTCTTCCACTTGTCACGGGGGTTTCCGAAGATGAATCGTGTCAGGTTCGTTTCGTCGTTTTCGGTAGGTGCATTGACAATCGCCACGGCTCTCCTGGTGGCGACGCCGGTCACGGCATCGACGGGGGAGGACGTCACAGTGGCGTCAGGCACCGTTCAATCAGGCTCAGGCGTTCCGGTGCAGGCCAGAGTGATTGCTTACGCGTGGCCAAGCAACGCAGCCGTGGCCGCAACGCCCGAGGGGGGTGGGTTGCAGCTATTTCCGGTCGGCTCGGTCCTCACCTCGGCCGCGGGGTCGTACACCCTGAACCTCGCGCCAGAAGACCTGGAGATGTTCACGGACGCCTTCGGCAATGTCAATCTCGAGATTGTCAGCGTCACTGCCGACGGACGCTCGGCCGCGACGTCGACGTCGCTCAGTACGGACAGCGGCGTCGAAGGCGCGCCTCTGACCATGGCGGAAGCAACGCCGGACCTCACGGTCATCACTCAGAGTGCACCGAAGGGCACCGACGCTGATCTGCTGGCGGACTTCGTTGACATGGGGCAATCGCCGACGCAGGCGGCTGCCAGCGCTTTCGCACTCCAGACCCCCGCCTGCGGATCCATCTACAAGGGCAGCCTCGGGTCGCGGACCGTGTGGGTGGGGGGAACCTACTCGACGACGTCCGGCGTCACAGGTGACTTGGTCTATGTGCGCGGCGCGGACAGTGCGCTTGGAGTTGGAGTCTCTGTGACTGGCAAGTACGGAAGTTTCAAGGCGAGCGGAACTGCGTCGGTTTCAACCTCCGACACCATCAACTTCCCAAGTTCCACGGGTCGACGGCACTACTACACGAACTTCGAGTACGGAAAGTACCTCGTCGGGTGTACCGGATCAATGAAGTACATCGCGCGCCCTCGTTCGTACATCGGTGGCTCGAGTGTTTGGACTCCTTCGACCGTGCCGACCGCGAACTACTGCACGTCCTACGTCAACGGCACCACGGTGACCAAGAACAGGACGACGGCATATCAGAACACGGCCGGCGTCGACATCTCGGCCGCGATCGGGTTGGACCTGTCATCGAGGACCGGATACCAGACGGACGCGGCCGTCACCTACAAGTTCACGGCCACCCGTCGGCTCTGTGGCGTCACCGGGTACCCCGGCGGGACGCCCAGTCGCCTCGTCGCGAAGCTTTGAGATCACCCGCCCTTGGCTCGCTGCTCGCCACAACCCTGCTCCTGGCCTCAGGTTGTGACGAGGGGGTGCGGGCACAGGACGGCCCGCTGTCATTCGGAGAAGGGGAAGGGTCCATTTGCCTGGAGCGAAGTGCGGGGGCTGGTGAGTACACGTTCGGAAACGAGGTCCTGTCCGTGGAGGCCGGTGCACGCGTTCGCATGACCCGCGTCGCGTTGGAAGGTGCCGAGGGCGTTGACTTGCGTGAGTCGTACGTGGTGCCGATCGCGGGCCAGACACTTGTGGGCCTGGCCCCTGGCTGGCCGCCAGCGGAGGCCAGTTCGTGGCCTCCGCTGGCGAAGGCGGAAGGCTCTTCGGTGGCGTCCAGCGACGGGGACACGAACCTGGTGCTCCGGCTGGAGTTGACCGTGGCTGAGGCGCGCTTCGCCAGCGTCAGCATCGACTATCAGGCGGATGGACAGAAGTACCGGGCACAGAGCAGGTACTCGGTTGAAGTCGCGGCGCGGTGTTCCCCATGACCGATGGATGCGATCGACACGGCTGATACCGCTTTGGCAGTCGCGCACAATGACTGCATGCCGATGCGCGCCCGCAGGACCACCGTCCCGTTCGACGAGGCCATCGAGGCCACCCGCACGGGCGACCTGTGGCTCTTTCGCGGGGGGTCGGTCGCCGACCGGGTCATCCAGACCGCGAGCAACGCCCCGGTCAACCACGTCGGGATGGCCGTGGTGCTCGACGACCTGCCCCCGCTCATGTGGCACGCCGAGCTCGGCCGGTCGCTGCGTGACCACTGGACCGGCGACCACCACCGGGGGGTGCAGCTTCACGACCTACGCGAGGCGGTGACGACGTGGCAGGTGAAGTACGGGCAGGGCGCCTGGGTGCGCCAGCTGACCCCCGAGGTCGGGCGTGAGCAGGAGGATGCCGTGCTGCGCACCATCGCCCGCCTCAACGGGGTCTCGTTTCCCACGACCGTGGGGATGGCCTGGCGCTGGCTCAAGGGCCGCGACGCGTACCTGTCCAAGCGGGCTGCCGAGGAGAAGTCGGTGCGCCCCGAGGCCGTCTACTGCGCCGAGGTCGTCGGCGTGACGCTGGAGGAGATGGGCATCCTCGACGACGACGTGCCGATGAACTGGTACGACCCGGGCCGGTTCTGGAGCGGCGACACCCTCTCGCTGCGTCCGGGGTGGGCCTACGGGGTCGAGGTCGGTGTCGAGCCCGCGGCCGAGCGCGCCCCGCGCTGACGCCGCACCCACGGCAGCCCGACCGCGACGACGCCGGCGGCGAGCACGATGGCGGCGGCGAGGGCACCCCAGAGCAGCGACCACGCGGCGATGGCCAGGCCCTCCCACGCCAGGTTCGAGAACACCAGGTCCGGCCGTGCGCGGGACGCGAGCCAAGCCCCGGAGACGAAGGCGACCGACGTCAGCACCATGAGGGCGAGCCCGATGCCGGCCGAGCGCGCCACGGCTGCGGCGGCGGGAGCCTCGAGCGGGCCCTCCGCCGAGTCGTCCACCCGGTGGGCGAAGGTCTCGAAGACGTCAGGGACGGCTTGAGGGGTGCGGCGGCGCATCCACCGAGCATACGGCGGTCGAGGAGCCAGGACACGCCGCGACCCCAGCAGGATCCCGTGCATGTCATGGCTCCTCGATCTCGGGCTGAGGTCGAGCAGAGGTCGAGCAGAGGTCAGGCTGAGGTGAGGGCCCAGCCGAGCCAGGCGGCGCCCAACCCGAGCGCCAGTGACAACGCCACGTTCACGACGGCGTGGTGCCGCCGGTCGTCCTCCATCGCGTCCCAGACCTCGAGGGCCAGGGTCGAGAACGTCGTGAGCGCCCCGCAGAAGCCGATCCCCACGAGGGCCATCGGCGCACCGTCGGCCCCCGTCCCGACGAGCAGCCCGAGCACGAACGACCCCACGACGTTGACGAGCAGCGTGCCGGCGACTGCGGTGCCGCCGAGGCGCTCGCGCACCCAGTGGTTGGTCAGGTAGCGCGCAGGGGCCCCGAGCGCCGCACCCACGGCCACGAGCAGGGCGTCGACGACCGTCATGGGCCCGGCCAGACACGTTGCCCCACAGCCGACCCCGCGGCCACGGCCAGGGTCCCGACGAGGAAGGTCGCCGCGACGTAACCCAGCGCGAGCTGGGCCCGGTCAGCGGCACCGAGCGCCACGGCATCCATGGCCAGGGCCGAGAACGTCGTCCAGCCGCCGAGCACCCCGACGCCGACGAACGGCCGCGCCAGCCGGTGCACGCCCGGCCGGTCGACGAGGTAGGCGACGAGCAGCCCCATGGCGAAGGCGCCGGTGACGTTGACGACCAGGGTCGCCCACGGGAACCCGCCCACCCCGTGCGGCAGGGCCACGCCCACGGCGTACCGGCCGAGCGAGCCGATGACCCCGCCGAGCGCGATGGCGCCGAGCACCCCGAAGGACACCCTCGAGCCCGCTCCCGGCATCAGCGTCAGGCCCTGATGGTCTCGAGGTAGTCGGCGATGCGCCCGATGGCCTCGGTCAGCACGTCGACGTCGGGCAACGTGACGAGCCGGAAGTGGTCGGGCTCGAACCAGTTGAACCCGGTGCCGTGCGTCACGAGGATCTTCTTGGCGCGCAGCAGGTCGATGACGAACGCCTCGTCGCTCTCGATCGGGTAGACCTCCGGATCCAGGCGCGGGAAGCAGTAGAGCGCACCCATCGGTTCGACGCACGACACCCCGGGGATCTCGTTGAGCAGTCGGGAGGCGAGCTTGCTCTGCTCGTAGAACCGGCCGCCGGGCACGACGAGCTCGGTGATCGACTGGTAGCCACCGAGGGCGGTCTGGATCGCGTGCTGCGCCGGCACGTTGGCGCACATGCGCATGTTCGCCAGCAGGGTCAGACCCTCGAGGAAGTCCGAGGCCAGGTGCTTCGGCCCCGACACCATGACCCAGCCGGCCCGGTAGCCGCACACCCGGTAGGCCTTGGAGAGCCCGCTGAAGGTCAGGCAGAGCACGTCGTCCTCGGCGAAGGTCGCGGCGTGGTGGTGCACGGCGTCGTCGAAGATGATCTTCTCGTAGATCTCGTCGGCCATGACGACGAGGTCGTGGCGGCGGGCGATGTCGACCAGGTCCCGCACCGTCTCGGGCGAGTACACGGCGCCGGTGGGGTTGTTCGGGTTGATGATGACGATCGCGTGGGTGTTCGGGGTGATCTTGGACTCGATGTCCTCGAGGTCAGGGTTCCAGCCGTTGTTCTCGTCGCACCGGTAGTGCACGGGGGTGCCGCCCGACAGCGACACCGCGCCGGTCCACAGCGGGTAGTCCGGCGCCGGGACGAGGATCTCGTTGCCGTCGTCGACGAACGCCTGCAGCACCATCGAGATCAGCTCGGAGACACCGTTGCCGATGAAGACGTCGTCGACGCCGGTCTCGGTCAGCCCGCGCGACTGGTAGTACTGCGCGACGGCGGTGCGGGCCGAGTAGATGCCGCGTGAATCCGAGTAGCCCTGGCTGTCGGGCAGGTTGTGCACGATGTCGGCGACCATCGACTCCGGCGCCTTGAACCCGAACGGGGCCGTGTTGCCGATGTTGAGCTTGAGGATCTCGTGCCCCTCGGCCTCGAGCCGCTGGGCCTCGACGAGGATCGGCCCCCGGACGTCGTACCGCACGTGCTGGAGCTTCTTGCTCTGGATGATCCGCCGCATGCCGCCATCCTCTCAGCCCGGCTCGCGAGCGCTCACCGAATATCGGGATGCCGTGGCGTGGCGCCGCTCACGGCCTCACCACGCGCTCACCGCTCGCTCGCGGCCGGTCTCACATCGAGTCGAAGCCGCTGAGCACGAGGAAGTACATGACCAGGCCGAGCACCACACCGACCAGGCCGGTGAGCACGCCGACGAGTGCGCCCCGGGACCGCAGGGCACCTTCGCCGGCCAGCATCGGCATGGCGTACCCGACGGCAGCACCGACGAGCGTCACGAGGACGACCTGCACCGGGATGATCCAGCCCTCCTGGCCGTCCCCGTCGAGGACGATCGCCACGAGCGGCAGGCTGAAGATCCCCAGCAGCACGAGGAATGCGCCCACGAGGATCCGAATCGTCCATCCGACCACTGAACTCATGCCGCCGACCCTAGTGCCGTGGGCGCGGTGCCCGCTGATCACCCTTGCGTCCGGCAGGTTGGTGGCCTGAGCAGCCAAGGTGCCGGACGTTGTGGGAACAATGGCGGTGTGGACGACGTCGTCGTGGAGCGGGTGCTGCGGGCCGTCGAGCTCGTGCCCCGGGGCCGGGTCGTGTCGTACGGCGACCTCGCGGCCCTCGTCGGCATCGGCCCGCGCCAGGTCGGCACGATCATGGCGACCTACGGCTCGAACGTCACGTGGTGGCGGGTGACGAACGCCTCGGGTGACCTGCCGCCCGCGCTCATGGACGAGGTGCGCGAGCGCTGGGCCGCCGAGGGCATCCTGCTCAAACCGAACGGCCGCGGATGCCGCATCGCCGGGTACCGCGCGGACCTCACCGTGCTCGCGGCCGGCTATCAGCGGGCTGTCGAGGATCTCGCGTGAGGGAACCTCGTGGGTGAGACTGGGGCATGAGGTCCCGATCGATCGCACCCCTGGCTGCGGCAGTGCTGCTCGCCTCCGTGGCGCTGGCCGGGTGCTCCGGTGACGACGGTGTCGGCGAGGTGCCCGTGACGCCGACGAGGACGGCATCCGACGGTGTTTCTCGCACCTCGGGGGCGACGGCGAGCCCGGCCCCGCGCAGCGCCGACCCGCCCGCGTTGGATGTCGAGGTGGTCGCGAAGGGGTTCGAGCACGGGTGGGACGTCGGGTTCCTGCCGGATGGTCGTGCGCTGGTGACCGAACGGCCGGGCCGCATCTCGATCGTCTCCGGGCTGCGCGAGGGCGCGACGCGCACGACGGTCACGGCCGACCTCGACGACGTCTTCGTGTCGGGGGAGGGCGGGCTGATGGGCATGGTCGTGCACCCCGACTTCGCGACCTCGCGCCTGTTCACCACGTGCCAGACCCACCAGGAGGACGGCCAGCCCAAGGACGTCCGGCTCGTCACGTGGAAGCTGTCGGCCGACGGCACCTCGGCAGAGAAGGTGCGTGACCTGCTGACCGGTCTGCCGATCTCGACGGGGCGCCACTCGGGGTGCCGACCGACGATCGCCCCGGCTGCCGTGAACGATTCCGGGGAGGACGAGCTGTTCGTCGGCACCGGCGACGTGGCACAGGGGGACCTGCCGCAGAACCGCACGAGCCTCGGGGGCAAGGTGTTGCGGCTCGACCTCGACACCGGCTTTCCGCTGACGGACAACCCGTTCATCAGCTCGCAGAACGAGCGCGAGCGGTACGTCTACAGCTACGGGCACCGCAACATCCAAGGGGTGGCGGTGCAACCGGGCACCGGCGCGATCTACACGGCCGAGCACGGCCCGAGCAACAACGACGAGGTCAACCTCATCCGGGCCGGTGGCAACTACGGCTGGGACCCCTCCCAGAAGGGCATGGTCGACGGGTACGACGAGAGCGTGCCGATGACCGACCTCGAGCTCTACCCGGATGCCGTGCCCGCCGTGTGGCAGTCGGGTGAACGCACCCAGGCCATCTGCGGCGCGGCCTTCCTCGAGGGCGAGCAGTGGGGTGCGCTGGACGGGGCGCTGGTCATCACCGCGCTCAAGGGGTCGAAGCTGCTGGTGCTGACCCTGGCCGAGGACGGGTCCGTCGAGGAGGTCGCCGTGCCGGAGGAGACCGACGGGCCGTTCGGGCGGCTGCGGGCGGCCCGCCTCGGGCCCGACGGTGCCCTGTACGTCACGACGACCAACGGCGACGACGACCAGCTCCTGCGGATCACCCCCCGCGCCTGACCGGCCCGGCCGCTGAGAGCTGAGCGGCCCTGCCGCCGAGCCGTGTCGACCCCTCGACTGGGGCTCGGCCGCTGGGTTTCGGTGGCTCGGGCTCGGCGGTTCGGGCTGTCCGCGGGGAGCTGGGTCACTAGTCTCGATGCATGAGCGAGAACCAGCCGCCGCCTCCGCCGCCCCCGCCGTCAGGGGCTGGCCCGTCCGGTTCCGATCCCACCCTCGGGTCCGACCCGTCGTTCGAGTCGTACTCATCGAGCGCTCCGCCTCCGCCGCCCGCGGAGACGCCGCCGCCTCCTCCGGTGGATGGGCCCCCGCCCCCGCCGCTCCCGGCATGGTCGCCGCCGCCCCCTCCCGTGAATGCGCCGCAGCCCCCGCCGCCGGCACCCCCGGTCGGGTCGTACCCACCGCCGCCTGCGCCCTACCCCCCGAGCGCGACCGGTGGCTACCCGGTGCCCCCGCCCGCACCGTTCCCCACTTCGTCCTCGAGTGCCGGACAGCCGGCGGACCTCTTGCCGCGCTTCCTCGCCAAGCTCGTCGACGGTGTGGTGATGTTCTTCATCAACATCGTCGTCGGCCTCTTCGTGGCCTTCGGACTGAACAGCGGCTTCATCAGGAGTGCCATCGCGACGCTGATCTCCACTGCCATCACGCTGGCCTACTGCGCCTTCCTCGAGTCATCGCGCGGCCAGACCGTCGGCAAGATGGTGGTGGGCTTGAAGGTGCAGAACCTCGCTGGTCAGAACCCGACGATGGAGCAGGCGCTCAAGCGCAACATCTACGTCGCGCTCGGTTTCCTCGGCATCCTCCCGGTCGTGGGCTTCTTCGGCTCGCTGGCGGAGTTGGCAGCCGTCATCTTCATCGCGGTCACGATCAACAGCGACACCCCGCTGTTCCGCGGCTGGCACGACAAGTTCGCTGACACGCAGGTCATCAAGACCCGCTGACGTGCCCGATCGTCGTCACGACGTCGGTCACCGACGGAGCGCGCGGGGTCGAGGAGAACCCGAAGCGACACGGCGGGTCCACGGGCCCCAGGTCGCCGAGGGGGATGCCGTCGAGCACGCCCCGCACCGACGTCACCGCGTGCATGTCGCGCGCCCCGTAGTACTCGCGCCTGCCCGCGCGGGCCTGCCCACGGGTGCGCACTCCTCGCAGGACCACCCTGGCGACGGGGTCGACAGCGGTCGCGAAGGCGGGGCTGGCCGACACGGCAGCCGGCACGAGACGCAGCAGGTGACCCAGCGGCATCCGAGCGCCGACCTCGAGGGTCAGGGTCAGCGACGGGCTCGTGAACTCCCAGCGTCCAGGTCGGACCTGGTCCGTGACGGCGACCGGCTCGACCCGCACCTCGTCGAAGGTGTAGGTCGTCGACACCAGGTCGGCGACCGGCTCGGTGGGTGCCAGCAGCATCCGGTGGCCGTCAGCCCGCTCGACCATCGCGTCGGCGAAGGTGCCATAGGGGCTCTCCTGCCACCACCCCACGACGACGCGGATGCCGGACGTCGACCCGACCCCGGCGATCCGCCCACGAAACTGCTGGCGCTCACCCATGGGAGCCATCATCGCCACTAGGGTCCGAGCATGGCAGCGACGCTCACCCCGACGGCGCGCCGCGGCTACGGTCTGGGCTCGGTCGCCACGGGGTCGTTCGGCACGGTGCCCGGCCTGCTCCTGCTGCCCTACCTCACCGACCGGCTGGGGATCGCCGCCGGCCTGGCCGGGCTCATCGTCTTCCTGCCCAAGGCCTGGGACGTCGTCCTCAACCCGATCGCCGGCCGGATCAGCGACCGGTCCACGCACCCCGGAGGTCGGCGGCGCCCGTTCCTCATCTGGTCGGGCACGGCCCTGGCCGTAGCGTTCGTGCTGCTCTTCTCCGGGCCGACCTCGCCGAGCGGGGTGGCCGCGACCTGGGTGGTCGTGACCTTCCTGGTCTGCGCCAGCGCCTACGCCTTCTTCCAGGTGCCCTACGTCGCGATGCCGGCCGAGATGACCGAGGACTACGACGAGCGCACTCGCCTGATGACGTGGCGGGTGGCCATCCTGGCCCTGGCCATCCTCGTCAGTGGCGGGTTGTCGCCGATCATCCGTGACGCGCTCGGTCCGGAGTGGGGCTACCGCGGGGTGGGCCTGTTCGTCGGGGCGCTGATCCTGCTCGGCACCGTCGGGGTCTGGCGCGGCACCCGGGACACCCCGATGTCCCGTGCGGCGACCGCCGGCGGGAGCCTGGCCGACCAGCTGCGGGTGGTCGCGGCATCCCCGCCGTTTCGCACGCTGCTGCTCGTCTTCGTGCTCCAGGCGCTCGCGACCGGGGCCATGCTGGCAGGGGTCGACTACGTCGCCCGCGTGCTGCTCGGTGGGGGAGCGGCCTCGACCGTGCTGTTCCTGTGCTTCGTCGCGCCGGCCCTGCTCGTGACGCCGCTGTGGCAGCGGGTCGGAGAGGCCCGCGGCAAGCGCGCGGGGTACCTGTGGGGCTCGGTCCTGCTCCTCGTCGGGGCCGCGGCGACGCTGGCCACGGTGCGCGTGGGGTTGGCCGCGGCGGCGCTCAGCGTGGCCGTCGTCGGCATCGGGTACGCCGCGTGCCAGATGTTCCCGCTCGCCATGCTGCCCGACGTCGCAGCGGCCGACACGGCGGCGACGGGGGAGGACCGCGCCGGGACGTACACCGGTGTCTGGACGGCCGGGGAGACGCTCGGCCTCGCGATCGGCCCGTTCCTGTATGCCGCCGTGCTCACCATCGGCGGCTACGTGTCGTCGACGGATGCCGGTGCGCGCCAACCTGATTCGGCGCAGGTCGCGATCGCGCTCGGGTTCACCGTGATGCCGGCCGTGCTCGTCGCGATCTCCTTGGTGTTCCTGCGCAGGTACCGACTCGACGTGGAGGTGGCCCGATGACGGACCTGATGACGAACCCGATGACCAACCCCGAGATGAACCGATGACCGGCGTGAAGGCCGCGATGCCGACCGACGAGGTGCTCGCCACCTTGCGGATGCTCCAGGGGCTCGACCTGCCCGCTCACGGGGGCCGCACCCTGGCCTACGTCTATGACTCGGGTCTCGCCGACGCCGATGCGGTCGGCCTCGAGGCACTTGCCATGTTCGCCGGCTCGAACGGGCTCGACCCGACCGCGTTCCCGTCGTTGCTGAAGATGGAGAACGACCTCGTCGCCCTCGCCGGTGGCCTGCTCGACGCCCCCGACGGGTTTGCCGGCTCGGCCACCTCCGGTGGCACCGAGTCGATCCTGCTCGCCGTGCTGGCCGCCCGAAAGGGCAGGGACCACCCGTCCCCGAGCATGGTGCTGCCCACGTCGGCTCACGCCGCGTTCCTCAAGGCCGCGGCCTACCTCGGGGTGCGGGCCGTTCTCGTCGACGTCGACCCGGTCACCCTGCGGGCCGACCCGGCCGCCATGGCCGCGGCCGTCGACGACTCCACGGTGCTCGTCGTCGCCTCGGCCCCGTCCTACGCGCACGGCGTCATCGACCCCGTCCCCGAGATCGCGGCGCTGGCGGCGGCGCGCGGCATCCGTTGTCACGTCGACGCCTGCATCGGCGGGTGGGTGCTGCCGCACCTCGACACTGCGACGCCGTGGACCTTCGCGGTCGAGGGCGTCACGAGCGTGAGCGTCGACCTGCACAAGTACGCCTACACGCCCAAGGGGGTCTCGGTGCTGCTGCACCGCACCGCGGCGCTGCGCAGCACCCACCTGTTCGCCTCGGCGAACTGGCCCGGCTACACGATGCTCAACGCCACCATGCAGTCGACCCGCTCGGGTGGCCCGCTGGCGGCGGCCTGGGCCGTGACCCGTCGGATCGGCCTCGACGGTTACGCCGAGCTCGCCCGGCGGGCGCGCGAGGCGACGCTCGCGATCGCGAGGGCGGCGGACGGCATCCCCGGTCTGCGGGTGCTCGTCACCCCCGACTCGACCCTGCTGGCGCTCGCGACCGACGACTCGTGCGATGCCTTCACCGTCGCCGACGAGATGCTCGAGCGTGGGTGGTACGTGCAGCCGCAGCTGTCGTTCGGGAACCTGCCACCGACCCTGCACCTCACCCTCTCGGCAGCGACGGCGCCCGCGGTCGACGAGCTGGTCGACGATCTCTCGGATGCCGTCGCGGCGGCTCGCGCGGCGGGCCCGGTTCGCGTCGACCCCGGGTTGGCGGCCCTGCTCGGCGGCATCGACCCGGCGGCCCTGGACGACGCTGGCTTTGCCGGCATCCTCGGGGCGGCGGGCCTCGCGGGCGCGGACGGCTCGCTGGCGCTGCCGTCGCGGATGGCCGGTGTCAACGCGCTGCTCGACGCCTGCCCGCCGGCGTTGCGCGAGGCCCTGCTGCTCGGGGTGCTCGACCGGCTGTCGCGCCCGACGCCGGGCTGAGCTGGCTGAGCTGGCTCAGCAGCCGATGGTCTTCGGATACGTCGGCGTCGTCGTGCCGGGGTTGCGGCACACGCCGAGCCCCTTGGCGGCCAACCCGGACTTCATGGCCGCGATGGCGCTCTTGTTGAAGGCGTTCCAGCCCATGTGCATGAGCACCGTGTCGCCCGCCCGCGAGTACGTGACGACGTGGTTCACGACCTGGGCCTGGGTGCGGCCCGTGTAGTCACTGGTGTCGACGTCCCACGTCCAGATGCGCATGCCCTTGCTGGCGTAGGCGTCACGCACCGTGAAGTCGTACGAGCCGTAGGGCGGGCGTCCGTACGAGGTGACGACCCCGGGAGACCCCAGCTGGTAGCGCACGCTCGAGTACGACAGGTTGCTCAGGTTTGGGTGGCTGATGGAGTGGTTGATGACGTAGTGGCCGTTGGCCCGGGCATAGCTCGGGCTGAACCGGCCGGCGGAGATGCAGTTGCCGGTGGGAGCGAGGACCAGTGCGACGCCGAGCGACTTCGCCCCCAGGACGGCCGACTGGAACGCCGAGTAGCTCTTCGGGCAGTCGTCAAAGCTGAGGATGACCCGCGCGCTGGTGTTCGGTCCGGAGGAGATGCTGTACGTGGTGCCCCCTCCGTTGACGAGCCGGTTCCAGGTCGTCGGGCCCACCACACCGTCGATCACGAGCGTGAGCTTGGTGGACTGGTAGCGACGGACCGCGCCCAGGGTCCCGGAGCCGAAGGTGCCCGTGGCATAGCTCGACCCGATGCTGTACCCCTTGCCGAGCAGGATGTTCTGCAGCACCTTCACGCAGCTCCCCGTGTCGCCGTAGCGCAGGGTCGGCCGGTTCGCCACGGCCGTCGTCGAGGAGCAGGTGCGGGTGGCCCCGACGGCGTCGGGCGCGGGAGCGGCCAACAGCAGCAGGGGTGCCGCGAGGGCGGCGGCCACGAAGAACCTCAGGGAGACGTGTCGTCGGGTGGTGTTCATGATGTCCTCCGTACCGGGGGACGAAGGCGGGCCCCCCGCCATCTTCACCGTACTCCGACAGGGCCCCCGCGACCAGAGACCAGCGATCACGTGAACCGGGTCGGGCTGCGCTGACTACGCCGTGGAAGCGATGCCGCAGTAGGTTGATGGGCGAGATCGCCTCCGGGCAGCGTCAACGACAGGAATTCCATGCAGCTCCGCGAACTGATCCTCTTGCTTCTGCTCGTCCTGGTGGTGGCTGCGGTCATCGCGGTCGTGGTGCGCCGGGGCGGCTCCAAGCGGGAGGGTGGACCCCACTCCCAGACCGAGCACGTGGGCTCGCAGGCCGAGTGGCTGGATGCGGGCGACCGGGCGGAACCACTTCGTGCTGCGCAGGCTCCTGCAGCGGTGGCCCTTGGCGCCTCTGCCGCTGCTGAGTCTGCCGCTGACGTTGAGCCGGCGGTGCCCTCCGAGCCCTCGGCTGAGGCCGACACAGCCGTTGACACCCTGGACGACGCGGAGACGGCTGCGGATGCCGTGGCTCTGGAGGATGGCGGAGCAGCGCCGGCCGTGGCCGATGACGTGGCCATGACCCGGGCCGAACGCCGCGAGGCCCGTGAGGCTGCAGAGGCTGCTGGCATCTGGCCGGTTCCCGCCCCGCAGAGCGACCCCGAGGCCGAGCGGATCGCCACCGCAGCCGAGTACCGCGATGAGGTCGTCACGGCGGATCCGCTCACCGAGGACATCGCCATCCCGGCCAACGAGTGGGGCGGCCCGCACGAGGCCGAGCCCGTGGTCGAGCCCGAGCCGGAGCCTGTGGTCGAGCCGGAGCCCGAGCCGGAGCCTGTGGTCGAGCCGGAGCCCGAGCCCGAGCCGGAGCCTGAGGTCGAGCCGGAGCCCGAGCCGACCGGTCGCCGCATCTCCGGCTTCCTCGAGCTGCGCGACGGCGGCTTCGGAGTCGGGTCCGCGGCCCCGATCGAGGACGGTGCCCAGCCGCTGGACCACCCGGTGCAGGCCTACCGCGACACGATGACCTTCCGCGAGCCGGGTGTCCCGGGCTACGACTCGGCCGAGCCGGACGTCTGGTTCTACGACGCGTCCGCTGCCGAGCGGTCCGGATTCCGCCCCGCGGACGGCTGACGTCCGCCTCCCGGCCGCCTGGCACCCCCGTAGCGGCCACCCGATAGGTTCGGTACAGATCCCGTAGGCCGAGAGGAATGTCGTGCGCATCGGAGTGCCCCGTGAGACCCGTCCCGGTGAGACGCGCGTGGCCGCGACACCGAAGACCGTCGAGCAGATCATCGCGCTCGGGTACGCGGTGTTCGTCGAGACCGGGGCCGGTGCGGCGTCGAGCTTCGACGATGCCGCCTACGCGCGCGCGGGTGCGGACGTCATCGACGACGCCGTCTGGAACGCCGACGTCCTGCTGAAGATCGACGCCCCCTCGGATGCCGAGATCGCCCGGTTGCGCCCGGGTCAGGTGGTCGTCTCGCTGCTCTCGCCGGCGTTGAACCCCGGCCTCGTCGACGCGCTCGCCGCGCGTGGGGTGACGGCGCTGGCGATGGATGCCGTGCCGCGCATCTCGCGGGCGCAGTCGCTCGACGTGTTGTCGTCGATGGCGAACATCGGTGGGTACCGCGCAGTGATCGAGGCGGCGCACGAGTTCGGGTCGTTCTTCACCGGTCAGGTCACAGCGGCGGGCAAGGTGCCGCCGGCCAAGGTCCTCGTCGTCGGGGCCGGCGTGGCGGGGCTGGCAGCGATCGGCACGGCGAACTCCCTCGGGGCGATCGTGCGCGCGTTCGACGCCCGGCCCGAGGTGGGTGAGCAGGTCGAGTCGATGGGCGCGGAGTTCCTGCGCATCGACGTCGAGGAGACCGGGCCGTCGGCCGACGGCTACGCCAAGGAGACCAGTGCAGACTTCGACGCCAAGGCTGCGGCGCTGTACGCCGAGCAGGCTGCCGACGTCGACATCGTCATCACCACGGCCCTGATCCCGGGTCGCCCGGCACCTCGGTTGCTGACCGAGGCCATGGTGGCGTCGATGAAGCCGGGTTCGGTGATCGTCGACATGGCCGCCGCCAACGGGGGCAACGTCGCAGGGTCGGTTGCCGACGAGAAGGTCGTCACCGCGAACGGGGTGACCATCCTGGGCTACACCGACCTGCCGGGGCGGCTGCCCACGCAGGCGTCACAGCTGTTCGGCACGAACCTGGTGAACCTGTTGAAGCTGCTCACACCTGAGAAGGACGGTGAGCTGACCCTCGACCTCGACGACGTCGTGCAGCGGGGGATGACGGTGGTGCGTGAGGGGGAGGTGTTGTGGCCCCCGCCGCCGGTGCAGGTGTCGGCGGCCCCGGCATCCACCGACGTCGTGCCGGCCACGGCCGCGCCTGTCAAGGCGGTCAAGGAGCCGATGAGCGCGAACCGGCGCCTCGGTCTCATGGGCGTCGGCGCGGCGTTCTTCCTGCTCGTCGCGTCGGTGGCGCCCCAGCCGTTCCTCGGCCACTTCATGGTGTTCATGCTCTCGGTCGTCATCGGGTTCTACGTCATCGGGAACGTCCACCACGCCCTGCACACCCCGCTGATGTCCGTGACGAACGCGATCAGCGGCATCATCGTGGTCGGGGCGGTCCTGCAGATCGGTCATTCCAGTGCTGTGGTCTCGGTGCTCGCGTTCGTCGCCATCCTCGTGGCGAGCATCAACGTCTTCGGCGGGTTCCGGGTGACGGCGCGAATGCTCGAGATGTTCAAGCGAGAGGAGCCGGCGCGATGAGCCTTCCGGTGACACTCGTCCAGGGCGCGTACATCGTCGCTGGCCTGTCCTTCATCCTCGCCCTCGCAGGCCTGTCCCGGCACGAGACCGCGCGGGCAGGAAACCGCTTCGGCATCATCGGCATGACCATCGCCCTCGTCGCCACGATCCTGGCGGCCACTGCCGGAACGTCGGTGTCCGCGGGTCGTGTCGAGGTCAGCACCGAGGGATCGGGCGGGTTCGGCCTGGCGCTGATCCTCGCAGCAATGGGCATCGGCGCGGTGATCGGGCTCGACCGGGCCAAGAAGGTCGAGATGACCGGCATGCCCGAGCTCATCGCGATGCTGCACAGCTTTGTCGGGCTCGCGGCCGTGCTAGTGGGCTGGAACTCCTCCGTCGAGGACACTCCCTACCCGGTGATCCACGACGTCGAGGTCGCGATCGGGGTCTTCATCGGCGCGGTGACGTTCACCGGCTCCATCGTCGCGTTCCTCAAGTTGTCGGCGCGGATCAAGTCGGCCCCGCTGATGCTGCCCGGGCGCAACTGGATCAACCTGGGCGCGATCGCGGCGTTCTTCGTGCTCACCGTGGTCTACGTGGTGATGCCGGCCGACGAGACCATGGCCCGCAGGGCCGTGCTGGTGCTCATCACCGCCGTCGCCCTCGCGCTCGGCTGGCACCTGGTCGCCTCGATCGGTGGCGGCGACATGCCGGTCGTGGTGTCGATGCTCAACAGCTACTCGGGGTGGGCGGCGGCCGCGGCCGGGTTCCTGCTCGGCAACGACCTGCTCATCATCACCGGCGCGCTCGTGGGCTCCTCGGGTGCCTACCTGTCGTACATCATGTGCCGGGCGATGAACCGGTCGTTCATCTCGGTCATCGCGGGGGGGTTCGGCGTCGAGGCCGGCACCGTGGCAGCTGACGTCGACTACGGCGAGCACCGCGAGATCACCGCCGAGGGTGCCGCCGCGATGCTGACCGATGCCCGCAGCGTGGTGATCACGCCCGGGTACGGCATGGCCGTCGCCCAGGCGCAGTACCCGGTGGCCGACCTGACCCGAAAGCTGCGCGAGCGCGGCATCGACGTGAAGTTCGCGATCCACCCGGTCGCGGGTCGACTGCCCGGGCACATGAACGTCCTGCTCGCCGAGGCGAAGGTCCCCTACGACATCGTCCTGGAGATGGACGAGGTCAACGACGACCTCAAGGACGTCGACGTCGTGCTCGTCATCGGCGCCAACGACACGGTCAACCCCGCTGCCTCCGAGGACCCCACCTCACCGATTGCCGGGATGCCGGTCGTGCGGGTGTGGGAGGCGGCGAACGTCATCGTGTTCAAGCGCTCCATGGCCACGGGCTACGCCGGCGTGCAGAACCCGCTCTTCTTCAAGGAGAACTCGCAGATGCTGTTCGGCGACGCCAAGGACCGCGTCGAGGACATCATCAAGGCACTCTGAGCCTTTCTCAGGGCTCGAGGGCCACGGGGTTCTCGGCTTCGCGCCACACGGCTCGGCAGGCGAGGCCGACGGCAGCGATGGCAACGACCAGCACCAGCAGGGCAAAGGCTCCGACGATGGACGGGCCTTCCGGTTGCAGCGTCACCAGTACTGCGAAGAAGCCGGTCGGGCCTGCCCAGATGAGGCGCTGGCGGGTGCGGCGCTGGAGGCCTTCGCTGGCGACGGCGCACCCCAGCCCGACCAGCCAGACGGGCGCGCAGAGAAGCATGAGGTAGAGCGCTTCGACTCCGTTGAGGGCGAAGAGGCTCACCTCCTCGGGCCAGCCGGGTTCGAGAGGGGTGACGCCCGCCTGCCGCAGACCGGTGACCTTGACCCAGAGCATGAGCAGGAGCCCTGGCAGCGTCGCCAGCGCGGTGGCCAGGCTCGCCACTCGGATGAGCCCCGAGGTCCGTCGCACGGCGCCGCTGGTGTTGGTGCGGGCCGCGGCTGCGACCTGCTCCGGCGGGCCGAGACGCAACAGCGTCGCGTTCACCACGGCATCCGACCCATGGCCAGCAGCGATCTCGGCGTCGAGGTGCTCTCGAACGGACGCGAGGATGTCGTCGCGCTCACCAGGGTCGATGTCGGCCAGCATGCGCGCGAGGTCGTCGAGGTAGGCCTCGACCTGCGGGTGGGTGCTGCTCATGGGTGTCCCCCTTCGAGTGCGGCGTCGACGGCGTCGCGAAACGTCGTCCAGGTCCGGCGGAACGCGGCGAGAGCGGTGCGGCCGTCGTCGGTCAGCGAGTAGTAGCGGCGAGGTGGCCCCGTGGTCGACTCCGCCCACGTCGTCTCGACCAGGCCCTGCTTCCGGAGGCGGGCCAGCAGGGGGTACAGCGTCCCCTCGCCGGAGAGCAGCACGTCATCGGCGCCGAGCCGACGGGCGATGTCGAGCCCGTAGAGCGCTTCGCCGTCGAGCATCGCGAGGATGACGTGCTCGAGAGCGCCGCGACGCAGGTGCGTCAAGATGACGCTGTCGCCGGGTTCCATGCGTCACAAGGTAGCACCCCGCGATGCGAAATGAGGGTCGTGGCGTCAGCGAAGCCAGTGCTGTCCGGGGAACGGCTCCGGGTTGGCAGCGACCCAGCGGGCAAGGCGATCAGCGAGCCCTGCGGCCATGGCGCCACCCGGGGGCAGGGTGCGGCGAAGGGTGAAGACGAGGACGAACCCGCGCTCACCTGCGAAGTCGGCGACGTTCTCGGTCAGCACGGCCCACGATCGAACTCGCGCGAACTGCGCGATCGCCGCGTCGTCGGTGTGGGCGAGTCCGAGTTCGCTGACGTGGTAGGTCTGTAGTCCGTGCTCCTCGCGGGCGAGGGCCGCAGCCTTGGCCGGGAGCATCTCGTCGATCAGGACCGTGATCACGCGAGCAGCGCGTCTCGGGCCGCCACGAGGTCCTGGGATCGGGCGATCGCTGCCTCGTGGCGGGCGATGAGATCGGTGACCTCGTCGGTGTGGGCAGCGGCGAACTCGATCGCGAGCTCGATGAGCGAGGGTGCCAGACCGCTTTCGGCGTGCACCTGCTCGACTCGGGCGCGCAGCGGCCCCGAGACCTCCTGTACGCGGGCCACCACCTCCCAGACATCCGGCCCGCCCGCGATGGCTGCTCGACGGCTGCCCGTGGGGCCCCGGTAGACGATCCCCGGGTACTCCGCCGCACGGGTGGCTTCCAGGATGAGCTGTTCGAGCGCTGAGGTGACGGAGGCACCGCTGCGCGCGGCGTACTCGGCCAATGCGTTGCGGGCGCTGTCGCTGAGACGGAATGACGTGCTCGTGCCCATGACGATCTCCCACCGGTGGCGTCGTGCACTGCAGCGCAGTGCAACGTAGCGCATCGTAGTGCATGCGCGTGGTGGCAGACCACCCGTCCCGCTGAGAGTGCCCGCCGCCAGTAGGCTGCACGTCGTGAGCGACCCCCGTGAGCAGACCTCCATCACGTACGCCGGGGCAGGCGTCGACGTCGAGGCCGGTGACAAGGCCGTCGAGCTGATGAAGGCCAGCGTGCGGCGGGCCACCCGGCCCGAGGTGCTCGGAGGCCTCGGGGGCTTCGCGGGAATGTTCGACGCCAGCGCGATCGCCCGGATGACACGCCCCGTGCTCGCCACGAGCACCGACGGCGTCGGCACCAAGGTCGCCATCGCGCAGGCCCTCGACCGGCACGACACCATCGGGTTCGACCTCGTCGGGATGGTCGTCGACGACATCGTCGTGTGCGGCGCCGAGCCGCTGTTCATGACCGACTACATCGCGTGCGGCAAGGTCGTGCCCGAGCGCATCGCGGCCATCGTGTCCGGCATCGCCCGCGCGTGTGAGCAGGCCGGCGTCGCCCTGGTCGGTGGTGAGACCGCCGAGCACCCCGGGCTGCTCGGAGTCGACGAGTACGACGTGGCCGGTGCCGCCACCGGTGTCGTCGAGTACGCCGACGTCCTCGGCCCGCAACGGGTCGGCCCCGGCGACGTCGTCCTCGGCCTGGCCAGCAGCGGCCTGCACTCCAACGGCTACTCCCTCGTGCGTCGGGTCATCGCCCACGCCGGCTGGGCCCTCGACCGGCACGTTGACGAGTTCGGGCGCACCCTGGGCGAAGAGCTCCTCGAGCCGACCCGCGTCTACTCCGCCGACCTGCTCGCCCTCATCCGGGCCGACGGCGTCGACGTGCACGCCCTCTCGCACGTCACCGGCGGCGGGCTCGCGGCCAACCTCGCGCGGGTCCTGCCCGACCACCTGCACGCCCGGGTCGACCGCGCCACCTGGACCCCGCCGGCGGTCTTCTCCACCGTCGGCCGACTCGGCTCGGTGCCGCCGGC
>Ga0208823_1000390_pt1 | contig 38505 bp, 29 predicted proteins | sample AD_UKC075_MetaG_FD_184440 | JGI IMG/M metagenome (GOLD analysis project Ga0208823, IMG submission 184440) | Active sludge microbial communities of municipal wastewater-treating anaerobic digesters from USA - AD_UKC075_MetaG (SPAdes) (version 2) | ecosystem: Engineered > Bioreactor > Anaerobic >...
GCCGCGTGCAGGGCGTCCGGCTCGTAGATCACGAACGAACGTCCGCGGACGCCGATCAGCCCTTCGTCCGCCATCCGGCCAAGCTCGCGCGTCATCGAGGCCCTCGACACCACGAGGACGTCGGCCAACTCCTGGCGCGTGAGGCCGAGCACGACCACCCCGTCCGGACCCGCGTTGCGCAGCAGGTAGTACGCGAGCCGCTCGCGCAGCCCCCTCCGGGTCAGCAGTTCCACGCGCCCGCTCATGTGCCGAGCCCGCTCGGCGAGGATCCGTGTGCAGTTGTGCAGGAGCCGCAGCCGGGTCTCATCGGCACCTCCCCCGGCGACGAGGGCGGCGGCGCGGACCGCAAGCGCCCGGACGTCCGAGACGGCGTGGACGTCCGCGGGCCAGCGTGGCGACGAGCCGAAAGCCGTGACTGCTCCGCACGCGCCGCCGGCGCCGACGACATCGACGATCTGGCGACTCCCATCGGGACGGGTCCGGGCCACGTCGAGGCGTCCGGTCAACACGACAAGAAACTCGCTCTGGGACGACCCGGCCAGCGTCACGATCGACCCACGCTTCCAGTCGGCGAGCCGGGCGTAGCCGGCGGTCATCATGACGGCGAGGTCTTTGGGGCTCAGTCCCCTGCCGAACTCCGACGCCAAGAGGACGCGTCGCTCATCCGGCGTCAGCGGCTGCGAGACGAGGCGGGCTAGCTCCCCTTCATCCTGCATCACGTGCTCTCCCGTCCGCCGACTGCGACCCGGACCCTACCGAGACCCGCGGTAAGGTGGCGACACCGTTGCCAACAGGAGAACGATGGTCCATCACCCCCGCTCGAAACGCTGCGTGTCCGCCCTGGGTATCGGCGGCGCGGCGCTGAGCCTGCTGGCGGGCTGCGCGGTGCAGCGCTACAGCCCGTCCGCGGGTCCGTCGACGCCCCAGTCGTCGCTATCGACACCAGGGACGCCGAGCGCGGTCGCGACGTCAGTCTCGGTTCAACCGAGCAGCCCGGCGCCCTCCCCCACCGTGACGTTCGCGGCGGCCGATCCCGCGCTAGCGGCCAAGCTGGCCGGTCTGCTGACCACGGCCGCGACGCCCAAGCCGGCCCCGGTCCCGTCGGTCCTTTCCGTCGTTGTCGCGGACGCCTCCGGCGGCGCACCCCTCTACGCGAAGGGCGCCGAGGCGGCCCTGATCCCGGCGTCCACGCAGAAGGTGCTCACGACCATGGCCGCCCTGTCGATCCTGGGGCCCCAGTACCGCTTCAGCACCACGGTGTCGGCCACGGCTACCCCGGTGGGCGGCGTCCTGAACGGCGACCTGTATCTGTACGGAGACGGGGATCCGACCACGGACGAGACCGACTACGTGGCGCTCGCGAACGCCGTGAGCGCGGTCGGCATCAAGACGGTCACCGGTTCGGTCATCGTGGACGCGAGCGCCTTCGACGACGTCGACTACAACGACAACTGGGGCAGCCCCTTCCCGAATGTGTCGCGCCCCCCGGTCGAAGCGCTGACGGTATCCCCGGCGACCGTGAGTCGCCTCGGCTCGGTCCGTCATGTCGGCTCGGTCGAGGTGAGCTACGCCGGGGCCGCGACCGTGGGCAAGCCGGCCGTCGTCACGCTCAAGCCTGCGTCGGCGTCCGCGTACGTGAAGATCGACAACAAGTCGAAGACCACCAAGGCCGGCAGGAACCTCATCAGCCTTGCCCGAGCCCCGGGCTCGAACACGATCACCGTGACGGGCTCGTTGGCCGTCGCCAATCCGGCGGTGAGCTGGCCGATGACGGTCGAGAATCCGGCCCTCTATGCGGGGGCGGTCTTCAAGAGCGCCCTCGCGAGCGCTGGAGTCACGGTCAAGGGGGCCGTGGTCCGCGGGACGAAGCCGGCCGACGCCACCCAGCTGGGTGCCCACCAGTCGGCGCCGTTGTCGCAGATCGTGCACGACACGCTCAAGGAGTCCAACAACGGCTACGCCGAGCACCTCGTCAAGGCGTTGGGCCGTACCCCCACGTCGCCGGGCTCCTGGGCGAGCGGCACCGCCCGCGTCCGCGACTGGCTCTCCAGCAGCGGCATCCCCACCGACGGCATCGTCCTGCTGGACGGGTCGGGCTTCTCGGGGGGCAATCGGGTCAGCGCCCGGACGCTCGTCGGCGCCCTGCAATACGCGCGCGGCCAGGCCTGGTTCAACGCTTTCTACGACGGCCTGCCCGTCGCCGGGGTCGACGACGTGGACGTGGCGGGCACCCTCGCCAAGCGGCTGGTGGGCACCCCGGCCGCCGGCAATCTGCGGGCGAAGACGGGGACGCTCAACGTTTCGCGGTCGCTGGCCGGCTACGTGACCGGCGCGGACGGGCGACCCTACGCGTTCGCGATCATCGGCAACGACAAGCTCTCCTCCGTCCTCGCCTACGAGGACGCCGTAGCCATTCTGCTTGCCACCTGGCGTTCCTGACAGCGCACGAAGTGTTGCCCCGGCAACAGACAACGGGCGCAGGGCTCCCTACCTTGGCCGAGGTTGCCGCACACGTCGGCACGGAGCCACGAGATATTGAGGAGCCCACCCATGGGGATGTTCTGCTTCCAGTGCGAGCAGACGGCGCACGGCACCGGCTGCACCGAGATCGGTGCGTGCGGCAAGTCGGTCGGCACGTCGGACGCGCAGGACCGCATCACGTACGAGCTGATGAAGCTGGCGGTCGCGGTCCAGGACAAGCGGGTCGACGACGATCTGCCGGTCCTGTTCATGGAGGCTCTGTTCACGACGGTCACCAACGTCAGCTTTGACGAGGCAGGCTGCCTCGCCCTGGCGGACGACATCGCGGCCCGTCGCCTCGCGATCACGGGAGGCGCCGACACGCCCCTGGAGGCCATCCCGAGCCCCGCGGACATCTTCGGCCAGCCCGGCGTCGAGGCGTCCTGCCGGACCCTCCTCGTGCTGGGCCTGCGCGGGATGGCCGCCTACGCCCACCACGCCTCCATGCTCGGACGCCGCGACGAGGCCGTGGACGCCTGGCTGATCTCGGGCATGGCGGACGCGTCCAAGCATCACGAGGTCGCCGACTGGCTCCAGCTGATCCAGGACTTCGGCATGGCCAACTTCCGCTGCATGGAGGTGCTCGACGAGGCCAACACCGGCACCTACGGGCACCCGGCGCCCACCAACGTCACCATGGAGGTGGCCGCCGGCCCCTTCATCGTCATCACGGGCCACGACCTGCACGACATGGGCATGCTGCTCGACCAGTGCGAAGGCACCGGCGTCTCGGTCTACACCCACGGCGAGATGCTTCCCGGCCACGGCTACCCGGAGCTGGCCAAGTACACCTGCCTGAAGGGCCACTTCGGCACCGCCTGGCAGAACCAGCAAAAGGAGTTCGCGGGCGTCCCGGGCGTGTTCCTCTACACGACCAACTGCCTGATGCCGCCCCGCGACAGCTACGCCGACAACATCTACACGACCTCGGTGGTGGCCTACCCGGGCCTTAAGCACGTCGATGCGGACGCCGACGGCCACAAGGACTTCTCGGCCGCCATCGCCCAGGCGAAGGCCCTGGGCGGCTGGTCCGAGCCGCGGATGTTCACCGGCATGAACGGCGGGTCGACCCTGACGACCGGATTCGGGCACAACACCGTCCTCGGTGCGGCCGAGACCGTGATCAACGCCGTGAAGGCCGGGGACCTGAAGCACATCTACCTCGTCGGCGGCTGCGACGGCGCCCTGCACGGACGCAACTACTACACGCGCTTCGTCGAGAAGACGGCGCCCGACACCCTCGTGCTGACGCTGGCCTGCGGCAAGTTCCGGTTCAACGACATGAACCTGGGCACCCTGGGCGGACTCCCCCGGATCCTCGACATGGGCCAGTGCAACGACGCCTACTCGGCCGTCAAGGTGGCCTCGGCGCTCGCCGACGCGTTCGGCGTGGGCGTGAACGATCTGCCGCTGACGCTGATCCTGTCCTGGTACGAGCAGAAGGCGGTGTGCGTCCTGCTGTCGCTGCTCAGCCTCGGCGTGAAGAACATCTACCTCGGCCCGACGCTGCCCGCGTTCGTGGCGCCTGAGGTGTTCGACGTGCTGGTCAGCCAGTTCGGGCTGCGTCCCATCACCAACCCCGAGAACGATCTCGCGGTGATCGGCGCCTGACGCGCCCAGAGGGTCCCGGCGGGCGACCGCCGGGACCTTTCGGCGTCCGGATCAGGCCTCGCGGCGGGGCTTGCGCTCGGTGATGTCCTCACCCGCGACGAGGCGTCCGGACGCCCCCTCACCCAGCTGCTCGAGCGCGAGGCGTCCGACCAGCTGCTGGTTGGTCGTCACCCGCTCGGAGCGCGCGTTGCTCAGGAAGCTGATCACCCACCGCAGCAGCGTCGCCACCCGATTCTTGAAGCCGGCGATGTAGAGCAGGTGCAGGACGAGCCACATCAGCCAGGCCACGAAGCCGGTGAGCTCGGTCTTGCCGACCTTCACCACCGCCCGGTACTTGGCGATCGTGGCCATCGAGCCCTTGTCCCGGTAGACGAAGGGCTTGGACGCCGCCGCGATGGCCCGCGCCCGACCCGATCCCTCGGGCAGGGCTCGCGCGGCGATGATCTTGGCGACGTGCTTGGCCGACTGGATCGCGCCCTGGGCGACGCCGGGCACGCCCTGCACGTTCATCAGGTCGCCCACGACGAACACCTCGGGGTGGCCGCGAAGCGAGCAGTCGGGCTCGACGGCGATGCGTCCGGACCGGTCGAGGCTGGCCCCGGACTGACGCGCCAGCGTCGCCCCCAAGTCGCTGGCCTGGACGCCTGCGGCCCAGACCTTGCAGGAGCAGTCGATCCGCTCGGTGCTGCCGTCCTTGCGCTTGACGGTGAGGCCGGACGCGTCGAGGTCTGTGACGATCGCCCCGAGCATGACCTCGACGCCCATGGACTCCAATGAGCGTTGGGTCTTGGCGCCGAGGGTGGGTCCGAACGGTGGCAGCACCTGGTCGGCGCCGTCGATCAGGATGACGCGCGCGCTGGACGGGTCGATGTCGCGGAAGTCCCGCCGGAGCGTCTTGGACGCGAGTTCGCGGATCTGGCCCGCCATCTCGACTCCGGTGGGCCCGGCCCCCACGACGCAGAAGGTAAGCAGCCGCCGGACCTGCTGGGGGTCCTCGGACAGCTCGGCCTGCTCGAAGGCCCAGAAGATGCGCGAGCGCAGCTCCAGGGCGTCGTCGATCGTCTTCATGCCCGGCGCGAAGGTGGCGAAGTGGTCGCGTCCGAAGTAGGACGCCCCGGCTCCCGTCGCGACGATCAACGAGTCGTACGGGGTCACGGTCTCGTCGTTGTGGTGGCGCCATTTGACGAGGCGGTTGTCGAGGTCGATGTCCCAGACGAGACCGAGGAGCACCTGGACGTTGGGCTGGTTGCGCAGCACGTCGCGCGTCGCGGGCGCGATCTCGCCCTCCGACAGGATGCCCGTGGCCACCTGGTACAGCAGCGGCTGGAACAGGTGGTGGGTGGTCTTGGCGATCAGCGTGACGTTCACGTCGGCGCGCTTGAGGGCCTGGGCAGCGAACAGCCCGCCGAAGCCCGAGCCGATGATCACGACGTGATGGGTCTCGCTGTCATGAAAGGTCTTCACGGATGCCTCCCAGGTCCGTTTGGTGGCATGAGACTACGTGGACGCCCCACGCGGTCTCGGTTCGCGGAATCCCCGGGCTCGCCGTGCACGCCGGGTGCAACCCCTTGTTGAGGCGCCCGAAGCCCGGGGGCAATCCGGGCACGCCGCCGCTAGGCCTCACGCTTTCGCGCGGGTCGCTGCGGTAACGTGTGATGGACGCCGTAGCCCCCGCCGGATTCGCCGTCTCGTCCCACCGGCCCGCGAACCGAGGAACCTGTGCCGCAGATCATCCCCCTGGCAATCGCCTTGCAGGTGATCGGGTCGTTCTGCTTCGCCATCTCCGCCTACTTGCAGCACCACGCGGTCGGGCAGGAGACTGCCGGCAACCGGGCGTCGTCCGGCATCGGCTTCGGCCAACTGTGGGAGAGCATCAAGCGACCGCGCTGGCTGCTCGGGCTTGTGGCCATGGGGGTGTCGCTGGGGCTGCAGGTCCTGGCGCTGATGTTCGCGCCGGTGTCGGTCGTTCAGCCGGTCGGGCTGCTGGCCTTCCCCTGGTCGATCGCGATCCAGGCCTGGGCAGCCAAGCGCAAGCCGCCGCAGCAGGTGATCATCGCTACCGCGATCACCGCTGGGGCCACGTTCGCGCTCACGGTGATCACCGGCGTCTTCGCCGCCCCGCGGGCCGACCTCGACCAGACCCGCGTCTTCCTCGGCGCCCTGGTGATCTATCTGTGCGCCATGGGGCTGGGGTGGCTCGGGTCCCGCGGTCCGAGGCAGTTCCGTTCGCTGTTCTGGGCTTCGGGCGGCGCCTTCTTCTACGGTCTTGAGGCGGCCCTCGCGAAGTCGCTGATCGAGTTCGCCCGGGACTTCCCGGGGTGGTCTAGTTCGGCGTCCTTCTGGTCGATCCTGATCGCCCTGCTGATCGGCAGCGCGACGGCCGGCTGGATGGTCCAGCAGGGCTACGCCACCGGCGCCGCCGAGGTCGTGGTGGCCGCCATGACCATCACCTCTCCGTTCGTCGCCGTGCTCTTCGGCATCGCCGTGCTCGGCGAGGGCGCTCGGCTCACCGGCGCAGCCGCCTGGTTCATGGTGATCTGCGGTCTGGTCGCCGTGGGCGGCGTCATCTGGCTGACCAAGCTGCAGGCGTCCGTCGACCATCCGGCGCCAGACCAGGTCGCGCCCGCCCCACAGGCGGACGCGACCTGAGGCGTCCGATCAGGCCTTAGTTGAAGTGGTACAGGCGCTGCGCCAGCCGGTAGAGCGCGATGGACGCCTTGCGGCCGGGCTGGCTGGACAGGTTGGAGCCCAGCACGAGCGGGTGGCGTCCGAGGCGCTTCGCCATCTTGGCGTCCTTGGCGTACAAGTGCTCCCACATCTCCTTGCGCATGCGCAGCGCCTCGGCGTCGCTGCGGATCGCGGCGAACATCGAGGACGCCGAGATGATGAGCGCCAGGTAGCCCTCCATGTAGCGGGCCAGCCGCTTGCTTGGGATCTCGTCGGGTAGGACGTAGGCGTCCACCATGATGTTGGTGATCCGCATCTGCTGGTCGAGGCGTCCGATCATGACGGTCTCGTTGACCGACTGGTCCTCGCGGCCGATGAAGTAGCGGTACAGGTTGACCGGCAGGTAGTGCAGGGTCTTCACGAACGGCAGCGGCACGTACACGAAGATGTTGTCGACGTAGAAGGTGTGCTTCGGCAGTTCGAGGCCCGAGTCGCGCAGCACCTGGGTCCGGAAGATGGCGGCGTGCATCAAGATGTTCTGGCCGGGGCCGAACACGCCGATCTCGTCCCAGCCGACGATCTTGTTGGTGGGCAGGGCGCCGCGGTAGCGGATCACCTTGTGCGAGCCAGTCTGAACGTGCTCGTAGACGTAGTTGCAGACCACCAGATCGACCAGGTTGTCGCCCGCGATGAAGCCGCGGAGTTTCGCGAGCAGCAGATCGCGGGCCGTCCGGTCCAGCCAGTCGTCGCTGTCGACCACCTTGAAGTACACCCCGGACGCCGCCCGCAGGCCCGCCATCACGGCGCCGCCGTGGCCGGCGTTCTCCTGGTGGATGACCTTGATGATGTCGGGGTGGGCGGCGGCCCATTCATCGGCCTTCTCGGCCGTGTTGTCCTTGGTGGACCCGTCGTTGACGATGATGATCTCGATGTCGCGGCCCCCGCCGAGGATCGACTCGATGCAGGCGTCCATGTACGCCGCGGAGTTGTAGCAAGGGATGACGAAGCTGATCGTCTTGGGGCGGGCGGTGCTCACTTGTTCTCCTCCAGCAGGGCGTCGGCGAGGTCGAGCGCCTTGGCGACGGTGGCGTCCATGTTGTAGTACCGGTACTCGGCGAGGCGTCCCAGGGGGTAGAAGGACGGCAGTTGCTCGGTGAGGGCGACGTAGGCGGCATGCATGGCCTGTACCTCGGCGTTGACCTCGGGGTAGTAGGGGTCCATGCCGGACTCGGGGTCGTAGTCGCGGCTGTACTCGCGGACGATCGTCGTCTTGCCCGGCAGCTCTTGGCGGGTCAGGTGCTTGAACTCGGTGATGCGCGTGTAGTCCTCGCTCACCGTGTAGTTGATCGTGCCGCGCGGCTGGAACTGGTCGACGTCGTGGGTCTCGAAGACGAAGTCCAGGCTGCGGTACGGGAGGCGTCCGTGCCGGCAGCCGAAGAGCTCGTCGAGAGGTCCGGTGTAGATCACGGTGCCGGCATACGGCTTCCCGTCCACCCGCACGACGCCGGGCTCGGACAGGTCCAGCAGCGGACGCGCGTCCACGTTGGTACGCACGGTGATGAGTGGGTGAGCGAGCATCCGCTCGAAGATCTTGGTGTAACCCTCGGTGGGCAGGCCCTGGTGCGGGTCAGTGAAGTAGCGGCAGTCCTCGGAGACGAACACCGGGACACGCGCCGTGACGGACACGTCGATCTCGTCGGCGGACTTGCCCCACTGCTTCGTCGTGTAGTGCAGGAAGACGTTCTCCCACACGTAGTCGGCGATCTCGACCAAGTCGGGGTCCGCCTCCTTGCGGAGTTCACTGATCGGCACCTTCTTCTCGTCGCCGAACCGCTCGATGAGCTTCGCGATGAGGTACGCGCCGCGCTCGTGGCCGAAGGCGAGCCGCAGGGACTGCTTGTTGAACGGCACCGGCAGGTACGTCCCGTGGACGTCGGCCAGGACCTCGTGGCTGTACCCGTTCCAGGTCGTGAAGCGCGACACGTAGTCGAAGACGCGCTGGTCGACCGTGTGGAAGATGTGGGGTCCGTACTGATGGATCAGCACCCCCGCGTCGTCCAGGCGGTCGTAGGCGTTGCCGCCGATGTGGTGGCGCTGTTCGAGCACGATCACGCTCTTGCCGCCCCGTTCGGCCAGCTCGCGCGCGACGGTCGCGCCGGCGAAACCGGCCCCGACCACGATGACGTCATAGCTCCCGAGCGGCCTGGACTCCCCCGTCGCCTGCTCCCCGCTGGTGGTCACTGCTGCACTCCTTGGCTGTCGACGACCCGGGTCCACACCGGTCCCACGAGGCTATCGCGACCCGTCGCCCCCCGACACGTCACCGGATGCGTGTCGGCTGCGCTGAGGTTCAGTCGGTGATCACGTCGAGTGAACGCGGGGTCAGTTCGATGCGCACGCGCTGGACGACTCCCGCGGCAGTCCGTACCTCGTGCGTGTCGAACCAGGCGGACGCCGCGGCAGCCGCCTGCTCGGGCGTCCGGGGGGCGCGCGGGGCCTCGCAGAGGGCTCGCGCCAACAGGCCTCGGGCGTGCTTGGCCAGGTGTGAAACGACGGAGCGTTGGCCGCCGACCTCACGGAACACGCGGACCGGCCAGGCGCCGGACGGCGTCCAGAACGGCTGGTACGTAGCTGACCGGCAGTCGATCACCAGCTGCCCGTCCCGGCGCGCCGCCAAGGCCGCGGTCAGGAGCGGGTTCCAGAAGGGGCCGAGGCGTCCGATGTCGGGCAGGGCGACGTCCCCGGAGAGGCGGTAGGCCGGGAGGCGATCGTCCAGCCGAAGCACTCCGAAGGCCGCCGAGAAGATCAGCACCGACTCACGGGCGCGGCGGCGTCCGGCTTCGCTCAACGTCGCGTAGGACAAGGCGTCGAACAGGACGCCGGTGTAGATGCGGGACGCCGGCGCGCACGGCGCCCCGTCGAGGTCGAGGTTCGCCCGGACCTCCGCCGCCAGCGACAGGCCGACCTTCAGGGTCGTGAGGGCGTCCGGGCCTGCGGACGCCGTCCGCAGCGCGTCCAGGACGCGACGACGGGCGTCCGAAAGGACCGGTTGGGACAGCGCGCCGAGGTCGAGCGAACGGCCCCGCGGCGGCGCCGCCTTGCCCTCCGACGGCGGCAGAAGAATCAGCACGCAGGTAAGGCTAGGAGATCGCGCGGGGCCGTCCAGCCAGGCTCTCAAGGGGCGCTGGACACCGATTGGCGCGGGGCTGTCCGGAGCTTCACAATGTGCCCATGCAGGAGGAAGTTCAGGCGCACGTCACGGTCGACGGAAGCGACGACACGCGGCGCGTCACCGACCTGCTGCACCGGGCTCAGTTGATGGCCGAGCGGCTGCAGCAGGAGGCCCAGGCCGAGGCGTCCGCCACGGTCGCGCGCGCCCAGCGGCAGCAGGCTGAGGCGGACGCTGCGCTGGCCAAGGCTCACGCGTCCCTGGCCGAGTCGACGGCGACCCTGGACTCCGCGCGCGCCGACGCCCACAACCTCATCTCGGACGCCTCGGCCCAGGCTGCGATCCTCCGCGCATCGGTGGAGACCGCTGCGAACCAGGCGCTGGAGAAGGCGCGCGCTGAGGCCGCCGAGCTGCTGTCGAAGGCCCAGGCCGACGCCGAGCGAGTCCGGGCGCAGGTGGCCGACGAGCACGCTCAGCACGTGTCTCGCCTGGATGACGCGTCCGCACTGCACAACGCCGATATCGCCCGCCGCGAAGAAGAATGGGCCGGGGCGCACGCCGAGCGGGTGACCGCGCTCGAGACCCTGGTGGCGGATCGCTCCACGCAGGCGGCGAGCGAGGCAGACACGCTGCTGACCACGGCCCGCACCGAGGCCGAGGCGACCATCCGGGACGCCGAGGAGCTGCGCGTCCGCGCCGCGGCTGAGGCCGCTGAACACCGCGCGGCCGCGGAGGCGCACGCGACCGGGCTCCTCGACGACGCCCAGGCCCGCGCGGACGCCACGTTGGCGTCCGCTGGCGAGCAGCTGTCGTGGACGCAGGCCACCGTCCGGACGCTGCTCGCCCAGACCGACGACGACATCGCCCACCTGCGGGCCGAGGCGCGCGCGGCGGCGCATGCCCGGGTGGTCGAGATCCGGCAGGCGACCCGGGCCGCCGTCGCCAACCTGGCCGCGGCAGCCCGCGCCGACGCGGCGGCCCTGCGGGCCGAGGGAGAGCACCTGCGCACCCGCGCGTCCGCGGTGCTCGAGGCAGCCCAAGCCGAGGCGTCCGAGACGAAGAGGCACGCAGCCGCCGAGTCGGAGCGGATCATCGCTGAGGCGCTGGACAAGGCCGAGGCCACCATCGCCCGCGCCGACCGTCGCGTCGCTGACGCCGAGGACCTGGCACGCCAGGTGCGCGAGCAGACGACCGCCGACCTGGCGAAGATGCAGCAGGACGCGTTCGACTCGACCCGGGCCATCCGGGACGAGGCGGTCGGGGTCTTGTCCTCCGCCAGATCGGACGCCGACGCCATCCGGGCCGAGGCCAAGGCCCAGCTGCAGCGGGCGCGCGACGAAGTCGCGGCCCTCGCCGACCGCCGCAGTGCCATCACCGGACAGCTCGGACACCTGCGCGGGGTCATCGAAGGACTCGCCGTGTCCGGCACCAACACTCCAAACGACCAGGCAGGAGAGCCCGCATGACCGACACGCCCTTCAAGACCGCCTTCCGTGGCTACGACCCGCTCGACGTCGATCCGGCCTTTGCGCAGCTGCGCAAGGCCGTCGCCGACAGCAACGACGAGGTCGGACGCGTCAACGTCGAGCTGCAGAAGGCCAAGGCGGAGGCGTCCGATCTGAAGACGCAGCACGCCGCCGTCGTGGCGCGGGTGGCCGAGCTCGAGGAGCAGCTGGCCACCGTGGGGCGACCGTCGTACGAAGAGTTCGGCACCACGATCGGACGCATCCTGTCGCTGGCGGAGAAGGAGGCGCAGGCACTGCGCACCAAGGCGCAGGCGGACGCCGACGCCCTGCTCAGCGACGCCGCTGCCAAGGCGTCCGCCATGACCGAGAAGGCCGAGCGTGAGGCGTCCGACCTGGCGTCGTCGTCGCAGGCCGAGGCCGCGCGCCTGGTCGAGAACGCGCGCAGGCACGCCGACGAGCAACTGGACCACGCTGACCGCGAGTCGTCCGCCCGTCGCGAGGAGGCCGAGGCGGTCTACGAGCAGCAGCAGCAGCGGGCCACCGCGGCCGCCGCCGACTTCGAAAAGACGCTCGCCGGACGCCGCGACGACGCTGCGCGCGAGTTCGAGGCGCAGCACGCGAGCCATGCCGAGCAGCTGGCCGCCGCCATCGAGCGGCGGGACGCAGCCGAGGCCGAGGCCGCCCGCATCCTGGCGCAGGCCCAGGAGCAGGCCAGCGCCATCCTGGACGCCGCCAAGGGCGAGGCGTCCGATGTCGTCGGCACCGCACGCTCCCAGGCGGACCGCATCCGTCGCGACTCCGAGCGTGAGCTCGTCGCGGCCACGCAGCGGCGCGACGCGATCTCGGCGCAGCTGACGAACGTCCGGCAGATGCTGGCCACGCTCGGCGGCGGCACCGCGTTCGGCTTGTCCGATGACGAGGATCCCGTGGTGCACGCCGTCACCGAGGCGGCGGACCCCCAAGCCTGAGCCTGGGGGCTGGGGCGTTGCCCAGTGCCGCGGGGAGTGCATCACGCCTGCATCTCGGCGCCGAGAGGGTGCAGTTCGCCCACTGCGACGCCGAAGGCGTCGTCTTACAGTGAGCCCGTGACGAACCCGATCATGTCCGCCGCTCTGCTCGAACGCGTTCGCGCGGGGGTCATCGGCGACGACCAGGTGATGCCCGGCCCGTACGGCCCGCGCCGCGTGACCTACGCCGACTACACGGCGTCCGGACGCTCGCTCGACTTCATCGAGGACTTCATCCGCGCCGAGGTGCTGCCGCGGTACGCCAACACGCACACGGAGGCGTCCGGGACGGGCCTGCAGACCACGCGCCTGCGCGAGGACGCCCGCCGGCTGATCCGCGACTGCGTGGGCGGCGACGAGTCCACCGCCGTGATCTTCTGCGGGGCCGGCAGCACGGCCGCCATCAACAAGATGGTCGGCATCCTCGGCCTGCGGCTGCCCTGCCAACTCGACGACAGGTACGGCTTCTCCAAGCAGATTCCGGACGCCGACCGTCCGGTCGTCTTCATCGGGCCCTTCGAGCACCACTCCAACGAGCTGCCGTGGCGCGAGTCGATCGCCGACGTGGTCACGATCCATGAGGACCCCGACGGCCACATCGACCAGGCCCACCTGCGCACCGAACTCGAGCGGTTCGCCGATCGCCCGTTGAAGATCGGGTCGTTCTCGGCGGCGTCCAACGTGACGGGCATCAAGTCGGACGTTCGCGGCATCGCCGAACTGCTGCACGAGCACGGCGCTTTGTCCCTGTGGGACTTCGCGGCCTGCGGCCCCTACGTCGCCATCAACGTGTCCGCCGCGCCGGGGCGTCCGGACTCGTACCTGGACGCCATCTTCGTCAGCCCCCACAAGTTCATCGGCGGACCCGGGACGCCCGGCCTGCTCGTCGTGCGCAAGGAGTTGCTGCGCAACCGCGTCCCGGACGCCCCCGGCGGCGGCACCGTGATCTACGTGAACCCGAGCGAGCACCGCTACCTGGACGACCCGGTGCATCGCGAGGAGGGCGGGACTCCGGCGATCATCGAGTCGATCAGGGCGGGGCTGGTCTTCCAGCTGAAGGAGGCCGTCGGCACCGACCTGATCAAGGAGCGCGAGGACGCCCTCCTCAACCGGGCGGTCACGGCCTGGCTGCGGGAGCCGAACGCGCAGATCCTCGGCAACATCGCCGCCGAGCGGCTGTCGATCGTGTCGTTCATCATCAAGGCGCCGGACGGCAGCTACCTGCACCACAACTTCGTCGTCTCGTTGCTCAACGACCTCTTCGGCATCCAGACGCGCGGCGGCTGCTCATGCGCCGGCCCGTACGGCCACCGCCTGCTGGGCATCGGCCTGGAGAGGTCGCACGCGTTCGAGCGGCGCATCGCCGACGGCTGTGAGGGCATCAAGCCCGGCTGGGTGCGGGTCAACTTCAACTACTTCGTCGACGAGGCGGTGACCGATTACATCATCGAGGCCGTCGCGTTGGTCGCGCGCGAGGGCTACAAGCTCCTGCCCGACTACACCTTCGACACGCACTCGGGGCTGTGGCACCACCGCAGCGGCACCGCGGAGCCGCCGCTGCGCCTGGCCCAGGTCACGTACGCCGCGGATGGGGCGATGACCTATCCGCTGCACGACACGACCGCCGGGGTCGAGGTGCTCGCGGGCTACCTGGAGCAGGCGCGCCAGGTGTTCGCCGCGGCGTCGGAGGAGCTGGAAGCCCCGGCGTCCGTCGACGCCGACTTCGACGAGTTGCGCTGGTTTGCGCTGCCGTCGATCTGCCTCACACCCGCGTCGCCTCGATGATGAAGGACTGCTCCGGCGGCAGGTAGGGCAGCCGGACGCCGGCCCGCGCGAGGACTCGTCCGCTGAGAACCACCCCGTCGGGGTCGAACGACCACGGCGCCCGCATCGGCAGCGGCAGCGCGGCCGGCTGGCGCACCAGCCGGACGCGGTAGCGCGCGTCGGCGTCCAGGCCCGGCAGCACGATGCGTCCGAGGTTGGCGACGTCCGGGAGGGTGGTCGAGCAGACCTCGTAGAGGCCCCGCTCGCTGGTCACGACGCCGTGGACGATCAGGCCGGCGTCCGACACGTCGACGCGCACCAGGTCGCCACCCAACAGCGTCGCGCGGTTCTCCTTGAACCAGGCGATCCAGTCGGTCAGTTCGGCCAGTTCCTCGGCGGACGCCGCCGTCAGGTCCCACTCGATGCCCAGGTGGCCCCAGACGGCCGTCGCGGCGCGGAAGGCGAGGTCGTGCTGGCGTCCGGTGGTGTGCGACCGGCCGGACGCGATGTGCGAGCCGAGCAACTCGGGCGGAAGCAGCTGGGTCGTCCAGCGCATCATCGGCTGCCGCTCCAGCGGGTCGATGCAGTCGCTCACCCAGACGCGGTCACAGCGGCTCATGACCTCCAGGTCGATGCGGGCCCCGCCCGAGCTGCACGATTCGATCTCCAGGCCGGGGTGGGCGGCCTTGAGCTCGTCCAGCAGCCGGTAGTAAGCCTGGGTCTGGCGATGCACGCCGGGCACGCCCGTCGGCGCGGATCCGGCGTCGACCAGGTCGCGGTTGTGGTCCCACTTGATGTAGGCGATCGGGTATTCGTCCAGCAAGGCGAGCATGCGGTCGCGGACGTAGGCGTAGGCGTCCGGGAGGCCGATGTTGAGGACCTGCTGGAAGCGGGACTCGACGGGGAGGCGTCCGGACGGCTGCATGATCCACTCGGGATGGGCGCGGGCCACGTCGCTGTCGATGTTGACCATCTCTGGCTCGAACCAAAGCCCGAACTGCATGCCGAGCGCGGTCACCTTGTCGGTGAGGGGGTGCAGGCCATGGGGCCACGCGTCCGGGGACACGAACCAGTCGCCGAGGCCGCGGTGATCGTCGCGGCGTCCGCCGAACCAGCCGTCGTCGAGGACGAACCGCTCGACGCCGATGGACGCCGCCCGCTCGGCCAGCGCGACCAGCCGGTCGAGATCGTGGTCGAAGTAGACGGCCTCCCAGACGTTGAGGGTGACCGGACGCCGCACGTCCGGGTGCTCCGAACGCGAGCGGAGCGTCCGGTGGAACCGCCGCGCGACGGCGTCTAGGCCGACGCCGTAGTTCGCGTAGACCCACGGCCCTCGATAGGACGCCCCGGGCGCGACCGTGCCCTCGGCTGGCAGCAGCAGCTCTCCCCCGCCGACGACTTGATCGCCGGACGCCAGCCGCTCGGCGTAGTGGACGTGGTTGCCGGACCACGCTGTGTGGACCGCCCACAGCTCGCCGTCGGCGAAGCCGAACCCGGGTGCCCCCAGGTGCAGGACGAAGGCCGAGTCAGCGCCCGTGCGGCCGTGTCGCGCCTCGCGCCAGTGGGTGCCGACCTGCAGGGTCGTCCGCTGGGGGACGCGCTCCTTGGTCCAGCGCCCGGCGAAGTCGAGGATTTCGCGGGCCCGCATCGGCACCGGGAAGGCGACCAGCAACTCGTCCACGCGGTAGTCCGCGTCGCCGGTGTTCTGCACTGCCGCGCGGGCCCGGACCAGTCCTGATGCCAGCAGCTCCACCTCGATCGTCAGGCCTAGCGAGGCGTCGGCGTCCGCCGCCTCGAAGACGACCAGGCAGGGGCCGAGGTTGGCGTGCTCGGGCGCGGGTGCGCCGTCGATGGTGACGCCCGACAGCACCCAGTGGGGCGTCCAGTCGCGTCCGTGGCGCGAGCCCGACAGCCCCGGACGCCCCTGCCAGCCGGTGCGCCCCTCGGGGACGAGCGCCACCCGGACCGGGGCGTCGGGGCCGTTCGGGATGATCGGCGGGGTCTGGCTGGCGGCCAGCGCGGCGGTGTCGGCTTCGGACAGCTCGCCGAGAGCGGCGCCCCAATGCAGGACGGCCGGCAGCTGACCGGCTGGCGCATCCAGGACGAGGGTCACGTCCGCGGCGTGCAGGCACAGCCTCGTGGAGATTGTCATGGGCGCGTCCCTTCCTGGCCGGTGGTCCGGCTAGGTTATCGATCACCAGCGACACGGAAGCGAGGCGAGGTGCACACCATCACGGCTTGGTCGGACGCCGAAGGCGCGGCCCGAGCGGCGGACCTGTTCCGCGCCACTTTTGAGGCGGAGCCGGACGGGGTCTGGGCCGCCCCCGGACGCGTCAACCTGATCGGCGAGCACGTCGACTACAACGGCGGACTCTGCCTGCCGCTGGCCCTGCCCCACTCGACGTTCGCCGCCGTGCGGCGCCGCGACGACGACGTGGTGAGGCTGGTGTCGTCCTTGGACCCCGAGGCCGTCTGGGAGGATCCGGTTTCCTCGATCGCGCCGGGGGCCGTGAGCTCCTGGGCGGCCTACGCGGCGGGTCCGGCCTGGGCGCTGCGGGAGGCCGGCTGCGCCGTGGGCGGCTTCGAGGCCGCGATCGACTCGTGCGTGCCGCTGGGTGCCGGGCTGTCGAGTTCGGCAGCGATCGAGTGCGCGGTCGCGCTGGCCCTGGACGAACTCTTCGGCTGCGGCTACGCCGCCCGCGGTGACGCCGGACGGGCCGCGCTGGCGTCCATCTGCGTGAAGGCCGAAAACGAGGTCGCCGGCGCCCCGACCGGCGGCATGGACCAGGCCACGTCGCTGCGTGGCGCGTCCGGGCACGCCTTGCTGCTCGACTGCCGCGACTCGACGACCCGACTGCTCCCGTTCGACCTGGCCGCGGCCGGGCTCGAATTGCTCGTGATCGACACGCGGGCGGCCCACGCCTTGGGCGACGGCCAATACGGACGCCGCCGCGCGGCCTGCGAGGCGGCCGCGGCCCGCCTCGGCGTCCCGACCCTGCGCGAGGTGACCGACCTGGACGCCGCGCTCACGGCGCTGGCCGACGACTGGGAGCGCCGCTGCGTCCGCCACGTCGTCACCGAGATCGAGCGGGTGAAGGCCGTGGCGCAGCTGCTGGACGCCGACCGTCCCGACGCCATCGGCGCCCTGCTGGACGCCTCGCACGACTCGCTGCGCGACGACTACGCGGTGAGCTGCCCCGAACTGGACGCCGCCGTGGACGCCGCCCGCGCGGCGGGAGCGCTCGGCGCCCGGATGACCGGCGGGGGCTTCGGGGGCTCGGCCATCGCGCTGATCCGCGCCGGCGACGAGGCGGCCGTGGCCCGGGGCGTCCAGGCAGCCTTCGACGCCCGCGGCTGGACGCGCCCGGCCTTCCTCAGCGCAGTGCCCGGACCGGGGGCCAGGCGCGTCCGGTAAGGCGGTGCCTTGCTACTGGCCGGGCGTCGCCTAGGCTCGGCGGTTCAGACCGTTGGCCCCTCTCGAGACGGAGCGTGAAGCTGCCATGAAGACCCAGGACCGGCTGTCCGCCGCCTACGACCGCGCCCACGTGGTCGAGGTCGACCGCGCCACGAAGCTGGTGTTTCTGAGCGACCAGCACCGCGGGGACGGGTCCAACGCCGACGAGTTCGCCAAGAACAAGGTGATCGTCACGCATGCCCTCACCCACTACCTGGACGAGGGCTTCACCTTGGTCGAGCTGGGCGATACCGAGGACCTGTGGGAATTCCCGCACGTCCGACACATCGTCCGCGCCCACGGCATTGTCTACGGACGCCTCCGCGAGTTCCACGCGCTGGGCCGCTACCTGCGCCTGTTCGGCAACCACGACGCCCAGCTGGCCGATCTGCGCTACGTCCGGCAGAACCTCTTCCAGGCGCAGAACCCGCAGACCGGCGAGCTGGAGCCTCTGCTGCCCGGGCTCGAGGTGCACGAGTCGCTGCTACTGCGCGACCGCGACACCGGCCAGGAGGTGCTCGTCGTCCACGGACACCAGGGCGACTTCAGCAACGACCAGAACTGGCGCTTCACGATGTGGACCTACCGGGCCTTCTGGAAGTGGCTGCACGCGTTCGGCATCCACAGCCCGTCGAGCCCGATCCGCAACACGTTCAAGCGCCACAAGGTCGAACGCAACTACGTCAAGTGGATTCGCGAGCACGGCATCGCCCTGATCTGCGGCCACACCCACCGAGCGAAGTTCCCGGCCTCCGACGAGACCCCCTACTTCAACTCGGGCTCCTGCACCTTCAACGCCTACGTCACCGGCCTGGAGATCGTCAACGGCGAGATCTCGCTGGTGCGGTGGCGCGTCGAATCGGACGCCAACGGGTACCTGCACGTCGTCCGCTGGGTGCTGGCCGGTCCGCGACCTCTCTCCGACTACGACCGCCTGCGGCGTCCGGGCCTGTCGGCCGACGAGGAAACCGATCGGCACGAAGCCATCCGCGCGCGGTCGCGGCGGGTGCCGCCGCGAAAGGACGCCGGCGTGCCGACCGGGCCCGTCAGCCCTTGAGCGTCGTCTCGATGTACTTCTGGATCGCCTCGTACTCGAATGTTCCGGCGATCGGGACTAGCGCGTCGACTCCACCCTTGGTGTAGTCCGTGATCAGCAACTTGTCCCGCGGGCCCCGGACCGAGATGCTCGAGGGAGGATCGGCTGCGGCGCCGATGTCGTAGAGGCGTCGGATCTGACTGACGCTCAAATCGGTGCGCACGTTGGTCGAGATCGAGTCGAAGATGGCGACGATCGCTGCCGGATTGGCGAGCGCCGGAGAGGTCTTCGCCTTGGTCTGCAACGCCGCCATGATCAGGCGCTGATTGCGTCCGCGTCCGAAATCGCCATCGGCGATGCCGTAGGGCTTTTCACCGGGCATCGGGTGGTTGCGGGCTCGGGCCAGCTTCAAGGCGTCCTCGCCATTGATGTGTACGACGGCATACGGCAGCGTCAGGTGCACGTTGGCGTCATAAATGCCCCGCTTGTCGGTGGCGGTCTGGGTGATGTCGACGTCGATGCCGCCTACGGCGTCCACCGTGTCTTTCAGGGCCGTGTAGCCGACCAGAATTTTCTGATCGATCCGCAGGCCGGTGATCCGTTCGGCGACGGTGCCCAGGGCATCGAGCCCCTTGCGCCAGTCACCCAGCCCGTCGGCAGCAGCGGTACCGCCGGCGGCCGCGGGGAAGACGTTGTTGATCTTCATCTTCGTGCCGTTGTAGTCGACCCACATGTCGCGCGGAATGCTGATCAGCGTGATCTTCTTGTTGACCAGATCCATCGACGCGACGGTGATGCTGTCGGTCAGTGCGGCGCCCTGGTGTCCCTCGTCGTCGAAGGAGTTGCCGGTTATCAGCACATTGACGCGCCCGGTGCCCTCGTTGTTCAACGGCTTGGGCATCAAGATGTCGATAGCGGAGCCACCCTGGCCGTTCATCGACTTGTCCACCGCGTTTTGGGCGCTGCTCAGGATCCAGCCGCCGAGGGCCGCGATCACGACGAGCAGCACGGCCAGGATCGACACGACCCAGCGCCAGGCGCGACGCTTCGGCCGAACGATCGCACGCCGCGGCATCCCCGTCACCGTCGACACCGGCTACCCCCTGTCCTTGCTTCTGCCCACCACAAGGGGCCGTGCTCGGACTTTCACGGCATGAGGGGCGTTCGTACTCTAACCCCCGGGGTGACGCCTCCGGGCGGTGTGAGACATCTGAGTACAGTGCGGGCTGTGTTTCAGACCACGGTCGTACGCGACACCCAGCACCGGGCGTAGTCGCCGTGCCGCCGAAGCCGCCGTTGCCCCGCCAGCAAGGCCTGGACGCGTCCTGGGTCCGCACGCCGGACAACCGTCCAGACCACACCGCGCTCTGGACCACGATGCGCGACTTCTTGTTGGACCGACTGCCGACCGAGGCCGATGTCGACGGCCAGTTCGCCCGCGAGGGCTTCGTCGATGGCACCGGACGCGCCTGGCGTCCGGACGAGCCCTACCGGCCCAACGCGTTCGTCTGGTTTCACCGACCTTTTCTGGCCGAAGCGACCGTTCCTGGACGCCTGCGAGTCATCCACGCCGACGAGCGCATCGTCGTCGTCGACAAGCCGCACTTTCTCGCAACCACCCCGCGCGGAATCCACGTCGTCGAGTCGGTCGTGGCGAAGCTTCGTCAGCAGCCAGGGTGGGAGGAGATCGCCCCCGCCCATCGGCTGGATCGGCTCACCGCCGGGGTCCTGGTGCTCACGATCGGACGCCGCTGGCGCGCCCCCTATGCCGGCGTCTTCTCGTCCGGTCAGGCAGAGAAGACCTACGAGGCGATCGCGCCGGCGACGGCGTCCGTGCAGTTCCCGCTGACCGTCACGGGCCGGATCGAGAAGACCACGGGCCACCTGCAAGCCGAGCTGGTCGACGGTGAGCCCAACTCTTCCACCCTGGTGGAACTGGTCGAGACCAACGGCCGGTTCGGCCGTTACCGACTCACGCCGCACACCGGCAAGACGCATCAGCTGCGGCTGCACCTGGCCTCGCTCGGTATCCCGATCGTCGATGACCCGCTCTACCCCGCCGTGCGTGACGTCGACCCTGCCGATTTCAGCACGCCGCTGAAGCTGGTCGCGCGGCGGCTGGCTTTCGCCGACCCGGTCGACGGCACGCAACGGTATTTCACCAGCGGCGTCCCGCTGCCATGGCCCGACCCCGATCACGTGAGGACGACCTGAGATGACTCCCCTGCGGATTCTGTTCTGCTCGCCCTGCATCCCCAACAACACCGGCGCCACCATGCGGCTGGCCGCCATCACCGGGGCGGAACTGCACATGGCGCGGCCCCTGGGCTTCGACCTCGACGACGCCAAGCTGCGCCGCGCCGGCGTCGACTACCGCGACAAGGCCGTCACCTTCGTGCACGACAGCCTCGAGGACGCCTACGCCGCCCTGCTGCCCGCCCGCGTCTTCGCCTTCACCGCCCACGCCACGGTTGCGCATTCCGACATCGCCTACCGCCCGGGCGACGTGCTGCTGTTCGGCCCAGAGCCGACGGGACTGGCCCCCGCTTTGCTCGCGGACGCGCGCGTCACCGAGCGCATCAGGATCCCGATGCGGCCTGACAACCGCTCGCTCAACCTCGCCAACGCCGCCGCCATCGCGGTCTACGAGGCCTGGCGCCAGCTGGGCTACCCCGGCGCCGCCACGCCCTGAGACGCCTCGACATCGCGACACGGCGTCCCGTATGGTTGAAATATGAACGAGACGCCGGTCCTCCGCCGGCACGTGGACTTCGGTCACGTGTCGAGCGCGATGTGTCGCTGACCGCGCAGTTTTCGACCCGTTCACCGCAGTCAGACGCCGTTCGCGTCCCCGATCATCCCCCACGTCACCAGCGCCATCGCGCTGGTCGTTTCGCACCAGCACCACACAGAAGGATCACCATGACCGTCCATTCCTCCGTCCTCGATCTCATCGGCCGCACCCCGCTCGTCGCTGTCTCCCGCTTCGCGGCGGACGCCGGCGTCGAGGGCGCCCAGATCGTCGCCAAGCTCGAGTCGTTCAACCCGGGCGGCTGCGTGAAGGAGCGCATCGCGGCGTCCATGATCGAGGACGCCGAGAAGTCGGGCGCCCTGCAGCCGGGCGGCGTCATCATCGAGCCGACCTCGGGCAACACCGGCATCGGGCTCGCCCTGGTGGGCGCCGCCAAGGGCTACAAGGTGATCCTGACCATGCCGGAGACGATGAGCGTGGAGCGCCGGGCCCTCGTCCAGCTCTACGGCGCCGAGGTCGTCTTGACCCCCGGCGCGAAGGGCATGAAGGGCGCGATCGCCAAGGCCGAGGCCATCCGTGACGCGACGCCCGGCGGGGTCGTCCTGGGCCAGTTCAACAACCCCGCGAACCCGGCGATCCACTACGCCACGACGGGCCCGGAGATTTGGGCCGACACGAACGGCGCGGTCGACATCCTCGTCTCCGGCGTGGGCACGGGCGGCACCATCACGGGCGCCGGCCAGTACCTGAAGGAGCAGAACCCCGCGATCAAGGTCGTCGGCGTCGAGCCGGCGGAGTCGCCCGTCCTCAATGGCGGCGCGCACAGCCCGCACAAGATCCAGGGCATCGGCGCAGGCTTCGTTCCCGAGGTGCTCAACAAGAGCGTCTACGACGAGGTCCTGACGGTCACGAGCGAGGACGCCATCGCGGCGGCCCGCCGCCTGCCGATCACCGAGGGCATCTTCGGCGGAATCTCGTCCGGTGCGGCCCTGCACGCTGCCGTTCAGCTCGCCAAGCGTCCCGAGAATGCTGGCAAGCAGATCGTCGTCGTGCTGCCGGACTCCGGCGATCGCTACCTGTCCACGGCGCTCGGCGAGGTCAAGGCGCTGTCCGTGGCCCCCGAGGATCTCGCGTAGTCAGACCATCGACGGCGGCGTCCGACCTTGGGGTCGGGCGCCGTCGGCGTCTTAGGAGGCGGCGACGCTGGCCGCGGCGTCCAGAAGTCGGGCGGCTTCGTCGAGGTAAGCGTCCCGGTCCAGGTCGGTCAGGATCGTGCGCTCGGCGAGCAGCCCCATCGCCTGGCCCATCGTGACGTGCGCCAGGTGGATAGCGCGCGCGTCGGCGTCCGGGGCGCCCTGCAGGCGCAGCCAGGCGGCCAGTTCGCGCGTGAGACCCTCGTGGACCGCAGCCATCCGGCTGCGCACGATCTCTTTGAGGTGCGGATCTCTCGACGATCCCGCCCACAGCTGGACGATGAGAGCCGATTCGACGTCGCCGCCCATCACCGCGCCGACGATCATCCGGAGCAGTTGGCCGGGGCTGGCGCCCGTCGCCTCTCTTTGCGACAGCATCCGCTCGAGAGGGTCCACGACGGCCGCCTGAGCGACTGCCGCGACGATGTCGTTCTTGTTCGCGAAGTGGTGATAGATGGTGCCGGCGGAGGCGTCCGAGGCGCGGATCAACTCCGAGATGGACGCCGCATGCACCCCTTCCGTCCGGATCAATCGCGCGGCGGCCTCCACGATCGCATCCCGCTTGGACCGGCGTTGGCCGGTCTGCTCGGGGGGACTTGCCGCGGCCATGCTTCCTCCTGTCGGCGCTCGGGCACTAGAGTAGCGTTACTAGAACGATCATTCGGTTACTGGAGCGTAAATGGCGACACCACCCCTTTCCCTCGGACTGGACATCGGTTCGACGACGGTCAAGGCCGTCGTGTTGGCGGGCGACGACATCGTGTTCAGCGACTACCGACGCCACCATGCCGATGTTCGCGGCGAGTTGCGAGAACTGATCGAGGACGTACGCCGCCACTTCACCGACGAGCCCATGACGGTCGGGGTCACCGGATCAGGCGGGCTGCACGTCTCCGAACTGATGGGCGTCGACTTCTACCAGGAGGTCATCGCCGCCACCGAGGTCATCGAGCGGATCCACCCCGAGGCCGACGTGGTCATCGAGCTCGGCGGTGAGGACGCCAAGATCACCTACCTCAAGCCGGTGCCGGAGCAGCGCATGAACGGCACCTGCGCCGGCGGCACGGGAGCGTTCATCGATCAGATGGCGACCCTGCTCCACACGGACGCCTCCGGCCTCAACGACCTCGCCGCCGACTACACCCACCTGTACCCCATCGCGTCCCGCTGCGGCGTCTTCGCCAAGTCGGACGTCCAGCCGCTGCTCAACCAGGGCGCGGACCACACCGACCTGGCGGCGTCCGTCTTCCAGGCCGTCGCCACCCAGACGATCGCGGGGCTCGCCTGCGGCCACCCGATCCGGGGCAACGTGGTCTTTCTGGGCGGGCCGCTGCACTTCCTGCCCGAGCTGCGCAAGGCCTACGAACGGGCCCTCTCCGGGCAGGTGACCTCCTTCACGACTCCCAGAAATGCGCAGCTGTACGTCGCCCTCGGCGCCGCGATGCTCGCCGCAGCCCGGTACCGGAGTCGGCTGCGTGTCGGCATGGACGCCGAGAGCCGTCCGCTGACCGTGACCTGTCCCCAGCTGGGCGAGGCGCTGAGTTCGGGCGCTCGGGAGGCCACCACGCTGTCCTCGGTCATGCGTCCGCTGTTCGCCTCGGACGCCGAGCGGATCGAGTTCGAGGCGCGCCACGCCGAGGCGAGCGTGCCGCAGGGCGACCTGACGTCGGCGTCCGGGCCGTGTTTCGTCGGCATCGACGCGGGTTCGACCACGATCAAGGCCGTCGTGCTCAACGAGGCCGACGAGATCGTCTTCAGCCACTACGCCTCCAACCAGGGCGATCCCGTCTCCGCCGCCGTCGACATCGTCCGGAACATCCGCCAGAACCTCCCGTCGGACGCCTTCGTCGCCCGAGCCTGCGTCACGGGCTACGGCGAGGGGCTGGTGCAGGCCGCGCTGCGGGTCGACTCCGGCGAGATCGAGACCATGGCTCACTATCGGGCCGCCGAACGCGTAGCCCCTGGCGTCACCAGCGTGATCGACATCGGCGGGCAGGACATGAAGTACCTCCGCATCCGCAACGGCGCCGTCGACTCCATCGCCGTGAACGAGGCGTGCAGCTCGGGCTGCGGAAGCTTCCTCCAGACGTTCGCGCAGACGATGAACACCGACGTCGCCAGCTTCGCGCGCGCCGCGCTGCGGTCCGAGAACCCTGTCGACCTGGGCTCGCGCTGCACGGTCTTCATGAACTCGTCGGTCAAGCAGGCGCAGAAGGAGGGCGCCCACGTCGGCGACATCAGCGCCGGCCTGTCGTACTCCGTCGTCCGGAACGCGCTCTACAAGGTCATCAAGCTGCGGGACGCCGGCCAGCTGGGCGACCGCGTCGTCGTCCAGGGGGGCACGTTCCTGAACGACGCCGTGCTCAGGGCCTTCGAGCTGTTGACCGGCGTTGACGTCGTCCGGCCGGACATCGCCGGGCACATGGGCGCGTACGGGGCGGCCCTCACCGCGAAGCGGGCCTGGCTGCCCGGGCAGCGCTCGACGCTGATGGACCTGCACGAGCTCGACCACTTCGAGCTCACCACGGAACGCACGATCTGCAAGCTGTGCGCCAACCACTGCGGCCTCACCATCAGCAATTTCGGCGACGGCAGTCGGCACGTCTCGGGCAATCGGTGCGAGCGGGGGGCGTCCGACGAGGCGGTGCCGCGCAAGAGCACCGTCCCCAACCTCTACGACTACAAGTACCGGCGCGTCTTCGCGTACCGGCGCCTGACGGACGCCGCCGCGCGGCGCGGCACCATCGGCATCCCGCGCGTGCTGAACATGTACGAGAACTACCCGCTGTGGTTCACGATCCTCACGCACCTCGGGTTCAAGGTCGTGCTGAGCGGTCGCAGCTCGCACGAGGTGTTCGAGTCGGGCATGGAGTCGATCCCGTCCGAGAACGTCTGCTACCCGGCGAAGCTGGCGCACGGCCACCTCGAACAGCTGCTCGACAAGGGCATTCGCACGATCTTCTATCCGTGCGTGACGAACGAGGTGCAGGCGTTCGAGGCCGCCGACAACAACTTCAACTGCCCGATCGTCGCGTTCTACCCCCAAGTGCTCGCCAAGAACGTGGATGCCCTGCGCGCGGCCGGCGTCCGCTACCTCGATCCGTTCGTGAACCTTGCCAACCCCGACAAGCTCGCCGAGCGGCTCGTCGAGACCTTCGAGGACTTTGACGTGAGCCTGGACGAGGCCAGAGAGGCGGTGGTCCTCGGCTACGCCGAGGACCTGCGCTTCAAGGAGGACGTCCGGGCCGAGGGACGCCGCGCGCTCGACTACCTGGTCGAGCACGGCGCGAAGGGCATCGTGCTCGCCGGACGCCCCTACCACGTCGATCCCGAGATCCATCACGGCATCCCCGAGATGATCAGCCAGCTGGGCATGGTCGTCTTGAGCGAGGACGCCGTCGCCGACGTTCCTCGCGTGGAGCGTCCGCTGCGGGTGCGCGATCAGTGGAGCTACCACACGCGGCTGTACGAGGCCGCCGCCTTCGTGCGCGACGAGCCCACCCTGCAACTCGTCCAGCTGAACTCGTTCGGCTGCGGCATCGACGCGGTGACGTCGGATCAGGTCCAAGAGATCCTCGAGGCCGCAGACGACGTCTACACCGTGTTGAAGATCGACGAGGTGTCCAACCTGGGGGCCGCCACGATCAGGCTGAGGTCGCTGAAGGCGGCGACCGCCGAGCGCCGCCGTTCCGAGGAGGTCTCGACGCTGCCGGCCGAACACGCCCCGGCGTCCTTCCCGGTGTTCACCAAGCAGGCGCGCAAGAACCACACGCTGTACGCGCCGCAGATGGCGCCGATCCACTTCCGTCTGTTCATGCCGATCTTCAATCGGCTCGGCTACAACGTGCAGCTGCTGGAGCACGCGTCGGCCGACGACACCGAGTGCGGCCTGAAATACGTCAACAACGATGTGTGTTACCCGGCGATCATGGTGATCGGTCAGCTCATCAACAAGTTCGTCACGGGCGGCGCGGATCCCCTGAACAGCTCGGTGGTGATCAGCCAGACCGGCGGCATGTGCCGGGCCACCAACTACGCCGGGATGCTCCGCAAGGGGCTGAGGGATGCTGGCTTCGATCAGGTGCCCGTGCTCGCCATGAGCGCGCAAGGTCTCGAGGAGGCCCCCGGGTTCAAGGTGACGCCCGCACTGATTCATCGCGGCGTCCAGGCCCTCGTCATCGGTGACCTGCTGCAGAACGTCTTGCTGCGGGTCCGGCCGTACGAGCTGGTGCCGGGCAGCGCCACCGCCCTCTACGCACGGTGGGACAAGCTCGTCCAGGAGTTCTTCAGCTACGGGGGCTACTCCCCCACGCTGGAACGACGCATCGGCTACTCCTGGATCCTGGACAGCATCGTGGCCGACTTCGACGCCCTGCCGCTCACCGCCGAGCCACGCCGGCCTCGGGTCGGACTTGTCGGCGAGATCCTGGTCAAGTTCTCCCCGGACGCGAACAATCACGCGGTCTCGGTCATCGAGAACGAGGGCTGCGAGGCCGTCCTGCCGGGGCTGCTCGACTTCTTCCTGATGAGCATGTACTCGTCCGGCTGGCGGCTCGACAAGCTGGGCATCGGCACCGCCGGAGGCGTCCGGGGACAGAAGGCCATGATCTGGCTGGTCGAGCAGTACCTGCGCCCCGCCAACAAGGCTCTGGCCCGCAGCCGGGGCAAGTTCACCGTGCCGGCCGACATCCACTCGATGGCCCGACGCGCCGAGACGGTCATCTCGCTGGGCACCACCGCCGGTGAGGGGTGGTTGCTCGTCGCCGAGATGATCGAGCTGATCGAGACCGGGACGCCCAACATCGTGTGTGCTCAGCCCTTCGCCTGCCTGCCGAACCATGTGGTCGGCAAGGGCGTCTTCCGGGAACTCCGGCGGCTCTATCCGGGCGCGAACGTGGTCTCGATCGACTACGACCCCGGGGCGTCCGAAGTGAACCAGCTCAACCGGATCAAGCTGATGGTCGCCACCGCGCACAAGAACGCGCGGTCCGAGAGCCCGGCGAGGGCGTTCGAGGAATCGTTCTCGGGGGCTGCCCGCTGACCCGGACTCCGTTAAACGCAGAGTCTCCCCGCGTGTACCGCTCGGTCTATCAGCGTGCCCATAAGGGGCCGTCCACCACCCGTTCGCGTCGGCTCCCCCGGGAGGACTGCCCGTGGACTTCACCGTCTGCCGAGCACCACAGGGCGGCGACGTCGCCACCCTGACGACGCGCAAGCTCGCCGTGTTGGCCGGCTCACCGCGCGCCGCCAGGGAGCCGCGGACGCGTCCGTCACGCGCGTCCGGAGCCGGCGGGTCCTGCGCCGCGTTGGCGCCCTGCCGCGTGATGGTCGTGAGCGAACACCGGCCCACCCGCGCGATCCTTGCGAACGCCTTGGCAGCCCAGGCAGATTTCATCACCGTCTCTCACGCCGAATCGTGCGTCGCCGCCCTCACCCAGGCCGTCCTGTCCCGCCCGGACATCGTGCTGATCGAGATCGAGGACGCCTTGGCCGTCATCGACGACGTGATCGCGATCCGCGATCGGCTCCCCGCGTGCCGGGTCGTCCTGTGGACGAGCGACGCCACCGACGACGGGCTGGTGACCGCGATCAGGGCTGGCGTCCACGGCTACCTGCTCCGGGACATGCCCATCCCCGAGATGCTCGACTCGCTGCGGTCGGTGCGGGACAAGGGCAATTCACTCTCGAGCACCCTCATCGGCCGCCTGTTCGAGGCCGTGCGGGCCAGCGCCGCGCCGCGCTCCACGGCTCCCGGGCTGGACGAGTTGAGCGAGCGCGAGAAGGAAATCATGCGTTGGGTGGCCGCCGGGCTCACGAACCGCGAGATCGGCCAACGCCTCTTCATCACCGAGGGCACCGTGAAGAACCACGTCCACAGCACCCTGCGCAAGCTGGGTGTATCGGACAGATCGACCGCCGCGTTGATCGTCGCCGGAGGCCTCGCCGGCCAGCGGTGAGCCGGGTCCGACCCAGGTCCGCCCGAATGTATCTACGGTGTGCCTCGATTCATCAGCGGGCACCCCTTCGACAGAAAAGAATGAGAGACGGAACCGCGACGTCGAGGAGGTGCCCGGATGGTCTCCAAGCTCCTGGCCCTGGCCGGTGGGATGCGAGGCTTCCTCGTCCTGATCGGAGCGGGCCTGGTGGGGGTGACCGTCGGGATCATGGGCTTCACGTTCGGCTACGCCAACGGCTTCGCCTACTTCGCCGACGATCCCGCCACCTGCAAGCAGTGCCACTCGATGAACAAGCAGTACGACGCTTGGGCCAAGGGCAGCCACAAGACGGTCGCCTGCCAGGAGTGCCACTCCCCCGAGAAGCACAGCCAACCGGTGCAATGGCTGCTGTCCGAGGCGGACAACGGCTTCTGGCATTCGCTGAAGTTCACGACCGGCGCGTACCCGACCAACATCAAGATCCGAGACCACAACAAGGAGCTCGTCCGCGAGAACTGCTTGAACTGCCACGGGAATCTCGTGAGCCAGATCGAGCAGCCCTCGCTGCACTCCAATGCCCAGATCGACTGCCTCCGTTGCCACAACGAGGTCGGACACAAGAGGTGAATGACATGAGTACCGCTGAAGAGCCCCAGCCCGTCGTGGAGCCCAAGCCCGACCACAGCCGCCGTCGGTGGCTGCTGCCGGCCGCCTTCTTCGTGATCGGCGCGCTGATCACGGGAGGGATCGTCGCGCTCCTCATGAACATCGCGCAGCGGAAGGCGGAAAGCACCCAGCCCTTCTTCCAGGTCGTGCAGCTGACCGAGACCAGCTTCGACCCGGCCGAGTGGGGCAAGAACTTCCCCGCTCAGTACGAGTCGTGGGCGAAGACGGCCGAGATGCCGGCGTCCGAGCAGGCCACCCCGCCGGCCGGTGACCCCCGCGCCTTCATGGCCAAGAGCAAGCTGGCGGCCGATCCGCGCCTCGTCACGATGTGGCAGGGCTACGCGTTCGCCGTCGAGTACAACGAGCCGCGCGGGCACGCGTACATGCTGCTGGATCAGCAGCTGGTGAAGCGCGTCCAGCCGCCGTTCAAGCAGCCGGGCTCCTGCCTGAACTGCCACGCGTCGGTCCCCGAGGTTCTCAACGCCATCGATCCCAAGGATCCCGCGGGCGCCTGGGCCACGATGAACAAGATGCCGTACGCGGACGCCGCCAAGCTGGCGAAGCATCCGGTCACCTGCATCGACTGCCACGACCCGGCCACCATGAAGCTGCGGATCACCCGTCCGGCCTTCGTCGAGGGCATCAAGGCTTACAAGGCGACCCAGGGCATCGCGAACTTCGATCCCAACAAGGACGCGACCAACAACGAGATGCGCGCCTTCGTGTGCGCCCAGTGCCACGTCGAGTACTACTTCAAGGGCGACGCCAAGACCCTGGTCTTCCCGTGGAAGAACGGCCTCACCGCCAACAACGCCCTCGACTACTACGACTCGATCGGTTTCAGCGACTTCACCCAGTCGCTGACCGGCGCCAAGGTGCTCAAGGCCCAGCATCCTGATTACGAGACGTGGGCCCAGGGCATCCACGCTAAGAACGGCGTCACCTGCGCCGACTGCCACATGCCGTACACGCGGCAAGGCGCCGTCAAGGTCAGTGACCACCAGGTCCGTAGCCCGATGGCTGACGAGGCGCAGATCAACAAGTCCTGCCTGACCTGCCACCACCAGACCGAGGCCGAGATGAAGGGCCGCGTCGAGACCATCCAGTCCACCTGGAAGGAGTCGTCGTCGAAGTCCTTCGATGCGCTCGATCAGTTGATCCGTGACATCGCGGCGGCCAAGGCCGCGGGCAACGTCAACCCCGATTGGATCGCGGCCGCCCAGCAGTGGCAGCGCAAGGCCCAGTTCTTCCAGGATTACACCGTCAGCGAGAACAGCCGCGGCTTCCACGCCCCGCAGTACGCGCTCAGCATCGTCGCCGACGTGACGGACGCCGCCCGTCGCGGTCAGCTCGCGCTTCGGGGCATCACCGAGCCCGTGACCAAGGATCCGGCCAAGGACTACACGCCGATGAAGGCGACCCCGGCTCCGACGACCGCGGCTCCCGCAACGCCGGCTCCGGCTGCGACGCCAACGCCGATCGTCAACCCCGTGTATAGCCCGGCCGCCCCGGCGCCGACGGCGACCCCGTAAGGCCTGTGACATGACGGTGGCCCGGTGACGAGTCCCTTGCACGACGTCGACAGCGTGGACGATGTCTTGGGGGAGGTCACCGGGCCATCGGCGTCCGCCCGTTCTCTGCGTCGTCCGGTCGCGGCCGGCAGGGGCTGGCGTCCGTCGCGTTGGCTCGTCCTCGCCGCGCTGCTCGCCGGCATCGTCCTGGGCGTGGCGGTCAGCTCGTGGGGGCAGCGCGCCAGTGCCCCGCCCAGCGGCCACCCCACGATGACGCTCCCTACGGCGACGCCCGTGGACGCCGCGGCGCTGAGCGCCCTCGAAGCCAAGGCCGCCGCGGACCCCGCGGACGCCGAGACGCGGGCCGCCATCGCCGCGATGCAGGCCCGCGCCGGGTCTTGGGACAAGGCCGTCGACTGGCAGGGACGCGTGGTGGCGCTGCGCCCTGACCACGCCGACTCTCGGCTCCTGCTGGGGACCTACCTGTTCAATAACGCCGACCTCGAAGGGGCCGAGCGCGAGTGGCTCGAGGTCGTCAAACGGGACCCCAAGAACGCCGCGGGCGCGTACAACCTGGGCTTCCTCTACCTGTCTCGGACGCCCCCCGACGCCGGCCGCGCGCGGGCGTCCTGGCAGCAGGTGATCGACGTGGCCCCGGGCTCGGACCTCGCGATCGAGGCCGCGCAGCAGTTGGCCGCCCTGGCTGCCGTGTCCCCTACACCCTCAGCGCAGCCATCCTGATCTCCCGGGTCTCGGCGTCGGACGCCGACCGCAGCCGTGCGGCGTCCAGTGCGATGTCCCGTCCCACCAGCGCGACCTGCTGCTGGCCGACGTCCACCCAGACAGCCCAGCGCTGCTCGTCTACGACGAAGGCCTCCGCGGGCCGGTCGACGCCGTCGATGACGACCGTTGACGGCGTCCAGGTCACCGAACCCAGCCGCCCCAACTCGGCTTCGACGAGACGGTTGAGCTGATCGCCGGACAGGGCCGGGTCATCGCCCACGACCCCCAGTCGGGCCACCTGCATGACGGCCCATGACTTGATGCGCTCCGCCGCCAGTTCCCGGTGGACGAGCACGTGCAGGTACGCAGGGCGGACCGCGGCGGGGCGGCGTCCGAACAGACGACGCTTGGGGGTCGGGGCGGCGATGAAACACTCGACCCCGAATGGGTCGATCGTGAGTCCTGACGGACGACCCGTCCAGCGGGACAGCGTCACGTCACAGTCGAACTCGGGTACGTACAGCATGTCTCATCCACTCCACACGCTCGGCGGCCTACGGGGCCAGTACAGCACTGGTCGGCTGGCAATGTCGCTGAGGGGGCTGCGCGGCGAGCCGTGGCAGGCAATCATGTGCTCATGAGTCAGAAGGCAGCCAAGCTCGACAACGACCTGTACGAGGCCGAACTCACGCGGCTCCAGGCCGAGCTGGTCGAGATGCAGGAGTGGGTCAAGGCGACCGGAGCGCGGGTCGTGGTGCTGTTCGAGGGACGCGACGCCGCGGGCAAGGGCGGCGCGATCAAACGCATCACCGAGTACCTCAACCCGCGCCTCGCCGAGGTCGTCGCCCTGCCGACCCCGACCGAGCGGCAGAAGACGCAGTGGTACTTCCAGCGCTTCGTCGAGCACCTGCCGGCGGCCGGCGAGATCAAGCTCTTCGATCGCTCTTGGTACAACCGGGCCGGCGTCGAACGGGTCATGGGCTACTGCACGCCCGAGGAGTACCAGCGCTTCCTCCGACAGGTGCCGGTCTTCGAACGGATGCTGGTCGACGACGGCATCATGCTGCTCAAGTACTGGTTCTCAGTCAGCGACAAGGAGCAGGAGAAGCGCTTCAAGTCACGGATGACCGATCCGATGCGGCGCTGGAAGCTCTCCCCCACCGACCTGGAGTCCTTGACCCGCTGGGAGGACTACAGCCGCGCCAAGGACGACATGTTCATCCACACTGACATCGAGCCGATGCGCTGGCACGTGGTGGAGGCCGAGGACAAGAAGAAGGCGCGGATCAACATGATCACGCACTTGCTCGAGTCGGTGCCCTACACCCACGTGGACCGCCCCGTGATCGAGTTCCCCAAGCGGCCCAAGGGCACCGGCTACCGTCGCACGGACCAGCGGCTGATGTCGCGGGTTCCCGACTACGCGGCGGCCCTGAATCGCGCGAAGGTCCCGCCGAAGTACCACGACCCCGAGGACAACGGCCTGGACGACAACGGGTCGGACGACAGCCCGGAGGCCGAGGCGTCCCCCTAATCCTCGAGGAACGGCGAGGGGTCGCCGACACCGATCCGGACGACCTCGGGCTCCTCGTCGCTGAGGTCGACGATCGTGGTGGGCCCGAGGCCGCAGTCGCCGGAATCGAGGACGGCGTCGACCACGTGGTCGAGCTCTTCCTTGACGGTCCAGCCGTCCGTCAGCGGAGTGTCACTGCCCGGCAGGATCAACGAGCTGGACATCAACGGCGCGCCGAGCTCGGACAGCAGCGCCAGAGCGGTCGTGTGCTGCGGAATCCGGACGCCCACCGTCTTCTTCTTCGGGTGCAACATGACCTTCGGCGTCTCCTTCGTCCCGTGCAGGATGAAGGTGTAGGGGCCGGGCGTGGCGGCCTTGACGGCCCGGAAGACCCGGTTGTCCATGTGCACGTACTCGCCGAGCTGGGAGAACTCGCTGCAGACGAGCGTGAAGTGGTGCTTGGGGCCAAGGTGGCGGATGGTGCGGATGCGCTCGAGGCCGTCGCGGTTGCCCAGGCTGCAGCCGAGGGCGAATCCCGAGTCCGTCGGGTATGCCACGAGCCCCCCCGCACGCACCAGGTCCGCGACCTGGGCGAGAGCGCGGGGCTGGGGGTTGTCGGGATGGACGTCGATATACCTGGCCACGGGCGAAGCCTAGCGTCGGCGTCCGGTCAGGGCGTGCCGAGCAAGGCGACGGACGCCTGCCCGCCCGCCTCCAGCTGGTTGACCCCGATCAGGCTGAGGAACGTCGTCGGGACCACTCTCCGCGTCGACACCTGGATCGTTCCGCCTGTGACGACGACGCTGGCGGTGAGCCCGGGATGGGTCGCCACGACGGACTGTGCCACGCGCTTGAGGTCAGCCGGATCAGGGGTGACGCCGGCGGCCCGCGCGACCGCGCCGGCGTCCGTCGCGGCCCGGGCGGCCTCTGTGGCGACCTGCTGGCACTCGCGGTCGGCGCTGGAGCGCCTGCCCCCGTCGATGACGAGTCCACCCATCAACAGCAGGGCCACGACAACGGTGGCGACGAACGCGGACAGCGAGGCGCCACGCTCGTCGCTTCGCCGCCGGATCGGCGGGCCGGGGTGGGCCATGCTGGCGATTCTGCCAGGTGGGGCCGCGTCCCGCTCCTGGGACGCCCCCGCCTGTGGACAGGCGTCCCGCACTAGGCTGACCGGGCGGGGACATCCCGCCCGAACGAGACGCGAAAGGTCACCGACCCATGGTCAAGAAAGTCGCCCTCCTCACCGCCGGCGGGTTCGCCCCTTGCCTGTCCACCGCCGTCGGGGCGCTCATCGAGCGCTACACCGAGGTCGCCCCCGACGTGGAAATCATCGCCTACCGCAACGGCTACCAGGGCCTCCTGCAGGGGTCGTTCTACACGGTGACGCCGACGGTCCGCGACAAGGCGGCGCTGCTGGCCTTCTACGGCGGCTCGCCGATCGGCAACTCTCGGGTCAAGCTGACGAACGCCAAGGACCTGGTGAAGCGCGGGCTGGTTCCCGCGGGCGCCGATCCGCTTCAGGTGGCTGCCGATCGCCTGGTCGCCGACGGCGTCGACGTCCTGCACACCATCGGCGGCGACGACACCAACACCACGGCCGCCGACCTCGCGGCCTATCTCAAGAAGCACGACTACGACCTCACGGTCGTGGGCCTGCCGAAGACCATCGACAACGACGTGATCCCGATCCGGCAGTCGCTGGGCGCCGACACCGCCGCCGAGCAGGGCGCGCTCTTCGCCAAGAATGTGGTCGCCGAGCACAACTCAAATAGCCGGACGCTCATCGTCCACGAGGTCATGGGTCGCAACTGCGGCTGGCTGACCGCGGCCACGGCCCGCCGGTACCACGACTGGGTGCTGGCTTCGGAGTGGCTGCCGGAGATCGGCCTGGACCAGAAGGCGTGGGATGTGCACGGCGTCTTCGTCCCCGAGGCCGTCATCGATCTGCAGGCCGAGGCCGAGCGCCTCCGCCACGTCATGGACGAGGTCGGCTGCGTGACGATCTTCCTGTCCGAGGGTGCCGGGGTCGAATCCATCGTCGCCGAGTTGGAGGCCAAGGGCGAGACCGTAGCCCGGGACGCCTTCGGCCACATTCGCCTGGAGACCATCAACCCCGGCGCCTGGTTCGGCAAGCAGTTCGCCCACATGCTCGGCGCCAGCAAGACGCTTGTCCAGAAGTCCGGCTACTTCGCCCGCTCTGCGGCGTCCAACGACTTCGATCGCGAGCTGATCACCGAGATGTGCCACCTCGCCGTGGACTCGGCTCTGGCTGGCGTGCCCGGCGTCATCGGCCACGACGAAGAGCGCGGCGACGAACTCCGGGCGATCGAGTTCGAGCGCATCAAGGGCGGCAAGCCGTTCGACATCACCCAGGACTGGTACCTCGAGCTGCTGGCCGGCATCGGGCAGCCCGCGCCGGTCGCGGCCGCGTTGCCTGAGCACCACTGACGGCCCCCGACCAAAGCCGGACGCCTCGCAGGCCAAGCCTGCGAGGCGTCCGTCTGTTCGAGCTCAGTCCTCGTACGCCTCGGGCGGCGGGCAGGAGCAGATGAGGTTGCGGTCGCCGTGCGCGTTGTCGACGCGCCCGACGGCCGGCCAGTAGCGGTCCTGGGCGCCGAGGGCGATCAGGCCGCGCTTCTGCCCCGCCGGGAAGGCGGCCAGGGTCCGCGGGTAGGGATGCGTCCAGGCATCGGCCACGCACTGCTCCAGCGTGTGCGGGGCGTTGTGCAGCGGGTTGTCGTCGGCCGGCCACGTCCCGGACGCGACGGCCTCCGCCTCGTCCGCGATCGCCACCATGGCGTCCGCGAAGCGATCGAGTTCCGTCAGGGACTCCGACTCCGTCGGCTCGACCATGAGCGTGCCGGCCACCGGGAAGCTCATCGTCGGCGCGTGGAAGCCGTAGTCGATCAGCCGCTTGGCGACGTCGTCCACGGTGACTCCCGTGGCCTTCGTCATGGGCCGCAGATCGAGGATGCATTCGTGGGCGACGAGGCCGCTCTCGGCGGTGTACAGGATCGGATAGCGGTCCTTGAGGCGCGCCACCAGATAGTTGGCGTTGAGCACGGCCGTCTGCGAGGCCGCCTTGAGGCCGGCAGCGCCCATCATCGCGATGAAGGCCCAGGTGATCGGCAGCACGCCCGCGGAGCCAAAGGGCGCGGATGAGACCGGCCCATACGACGCCGCCGGGCCGGCGTCCGACCGCAGGGGGTGGGAGGGCAGGAACGGCGCGAGGTGCTCACGGACCGCCACCGGGCCGACGCCGGGCCCGCCGCCGCCGTGCGGGATGGCGAACGTCTTGTGCAGGTTCAGGTGGCTCACGTCGGCCCCGAACTTGCCGGGCTGGGAGAGGCCCATCTGGGCGTTCAGGTTCGCCCCGTCGACGTAGACCTGGCCGCCAGCCTCGTGGACCAGGGCGCACACCTCGGTGATCTGCTCCTCGAAGACGCCGTGCGTCGACGGGTAGGTAACCATGATCACGGAGAGCCGGTCGGCGTGCGCGGCGACCTTGGCGCGCAGGTCGGTCATGTCGACCGAGCCATCCGGAGCCGTCCCGACCACCACGACCTTCATGCCGGCCATCGCTGCGGACGCCGCATTGGTGCCGTGAGCGGACGCGGGGATCAGGCAGACATCACGGGTCGCGTCCCCACGGGAGAGGTGGTAGGACCGGACCGCCATCAGGCCGGCGAACTCACCCTGGCTACCGGCGTTGGGCTGCAGGCTCACCCTGTCGTAGCCGGTGACCGCCGACAGCCAGCGCTCGAGGTCGTCGATCAGCTGGGCGTAGCCCACGGCGTCCGAGGCGGGAACGAACGGATGCAGATTGGCGAAACCCGGGTAGCTGATGGGCTCCATGGACGCCGCCGGGTTGAGCTTCATCGTGCAGGAGCCGAGCGGGATCATCCCGCGGTCCAGCCCGAAGTCGCGGTCGGCGAGCGAGCGCAGGTACCGCATCATCTCGGTCTCGGAGGTGTAGGTGTTGAACACCGGATGGGTGAGGTAGGAGCTCGTCCGCAGGTCCTGACCCAGACCGCCCCAGACGGCGTCGGTGTCCCAGACGCCCCCGAACGCGGCGACCACGGCGTGCAGGTCGGACGCCGTCGTGTCCTCCCCCACGCTGATGCCGACGCGGTCCTCGTCGACCAGACGCAGGTGGACCCCGGACGCGCGCGCCGCGGCCACGACGTCGCGAGCGCGGCCGGGAGCGCTGACGGTGAGCGTGTCGAAGAACGCCTCGTGCTCGGGCGGCGTCCCGTGGGCCGCGAGATTCGCCGCGAGCCGACGCGTCCGGTCGTGGATGTCTTGGGCGATCGCCTTGAGTCCCTGCGGCCCGTGGTAGACGGCGTACATGGACGCCGCGACGGCCAGCAGCACCTGCGCGGTGCAGATGTTGGATGTCGCCTTCTCGCGGCGGATGTGCTGCTCGCGCGTCTGCAGCGCGAGGCGTAGGGCGGGCGCGCCGTGCGGGTCGACGGACAGGCCGACGAGGCGTCCCGGCATCTGCCGTTCCAGGCCCTCGCGCACGGCGATGTAGCCGGCATGCGGGCCGCCGAAGAACAGGGGCACGCCGAAGCGCTGGGTCGTCCCCACGGCGACGTCGGCACCCCATTCGGCGGGCGGCGTGAGCAGGGTCAGGGCCAGGAGGTCTGCCGCGGCGATGACGGTGGTGCCGTTCTCGTGGGCCTTGGCCGCGATGAGTTGGAGCTCGTCAAGGCGACGGACGCGACCGTCGGCGTCCGGGGTCTGCACGACGACAGCGAAAGCGTCATGACGTTGCAGGCCCTCGACCAGGTCTGCTGCCTCGACGACGTCGTAGCCCAGGGCCAACGCTCGCGTCCGGACGACGGCGGCGCTCTGCGGCAGCAGGCCGGCATCGAGCAAGACGACCGAGCCCTTGCGCGTCGTGCGCCGCGCCAACGCGACCGCCTCGGCCACGGCGGTGCCCTCGTCCAGCAGGCTCGCCCCGGACGACGGCAGGCCCGTCAGGTCGGCGACCATCGTCTGGAAGTTCAGCAGCGCCTCCAGGCGGCCCTGGCTGATCTCGGGCTGATACGGGGTGTAGGCCGTGTACCAGCCCGGGTTCTCCAGCACGTTGCGGCGGATCACAGCGGGCGTGATCGTGCCGTAGTAGCCCAGGCCGATCATGGCGCGGCCAGGGGTGTTAGCGGCGGCCAAGCCGGAGAGGCGAGCCTGCGCCTCGGCCTCGGTCAGAGCCTCGGGAAGGTCGAGCGCCCGGTTCATGAGGATCGTGGCGGGCACCACCGCGGACGCCAGCGCGTCGAGATCGTTGTACCCGACGGCGTCCAGCATGTGCCGGCGGTCTTCTCCGATGACGCCTAGGTGGCGATCAACGAACACGTCCATGATGAGGCTCCCAGCGGCCGCAGTGCCCCGGCCATCGGGGCGGCGCCACCTGGACAATCTATCGAGTCAGGCCCCGATTGGAGCCGCCCGGACGGGGTGGCGAGGGCCCCTCAACTTAACCGGCGTGCCGCGCCTGACGGCGCAGCGCCA
>Ga0208823_1000391_pt1 | contig 38327 bp, 32 predicted proteins | sample AD_UKC075_MetaG_FD_184440 | JGI IMG/M metagenome (GOLD analysis project Ga0208823, IMG submission 184440) | Active sludge microbial communities of municipal wastewater-treating anaerobic digesters from USA - AD_UKC075_MetaG (SPAdes) (version 2) | ecosystem: Engineered > Bioreactor > Anaerobic >...
TATCGCCAGCGCTGCCAATGTCTTCGTCGGCATGGTCGAAGCGCCTTTGCTGGTGCGGCCCTACCTGGCCAGCGCCAGCCGGGCCGAACTGTTCGCCATCATGACCAGCGGCATGGCCACCATCGCCGGTACGGTCATGGCGCTCTACGCCACCTTCCTGCAGGGCATCGTGCCCAATCCGGTCGGTCATATCTTGACCGCCTCGCTGATGAGCGCGCCGGCAGCCATCGCCATCGCGCTGCTGATGGTGCCGGGCGAGGTCGGCGCAGCCGAGCGCAAGGTGCATTTGCCTTCGCCCTATTTGAGCGGGATGGACGCCGTGACCCAGGGAACCGGCCAAGGTTTGAGCTTGCTGGCCAATATCATCGGCATGCTGATGGTGATGGTGGCGCTGGTGGCGCTGGCCAACATGATATTGGAAGGGTTGCTGATGGTGGGAGGAACGCCACTGACCCTGGAGCGGATCGCGGGGTGGCTGTTGGCGCCGCTGGCCTGGTTGTTGGGGGTGCCGTGGCATGAAGCGGGCGTCGCTGGCGCGCTGTTGGGGGTCAAGACCGTTCTCAACGAACTGCTGGCCTACTTGCAGTTGAGCCACTTGCCGGCCGAGGCGCTCGGGGAACGGTCGCGGGTCCTGCTGACTTACGCGATGTGCGGCTTCGCCAATCCCGGCAGCGTCGGCATCATGGTCGGCGGCTTGAGCGCGATGGCGCCGGAACGGCGCGGCGAGATCCTCGAACTCGGCTTCAAATCGCTGATCGGCGGCACTCTGGCCTCGTTCATGACCGGGGCGGTGGTGGGCTTGTTGATTTAGCGGCTCATTTGTTTTCGTGCAGCCTGCTGGCGGCGAAGCATCTACTTACTACACCTTGTACGATGACCTACCCTTGGTATAAGCAATGTATTATGATTCAAGTGACTTATTTTTAATACAATTAAAGATTACCATAAAAAATACTACAGAATTTATATGTTTTTTTGACGTATTAATAGCCGTTAATTGTAATCAAAAATATACAATATAATGGTATTGTCAATTATCACAAATCCGATGAGACAAATAAATGATTAAGGTTTATGATGATCTATAACGATTTTTTGATCGATACTGCAAAGTATGTTGCTATAATTATTATGTAACATATTTGAATATAATGACTATATAAGTATCGTAAAAAAATTTCATGAATTTAACAAATGGAATATACCAAAATGGCAAAATATAAAACCGATCATCGGACTCGAAAACGATGACCCTGCTGTTTTCAATCTGTCCCTTTTGGTTTTTTTGTCGTGCCGCAAACCCATTCTACCGAATTGTTCATCCTAGGTGCGTCTGAATAAATATACGCTATCGATTGCCGTAGTCGAAAACAGGTGATTTGATCTTCATCGAAATCGACTTCGTTAATTATAAATTAACTGGTGATATCGGTTTTACTATTAAACAGTATCGTTAATTTATGAAATTAATATATTGAGGAAACACCGATCCACAACAAATGAGGCAAAGCATATGAAAGAAACAGCATACTATAAAATCAAGTTTCAATTATTCGTTCACATCAGTATGATAATAATGCTGATTATCATGACGGGTGTGACCCAAGCAGATATGGTGGAAGATAATAAAATAACAGTACCATTTGCAGTATCATCACCAGATAATGAATCTTCCGCGATAGTAGGATCATTTAAAGGAGAGCTGCAAATATATCCGAAGTCGATAAAAATAATATTAGATAGATCAACAATAGAAAAACGAAATTTATCAAGTTTATCCACGAAAGAGATATTGATAAGATCTATAAAACTAGAGCTGGGTGAAGACATTGATCATAAAAATTGGAGAATTATGAACAATGGTCAGAGGTATGAAATAAATAAAGCAATATGCTCAGGAGAAGTTTACGAGCTGCCGAGAACAATATTTGTACTACCTAGGCAAACATATACGAATTTATCAAATAAATGGATCATTGTAACAATTGAAGTGGATATCGATAAAAACACAACTGAGTCAATAGGATATTGTGATGGTGATAGCGGGAATAAGCAGTGTTTGTCATGTGCTACTCATTTTCATCGCTTGGCATTGCGCGATCAACTGGTTGAGTAGGGTTTGCAACGGGGTGGCGTGATCACCGCCGCACTTCCTCAGGTCTCTTTTAGCGCTACTGGTGGCGTAACCAAACGCACTTGTTCGGATCTCACGGTGTAAACCGCATCCACCGACCACACCCGATCGCATCGGGGCGGGATTTGCCGGGCCGGCTGCGGCATAATGCGCAGTCCAAACCATAAGATGATCCGTCCCGATACCACCAGGAACCGCTCATGTCCGAATTGACTTCCTCCGGCCAGGCCGATGTGACGCCGGCCGCCCCTGCCGCCGCTCCGGCGAACAAACCCCAAGCCCAGACCGGTGAAAAGCTGCGCGGCGCCGAAAAAGTCGCCCGCATTCCGATTAAGGTCGCCCCGAGCGATCCCAAACAGCGTCTGCGCAAGCCGGCCTGGATTCGCGCCAGTTTCCCCGGCACCCCGGAAGTGATGCGGCTCAAGCAGATCCTGCGCGACAATCGCCTGCACACGGTGTGCGAGGAAGCCAGCTGCCCGAATCTGGGCGAATGCTTCGGCCACGGCACCGCGACCTTCATGATCATGGGCGATATCTGCACCCGCCGCTGTCCGTTCTGCGATGTGGGACACGGCCGCCCCAATCCGCTCGATCCGGACGAGCCAGAGAATCTGGCCCGCACCGTCGCGGCCATGGCGCTGAAATACGTGGTGATCACCTCGGTGGACCGCGACGATCTGCGCGATGGCGGCGCGGCCCATTTCGCCGAGTGCATTCGAGCGACCCGTGCGGCCCAGCCGGGCATCGCCATCGAGATCCTGACCCCCGATTTCCGCGGACGGATGGATCTGGCGCTGGAAATTCTGGCGCCGCAGCCGCCGGATGTGTTCAATCATAATCTGGAAACCGTGCCGCGCCTGTATCGGCAGTCCCGACCTGGGGCCGATTACGCCTACTCGCTGACCTTGCTGCAGCGCTTCAAGGCCCGTCATCCCGCTGTCCCGACCAAATCGGGCCTGATGCTGGGCTTGGGCGAGACGCTGGAGGAGATTCGGGAGGTGATGCGCGACTTGCGGGCGCACGAGGTGGAGATGCTGACCCTGGGCCAATATCTGCAGCCCAGCGCCCATCACCTGGCGGTGCAGCGCTACGTCACGCCGGAGGAGTTCGAACAACTGCGCGAATTCGGCGAGAGGCTGGGCTTTACCCATGTCGCTTCCGCGCCGCTGGTGCGCTCGTCCTATCATGCCGATGCCCAGGCCAAGCGCGCCCTGGAAGGCTGACGAGCCGCGCGTTGCCCGCTACGGCTAAGGCGATGACGGTATCGTCTTAGCTGGGCAGATGGGCAGGCGGTTCGGCGGTAGGCGGCGGGGCTGCATCGTCGGTGGCGTCACCGACGGCTGCGGCGTTCTGTTCGGCGTCGCGGTCGTGGGCATGGTCCTTGGCGATCAGCATGTAGATGGCCGGTACCGCGAACAGGGTGAATAGCGTACCCACGGCCATGCCGCCGACCAGCACCAGGCCGATGGAATTACGGGCAGCCGCGCCAGCGCCGGTCACGAAGGTCAGCGGCAAATGGCCGGCGATGGTAGCGGCGGTGGTCATCAGGATGGGCCGCAGCCGGATCAGTGAAGCCTCGCGCACCGCCGCCAGCTTGGCCCAGCCCTCGCGCTGCAGAGTGTTGGCGAATTCTACGATCAGGATCCCGTTCTTGGCGATCAGCCCAATCAGCGTCACCAACCCCACCTTGGCGTAGATGTTCAGCGTGCTGGTCCAGCCGGCGGTCAGCGGAAAGGGGATATTGGGGTTGGGCATCTTCAGGAAGGTGAAGATCAAGGCCCCGAACAGCGCCAGCGGCACTGAGCCGAGCAGGATGATCAGCGGGTCGCGGAAGCTGTTGAACTGGGCGGCCAGCACCAGGAAGATCAGGATAATGGCGAAGCCCATGATCTTGAAGAAGCGCGCGCCACCCTCGGTGCGCAACTGGCGCGATTCGCCGGTGTAGTCGATCACATAACCCTTGGGCATGATCTTGGCCGCTTCGTCTTCCAGGAAGCGCAGGGCCTGATCGAGCGGGCGCAGCGCGACGCCGCTGATCTTCACCGCGTTCAATTGCTGGAAGCGGTTGAGCGAACGCGGTTCGGTGCTGTTGTGCAGGGAAGCGACCGAACTCAGCGGCAGCAGCTGGTTGTTCGGGCCGGTCACATAGATGTCTTCCAGCTGGTCGGGATTGAGGCGGCCCACCCGTTGGATCTGCGGGATGACTTTGTAGCTGCGGCCGTCGATGTTGAAGCGGTTGACGTAGTTGCCGCCCACGGCAGCGGTCAGATCCGCCCCGACCTGTTGCAGGTTCAGCCCGAGCGCGGCGACCTTGTCGCGGTCGATCTGGATTTCGGTCTGCGGCTGGTCGATCTTGACGTCGATGATCGGCGGAAAGGCGAACATGCCGCTCTGGGCCGCCTTGGCCTGCAGCTGCTGGGCGATGTCCAGGATCTCACGGGTTTCGGCGGTCGAGGCGATGATGAATTCGACCGGGAATTGTCCACCGCCCGGCAGGGCCGGCGGGGTGATCGGGAACATCTGGATGCCGGGAATGTTGTGCAGCTTCCCTTGCACCTCGGGTAGGATCTGCGAGACGGTGCGCTGGCGCTCCTTCCAGGGTTTGACCACCATGCCGCCAAAGCCGGAGGTGGGCATGGTGAGCAGGAAGGTGAATTCGGTCTCCGGTATGTTGAGGAACACCTGATTGGCAGCGTTGGTGAACCGGCTGGTCTGGTCGAGCGTGGCATTGGCCGAAGTGTCGACGATGCCGAAGATGACGCCCTGATCCTCCATCGGGGCCAGCTCCTCGGCCGAGAACATCCACATGGGCACGATCAGGATCGTCAGGGTGATCCACAACAAATAAACCGCTGGACGCGCGCTCAGGGTTTCGTCCAGCCGCCGCCCGTAGAATTGTTTGAGGCGATCGAAGGCGGCATTGATGTGGGCCGGCAGCCAGTGTTGTTCGTCCTCGGTATTGAGCAGCTTGGACGCCAGCATCGGCGACAGGGTCAGCGCCACGACGCCGGAGATGGTCACCGCACCGGCCAGGGTAAAGGCGAATTCGCGAAACAGCGAACCGGTCAGACCGCCCTGCAGGCCGATGGGGGTATAAACCGCGACCAGGGTAAAGGTCATGGCGATGATCGGGCCGGTCAGTTCGCGACCGCTGAGCAGGGCGGCCTCGAACGGGCTGCGGCCATCGCGCAGGTGGCGTTCGACGTTTTCCACCACCACGATGGCGTCGTCCACCACCAGACCGACCGACAGCACGATGGCCAGCAGGGTCAGCAGGTTGACGGTGAAGCCGAACACCTGCATCAGGAACACCCCGCCGATCAGCGAGATCGGGATCGCCACCACCGGCACCAGCACCGAGCGGATCGAGCCGAGGAACAGGAAGATGATGACCACCACGATCAGCAGGGTATCGCCGAGGGTCTTGACCACTTCGTGGATGGCGTTGTTGATGTAGTTGGTGGCGTCGTAGGCGATATAGGCTTGCAGGCCGGTCGGTAGATCCTTCTGGATCAAATCCATTTCGGCCCGGACCCGTTTGATGACGTCGATGGAGTTGGCGTTGGGCAGCGGGAAGATACCCATGAAGACCGCAGTCTGCCCGGAGAAGCGCACCTCGGTATCGTAATCCTCGGCCCCCAGCGCGACGTCGGCGATGTCGGACAGTCGCACCAGCGCCCCGTCTTGCGCGCGGATCACCAGATTCTTGAATTCCTCGACCGAGCGCAGGTCGGTGTCGGCGGTCAGGTTGACCTCGATCAGCGCCCCCTTGGTACGGCCCAGGGCGGCTAGATAATTATTGGCGGCCAGGGCCTGGCGCACCTGCACCGGACTGATATTGAGCGCCGCCATCCGATCGGGCTTCAGCCAGACCCGCATGGCGAAGGTCCGTCCGCCGAGAATCTCGGCCCGCTGCACCCCTTCCAGGGCCGACAAGCGAGGCTGCACCACTCGCACCAGATAATCGGTGATTTCGTTCTGGGCCAGGGTGTCGGAAGAGAAGCTGAGATAGGCCGAGGCGAACTGGCTATCGGCCGATTCGATGTTGAGCACCGGCACTTCGGCTTCGGGTGGCAGGTCGCCGCGCACCTGATCCACCTTGGAGCTGATTTCGGCCAGCGCCTTGGTCGGATCGTAGTTGAGCTTGAGGCGGGCGGTGATGGTCGACAGACCCTGGGCGCTCTTGGATTCCAGATACTCGATGCCGTCGGCGGCGGCGATGGCCCGCTCCAGCGGGGTGGTGATGAAGCCGCGCACCAGATCGGCGTTGGCGCCGATATAAGTGGTGGTCACCGTCACGCTAGCGTTGTCGCTGCGCGGATATTGCCGCACGTTCAAGGTGAAAACGGCCTGTAGGCCAGCGATGATGATGACCAGATTGACGACGATCGCCAGGATGGGCCGGCTGACGAACAGATCGGTAAAGGACTTCATGGGATCAGGAATTGGCCGGCTTGGGAGCAGTCTGGAAATCCGGAGCCAACTTGTTGTCCACCACCACGCTCATGCCGTTGCGCAGCTTGAACACCCCGGTGGTGACGATACTCTGGCCAACGTTCAGTCCGGAGGCGACCACCACGAAATCGCCGCGGGTCTTGCCCAGCCGAACGAATTTCTGGTTGAGGGCTTTGCCGACCTTGCCGGTTTTTTCGTCCTTCTTGTCCTCGACCACGAACACCGAGTCGCCATAGGGGGCGTAGAGCACGGCGGTGGCGGGGATCATCAGCACCGGTTCGGTCTTGGGCAGCACGGCGGCCACATTCACGAACATGCCGGGGCGCAGCAGCTCCTTGGCGTTGGCCAGCGTGGCTCGCAGCCGGACGTTGCGGGTGGCGGTGTCGACATCGGGATTGATGGCGGTCAACTTGCCCTCGAAGGTCTGGCCGGGGAAGGCGTCGGTGGTGACCTGGACCGCCATCCCGACGCTGAGTTGGGCCAGACGCTGCTGGGGTAGGGCGAAATCGACGTAGACCGGATCGAGCGACTGCAGCGAGACGACCGAATCGCCATTATTGAGAAACTGACCCAGGTTGACTTGGCGGATGCCGAGTCGGCCGGTGAACGGTGCGACGATGGATTTCTTGGCGATGGCCGCCCGGATGTTGTCCATCTGGGCGTTGGCCTGTTTGGCCTGGGCGTCGGCGGCGTCGAAGTCGGCCTGCGACACCAGGTTCTTGGCGCGCAGGTCGCGAGCACGGGCCAGGTTGGCGTGGGCCAGATCGGCGCTGGCGGCGGCCGAGCGCAGCTGGGCCTGTTCGACCGAGGTATCGAGCTCTACCAGGGTATCGCCGGTTTTGACCGTTTTCCCCGAGTCGAAGGCAATCCGGGTGATGGTGCCCGCCACTTCAGCGCCCAGGGTAACGCCCTGCACGGCGACCACCGAACCGACCGCGTTCAGAGTGGGTTGCCAGGTGTCCTGCTTGACCTCGGCGGTGGTGACGGTTTCCGGCGGCAGCGCGAAATGCTCGCCAGCGGCAAACATGGTTTTGAACTGCAACAATTTGGTGCCGGCGAGCGCGCCGACCAGCAGCAGCAGGCCGAAGATCGTCAGGATGATTTTCTTGATCATAAAGGGCTTAGTGCATGCGGAGCGTTGCAGGTTCGAGAAGGTGGAGGCGCTGACTACCAGTGACATCCATCTTACCCGATGATCCAAGTAAGATTGATGTCATTCTGGTCATGTGTGCATGAGGCGCACGGCGCGGCGGTGCGAGATCCGAGTGGTCGGCAGCGCACCGGCGGCGGTCATTTGACCCGCATGCCGGGCTCCGCTCCGCTGTCAGGGTTGAGCAGGTAGATGCCACCGCCACCGCCCGCCGCCAGGATCATGCCCTCGGAGACGCCGAAACGCATCTTGCGCGGGGCTAGGTTGGCGACCATGATCGTGAGCCGTCCCAGCAGCTGTTCGGGAGCGTAAGCCGACTTGATGCCGGCAAACACCTGGCGGGTCTCGCCGCCGAGATCCAGTTCCAGCCGCACCAGCTTGTCCGCGCCCACCACCGCTTCGGCCTTGACGATCCGCGCCACCCGCAAATCGAGTTTGGCGAAATCCTCGATGGAGACGGCCGGGCCGATGGGATCGCTGGCCAGGTGGCCGGCCGGTTGGGCGACTTCCTCGGCAGCGGGGTAGCTCTCCTTGGAATCTTCCACCATGGCGGCGATCTGGCGCATCTCGATCCGTTGCAGCAGGGGTTTGTATTCGACGATGGTGTGATCCAGCAGCGGGGTGGCGAGATCCGCCCAGCGCAGCGGGTCGATTTGCAGGAACTGTTCGACCTGGGCGGCAATGCCAGGCAACACTGGCTTAAGGTAGAGGATCAGGGTCCGGAACAGGTTCAGGCCCAGGCTGCACACGGCCTGCACCTCGGCCTCGGCCCCGGCCTGCTTGGCCAAAGCCCACGGTTTTTTCTCATCGATATACTGGTTGGCGCGGTCGGCCAGCGCCATGATCTCGCGCATCGCCCGGCCGAATTCCCGCCGCTCGTAAGCCTGGGCGATGGAATCGCCGGCGGCGACAAAGTCGGCGTACAGCGTCGGTTCCGCCAGTGTCCCGGCCAGGCGACCGTCGAAGCGGCGGGTGATGAATCCGGCGCAACGGCTGGCGATGTTGACCAGCTTGCCCACCAGATCGCTGTTGACCCGTTGCAGGAAGTCGTCGAAATTCAGGTCGAGATCGTCGATGCCGTCGCTCAGCTTGGTGGCGAAGTAATAGCGCAGGCATTCCGGGCGTAGATAGTCGAGATAGGTGCGGGCCTTGATGAAGGTGCCGCGTGATTTCGACATCTTCTGGCCGTCCACGGTCAGGAAGCCGTGGCAGTTGACCGCGGTCGGTTTGCGGAAGCCGGCTCCGGTCAGCATGGCTGGCCAGAACAGAATGTGGAAATAGGCGATGTCCTTGCCGATGAAGTGATACACCTCGGTGCCGCTGTCCGGATTCCAGAAGTCGGCGAAATCCAGGCCGACGCGGCTGCAGTAGTTCTGGAAACTGGCCATGTAGCCGATCGGCGCGTCCAGCCAGACGTAGAAGTACTTGCCGGGCGCATCGGGGATTTCGAAGCCCCAGTAGGGCGCATCGCGGGAGATGTCCCATTCCTGCAGGCCGGCCGTGAACCACTCGTTGAGCTTGTTGGCCATCTGCGGCTGAATGGTGCCGCTGCCGATCCATTCCTTCAGCATGGCCTCGAAATCGGCCAGCTTGAAGAACAGATGCAGCGATTCCTTGGTGATCGGCGTCGCGCCGGAGATGACGGAGCGAGGATTCTTCAAATCGGTAGGCGAGTAGGTCGAGCCACAGTTTTCGCAACTGTCGCCGTACTGGTCCGGCGTGCCGCAGCGCGGGCATTCGCCCTTGATGAAACGATCCGGCAGGAACATCTGTTTTTCCGGATCGTAAGCCTGGGTGATGACCCGGCGACTGATATGGCCGGCCGCGTCGAGCCGGCTGTAGATCAACTCGGCGTAATGGCGATTTTCCGGCGAATGGGTCGAATAATAGTTGTCGAATTCAATCAGGAAATCGCCGAAATCGGCGTAATGTTCCTGCCAGACCCGCGCGATCAGCTGTTCCGGTTGGAGGCCCTCCTGCTCGGCGCGCAGCATGATCGGAGTGCCGTGGGCGTCGTCGGCGCAGAGGTAGTGGCATTCGTGGCCGCGCAGCTTCTGGAAGCGGACCCAGATGTCGGTCTGGATGTATTCGACCAGATGGCCGATGTGGATCGGACCGTTGGCGTAGGGCAGGGCGCTGGTGACGAGGATTCGACGGGTTCGGTCGCTCATGATACGGAAAGTGGCGGTCACTGGATCGGAAGTCAGCTAAATTAGCAGTATTCCGGCGTCGCTGTCATCCATCGATGGCGGAATCGGCGACGGGGGTGGTGTGCAGCGCGGCAATCGAGGCGGAGGAGGTTCGGATGCGTAGCAAGAACAGATGGGCTGGGTCGATGATAGCGATGGGCCTGATGGCGGCTGGTTCGGCTCAGGCCCAGAACGGAACCCTGGCGGAAGAGATCTGGAGCCAGAATTTTTGCGAGCAAGCGGTTAGTCTGGCGGCGCAGCGGGGCGAAAGTCAGCAGGCCCTGAATCTGGTCGACTGTCCTCTGCTGAATTACTATCAACCCTCTTACTGGCAATGCGTGATCGCTGCCATGAAAGCCGATGCACGCCTGCCCCTGGCCGCTGCCCGGCAACAGTGTCTCGCCAATTACTGATGTTGAGCGGGTATCGACTTGCGAGACCGGGTTGCGGGCCGTGGTGGTCCGCCCTGGCTCGTTCCATTTGCTATCTCTGGAGAAATCCTCTATGACCGCGATATCGCGCGCCGATGTGGAAAGCGCCCTCAAGGGCTATGTAGACCCCTATCTGGACCAGGATCTGGTCGCAGCCAACTGCGTCCGTGAGATCCAGGTCGATGCGGGCCGGCTCGAGGTCGCGGTGGAACTGGGTTTCCCTGCAGCCGGTTATCGGGAGACCTTGAGCGCTGCGCTGCGTGAGCGGCTGGCGGCGTTGCCTGGGGTCGGGGAAGTGACCCTTCGGGTGGACAGCAAGATCGTGGCCCACGATGTGCAGAAGGGTCTGACGCCGTTGCCTGGGGTGAAGAACATCATCGCGGTAGCGTCCGGCAAGGGCGGCGTGGGCAAGTCCACCACCGCAGTCAACCTGGCGCTGGCCTTGCACGCCGAGGGGGCCACCGTCGGGCTGCTGGACGCCGATATCTACGGTCCCAGCCAGCCGCGAATGCTGGGTTCGAGCGAGCAGCCGGAATCGCCGGACGGCAAGTCGCTGAATCCGGTGATGAGCCACGGCATTCAATCCATGTCCATCGGCTATCTGATCGAGGAAGAGACGCCGATGATCTGGCGCGGACCGATGGTCACCCAGGCGCTGGAGCAGCTGTTGCGCGATACTCGCTGGCGGGATTTGGATTATCTGGTGATCGACCTGCCGCCCGGCACCGGCGATACCCAGCTGACCCTGTCGCAAAAGGTGCCGGTCAGCGGCGCGGTCATCGTCACCACTCCCCAGGATATTGCCCTACTGGACGCTCGACGGGGCTTGAAGATGTTCGAGAAGGTGGAGGTGCCGGTGCTCGGCATCGTCGAGAACATGAGCATCCACATCTGCTCGAACTGTGGCCACGAGGAGCACATCTTCGGCGAGGGCGGCGGTCAGCGCATGGCCGCGCAATATGGCGTGCCGTTTTTGGGTTCGCTGCCGCTGGATATCCGTATCCGTCAGGAAACCGACAATGGCCAGCCGACGGTAGCCGCCGAGCCGGACAGCCGCATCGCCGAGCTGTATCGGGATATCGCCCGCCGTGCCGCCGCCCGGTTGTCCCTGCAGGCCAAGAACTACAGCCACAAGTTTCCTAAGATCGTCATTCAGAATACGTAAAGCTTTCTGCCGCTATGGTGGGGGCGAAGTTTCCCACCATACCAACGCAATGGAGAGAATCGACATGAAACTGGTGAAAGCGAGTCTGATGGCTCTGGCTGTGGTTGGCTTGTTTGCCGGCGCGGTCGAGGATGCGGCGGCGGTGACCAAATGCCGCGAGGTGATTTCGCATGGTCAGGTGGTCAAGCGCACTTGCACCACCAAGCCGGCTTATCGCACCGTGTGCAACACCTATTGGCGTCATGGGGTCAAGCACCGCGATTGCCGCCGGGTCTATTACTGATTGATCACCTATGGAGCGCGGCGCGGGCCGCGCTTCGCTTTTGTGAGGAGCTGACGGTGCGCCTGTGCGACCGTGATATCGAGCAATGTTTGGCAGAAGGCAGGATTCGCATCGAACCGCTTCCCGCGCCCGGTCGGATCAATGGGGTCAGCGTGGATTTGCATCTGGGCAACCGCTTTCGGGTGTTCAACGACCACGCGGCGTCCCATATCGATCTGAGCGGTCCGCGCGAAGAGGTGGATTGCGCCATCAATCGGATCATGAGCAAGGAGATTCCGATTGCCTCGGACGGCGCGTTTTTCCTCCATCCCGGCGAATTGGCGCTGGCGGTGACGGCCGAGACCCTCACGGTGCCGGACGATCTGGTCGGTTGGCTGGACGGTCGCTCCAGCCTGGCCCGGCTGGGGTTGATGGTCCATGTGACCGCCCATCGCATCGATCCCGGCTGGAGCGGGGCCATCGTGCTGGAATGTTTCAACAGCGGCAAGCTGCCGCTGGCGCTGCGGCCCGGCATGCCGATTTGCGCCATCAGTTTCGAGATGCTGTCTGGCCCTGCCTTGCGGCCCTATCACAAGCGCCAGGACGCCAAGTACCAGCGCCAGAGCGGTCCAATCCCGAGCCGGATCGGCGATGACGAACCGCTCGATCCGGGATCGACCCGGACCCGCGAGTGAGCGGGGGTAGACTGCTCGCTGCAGGATTTGATGGGTTTTCTGGACGATTTTAAGGCGCGAGGTCAGTGGGTGTGCGGCGGTAATGACGTCACTGCTTTGAGCTTATTTCGTCTGGTCGATGGCTACCCCCTGCCCGTGTGTGTCTTGACCCGTGCGTCCCAGTGTCGAGGGTTTCTCGAGGTGGCGGACTTTAGGCTATTGTGCGGCAAAAAAGCAGTACTATTATGGACTTCACGGCAGGAGTAATTCAGATGACGCGGGAACACTTGCGAGCGATGCATTCCCGCGCCGAACGCATCGAACGGCGGCTAGAACTTGACGACCCCGCACCCTGATGATGGACCTACGCCATGGCGACGCCTACCACTTACGAAACCGATTTCTACCTATGGACCCAGCAACAGGCCGCGCTGTTACGCCAAGGGCAGTTAACAGAACTTGATACCGCCCACTTGATTGATGAGATTGAGGATATGGGCGCAAATAGTCGGAACGCGCTGGGTAGCTATCTTGAATTGATCTTGCTCCACTTGCTTAAGTGGCAGTATCAACCGGAACGACGCGGAAGTAGTTGGAGAGCTAGTATCCGTAACAGTAGAAACCGGATTGAACGACTTATCGAATTCAGTCCTAGCTTACGTCGCAAGATTCCAGAGCAGCTTACTACTGAATACCGGCGAGCCCGGCAGGATGCTTCTGATGAAACCGGCCTACCGTTGGCCACCTTCCCGGAAGCCTGTCCGTTTACGGTTGAACAAATCCTGGACCCGGATTACTGGCCGAATTGAAAGCAGCTGATATCCGCGTCGTTCCTTGCGGCGGCGCTGGCGTTCCAGTGCTTCCTGCGCTGCATCGACGGTCGGGTAGGGGGTCGAGCGCATTTGTCCACCTTGACCGACTCGGCCCCATTCCCGGATCAAGCACCAGGCTCCGAACAAATCGAGCTGCACGTCCAGCCGGTAGTAGCGATGGAGATTGCGGGCCGGGTCACAGCGAATGAGCGTTATTCCAGTCATGCCGTCAGTCGCGAGAGAGTGCTGTGACTGACATTGTAGCTGCGGGCGATGGCGGTGACGGTCTCGCCCTGCAGCAATGGCCGTCCGTGCAAGGTGAGCGGTTCGTTCGTCTAGCGCCCGCCGTCCTGCTCCAGCCGCAACGGCTGTTCCAGCACCGCTCCGTCGAAACAGACTTGCTCTCCCATCAGTTGCAGGCGGCCCTCCGCAAACCAGCGAATGGCTTGCGGATAGAGACGATGCTCCTGTTCCAGCACCCGCGCCGCCAGGATATCGGGATCGTCGCCGGACAGGACCGGCACCCGCGCCTGCACGATGACCGGTCCGCCGTCCAGCTCGGCGGTCACGAAATGGATGCTGGCGCCATGCTCGTCTTCCCCAGCAGCGATAGCCCGCTCATGGGTGTGCAGGCCGCGGAACTTGGGTAGCAGCGATGGGTGAATGTTGAACAGGCGGCCGCGATAGTGCTCGGTAAAGCCGGCGGTCAGAACCCGCATGAACCCGGCCAGAATCACCAGATCCGGTTGGTATTGGTCGATCCGCTCGATCAAGGCGGCTTCGAAAGCAGGCCGGTCGGCATAGGGCTGGTGATCCAGCTCCAGGGTTGGAACGCCGGCCCGTTGGGCGCGCTCCAAACCTTGCACACCGGGACGGTTACTGATCACCGCCGCCACCTCGACCGGCAGTTCCCCGCTTGCCGCCTGATCGAGAATGGCCTGCAGGTTGCTGCCGCGTCCGGAGATCAGCACCACTAGGCGGATTTTTCGGGCCGCACTCATGCCTGAAACTCCACATGTGGCTCACCCGCGCCGCTGGCGATATGACCCAGCCGCCAGACGGTTTCGCCGGCTTCGCGCAGCAGGGTCTGCGCCCGTTCGGCATCGTCCGCCGCCACGCAGATTACCAGTCCCACCCCGCAATTGAAGGTGCGCCACATCTCGGCTTCGGCCACGCCGCCTTGTTGCTGCAGCCATTGAAACACCGCCGGCCGTTGCCAGCTGTGGGGATCGATGACCGCCTTGGTGTCGATCGGCAACACGCGGGGCAGATTTTCGGTCAGGCCGCCGCCGGTGATATGGGCGATGGTGCGCACCGGAATCTGCTCCAGCAGGCGCAGGACCGGCTTGACGTAGATGCGGGTCGGGGCCAGCAACACTTCGCCCAGGGTGCGGCCGGCGGCGAAAGGCTGCTCCAGATCGGCGCCGCTGACCGTCACGATCTTGCGGATCAGCGAATAGCCGTTGGAGTGCGGGCCGGAGGAGGCCAGGCCGAGCAGTACGTCACCGACCTGTACCTGTGCGCTATCGAGGATGCGGCTCTTTTCCACCACCCCGACGCAGAAGCCGGCCAAGTCGTAATCGCCATCGGCGTACATCCCCGGCATTTCGGCGGTTTCTCCGCCCACCAGCGCCGCCCCGGCCTGTTCGCAGCCGTCGGCGATGCCCTGGATCACCGTAGCCGCAACATCCACATCCAGCTTGCCGGTCGCGTAATAATCCAGGAAGAACAGCGGCTCGGCACCGGCAACCAGCACATCGTTGACGCACATCGCCACCAGATCGATGCCGATGGTGCCATGCCGGTTCAATTCCAGGGCCAGCTTGAGCTTGGTGCCGACCCCATCGGTGCCGGAGACCAGCACCGGTTGGCGGTAGCGATCGAGCGGCAATTCGAACAGGGCGCCGAAGCCGCCCAGACCGCCCAGCACCCCAGGCCGGAGCGTGCGGCGGGCGTGGGGCTTGATGCGGTCCACCAGCCGGTTACCGGCATCGATATCGACCCCGGCGTCGCGGTAGCTGAGCGCGGGGGAGGAAGCATGTGGGTCGTTCACGGATTGGGCAGCCTCGTTTGCGTGGTATTCCTGCCGGCGATTTTGGCGCGGGTTGTGCTATCTTACCAAACTTCATCTTATTGCCAGTCGATGCCAGGGAATCACCGTGATTGTCGAGTCTTACAACCCACAGGTTCTTGAAGCGGAAGCGCAACGCCACTGGGACGAGCAGGGAACTTTCGCCGTGCGCGAGGAGCCAGGCCGCGAGAAATACTACTGCCTGTCGATGTTTCCCTATCCCAGTGGCCGCCTGCACATGGGTCATGTACGCAACTACACCATCGGCGACGTGATCGCCCGCTATCAGCGCATGCTGGGCCGCAACGTGCTGCAGCCGATGGGTTGGGATGCTTTCGGCCTGCCGGCGGAGAACGCGGCGCTGGCGTCCAGAGTAGCGCCAGCCCAGTGGACCTTCGACAACATCGCCTATATGAAGCGGCAGCTGCGTTCGCTGGGTTTCGGCCTGGACTGGGATCGCGAAGTGGCGACCTGCCGGCCCGAGTACTACCGCTGGAATCAGTGGCTGTTCCTGCGCATGTTGGAGCGCGGCATCGTCTATCTGAAGACCGGGGTAGTGAACTGGGACCCGGTCGATCAGACCGTGCTGGCCAACGAACAGGTGATCGACGGGCGCGGCTGGCGTACCGGTGCGGTGGTCGAGAAGCGGGAAATCCCGATGTACTACATGGCGATCACCCGCTACGCCGAGGAGTTGCTGTCGGCGCTGGACCAGCTACCGGGCTGGCCCGAGCAGGTCAAGCTGATGCAGAAGAACTGGATCGGCAAGAGCCACGGGGTGCGCATCGGTTTCCCGCACACCGTCGGCGAGGGCGGCGTTCTGTGGGTCTTCACCACTCGGGCCGATACCCTGATGGGCGCGACCTACGTGGCCGTGGCCGCCGAGCATCCGCTGGCGCTCCATGCCGCCCAGGACAATCCCGCCTTGGCCGCTTTCATCGACGAATGCCGTCGCGGTGGCGTCACCGAGGCCGAGCTGGCGACCCAGGACAAGAAGGGCATGGCCACCGGCCTGACCGTGACCCATCCCCTGACCGGCGAGGCGTTGCCGGTGTGGGTGGCCAACTACGTGCTGATGGGCTACGGCGAGGGCGCGGTGATGGCGGTGCCGGCTCACGACGAACGCGATTTTGCCTTCGCTCTGCAATTCGGTTTGTCGATCAAACCGGTGATCCGCACCAGCGCCGGCGACGGCACCCCGGCGCCTTGGCGTGATGCCTACGCCGAACATGGCGTCTGCATCAATTCGGATCGGTACGATGGCCTCGATTTCGAGCAAGCCGTCGATGCCATCGCCGCCGATCTGAGCGCCCGCAACTTGGGCGAGAAGAAAGTGACTTGGCGGTTGCGCGACTGGGGCATCTCCCGCCAGCGTTACTGGGGCACGCCGATCCCGATCGTTCATTGTCCCGACTGTGGCGCGGTGCCGGTGCCCGATGAACAATTGCCGGTGGCGCTGCCGACGCATCTGGTGCCGGACGGTTCCGGCAACCCGCTCAACAAGTATCCCGAATTCCTCGAGTGCGCCTGCCCCAAGTGCGGCCAGCCGGCCCGGCGCGAGACCGATACCATGGACACCTTCGTGGATTCGTCCTGGTATTTCTTCCGCTACTGCACGCCGGGCGCGGCGACGATGACCGATGCGCGCGCCGACTACTGGATGCCGGTCGATCAATATATCGGCGGTATCGAGCACGCCATCCTGCATCTGCTGTATGCCCGATTCTGGACCAAGGTGATGCGCGACTGTGGCCTGACCCAGGTGGCGGAGCCGTTCACCAACCTGCTGACCCAGGGCATGGTGGTCGCGCCCACCTTCTTCCGGGAAGGCGCGGACGGCCGCAAGCAGTGGATCAATCCCGCCGCCGTGGCGGTGAGCACCGACGACAAGGGCCGGCCGATCGCCGCGACCCTGCGCGACGATGGCCAGCCGGTGACGGTGGGGGCTATCGAGAAGATGGCCAAGTCCAAGAACAACGGCGTCGATCCGCAGTCCCTGATCGAGCAGTACGGGGCCGATACCGCCCGTCTGTTCATGATGTTCGCCGCGCCGCCCGATCAGGCGCTGGAATGGTCGGACGCCGGGGTGGCGGGCGCTTACCGCTTCCTGCGGCGGCTGTGGGCTTTCGCCGCCGAGCATCAGGAGGCCATCCGGACGGCGGGAGCGGTCGATGGCGCAACTTTGGACGAGGGCTTGCGCGCCATCCGCCGCGAGCTGCACGAGTCCTTGCGGCAGGCGTTGTACGATTTCGGTCGGCATCAGTTCAATACGGTGATTTCCGGCGCGATGAAGATTCTCAACGCCCTGGGCCGGATCGAAGCCGGTGCGCAGGCCGCCGCCGTGCGCCGCGAAGGTCTGAGCATCCTGCTGCGCTTGTTATCGCCGATCGTGCCGCACATCGCCCATGCCCTGTGGTGGGGAATGGATTACGGCGACGATGTGCTCCATGCCACCTGGCCGGCCCCGGACGAGGCCGCGTTGCAGCGGTCGATGGTGACGCTGGTGGTGCAGGTCAACGGCAAGCTGCGAGCTCAGATCGAGACGCCGGTGGATGCCGACCGGGCGCTGATCGAGCAGATCGCCCAGGCCGAGCCGAACGTGACGCGCTTCGTCGAGGGCAAGCCGATCCGCAAGATCGTGATCGTGCCCGGCAAGCTGGTCAACGTGGTGTGTTGAACGCGTGGGTCGAAACGGCCCTCGCCCGATGGGAGCGGGGCAGGGGGTGAGAGCGATGCGACGCCGGATCGTTCAGGCTATGCTGAGCGCAGCAGCGCTGCTAGCGCTACTACTGGGCGGTTGCGGCTTCCAGTTGCGCGGCCAGGTGCAGTTGCCGAAGGAGCTAGCCGTAGTCTACATTGACAGCGTGCGCGGCGTAGGCGTCCCTCCCGGCACCCTGAGCCGCAAGCTGGAGCAATTGCTGGCCAGCAGCGGGGCCGCCATTACCCACGATCGGGCGCAGGCGACGGCGATCATCACCATCTCGAACGAGAGCAGCGGTCGCCGCGCGGTCGCCGCCGACCGTTTCGACGTCAAGCGGGAATACTTCCTGATCTATAGCGCCGTCTATCAGGTCCACTTGGCCAACGGCAAGATTCTGATCGAGCCGGAAGGCGTCAATGTGAACCGCGCCCTGCTGTTCGACGAGAACCAGGTGCTGGCCTTCGAAGCCGCCCAGGAATCGCTGGAAGACAGCATGACCAGCGAACTGGCCTGGCAGATCGTCCGGCGGCTGCAGGCGCAGGCCGCCAAATCATCCTGAGGTTGTCGCTTGCGCTTGCGTCCCGACCAGCTGGCCACCCATCTGCGCAAGGCGTTGGCGTCGCTGTATCTGGTCCATGGCGAGGAGGTCCTGCTGGCGCAGGAGGCCGCCGACGCCATCCGGGCCGCCGCGCGCGAGCGGGGTCACGTCGAGCGGGAGTGCTTGACAGTAAGCGCCGGTTTCGACTGGAACGCCTTACGCCAGTCCCTGGCCAGTCCCTCACTGTTCGCCAGCCGGCGTTTGCTGGAGCTGCGGCTGGGCGACGCCAAGCCGGGCGAGACCGGATCCAAGGCCCTGATCGAGTGCGCGGCCCGGCCAGCGGCGGACGTGGTTCTGCTGGTTACCGCCGGCAAGTTGGACTGGCAGGTCCAGAAGGGGCGCTGGTTCACCGCGCTGGAGAGTGCTGGGGTCGCCGTCGCCGCCCAGGCGGTGGAGGCGCGACAGCTGCCAGCCTGGATCGAACGGCGGATGCGGAGTCGGGGGCTGAATCCGACCGCGGACGCCGTGGCGCTCTTGAGCGAGCGGATGGAAGGCAATTTGCTGGCCGCCGCCCAGGAAATCGAAAAACTACTCCTATTGACCGATGGTCAGCCGCTGGGGGCTGAGGCTATCCTACTGGCGGTAGGAGACTGCGCCCGTTACAACATCTATGATTGGGTAGAGGCAGCGTTGCTCGGCCAGCCGGAACGGACGGCGCGCATCCTGAGTGGACTGCGCGGCGAAGGCGTCGAGCCGGCGCTGGTCAACTGGGCGCTGCATCGGGAAATCCGCACCCTGGCCGCGCTAGCTTTCGCCCGCGACCGACGGCAGGGGTTGGAGGCGGTGTTCGCCGCCCACAAGGTGTGGGAAAAGCGTAAGCCGACCCTGCTCCAGGCGTCGCAACGGCTCGATCTGGCCGGGTGCCGACGCTTGTTGAGGGACTGCGCCCGCGCCGATCGCCTGATCAAGGGGATCGAGCCGGGTTCTCCGTGGGAGGCGTTGCTGGACAATGGTCTGCGCTTGGCTGGCGTAGCGTTGCTGCCCGACTGGCCCGGCTGGAGCCAGGATTCGTAGCTAACCCGAGCGCCGCCGCGCATGCCGCGCCCGGCGTCGGAATGACAGGAACAGAATGGCATGACTGACAAGAGTATCGATGACTACATGATCGGGGTTGGCCAACGAGCTCGCGCCGCTTCCCGCCTAGTCGGCCGCGCCGAAACTCGGGTCAAGGATGCCGCCCTGCTGGCGATGGCTGCGGCGCTGGAGGTCGAACAGGAGCGCCTGCTGGCCGCCAACGGGCAGGACATGGAGGCCGGTCGGGCTTCGGGTCTGGATGCGGCCTTGTTGGATCGGCTGGAAATCACTCCGCAACGGGTCAAGGCGATGGCGCAGGGTCTGCGGGAAATCGCCGCCCAACCCGATCCAGTCGGCGAAATCAGCGATCTCAAGTATCGCCCGTCCGGCATCCAGGTCGGGCGTATGCGGGTTCCCCTGGGCGTGATCGGCATCATCTACGAGTCGCGGCCGAACGTGACCGCCGACGCGGCGGCCCTGTGCCTGAAGTCTGGCAATGCCGCCATCCTGCGCGGTGGGTCGGAGGCGTTCCATTCCAATCAGGCCATCAACGCCTGCATCCAGCAGGGTCTGGCGAGCGCTGGCCTGCCGGCCGACGCCATCCAGGTGATCGATACCCCGGACCGGGCGGCGGTCGGCGCGCTGATCCGCATGGCCGAGTATGTCGACGTGATCGTGCCGCGCGGCGGCAAGGGCCTGATCGAACGGGTCAGCCGTGAAGCGCGAGTGCCGGTGATCAAGCATCTGGATGGCGTCTGTCACGTCTATATCGACGACCGGGCCGACCTGAACAAGGCGTTCGCCGTGGCCTACAACGCCAAGACCCACCGCTACGGCACCTGCAACACCATGGAAACCCTGCTGGTGGCCGCCGACATCGCCGGCCAGGCATTGCCCGAACTGGGCCGGCGCTATCGGGAAGCCGGGGTGGAGTTGCGCGGCTGCGCCCGCACCCGCGACTGGCTGCCGGAGGCGCGGGTGGCGATCGAAGAGGACTGGGGCACCGAATATCTGGCGCCGATCCTGGCGATCCGGGTGGTCGACGATCTCGACCAGGCCATCGATCATATCAACCGCTATGGCTCCGCCCACACCGACGCCATCGTCACCGAAGACCTGAGTCGGGCGCGGCGTTTTCTGCGCGAGGTCGATTCCAGCTCGGTGATGGTGAACGCCTCCACCCGCTTCGCCGACGGCGGCGAATACGGCTTGGGCGCCGAGATCGGCATCAGCACCAACAAGCTGCACGCCCGTGGTCCGGTCGGGGCGGAAGGCTTGACCACCCTGAAATTCGTGGTCTTGGGCGATGGCCATATTCGCCAGTAAAACCGCCATGACTTCGTTTCATCCGCAGACCAAGGGCTCGAACCGATGACGGTCGAGGTGTCCGGCCCCATCGGTATCCTGGGCGGCACCTTCGACCCGATCCACTACGGCCATCTGCGGCCGGCGCTGGAACTGCTGGAAACGCTGGCGCTGGCCGAAGTCCGCTTCGTGCCGTGCCGGATTCCGGCCCATCGCGATGTTCCCGCCATCACGGCCGACCAGCGCCTGACGCTGGTGCAACTGGCCACCGCCGAGCAGGCCGGTTTCGTGGTCGACGATCGGGAACTGCGGCGCGAGGGGCCGTCCTACATGGTGGACACCCTGACGTCGCTGCGGGAAGACTTCGGCGTCGCGACCCCGCTGGCCTTGATCGTCGGCAGCGACGCTTTCCGTGAGTTGGACACCTGGCGGCGCTGGCGCGAATTGACCGGGCTGGCCCATATCGTGGTGATGCAGCGCCCTGGTGCGCAGGAGCCGTTTCGGCCGCTGTTGGCGGAATTTATCGCTCCGCGCGTGGTCTCCCATGTATCAGCGCTGCGCCAGCGGCCGGCCGGCGGGATTCTGTTCCAGCCGGTCACCCAATTGAGCATCTCCGCTACCCAGATCCGCGCTTTGCTGGCGCGTGGCCAGTCTCCCCGCTATCTATTGCCGGAAACGGCGCTGGCCTACATTCACCAGCGCGGCCTGTACCGGTCGCGACCTGATGCGTTCCCTGCCACTTCTTGATGAGGATGAACCGGATTCCATGCAACTCGAGGCTTTGCAACAGATTGTCGTAGACGCTCTGGAAGAATTGAAAGCGCACGATCTCCAGATCCTGGACGTGCGCAATATCGCTACTTTCACCGATCTGATGATCGTCGCCAGCGGCGCGTCCACCCGCCAGGTCAAGGCGTTGGCCGACAAGGTGGTCGAGAAATGCCTAGTGGCCGGGGTTCGGCCGTTGGGGGTCGAGGGCCAGCGCGAGGCCGAATGGATCCTGGTGGATCTGGGCGACATCGTGGTGCATGTCATGCTGCCCCAGACCCGCGATTTCTACAATCTGGAGAAGCTGTGGTCGGTGGATTCCGCCAAGGCGCTGCGGCGTCACGGCGCGTCCTGATCGAGTCGCCGTGAAGATTCATCTGCTGGCGGTCGGTACGCGCATGCCCGACTGGGTCAAGGCCGGTTATGCCGAATACGCCGAGCGCCTGCCACGGGAATGCGCGTTGCTCCTGAATGAAATCCCGGCCGGCAAGCGGGGGCGCAACGCCGCCGTAGCGCCCATCATCCGTGACGAGGGAGAGCGGCTGCTAGCGGCGATTCCGACCGGCTGCCGGGTGATCGCGCTGGACGAACGCGGCCAGGAATGGAGCACGACGGAGCTGGCCGAACGCCTGGCGGGCTGGCTGCAGGAAGGCGGCGACGTCAGCCTGCTGGTCGGCGGACCGGACGGCCTGGATGCGGCCTGCCGCGCCCGCGCCGATGGCGTCTGGTCGCTGTCGCGGCTGACCCTGCCGCATCCACTGGTGCGGGTGGTGGTCGCCGAGCAGCTGTATCGGGCCTGGAGCCTGCTGCATCACCATCCCTATCATCGGGCTTGACATGCCGGCTCCACACCTGTACTTGGCTTCCGCTTCCCCGCGCCGCCGCGAACTGTTGCGCCAGATCGGCGTGCGCTACCGCCTGCTGCGGCTGGCGGTGGACGAAACGCCGCTGGCGGAGGAGTCGCCCCACGCCTATGTGGCGCGGCTGGCCCTGCTCAAGGCTCGCAGCGGTTGCGCGCGACTGGGGCGGCGACTGCCCGCGCCGGTGCTGGGCGCGGATACGGCGGTGGTGGTGGAAGGAGCGATCTTTGGCAAGCCGCGCGATCGGGCCGACGGTCTGGCGATGCTGGCGCGATTGTCCGGCCGTGAACACCAGGTCCTGAGCGCGGTGGCGCTGGCCACCCCGGAGCGAGACGCGGTCCGGGTCCAGGACAGTCGGGTCCGGTTTCGCGCCCTGACCCCGGCGGAGTGTCTGGCCTACTGGGACAGCGGCGAGCCGCAGGACAAGGCCGGCAGCTACGGCATTCAGGGCCGGGCGGCGGCGTTCATCGTCGAATTGCAGGGCAGTTACTCCGGCGTGATGGGGCTACCGCTGTTCGAAACCGCCGAGCTGCTGCGAGAATTCGGCGTCCATTACTGATACCTTGACGTTTTCCACCCACTACCATCATTCATCGACCGGGATAACCACCGTATGGCCACACGTACCGAAGGCGGCACTGGCGACGAAATTCTGATCAACGTCACCCCCCGCGAAACCCGGGTCGCCGTGGTCGAGAATGGCGTGTTGCAGGAAATTCTGATCGAGCGAGTCGGCAAGCGCGGCCTGGTCGGCAATATCTACAAGGGCCGGGTCTGTCGGGTGTTGCCGGGCATGGAAGCAGCTTTCGTGGATATCGGCCTGGAACGGGCCGCCTTCCTGCACGTCTCCGACATTCGCCCCGAGATCCTGCAGAACAACGGCGCGGCCACCAATGGCAACGGCGAACGGTTCAGCCTCGCCGTGACCGACTTGGTCCACGAAGGTCAGAACCTGGTGGTACAGGTGATCAAGGACCCCATCGGCACCAAAGGGGCGCGCCTGACCACGCATGTGACCTTGCCTTCGCGCTTTCTGGTGTTTCTGGCCGATTCCGACGTAGCGGGGGTCTCGGTCAAGATCGACGGCGAACGCGAACGCCAGCGCCTGAAGGAGATGGTCAACGCCTTCCGCGCCGAATTCGGCGGCGGCTATATCGTCCGCACCGCGGCGGAGGGCGCCGAATCCTGGGCCTTGCGGGCCGACATGCAGTTCCTGCGGCGCTTGTGGAGCTCGATTCAGGAGCGCATCCACGAAGTGGCCGGCGTGGCCACCCTGTACGAAGACCTGCCCCTGGTGCTGCGGGTGTTGCGCGATTTCATCGGCGACGGCGTCGAAAAGGTCCGCATCGACTCGCGCGAAACCTGCCAGCGCATGTTGGAGTTCGCCGAAAAATTCGTGCCGGAGATGGTGCCGCGCCTGGAACATTATCCCGGCGAGCGGCCGATCTTCGAGTTGTATGGCATCGAGGACGAGATCCAGCGGGCGCTGGGCAAGAAGGTGCCGCTGAAATCCGGCGGCTATCTGGTGGTGGACCAGACCGAGGCCATGACCACGATCGACGTCAACACCGGCGCTTACGTCGGCCATCGCAATCTGGAAGAGACCATCTTCAAGACCAACCTGGAAGCGGCGGCGGCCATCGCCCGCCAGCTGCGGCTGCGCAATCTGGGCGGGATCATCATCCTCGATTTCATCGACATGGCCAGCGAGGAGCATCGTCAGGCTGTGCTGAAGGCGCTGGAAAAGCATCTGGAGAAGGATCGCGCCAAGAGCCACGTCTCGCAGGTTTCGCCGCTGGGGCTGGTGGAAATGACTCGCAAGCGCACCCGCGAGAGTCTGGAGCAGGTGCTGTGCGAGCCATGCCCGCTGTGCGGCGGCCGGGGTTCGATCAAGACCGCCGAGACGGTCAGCTACGAAATCTTTCGCGAGCTGTTGCGCGAGACACGCCAGTATGCGCCGCGCCAATTCGTGGTGCTGGCCGCGCCGGAAGTGGTGGATGTCATGCTCGACGAAGAATCGGCCAGCGTGGCGCAGCTGGAAGCCTTCATCGGCATTCCGATCAAGTTTCAGGCGGAAGCCCTGTATTCCCGCGAGCAGTATGACGTGGTGTTGATGTGAGTCGACGGTTTTGGGGCGCGACCCGCACCACCCTGCGCTGGGTCCGCCGCCTGCTTTTGGCCGTGCTGTTGCCGTTGCTGTTGTTGGCCGCCCTGGGCCAATGGTGGTGGTTGCCCCGCCTGAACGATTATCGCGACGCTCTGGCGGCAGTCTTGCAGGAGCATCTGCGAGCGCCGGTGCGGATCGATGCGGTGACCGGTTTCCGCGACGGTTGGCGGCTGGGTCTGCGCCTGCGCGGGGTCCGCTTGGCCGACCCGCGCAGCGGCGTGCAACTGGTCAGCTTCTCCCAGGCCGCTGTCACCCTGAATCTGTGGCGTTCGCTGCGGGAGTGGCGGCCGGTGTTCACCCGCATCCGGCTGGAAGGGGTGCATCTGACCCTGGAGCAGGGCGCAGACGGCATTCCACGGCTGCGCGCCGACAGTGAGCCGGCCGAACCTCCGCCGGCCCTGACCGATGTCGCCCGCTGGCTGTTCGAGGTGCATCATCTCGATCTGGTCGGTGACCGCCTGACCGTGCGCCGCCCCGACGGCGAAACGCTGCAAATTCGCCATCCCTATTTTCAGGTGCGCGATACCGACTCCGGCCAGCGGATCGCCTTTACCGCCGAGCTGCCGGCCGAGCTTGGCGATCATATTCAACTGCGTCTGGAGCGTGCGGCGGTCGACGCCGATACCTGGGGCGGGCGCTTCGAGTTCAACGCCGATCGTTTGAACCTGGCCGGCTGGCCGTTGCCGCTGCCTTTCGCCGCGGGCCAGGCCGGGGTGAAACTGCAGGGCGAATGGCGCGACTGGCGGATGCAGCGCCTGGAAGGGCGGGTATCCTGGCAGAAGGCGGCGGCGCAGCGGGACGTACGCAATCTGTTGCTGGAGCCTTGGTTGGCGCAGGCTCCGGACGGCGGCGTGCGCTTCGACGGGCAGCGCGGGGACGACGGCTGGCAATGGCAGGGTCAAGCCTGGCTGGCCGACGGCAAGGGCCGAACGCAGGCCCAGCCGCGCTTCACCCTGGCGCAGGTCGGCGAGCGCTGGCAGGGTGACCTGCACGATCTGCGGGTCCAGGATCTGGCGGCTTGGGCGTTGCCCTGGCTGACGGAGCTGGCGCAGCGCTGGCTGGCGGGTCTCGATCCGCGCGGAACTTTGCCGGACGTCGCTTTCGGAGTCGAACCCGCCACCGGCGCTTACACGGTGACCGCGCAATTGCGCGATGGAGCGGGTCAGTCGGTGCATGGTCTGCCGGGGTTCGACCACATCGATGGGACTCTGGAAATCGCGCCCGATCATGGCCGCATCGAATTGGACAGCCGCGCGGTGCAGGTCGATACCCATGGCATCCTGCGCGCGCCCATCACCCTCGATACCCTGGCCGGGGTCGTCCATTGGCAGCGCACTGCCGATGCGCTTCACCTGGAAAGCACCGGTTTGGACCTGCATAACGCCGATTTGACCGCGCAGTTCCAGGGCCAGGTCGATATTCCCGATCATGGCCTGCCGGTGCTGGATTTGCAGGGGAAATACTACGGTGTTCGCGGCGATCAAGCGCAGCGCTATTTGCCGGTCGCGGTGATTCCCCCTGCCGGAGTTGCCTGGCTCGATCGGGCGCTGGTCGGCGGTCGGGTGATCTCGGGAGACATGGTCCTGCGTGGTCCGCCGGCCGCGTTTCCGTTCGACCGGGACGAGGGCCTGTTCGAGACCCGGTTCCAGATCGAGAACGGGATTTTGGACTACGCGCCCGGCTGGCCTCGACTGGAGCGGGTGCGGGCCAAGGTGCGCTTTCGCAACCGGGGCTTGCGCATCGAGGGCGAAGGAGGCCGGGTGGGGGACGCCGACATCCAGAACGCGACGGTGTGGATCGACGATCTTGCCCATCCGCTGGTGCGGGTCAAGGGTCGGGCCAAGGGTCCCAGCGCCAGCATGTGGCAGGCGTTGCAGGAGAGCCCGGTCGGTCATGAACTGGGCGAGCTGCCCGATCTGCGTTTCACCGGGGCCAATATGCTCGATCTGGATCTGAGTATCCCGACCGACGACCAGCCGAGCCGCATTCGGGGGCGGGTGGGGCTACTGGACGGGGGGCTGGGCCTGTCGGGTTTGAACCTCGAGCTGAGCCGTCTGCGCGGCGAGGTTCGCTTTGGCGAGGCTGGGCTGGAAGGCCGGGATATCCAGGCTACCCTGCGCGGCGAACCGGTCCGGCTCGATCTGGAGCTGGCCGGCGCGGCGGGTCGGCGCGAGCTGCGGGCGCGCCTGCGCGGACGCCTGAGTTTGCGGGCGCTGATCGGCGAGCCGGCGGCTCTGCTGGGAGCCTATCTCAGCGGCAAAAGCGTCTGGGATATCGTGCTGGCGATCCCGACCGGGCAGCGGGAACGGCGCAGCGAATCCCTATCGCCGACGCTGGAATTGAGTTCGGATCTGCGCGGCGTCGCGGTGCGGTTGCCGGAGCCGCTGGGCAAGAGCGCCGATCAGGCCCGCCCGCTGAAATTGGCCCTACGTCCCGATCGCGACAGCCTGGATCTGCGACTGGAATATGGCGCGGACACGCAGGCCGCCCTGGCGCTGAGCGGATTCCCCGCCCGCTACCAGCTCGAACGCGGCGAAGTGCGCATCGGGGCGGGCGCGGCGCAATTGCCCGATGCGCCCGGATTGGCGGTCATCGTCGATGTGCCGCGTTGGCAACCGACCCTGCCGCCGGCCGCATCGGCGGAAGTGCCGGGGGCGGCCATCGCCGCGCCGTCCCCATCGGCCGCCGCCTTCTGGGCCGCGTTGCGCCATGTCGAAGCCCACATCGGCGAGTGGGTGGTGGCGGGGCAGTCGTTCCCGAAGGTGACCCTGCAGGCCACCCATGAGGATAACGGGTTGCGCATCGATCTGATGGGCGAGACCCTGCAGGGGCGAGTGACCGTGCCGGATCAACCGACGCCGGATCGGCCGGTCAATGCCGCACTGCAGCGGCTGGCGCTTCGCTACGCTGCAGCCAGCGATCCCGACGAGACGCGCGCCGCCGGCCTGAGCGACGCCAAGTTGCGGCAGTTGCCGCCGCTGGTGGTGACCGTGGCCGATCTGCGCCTGAACGACAAGGCCATGGGTCGGTTACGTCTGATCACCGAGCCGCAGTCCGGCGGTCAGCGCTTGAAAGATTTCGAATTGAACTCCGAGCAGCTGCGGGTCGAGGCCAGCGGCGAATGGCGACAAACCGGCAACGGTACGGTATCCCGCCTACAGGCTACCGGCCAGACCCAGTCGCTGGGCGATACTCTGGCCGCTTTCGGCTACGATGAACTGGGCATCGCTCGTGGCCGGACCCAGGCGGAACTGACGGTCGAATGGGCGGGAACGCCGGCCGATTTCGCCCTGGATCGGTTGGCGGGTCGTTTGAAATTCCAAGTGGGACCCGGTCAGCTGCTGGATATCGATCCGGGTATGGGACGGGTGGTCGGCCTGTTCAACGTGCAGAATCTGCTGCGCCGTCTCACCCTCGATTTCAGCGACCTGTTCCAGCCCGGCATGGGTTTCGACCGGATCAGCGGGGTGTTCGATTTCCGGCGCGGCCAAGCCTTCACCGACGACCTGACCATTGACGCGCCCGCCGCCCAGATCCTGATCCAGGGGCGGACCGGCCTGAAGGCGCGCGACTACGATCAGGAGATCACGGTAACGCCGCATCTGGGCGGCGCTTTGCCGGTGGCGGGGGCGCTGGCCGGCGGACCGGCGGTGGGCGCGGCCGTGTTCCTGGCGGAACGGATATTGCAAAAAGGTATCGAACACGTGACCCGCTATCATTACCGCCTGACCGGTTCCTGGGATGCTCCCGAACTGACAGCGCAGCGTGACCCACCGCCCGCGAATCCGAGTCCGGGTTTCGCGGGTGACCACTGAGCGAGGTACCGTTTCATGTCGATCATGGCCGCTATTCAGATGGTGTCCGGCCCCAGCGTCGCCGACAATCTGGCCGTCGCCGCCGAGTTGTTGGCGCAGGCCGCCGACCAAGGCGCGCAGCTGGCAGTGTTGCCGGAGAATTTCGCCCTGATGGATCGCCAGGAAGAGGGCAAGCTGGCCGTCAGCGAGGCGGAGGGCGATGGGCCGATCCAGGCGTTCCTGGCCGAACAGGCCGATCGCCATCGGCTGTGGCTGGTTGGCGGCACCATTCCCTTGCGGGTGGCCGGCGATGAGCGCCGGGTCTATGCCGCCTGCCTGTTGTACGACGATCACGGCCGGCCGGTCGCCCGTTACGACAAGGTCCATCTGTTCGATGTGCAGGTGGTCGGCAGCGCGGAACGCTATGCCGAATCGGCCACCATTGCGCCAGGCCATCGTTATGTCGTCGCCGATACCCCGTTGGGGCGGCTGGGTCTGGCGGTGTGCTACGACCTGCGCTTTCCCGAGCAATTCCGCACCATGGTGGGGCATGGCATGGAGATTCTGGCCCTACCGGCCGCCTTCACCGCCACCACCGGCGCCGCTCACTGGGACGTATTGTTGCGGGCGCGCGCCATCGAGAATCAGTGTTATGTGATCGCGGCCGCGCAGGGCGGCCGGCACGCCAACGGTCGGGAGACCTATGGCGACAGCCTGATCGCCGATCCCTGGGGTGGGGTGTTGCAGCGCCTGCCGCAGGGTCCGGGCGTGGTGCTGGCCGAATGGAATCGCGAGCACCTGGAGAACGTGCGGCGACAGTTTCCCGCCCTGACGCACCGAGTTGACTGCGAGATTGGAGAATGATGACCATCGATACCCTGGACCTTGCCCGCCAGCAATTGCTGACTCCCGCCGGCCTCGGCGAGGATGACTTGAACCGGACCCTGGCCTGTTTGCTGGGCCATGCCATCGACAGCGGCGATCTGTATTTTCAGGCGCGCCGGGCCGAGTCCTGGTCGCTGGAGGACCAGCAGGTCAAGAGCGCCAGCCACGCCATCCAGCAAGGGGTCGGGGTGCGGGCGGTCAGCGGTGAAAAGACCGGTTTTGCCTATTCCGACGAGATCCAGATGCCAGCCCTGTTGGAAGCGGCCACCGCCGCTCGCGCCATTGCCCGGCACGGTGGTGATGGTCCGTTGCAGTCTTGGCGGCCGATCCAGCGCCCGGCTCTATATCCGCCGCTCGATCCGCTGCTCACCCTGTCGGCCGAGGCCAAATTGCGCCTGCTGGAAGCGGTGGACGCCGAAGCGCGCCGTCAGGATGCCCGCGTCAATCAGGTCATGGTTAGCCTGGCCGCGGCTCAGGACACCATTCTGGTGGCCAGCAGCGACGGCACTCTGGCCGGCGATGTGCGGCCACTGGTGCGCTTGAGCGTGACGGTCATCGTCGAGCAGAACGGTCGGCGTGAGCAGGGCAGCGCTGGCGGCGGTGGTCGGGTTGGCTACGACTGGTTCCTGGCCGAAGAGCGCGCCGTGGGCTATGCGCGGGAAGCGGTGCGCCTGGCTCTGGTCAATCTGGACGCGGTTCCAGCGCCTGCTGGCGCTATGACGGTGGTGCTGGGGCCGGGCTGGCCGGGCATCCTGTTGCACGAGGCCATCGGCCATGGTCTGGAAGGCGATTTCAATCGCAAGGGCACCTCGGCGTTCGCCGGTCGGGTTGGCGAACGGGTGGCATCGCCGCTGTGCACGGTGGTGGACGACGGCACCCTGGCCGAGCGGCGCGGCTCGCTGAACATCGATGATGAAGGCACGCCGACCCAGTGCACCACCCTGATCGAGGGCGGCGTGCTCAAGGGCTATCTGCAAGACAAGCTCAATGCCCGGTTGATGAACACCGCGCCGACCGGTAACGGCCGCCGCGAATCCTACGCCCATCTGCCGCTGCCCCGGATGACCAACACCTACATGTTGCCCGGCGCGCACGATCCGGGCGAGATCATCGCTTCGGTGGAGCGTGGCCTGTACGCGGTCAATTTCGGCGGCGGCCAGGTCGATATCACCTCCGGCAAGTTCGTGTTCTCGGCCAGCGAAGCCTATCTGATCGAAAACGGTCGGATCACCCGCCCGGTCCGCGGTGCCACCCTGATCGGCAACGGTCCGGACGTGTTGACCAAGGTGTCGATGGTCGGCAACGATCTGCAGCTCGACGCTGGGGTCGGCACCTGTGGCAAGGATGGGCAGAGCGTGCCGGTGGGAGTCGGCCAGCCGACGCTGAAGATCGAAACCCTGACCGTGGGAGGGACCCAAGCTTGAACGTACCCGCCGCTTCTTCCGCCGCTACCTCGCCATTGCCCATGACCGAATCGCTCGAACGCTCCGCTACTATGCCGTTGCCGGCGCGGGAACAATTGGAAACCTTGGTGGCCGATATTCTGGCCGAGGCCCGCGCTCAGGGCGCCAGCGCTGCCGAAGCTGCCGTCAGTTTCGGCAGCGCGCTGTCGGTTGCGGTCCGGCTGGGCGAGGTCGAGACTCTGGAGCATCACCGCCGCCGTGGACTGGCGGTCACGGTCTATTTCGGCCAGAGCCGGGGATCGGCCAGCACCGCCGACTGGCGCCAGGCGGCGATCCGCGACACCGTGGCCAGCGCTTGCGCCATCGCCCGCCATACCGCTGCCGATCCTTACGCCGGTCTGGCTGACCCCGAGCGGCTGGCGCGGGAGATTCCCGATCTCGATCTGTACCATCCCTGGGCGTTATCGGCCGAGGAGGCGATCGAGCTGGCCCGCGAGTGCGAGGCGGCGGCGCTGGCGATGGACCCGCGCATTCGCAATTCCGAGGGCGGCGGTGTCGCGACCCACGCTGGTTTTGGCTTGTACGGCAATTCGCACGGTTTTTGCGGCGGCTATCCGACCACTCGGCATTCGCTGAGCTGTTCGGTGATTGCCCAGGACAACGGCGAGATGCAGCGCAATCACTGGTATTCGGTGGCGCGCGACCGCGTGGGCCTGGAAGCGCCGATTGCGGTCGGGCAGAAGGCGGCGCAGCGCAGCTTGCGGCGGTTGGGCAGTCGCCGGTTGGGGACTCGTCAGGTGCCGGTATTGTTTGCGCCGGAGCTGGCGCGTGGTTTGATCGGCCATTTCATTGCGGCCATTCGCGGCGGTGCGTTGTATCGCAAGGCGTCGTTCCTGCTGGATCGTTTGGGCACGCCAGTGTTTCCGGAGTTCGTCGCGATCCGCGAGCGGCCCCACTTGCTGGGGGCGTTGGCCAGCGCGCCGTTCGATAGCGAGGGGGTGGCGACCGCCGACCGTCATCTGGTCGAGGGCGGGGTGTTGCAGGGTTATGTGTTGGATAGCTATTCGGCGCGGCGGCTGGGGATGACGACGACCGGCAATGCGGGTGGCACGCATAACCTGATCGTGGAGCCGTCAGGGCCGTTCGGTCATGAGGCGCTGTTGCAGCAGTTGGATACCGGTTTGTGGGTGACCGAGTTGCTGGGCCACGGGGTCGATACCGTGACCGGGGATTATTCGCGGGGGGCGTCCGGTTTCTGGGTGGAGAAGGGTGAGATTCAATTCCCGGTCCATGAGATCACCATTGCCGGTAATCTCAAGGAGATGTTTACGGGTATTCGGGCGCTGGGCAGCGATGTGGATAAGCGCGGCGGGATTCACTGCGGTTCGCTGCTGCTGGAGCGGATGACGGTAGCCGGAGAATAAATTACATTGAGCAAACCCCCGGCTCTGCCGGGGGACTCGACAAGGTTTGATCTTTACGAGAGTCGAGTTTGCCACGCAGCGTGGCGGACGTTGATGGGAGTCGCGGCCCATGATTCATGTCGCTGACAGTAAATTTTCTGCGAAAGACCTGCCCCATTAACAGAGTGGACTCGATAATAGGATGACTTACTAGGTCGCAACTTGTTTGTGAATTCAGCGTAAAGCCGGGTGGTTATGTTTTATCGCGTTGAAATAACTCGTCAGAACCCAAATACCCTTCCCAGGATGTACGACGACTTGATAGCGGAAACTCGGTTGCTCGCAACTTCTGTGCATCACTAATCATATGTAAAAGCCATGCGAATGATTTTCGTGTCTCGATGAAAATTTCATCACCTACGCATTGTTCGATATTACAGCTATCCCAGGCGGAATTTCGATATCCAAACTGTCCGACAACAGAGATTTGTCTGATACAAAGATTTGATTTAATGAGATTCTCTATCGATTTCCTGCTTGTTTTACAATCCAGAGCAAATCCTGCAAATAGAACGGGAAGCATCGATTTTCCCCCTGCTGCTGGTGTTCCTAAACACCTTGGCATCGAGTTGATAGATTTTTCCTGATTTTTGATTTGTTCTAGATCTTCAGTAGTTAATGTGGATTTTACCTCAATACAACAAACCACCTTTTCGACTGGGATAAGTTTGAAAAGATCATCGAAATCTAGAGTTGGAATTGGATCTAAATCAGTAACGATAATATCAATTTGTGGGCTTATGCCACCAATGCAGTCGCATACGAATCCAGACTCTATACCGATATCGCTTGGAAGGTAACTTTTCAAAAGTGCCGCAAGTCTGCGTTCACGAACTTGGCCAATACTACTGGAATGTCCAATTGGTGATGTCTCTTCTTTTAGGTATTTTAGGGATTGGAGCCTACTTACAATGATGTCAGTTATTTTCGAGGTTGCCATTATTTTCTCTATGTAGATGATTGTATTATATTCGGCGCTTAATTCCTGTTAAGCCGCCGCGCAGAGAAGCAACGTCAGTTTAAATGGATTATTAAGAAGAGTACGTTGCATACTGTTCCTGGGGGATCAGCTCAGGTTTGGCGTAATGCTTCAAGCAACCGCGCAGGCTTTTTGAAGGTGTGGCGTGTCGCGAATCCGCTTGCGGTACAGGCAGCACAATGATTTCCACCTCTTGGCCCCAAAACTGCTTGGGTAACCGAAGATGGATCTCTCCATTCTCCACAGTTTGAATTTCGCGAATGGCTTCCATCAACCGATCCTCTTTTCAGCGTTAAGCATAGTCAGGTTTCTTTTATAAATCTCGTACTTGGAAGTGTTTCATAGTACGGTAAAAATCGTCCAACCTTTTTCCAACCTGCCAACGCTTACGAGGTTCGAAACGCTGTCCAGTAAGGAAATTGAACCTCAAAAGTCACTTTGTTGCGATAGCCCCGATGAACCCCTTGATATTGTGGACATCATCCCTAGCTGTTAGCATATGTCAAGGCATATGCATTCCAATATCGAGGGTAACGATCCATTGCTAGCGAACGTCACGTCCGGCTTTTCAAAAACGGTCGCAATCAGGCTTTACGCATTCCCCGCGAATTCGAGTTGCCTGGTAACGAGGCTGTCATTTACAAAGAGGGTAACCGGTTGGTTGTCGAGCCGGTACCGTGTTACTCGTTACTGACGCTACTCGCTACCTGGGAACCGCTAGCGGAGGACTTTCCGGCTATCGAGGATAGGCCGCCCGAACCAGTGGATTTGTAGCATGTCCGCGCATCGCTACCTGCTGGATACCAACATTTTGTCCAGTCTGTTGAAGCAACCCGCTGGTAGGGTAGCGCAGCGAATCCAGGCGGTCGGCGAGGACGCCATCAGCACCAGCATCATCGTGGCGTGCGAACTGCGTTACGGAGCCGCAAAAAAGGATTCGCCCGCCCTCTCCGCCAGGGTTGAGCAACTGTTGTCAACCATTGAGGTGCTGCCCTTGGATGAGGGGGTGGATAAGCAATACGGCGCTTTACGCAGCGCGTTGGAGAAGGTGGGTACGCCCATCGGTGCCAACGATGATCTGATTGTCGCCCAGGCGCTTTCCTTGGCGCTTATTCTGGTGACCGATAACTGGGGGGAATTTTCCAGGGTGCCCGGATTGACGGTCGAAAACTGGTTAGCGCCCTGACCCGACCATGGCCTATCCGCCATACGCGCCAACTTAAGCAGTGTTGCTCATACATGACTCATCTTAAGTCGGGTGGGGTATCTGATTGATTTAAAGCTGACCGGTTGTTCGCAGTTTTTCAGCCTCTTAGGTGACAACCTGGTGTGTCACGGATAACTTGCGTTTTTTCAAGCCACACCTCTTTGCAATTCCATGTATCTTCAAATTCCACTATCCATAGCTCACCGAAATTATCCTCGCTAGCGCCCGGTATGTAAGCGCGGCGGTATGGCCCTCCACTATAAGTGCAAAGGTCATCATTATTTGGTTGAAACCCGTATCTATTTGCAATGCTGACAACAAGTTCTATGGAGTAGAAGTCACGACTTGTAATGCTGTGTTCAGGCATACCTTGGTTCCTTGCATCACATCTGAACAATCTTTCATAGATTCTTGGTACAAGGAATCCTACATAGGCATTGCCTGCATATCCTCTCACTGCTTCAGTCCAAAGGAAGTAGAAATACGCATCGCAATTATTTTTTGTACAGATAAACCTTCTACGTCCCCTATGAGGGAATAAATCCCAATCATAAAAGCAATTTAGAATTTCTTTCAGCCTATTATTAGCAGCTAGAGTTTCTATGTTGGGGTCTATCTTTCTTACTTGGTCTACCCAACCGCTTTCAAATGGAAAAGGCATTAAGGCTCTCCAAAAAATAATTATGTTAAATCGACAATAATGTTGATTTAGGTGAGTGCTATAGTCCCACTAATTATGCTCTATACACAGCGATCTGCCTCAGGAATCTGAAGTGGACCCCATGTCCAGACAATTTTGGGTTGAATTTAAGGTAGTGCCGCTGCGCCTGTTGATGATAGGGTCGCCGCCCTGTCGGCATACACCTCAGCCGGTGTTCCTGGGGGATCAGCTCAGGCTTGGCGTAATGCTTCAAGTAACCTCGCAGGCTTTTTGAGGGCGTGACGTGTCGCGAATCCGCTTGCGGTACAGGTAGCACAATGATTTCCACCTCTTGGCCCCAAAACTGCTCGGGCAACCGAAGATGGATTTCTCCATTCTCCACAGTTTGAATTGCGCGAATGGCTTCCATCAACCGATCCTCTTTTCAGCGTTAAGTATAGTCAGGTTTCTTTTAGAGATCTCGTGCTTGGAAGTGTTTCATTATTGAATGAAAGTCCAGAGAACCAAGGGCGACTGCGAACAGCCGCCCTTGGCGTTCACGCTTTACGCAGCAGGAAATAGAACCGCCCGGCGTCTTCGCGCGTTTCCAGCAGGGCATGGCCGAACTGCTGGCACAGCGCGGTGAAATCCTGCACCGACTCGGGATCGGTGGAGATCACCCGCAACACCTGCCCGCTGTGCAGGCTGGCCAGACCCTTCTTAGCCTTGAGGATCGGCAGCGGGCAGTTCAGGCCGGACGTATCGAGCTCGGCGTCGAAGGCGGTCATGTCAATGCAGCCGTTCGGTCGAGGCTGGCAAATCGGCCAGGGTGGCGGGTTGTAGACTGCGGCTGCTGTCCGAATATAACAACCGGCCCGGATGCAACACTTGCCGTTCCATACCCTGCTCGGTGCAACGCTGGGTCAACTGGTCGGCGATGACCCTGACCCCCTGCGGTTGCAATGGATAATGATGCTCCAGACGCACCAATTGCCCATCGCCATCCAGGGTAATGACGGTATAGGCCAGCGTGCCCAGCTCGGGGTCGGCCTGATGGGTGATCAGCATGGCCTGTTCCTGCAACTCGCTGTCATTGTGGAAAATGCGCTCGACCAGATAATCCCCTGACAGGCAAGGAATCTCCCGCAGCGCCTCCAACGCGGCTTCGTTGTCTTCGGTCGCCAGGGCCTCTTCCAGCCGTGGGTTGGCCAGCACCCGCCGTGCATGCAGGCCATAGGCTTCCAGCGCCGATGCGTATTGCCGCTGCATGCGCACCCAGTCGGAATAGCCCGCGCCCAGCTTGCTGGACGGCAGTTTCTTCCCAGGGCCGAATTGGGCCCAATCGTCGAAGGTGTAAAATGGGGTATGGGCGTGATCGCCGGAGACCACGAACCGGTTGCCCGATTCCAGGGTGACCGAATAACTGCCCAGTTGCTGGAACCAGGCATGCTCCAGCAATTCCCACAGCGGCAAAAACCCATGGCTTTCCAGCTGGACCCGCAGCAGCGCGCACAGATCGCTGACCGTGACGAACGAAATGTTCAGCATCGTCAGGCCGAAGGCTTGCCCGACCGCCTCGGCGGTGGCTGGCGACACCTGACCGTTTTGCATCAAGGTATCTTCCATGGTCCGCGCTATCAGAGCGATGTCCTTATCGGGACCGACCAGGCAGAAGGGCAGCAGCAACAGCGGGCCGGAGCCGGGCCGCCGCAGCGGATTGATGGCGGAAACCGGGAAGAAAGCGCGGTCGGTGCCCAGGGCGATCAGCCGGGGTTCGAAGCTCGAATTGCGCAGACTGCCACGGTACAAGTCGGCCAATGCTTCGATCAGCGGCAAACCGGGGCGGAGGATTTCGGTCTGATCGTACAGCGCGCCGGGAAAAATCAAGCCCAAGTGCTCGATGCCGCCGAGAATGGTGCTCAAATCCTTGGCCAGATGGCTGGCGAGCGCTGTGGCGGCCGCCACGCTCAAGGGTTCGGGCGGTACGCTGTCGAGGTCGGTGTATTGCGGGTCCAGTTCGATGGCCAGCAGGCCGGCATAATGCCGGATGTCGGAAACGGCAGAATCGGTTGTAACCACGGTGAAGTTCTCGAAGGATGATGATGCGTCCCTGGAGCCTTCCGGCCCTCGACGAAGAGGGTTGGAGATGGGACGAGGCCAGTGCATTATAGGGAAAATTACAGGCAGTCTGGGGGAACGACCCGCGGATCGCCGGCTGGCAAAATTTTTCCGACATCCCCAGCCAAAACATGGGCTCTTGACCCTTTTGCGCATAGACTTGGCGGCTAGAGCCTACTAAATTTAGGGTTTTAAGATTCACGACACTACATGAGGCAAGCCGATGTCCGCATCGATCCAGAACCCGCTAGAACAACTACAGCAAGCTGGCCAAGCGCTCGACGCGGTCCAGAAAGTACTCGACTACGCCTTGGCGGACTTGCGGGAACGCTCGCAGAAGGCCGATGGCAAGATTTCCGCCGCGCTGCTGGATCAGCATCAACTGGTCAGTTATGACTTGGCGTTGTCCTGCGCCGAAGTGACCGGCGCCCGGTTCGGACTGGATTACGCCAAACGGGCGCGGAACGCCAGCGTCGCCACCGCCGATGCGCTTACCCTGGAAGAGCGTTTTGCCTTGTTGTTCACCGCCGAGGCCCTGCAGGCCGTCCGCAACCGGCTGAGCGCCCGGCCGGCCGATTTCGGTCTGGACGAGTCCTGGTTGAGCGCCACCGTCGATCATCCTGCCGTGCGGCAATTCTGCCTGGCGCAGCTGCCGGCGGAGCGGGTGGCCGAGCTGGGCCAGCTAATGCGCGCCCAGGATGGGGTGACCGGCGCCTATCTGCTGGACGATCATCACGAGATGATGCGTGAGACCTTCCGCCGGGTGGCCGAAGAAGTGGTGATGCCGCTGGCCGAGGAAGTGCACCGCCACGACCTCGACATTCCCGACGCCATCCTGGATCAGGTCAAGGAACTGGGCTGCTTCGGTATTTCCATTCCCGAACGCTTCGGCGGCATCCAGAGCGACGAGCAGGAAGACAATCTCGGCATGATCGTGGTGACCGAGGAACTGACTCGCGGTTCGCTGGGCGCGGCGGGCAGCCTGATCACCCGGCCCGAGATCCTGTCCAAGGCGTTGCTCAAGGGTGGCACTGAGGAGCAGAAGAACAAGTGGTTGCCGCAGCTGGCCGCTGGCGATCTGC
>Ga0208823_1000394_pt1 | contig 38188 bp, 38 predicted proteins | sample AD_UKC075_MetaG_FD_184440 | JGI IMG/M metagenome (GOLD analysis project Ga0208823, IMG submission 184440) | Active sludge microbial communities of municipal wastewater-treating anaerobic digesters from USA - AD_UKC075_MetaG (SPAdes) (version 2) | ecosystem: Engineered > Bioreactor > Anaerobic >...
GCTGTCGGTGGGGGCCGATGACTACCTCACCAAACCGTTCAGCCCGGGCCGCTGTCGATCGAGGTGGCGGGCCGTCAGGTATTCCTCGATGCGGACCCGATCCCGTTGACCCGCAATCAATTCGACATCCTGGACGTGTTGTCCTCGCGCCCCGGTGCGGTGTGGAGCCGCCGCCAGCTCATCGACGCGGTGTGGGGCGGACCGTGGGTGGGCAACGACTACCTGGTGGACGTCCACCTCGGGCAGCTTCGCCGCAAACTCGGCGACGACCCCGCCACCCGGCGGTTCGTGTTCGCCGTCCGCGGGGTGGGCTACCGGATGGGAACCAGGCGATGACGACGCGACCGGGAATGGGGATGCGCGGGAGGCTGCTGGCCGCCCAGACGCTGGTGCTGCTCGCCGGCGGGGTGACCACCGGGGTGGTCGCTTCGGTGGTCGGGCCGCCGCTGTTCCGCGAGCACCTGCGCCAGGCCGGGGTGGCGCACAACTCCAACGGGCAGTTCCATGCCGAGCAGGCCTACCAGCACGCCACCGCGCTGTCGATCGCGGTGGCGATCACCGTGGCCGCCTCGACTGCGTTCGTTGTCACCGCCTATCTGAGCCGGCGCCTGCACCGCTCCGTCGTCGAACTGTCGCAAGCGGCATCGGCGATCGCTGAGGGCCGCTACGACATCCGCGTCGCTTCGCCGCAACTGGGAGACGAATTCGACGACCTGGCCGGCTCGTTCAACCAGATGGCGCAGCGCCTCCAATCAGTGGAATCCACCCGACGCCGCATGTTCGGAGACCTGGCCCATGAGATCCGCACCCCGGTGGCCGTGCTCGAGGCCTACCTCGAAGCCGTCGAGGACGGGATCAAAACCCTTGACCCCCAGACAATTGCGATGCTGCGCGAGCAGACCGGGCGTCTGGTGCGCTTCGCCGCCGACGCCGCCGCCCTGGCCCACGCCGAGGAATCCCATACCGCGATCACTCCAGGATGGGTCGACACGGCCGATCTCCTCGCCGCAGTGAAGGCGGTGTTCGCCGACCGTTACACCACCAAGACGGTTGCCCTGCACACCCACGCCGGTGATAGCGCACGGATCTGGGCCGACCGGCAACGGCTCACTCAGATTCTGGGCAACCTGCTCGACAATGCCCTGCGGCACAGCCCCGCCGGCGGGCACGTCACTCTCACCGCTACCCGGCGCAGCCAGGAGATGGTTATCACCGTGACCGACGGTGGCGACGGGATCCCCGCAGAGCACCTGCCGCACGTCTTCGAACGGTTTTATCGCGCCGACTCCGCCCGCGACCGCGGCCACGGCGGATCGGGTATCGGACTGGCGATCGCCAAAGCGTTGACCGAAGCCCACGGCGGCCACATCAGCGCGACCAGCCTCGGCCCCGGCCGGGGTGCCACCTTCACCGTGGCGGTGCCGATCGCCCCTCAGCGCGAGGGCGTGCCGACGAGCTCGTAACTCGCGGCCGCAACCGCCTCGCGCAGTGCACCGTCGGTCAGATCAGACGTGCTGGTCACGGTGACTGTTGAATCACCCTACGTTCGCCTCCACATTTCTGACGTCGTCGAACATGGAGAGCGGGCGGCGTAACACTGTGCAAGCGCCCAGAGGATCCGTACCCAGCCGGGCTGGATTCTGGCGAAGTCGTGCACTCCCTCCCGATGACCCGGCGTGGCTATGGACAATGGAGGTCGGCTGCGTCGTGGCGGAGTGCGTCCGCGGGGTTTCGTTCATGCTCGAGCGTTTCGGGGTGATACCGGTCGACCAGCAACGGACCGGGCAACTCGCCGTGACTCTATTGGGCGCCGCTTGCACGGTGAACAGGTTGTGCATGCTTTTCGGAGGATAGAGTGGGTTACGTATGGGCCGTCTTACCGCGATAACAGGACCCAGGCATCTGCGGCGACGTGCGCTACTGGTCGTGCACCTGGCGGTCCTGCTCGCCGTGGTACTCGCGATGCCCAGTGCGTTGAGTTGCCCGCCGCTGCTGTGCTCCCATCACGCCGAGTCGGCTCCTCTGGCCCACCGCGCCGTGGTGCCGCCAGCTCCGGTCGAACTGTCAATGAGCCTTGCACCGAGTGCGCAGAACGTCGATCCGCTCGCACCGGTTACCGTCACCGCGACCGCAGGAAGTCTGCTGAGCGTGAGGATGGTCAACGACGCCGGCAAGCCCATCGAGGGAGTCACCACCCCGGACAACACCGTGTGGAAACCCACCGTGCCACTGGGGTACGGCCGCACCTACACCGTGACCGCCACCGGCCTTGGCGCCGACCAGACAACCCGGGCCCTAGTGTCGAGTTTCACCACCCTGATCCCAGGAAATCAGGCCGCGGTGCGGTTGACCACCACCGGCAACCAGACTCTGGTCGAGGGCGGCACCTACGGCGTCGGGACCGTCGTCGTCGCACGTTTCGATGAACCCGTGCCCGACCGCGCCGCCGCCCAGCGCGCACTGCGGGTCACCACCAACCCGCCCGTCGAGGGCGCCTGGACATGGGTCAATGACGCGACCGCGCACTGGCGGCCGCAGCATTACTACGCTCCGGGTACGACCGTGACGGTCGCGGCCAACATCTATGGTGCGCCGCTGGGTCAGGGGCTCTACGGGCAAGCCGACACCGGCGTGACGTTCCGTATCGGCGATGCGCACATCGCGATCGCGAACGACATCACCAAACAGGTCAGCGTGTTCGACAACGGAAAACTGGTACGCACCATGCCGACCTCGATGGGGATGGGTGGCAGCGAAACCATCGGCGGGCGCACCATCAGCTTCTGGACCCAGCCCGGCATCTACACCGTGATGGACAAGTCCAACCCGGTCGTCATGGATTCCTCCACCTACGGGCTGCCGATCAACTCCCGGCTGGGCTACAAAGAGACCATCAACTGGGCCACCCGGATCAGCACCGACGGTATCTACCTGCACGAACTCGAAGACACCGTGTGGGCGCAGGGCAACACCAACCTCTCCCACGGCTGTTTGAACCTCAGCGCCGAAAACGCCCGCTGGTTCTATGACTTCTCCCAACCCGGCGACGTGGTCGAGGTCCGCGACACCGGCGGAGCTCCGCTGGAACTCTGGCAGAACGGCGACTGGAGCGTGCCCTGGCCGCAGTGGCTGGCCGGTGGTGCAGCCGAGCCGACGACCCAACAGGCTCCGGCGCGGGACGCCGGCGACCTACCACCACCTTCACTCGAAAAGCAGGGAGCCGATGGGCAACCACCACGGTGACCGGCCCGCGAGTCGGCGCGCACTATTGTCGATCGCCGCGTTGATCGCGATCGGCGCGGCCCTGGTGGCCATAGCGGTCGCCACCGGCGCGCTACGGCTGGGACACTCCGCCGACTCGGACACTCCTGCCGACCAGTTGGCCCAACAACGGTGCCAATCCGACGTGCTCAAGCGGTTGGCCTCCCCCGACAAAGCCACCATCACTGATATCCGCACCGAGACCAGCACCCTCGACGTCGACGGCCGGGACTTCTCCTCGCTGACCGCCAGCGAGCCACTCAAGGGCATCGACGCCTCCCGGATCACCGTGTTGAACGTCTCTGGTGTGGCCAACGCACCCAGCGAAGTCGGCTCGACCATCGAGGACCACTTCGACTGCCGCGCATATTTCGTCGACGGCGCGCTGGCCCACACCCTGGTCGTCTTCGACCGCGCTCACTGAAGTGGGCGCGACTCGCAGCAATAAGTGCTGACCTAACAGCTCATCATCAAACTGCAAGCCCTAAACGAGCCCTCGGCGAAACCGAGCCAACCCGGCCCAGGATCAGGATCAGGCCGACCTTCGCGGCAGGTGCAAGCGCAGCCGCGATCCGATTCCGCCGCGGCGGCTTAATCCGTGAGCCACCAGGTGCACAGGATCGACGTCGTGTGGCGGCGTCGACACCAGAGCCGGCAACCGCCCAACGCGGCGAAGCCGTCGCTCAGACCGGCCGGGCCCCGAACACCTGCTTCGATCCTGGCCCGGATCAGCGTTCGGGAAGTCCGCTCGATGAGGCTCGATCAGCGGCTTCCCGCTGGGGCTGCTTCACCACTATCGTGCAATGCCGACAGCAGTTTGTCGGGGTGGCGAGTGCTGACCAGCCAGTACGGCGTCGGGTCGTCGGGGTCGTCCAGGACGACCAACACCATCGGACCCACCCAGTTGCGGTGCAACACGTAGGAGGCCGGGTCCAGCTGACGGCCCAGGGCGGCGGACTTTACCCTGCGCGGGATGGCCGCCGATCGCGTCACCACCGTGGCCGGCAGGTGAGCCTCTCCGGCCCACAGTTCGACCTCGGCACCGGTCCCGATGACCCGCACCTCCATCCGCCCGAGCGAAAGCAACACGCCGATTGCCGCCGGGCCCAGCATCGCGTAGGGCAGCCAGTCGGGAAGATTGCGGACACCCATGTTCACCTCGGCGGCCAGTAAGGCCGACAAACCCAGGCCGATCGGCCACCACCACCACGGCACGCGCAGCCGCTCGCGATACCGCACAGTTGGGGTGGCGACCTGCGAACCAGACACGCATCCCAAGGGTAGTCATTGCCCTCGGGCACAGCACTCTCGCAGTGGTCCTCGTGGCCGATCTGGTCGCCGAGCGGGTGGCCAAATCCGAGGGCTGGATGTCGGCCAGCCGTCAGGTCCCACTTCTGGGCCAAGGTGACTTCGGGCAGCAACTCCGAAACGTCCGGCCCGACGAGGTGCGCGCCGAGCAGCTCACCGTATTTGGCGTCGGCGACGACCTTCGCGAACCCGGAGCAGACCAGTGCTACGTGGGGGCGTCTAGACGGTATGGGGTGACCGCCTAGGTCGGCTTCCGTATTCGCCATCAGTCGCAGCACTGCGTTGATCCGCAGGCCGATTCAGGCAATGGTGCTGGGCCGCAGCAGTTCCGGCCTTTCGAGGCCTCACGTCCTTCGCGGACGGCGACGGCGGCGATGATCAGGCCGGCGATCGGGTCGGCCCAGGACCATCCGAACAGGCTGTTGAGCCCGAGGCCGACGAGCAGGACTGCCGACAGGTAGGTGCAGAGCAGGGTTTGTTTGGAATCGGCTACCGCCGAGCGGGATTCGAGTTCACGGCCGGTGCGGCGTTGGGCCCAGGACAGCCACGGCATCACCACCAGGCTGACCGCGGCCAGCACGATGCCGACGATCGAGGGCCGCGGCTCGGCGTACCCCAACAGCGCCCGCACCGATTCCACGCTGACGTAGGCGGCCAGGGCGAAGAACGATAACGCGATGATCCGCAGCGCCGCTTTCTCCCGGGCCTCGTGGTCGGGGGTGGAGAACTGCCAGGCCACCGCCGCGGCCGAGGACACCTCGACCAGCGAGTCCAGGCCGAACCCGATCAGCGCGGTCGAGGACGCCTGCGCCCCGGCGGTGAGCGCGACCACGGCCTCGATCACGTTGTAGCTGATCGTCGCCGCCACCAGGAATCGGATGCGGCGGGTCAGGACCTGTCGCCGACCGGCGTCCATTCCGACGGCGGTGGGGTGGTCAACACTCATCGGAATCCTCCGCGCAACTGTCGATCCCGTAGACAGGGCACAGCGCCACGGCCTGCCCGGTGGACTGCAGCACCGTCTCGGCACTGGCCAACAGGTCGATCAGGGCCGGCTGCGACAGCCGGAACACCGACGCCCGGCCCACCGGCTCGGAGTCGACCAGGCCGCATTCCTTGAGACACGCCAAGTGTTTGGACACCGTGGACTGGGCCAACCCGACTTCGGCGACCAGCTCACCCACCCGGGCCTCCCCGGCCGCCAAGCGGCGCAGGATCGCCAGCCGGGTCGGGTCCCCTAACGACCGGAACAACGCCGCCGCCGGCGCCAACTCCACCCTCGTCACCGCACCGGATACCACCTGCATCGCCATTAGGCGATGTTATCGGCATTTAGTGACATCTGGGCGCAACGGGCGCATGCTGGATTCATCGGGGGTTACCCCCGGGGTTTACCTGTGAAGGGGGTTTGGTGATGTGCGGTGACGGCGGTATGTTCACGCCTGACCTTGTCGGCTGCCGCCGCTCTCCCGTTCGGCGTCGCCTCTTGGGCGGTTACCGACCGCTCTTCACCCGCCGCTGGTCGGTATGTGACGACCGCGGAATTCAAGTCCACGCGAAAGGGAACCGACATCGCTTGCTCCGCGCGATGAACCAGCCACCGCATGATCAGCGTTGCACTGGGACGGCTCCACCGTCAACAGTTGGGTAGCCGACCTAACAACTTTCCGGCAAAATTGCCATCGCTTTGCCACCAAAAGCGGAATTTTGCCATCGAAAAGCGGAACCTGATATGGAGACGACTTTGTCAAGAGGGCAGGTGAAAGCCGCCCCGGCGGTCGCCGGGGCGGCTTTCGTTTGACTGGGTCCGGTGATGGCCTCGACGGTCGTTGCTCACGACGGTGGTGTCAGGCTGATATGCGCGGGTTGGGTACCGCAGGACGATGTTCGGATGTGAACGGTACTGCTGTCTACAGTCGAGCGTCACTGGCGTTGATGTTTGTCAATCATGCTGTGGCTCATAGGTTCCCCGCAGGTTCGTTCACTCACCGCGTCGCTGCTTGATCAGCCGGTCCCAGTCAAGTTTAGGCCTGCGGCCCTACTGCAGGGTGGCCAGAGACCAGCACCAGCCAGCCAGCTCGCGGGCGATGGCGACGTTGGCGACGATCGGGTTCTTGCCGCGGTCGATAAAGCCCTGCCAGCGTTTGTTCAGACGCCGGTTGCCGGTATGGCCGCGGGCCCGAAGGGCGGGATCGACCTTGGCCCAGCGGGCCCGCAGTGTGGGCCCGGCGCTGCTGTAGGACTTGCGGTGATGCCAGGCCGACTCGATCAGTAACCGCCGGACGTGGGTGTTGCCGGCCTTGGTGATCGAGCCCTGCACCCGGGAGGTCCCCGAGGAGTGCTCGGAGGGCACCAGTCCGACGTAGGCGCCGATCGAGGACCCGGTGAACCGCGACCAGTCGCCGATCTCCACGGTCAGGGCCAGGCCGGTCAGCGCCGAGATGCCGCGCAGGCAGCCCAGCCGGTTGACCGGATCGGCGAACCGCGGCGAGGCGGCCACCTCCAGGATCTGCTCGTCGAGTCGGTCCCGGGCTGCAGTCGCGGCCAGGACCGCATCGAAGCTGTGGTCGAACGCGGCCGTGAGGTGGCGGTCGTCGAAACGTTGCCGACGAAGCCACTGCTCGTGTTTGCACGTCCAGGCTGTTCCGCCGTAATAGACGATGCCCTGGCGCAGAAGCAGTTTGGACAACCGATGCCGCACCCGCATCAGATCAGCGCGGGCATCCTCGCGGGCCCGCACCAGATCGCGGACCGCCTCGATCTCACGTTCGGGCACCGCCACTTCGGTGATCTCACCCAGCCGCAACAGCCGGGCCAGGTGCGCGGCATCGCGGGCGTCGGTCTTGATCCGATCCCCGGCCGGGCGCTGCAGCTTCGACGGAGCCGCGACCAGGCACGCCATCCCGGCCGCGGTGATCGCCCGCGCCAACCCGAACCCGGTCGGGCCCGCTTCATAGGTCACCCGCACCGGGGCACGCAGCTGGCCCAGCCAGCCCAGAACCTCGCCGTAGTCCGGACACAACCGTGCCCGAGCGATCTTGCCTGTCTCCTCGTCAATGCCATGCGCGACAACCGAAAGCGCATGCACGTCCAACCCCACACTCGTACCCTGAACAATCACCGGAGGCCTCCTGATCTGCAAATGTGGCACTACCAGCGCGAGTGTTCACCCACGCCGGCAACCCACGAATCCTTTTGCAGCACGAGGCCTTCGGCCTCAGCTAGCCCCCATACCGTCTACAGCGGCTGTAGGTTCCGTTTCTCGATGGCGAACGCGCTACTTCTTGAGCTGCACGTTCGCGGCTTTTCCGGCCACGGCGGCGAAGCCGTATTTCCGCTTTTCGTGGCGAATCCGAGAACTGTGCGGTTGTCCATTTTGCCGGGTTACCGAGACGAGATGGGGCCGCGTAGACGCGCGATCCGGTGGGACATGGCGCAGTCCCGGCACTGGACGGGCACTAGGAAGGCAGAGCGTCCGGTAAGACTCCGAACCGCGGTTACTCCGACCCGGTGGCTTGATCGGAGCATCGAAACTGCTCCACTTGGCGCACAGCATAATTGACCCCCAAGGTGCCGTTCATTACACGCTGGATGATCGTTTCGCGGGTCGGCTCGAGCCTGCCGAAGCCGAGGCGCAATTCGGCATCGGCCGGGGTTAGGCCCTTTTGGAACAGCTTCACCGAAACGCTGGGATCAGTCCCGCCTGAAACCCTGATCCAACCAATGACATTTGGTAACCATGTCAGCGCCCATTGACGCGTTAGCCGCTCAACGCGGTCTCTTTCTTCGGGCGTGTATCGACCTTGCCGGGTGCGTCTGGGGTCAATTACATGCCGATAAATAGCGGTCTCGATTTCGCCGGCTGGCGGTTTTGCATACGTTGACTTGGCGCGACTATTACGCCGCGCTCGCTCATAGGCGGCACCGAAACCACCGTCGCCGGCATTCGGATGACCAGGTCCGGCCGAGATGCCGTAGGCGCCAGACGCGATTGAGTCGCGTATCTGAATCGCATAATGATCGCGCACCCTGCGGGCGAGCGACGCCTCGACCACGCTGCTCGCGGACTTGACAATCTCTCCCCAGGCGCCAAGGAGTCGGAGCACTTCGTTCGCAGTCACTCCGGCCTCCTTGGCCAGCGCGTGAACACGATCTTTCCCGTGTGCCTTCATACACCTACCCGCCTCTCGTCGGAATAGCGATCGCGACGTTCAGTCTGTCAACGAGCACCGACATTTCGCCGAACCTCGGTTATGGGCGGCGAACGCCTGGTTTCGTTTCGCGATTTGCTCTGATCAATTCAGCCAGACACCTGTCACAAGCTCGGTCTAGGCTCAGCCCATGGAGCCTCGTGATCTGGAGCTTGCAGCACTGCTGGTGCTGCTGCGGCGAAGGCCGGGTGGCGCGGGCTGGAACGAAATTGCGATAGAGGTCGCCGCCAGACGGAGCGCGATCGACACCCTCGCGGAACTGCCGGGAGACACGCTGTTCGCCGATTCCGAGACCGAAGCCTGGCTCGAAGACGCTCACCAGACCGTTAGGCAGTGGCGTTCGGCCGGCTACCACCTCGTGACAGTCCTCGACGAGGACTTCCCGCAGCGGCTGCTGGAAATCCGAGAAACCCCGCCATTCCTGTTCTACGAAGGCAAGCTGCGAGAGCCAGACCCAGGCGTGTCTGTCGTCGGTTCGAGAGACGCATCGGATGAAGGCCTGCGCTTCGCGGCCGACGCCGCGCGGCTGCTCGCATCCGAGGGGCTCACTGTTATCGCCGGTCTCGCCAGCGGAATCGACACTGCCGCACACCGGGCCGCCCTGGACGCCGGCAGCCGGACGGTGGCTTTCGTCGGCACAGGGATTACCAAGCACTACCCCGCCGCGAACGCCGGGTTGCAGAAGGAGATTGCGTTGCGAGGACTTGTGTTCTCGCAGTTCTATCCGGATGCGCCGCCGACCAAGCAGACGTTCCCGATGCGCAACGCGACGATGTCCGGATACGGCCTAGCCACGATCGTCGTTGAGGCGGGCGAGTTCTCCGGCACCCGAATCCAGGCGCGCGTGGCTGGCCAACACGGGCGTCCCGTGATCCTGACCTCCAGGGTTGTGCGGTCGACGACCTGGGGCAGGGCACTCGTCGGCCGACCCGGCGTTCACGTAATCGATTCGCTCGACGAACTTGCCCAGGTGGTGAACGACATTCGCACAGCGCCAGAACGATTGCGGAACGCACTCGAAGCGCTGGTCTCGGGGTGATGCGGAAGTTCCCCCCGAATGTCTCAACGGTCGGCGTCAACCTCGCCACGGTCGCCGGCAGCTACCTGCATACGGTGACGTCGGGGGGCTGGCAAGCCTGCGCGACCTGTGCGCTGCCAGTCCAGGGCTATACACATTGCCCCCAGTGCTCAGCGCACATCAGTAGAGGCCTTGCCCTTGCAGATCGGACCGGCTTCCTCGTGTATGCCGACCGGCCGAACTCGCAGGCGTACCGGATGATGTTCGGCTACAAGCAGCAGCTACTGCGGCCCCAATTCGAGCCAGTGGTGCGCGCGCTACTGGCCGTAGGCCTACGGGCACACTTCGGCTGCGCGGCCAAGCTCGCCGACACCGACGACAGCGGCTGGGCGGTGGTTCCCTCCACCAAGGGTCGCAGCGTCCTTGCCGAGCTCGTACGCGGGCTGTCGCGCTCGCCGAGCGCCGAAGTCGTGGCCAGTTTCACCGGCGTCATACCAAATCGCACGCTGAGCCCTCAGTCTTGGATGGTCGCGCCCCGAGCGACGATTCCGGCACACGTCATGGTCATCGATGACTCATGGGTTACGGGGTCGAGCGCGCAGTCGCTTGCCTGCTCTCTCAAGCAGGCGGGAGTTCGACAGGTGTCGATCCTCAGCGCTGCCCGCGTGCTCTCGCCCGATTGGGAGCCAAATTCGGCTTTCATCAAGGACGTACTGCCCGGCCTCCCTTACGACTGGGTTGTGTGCCCGTGGACCCGTGGAGAATGCCCCTAGCAACAGCCGAGGCCGTGCAACGAACGCTCAGCGGCGCCATCCAGGCGGGCATCCGCAAGCCCCCCGCCACGAACAGTGGATTGCCGAGCAGCTCGACTCGTAATGGAGGTCGCGATGTCCGCACGGAATCGCTACGCCACGCCGGCGGCGCCATCTGGAGCAGCATTCGCCCGCACCGCGTCGAGAATGCTGACGATATTGTCCACCTGCTCGGCGCTGAACAATGCCTCGGGTCCGCGAGCGGTTAGGTCGGTGTAGGGCGGTTCGTAGAGGCGGGCCGGTTCCACGACGCCGTTGGAGGTGAGCTCGTCGACGATGAGGTTGACAAAGTGGATCTGGTTGGCGCTTAATGCGGTGCCGTCGAGGAAACCGCCGAACGCCTCCATTGCGGCCTGTCGGTCGAGGCCGACTAACGATCGGATGAACAGCCCGAGGCCGTGCGCATCTTCCTTCGCCTTGGCGATCGTCTTGTCGTCGCCGGCGCCGCTTTCCAACAGCATCTGCTCCAACGCCTGAAGGTCATCCGGGGTGAGCGCCTTGTTGCGGCGGAGTCGTTGCAGCGCAACATGATCCTCGTGCGACTTGAGGTATGCAGCAGCCTTCGCGCGGAACCGGTCCATGTCGATGCCGGGCGCGAAGGCCGGGAGGTCGATCGGTACCGCGTCGGATAGCTCGTCCTGAATGTCGATGTAGACGGGATCTTTGCGAACCTTGTCGAGGAATTGCAGCAGGCCTCGCAGTCGGCGGCGGGCGATCTCAAGCATCGGCAGGTTGACGTCGATCCACCAGTCGTCGCCGGCGACCACTTCCAATAGCTCCTGTTGCGCCACCACGGAGGGGATGGCGTTCTTGCCGACCAGACCCGCCGCGATCTGCTGGACCGTTTCACGGATTCGTTCCATGACGGTCGTATCGCCCTGCAGTTGGGCAAGCTGGCGGCGCAGGATCAACAGATCGAAGCGTTTGGCGTCCTCGTCGCTGTCAACATACCCGGACGGCAGCCCCGCCAAGCTTTCCGCGACGACCTCAGCGGCCTCGAGAGTGATCTTCTTCCACGCTGGCCACTGCGCATATTCCTCGACCAGCTGGCGGTGCGGCCGGACCAGGAAATTGTCGAGCGTCATCCCGGCGACGATGGCGTGCAACTGCCGTGCGACGTCCCACCGCAGCCCCACCTCGCTGTGCTCGCCGGCGCCTTCAGGCTCCTCGTTGGATTCGCCTTTGAGGGCAGCGTCGATCTTGACGACCAGCCCGATGCGCGTCTCGAAAAGCCGCTGGTTCAACGACTTCTGCAGCGAACCTTCCGAGCCGGGTAGGTCCTGGCTGAAGTATTCGAGGTTGCCGCAGAAGTCGAAGACGTAGAAGTTCGCCTTGCTGCGGCCGGGGCCGAAGACGTCGGGGCATAGCCGGGTGCCGCGGCCGATCATCTGCCAGAACTTTGTCTTTGATCGGACCTGCTTGAAGAACACCAGGTTCACGACCTCAGGTACGTCGATGCCGGTGTCGAGCATGTCAACCGAGATGGCGATGTGCGGTGCCTTCTCCGGTTGGGAGAAGTCGTCGATCAGGCTCTGCGCGTAGGTGGTGCTGTGGGTAATGACGCGCGCGAAGTGACCGGCGTAATGCGGGTACTGGACGTCGAAGCGCTGCTGGATGAACTCGGCGTGCCGCTGGTTCTTGGCGAAGACGATCGTCTTGCCCAACCGGTCGCCGTCGGCGACCTTGTGCCCCTTTTCCATCAGCGTTCCTAGTACCTGATCGACGGTGTCCTCGTTGAACAGGAAGCGGTTCAGCTCGTCGGAGGACACCTCATCCGGTGGGCCATCCTCCCCCCAGTCCAGGGTGTCCCACTCGTCCTTCTCCTCCTCGGACAGGTCGGCGTAGCGGATGCCCTGACGGAGGAACTTTGTGCCGACCGACACCCCCAACGCCGGCACCAGGAATCCTTCCTCGACGGCCTTTTTGAGGTCGTAGGCGTAGGTGGGCACCCGGTCCTCGAGGTGGAACAGGCGGTAAGTGTTGTGGTCGACCTCGTCCTTCGGGGTGGCGGTCAACCCGACCAGAAGGGAGTCGAACCAGGAGAAGATGGCCCCGTACTTCTGATAGACCGAGCGGTGCGCCTCATCGATGACCACCAGATCGAAGTAGCCGGGCCCAAATACCCGCTTGCCGGAGTCCACGTCGTTGATGAGGTTCATCATCGTCGGATACGTGGAGACGTAGACCCGGCCGTCGGCGTCCTTTTCGGTCAACAGGTTAACCGTCGTCGCGGCGGGCAGGTGCGCCTTGAACGCATTGGCCGCCTGAGTCACCAGGGCGGTGCGGTCGGCGAGGAACAGCGCCCGCTTGACCCAGCCGGCCTCCATCAGCTGCTTCACCAGCGCGATGACGGTGCGCGTTTTACCGGAACCGGTCGCCATGACCAGCAGCGCCTGGCGCTGTTTGGCCTCGAAGGCGTCATCGACCGCACGGATGCCGTGAATCTGATAGTGCCGCTCCACGATCGCCGAGTCGATCCCCGCCTGCGCCAACGACTTCCGAGCATGCCGACGGTGGATCAGCAACGCTAGTTCGTCGCGGGTGCAGAAGCCAGCGACCTCCCGCGGCGGATAGCCCGCGGCGTCGTCCCATAGCCAGTGCTGATAGCCGTTCGTGAAGAAGATGACCGGCCGGCGACCGACCTGCTTCTCCAGGCAGTCGGCGTAGAGCATGGCCTGCTGCTGGCCGACCTGCGGACTCTTGGTGGTGCGCTTCGCCTCGACGACTGCAAGGGGTAGCCCGTCGGCGCCCCACAGCACGTAGTCGACGTAGCCCTTGGCGTCGTTGGGCGGCATCCCGGTGACCGGGTACTCGCGGTCCCGCGGCTCAGACAGCGGCCAGCCCGCCTCGTTGAGGAGTAGGTCGATGAAGGTGTCGCGGGTGTCGGCTTCGGAGTAGTCGCGATCGTCGACAAGTTGCTTGGCAGCTTGGGCTGTCTTAACTTCTTCGCGGAGCTTCTCCAGCTCAGCCTCCAGCTGCGCGGACTCTTCATTCTGGCTCTTCCGGGTTTCCTGTGGGTCACGGCGTGGCGGGGTAGAGCTGTAATCCGCCGAGGTGGAAGTAGATTGCGGTCTTGAAGTGCTCTCGGTTGCGGTAGCCGCGGGCGGAGACCCTGATTGCCTGGATGCGGGAGTTGAGGCCTTCGGCGCCGGCGTTGGTGATCCGGTGGGAGAAGTAAGCCAACAGTCCGGCCTCGTGACGTTTCAGTGTCCTGGCCGCTTCGATGATGGGTTTGAGCCGGGAATGGGTGGCCCAGAAGTACCAACGCTTGAAGTGCTTGGCGCCCCAGCCGCGGCGTCGGTAGGACCACAGGTGGCGCAGGCTTTCCTTGATGGCCCATGCCCGCGCGGTTTTCAGGTCCCCGGTGCGCAGGGCCGCGAAGCGGTCGTGGTGGCGGGCCGGGAGGTTCTCTACGGAGTACAGCCACAGATATTTCGACCCGGTCAGACTTTTATCGCCGGCGGCGGCCAGGGCCCGGTTCTCCTGTTTGCGCACGGTGTCGACCGCGGTGGTCAGATAGCGCATCAAGTGGTAGCGGTCGAAGACGATCTTGTCCTCGGCGTCATCGAGGTGAGCGCGTACCGAGGCCGCGAAGGGTTCCCACATGTCCATGGCGACCGCGGCGATCCCGTCGAGTTGTTCTGCGCTGAACTTCTCGAAGTAGCCGTCCAGGCTGGCCTGTCTGCGCTCGTCAGCGATGTATTCCACGGTGCCGGCGTCGAGATCGCTGACGACGGTGATGTAGTCGTGGCCCTTTCCGGCGGCCTTCTCATCGACCCCGAGGTGGACCGGCACGGTGGCGGGTTTAGCGGCCAGGCCGCGGGCGACCGCGCGGTCCATCAGATGCCATGCCTCATCCCAGCTGATCCGCAACAGCTTTGCCGCCGAGGCCACGTCGCAGGCCGACAGCACCTCGATAGCCAGCCGCTCGAAGAGCATGGTGAACCGTGAGTGCGGTTCGGCCCACGGCAGCCGCACTTGGCGCACCCCATGCTCGGGGCAGGCCACCCGCGGTGGTCTGGCATGCAGGAACGTCACGAACGCGCACGAGTCCAGATGCCGCCAGCTGCGTTCGTCGGTGTGGTCATAGACCGCCACCACCGCCTCGCAATCCGGGCAGCCAAACCGGGTCCGGGCAGGATGTTCCACCCAGACATCAACCCGTCCGTCGGTGGCCGACAGCTCGACCCGGCTCACCTTCCACGGAGCCTGAAGTCCCAGCAGATGGCGGTACAACTCGGTGTCGCGCATCCCACCGATCCTGCCGCTGACACTCAATCAGGGACAACCCCAACCCACACAGAACCCGGAAGCGCCTTCATTCTTGGCCGCGAGCGCCTTCGCGTGGGCGGCCTCCTGGTCGGCGAACTTCTTGGCGAGCTGAACGACCTCCTCGCGCGTGAGCGGAGCGGCCCTCTTGGCCAACGCCGCGTCGAACACCGACTTCATTGGCACCGCATCGGGATTCGCCGAGTAGTGGAACGCCGCCCACACCGTTACGTGGTGCAGCTCCTTGAGCGCATCCAGGGCTGCCCGCGGCGGGATGGGCTGCTGGTCGTGCGCAGCGGAGTTGCCTAACCGGCGAATGAGGTTCAGCTTCGCTGCGATCCCTTGGCCCGTTTTGGCCCTAAATGCGGCGTCATTGATCCGTGCCGCCAGGTCGTTGGCGTACGGAAGCGGCAGCCCCAGAACGTCATACAGGTAGTCGACCACCTGCTCGGCGGCGCGACGGGCATAGATACCGGCGGCGCGGGGATCGCTTAGCGCGTAGCTTTCGGCGCGGGCACAGTCGGCGTAGGTCTCCGGCCAGCCGACCGCTTGGAGAAAAGCAAAGTTGCTCATCAGAGCTTCCTGGAGAAGGCGCGGGACTGGAGAGACCTAGTGAGTAGCTCAATTTCGGCAAGCTGTTGCTGGCACGACGCCGCTTGGTGAGTGACCGCTTCAATGCGATCGAGAAACTCGCGTTGCTGCGGCAGGGGTGGAACCAGGACTGGAAGCGCCCTCAACTGCGTCATGTTGATCGAAGCGATTCCCGTTGTCTGCTTCGCACAGCGAAGGAAGTACGACCGGGCTTTCCAACTAGCAAGGTATGCCGAAAGGTAGTCCGACTCAACCTTGCTTCCAGGCCGAATCCGAACTCGGAAAATGTGGTTCTGGTGAAGACACAATGGGACTTCGCAGCGCCATACGGTTCCGCGCCCGAGTTTGTCCGGGTCGCCGCCCTCAGTCAGTACGAGGTCGCCCTCTTTGAGGGAGTAACGCTCAATCTCAGCGTCCGTGGCATCTATCTCCTTTAGCGGTTCCAGAACCAAGTGACCTGCTTGAACATTCACTACCGCGAGGTAAGGAACTGGGCGCGTGGGTTCGACTGTTTTCCTTCCCTTGGTTATTCCCGAACTGATGTCCGCTACTTCCTCCAGTCGGTTCGTTGGACCATCAAGTTGGTCACCGAAGGCTTCGACAAAGAAAGCGGGGATTAGTTCCCGAAGTTGATCCGCGACCCTTCGCCGTTGTTTCCGGACGTCCTCGGCCCGGTCGAGGATCGCGGCGATCCGGCGCTGCTTATCAAGCGGCGGAAGCGGAATAGGCCACTTTGACAGCGCCTCTCTACCGAGATGGTGGATGCCGACACCTCGCGAGCCACGCGCGAAAGCAGCCGTCAGAGCCTGCTGACGGAGGTAGTGGAATAGGTAGCGGGATTCGACTTCAGCGGTTGGTCGCACACGGAGGAGAGTGTTCTGAAATGCGCACTCTTCGATCTCACCCATCCACATTGCCGGCTTGCCAACCTCATGCGGAGAGCCCGACGCCTCGTTGAGCAGCAGATCGCCGGGGCGGAGTCTGTAAACGTCCATCTCTGCATCGGTGAAGTTCATTGTCTTGACGTCGTCGAGTTTGAGACCGTCCCAACCGACATTGGCAGCCCGGACGTAACTTCGGTTCTGCGGTCCTGAGTGGTTCTTGGGCGATCGCTGCCGGCCGAGTCGAACCTCAGCAATCTCCTCTAACGGCACCGTCTTCACGACAGCATCGCCTTCAACTCCGCCAGCCCCGCCGCGATCTCTCCTTCGAGCCTTTCGATGTCAGCGATGATCTCCATCGGCGGCCGATGCTCCACGTCGTCGTGAACCAGTTCCTTGTAGCGGTTCAGAGACAGGTCGTAGCCCTGCGCGGCGATCTCCGCTTTGGGGACGCAGAACGACTGCTCGGTGCGGGCGCGCTCGCGCTCGGCCCCGTTACGTTCCCTCCACCGGGCCAGCACATCGGGGATGTCGTTGGCCTCGAAGGGATTCCGCTTGTCATCCAGCGAGAACCCGTCGGCCTGGACGTCGTAGAACCAGACGTCGTCGGTGCCGCCAGAGTTGGTCTTGGTGAACAGCAGGATGGCTGTGGACACTCCGGCGTAGGGCTTGAAGACACCGGAGGGCAGCTTCACGATCCCGTCGAGCTTCTGGTCCTCGACGAGAATGCGCCGCAGTTCCTTGTGCGCCGTGGAGGATCCGAACAGCACCCCGTCGGGGACGACGACCGCCGCCCGCCCGCCGGGCTTGAGCAGCTTGAGGAACAGCGCCAGGAACAGCAACTCTGTCTTCTTGGTTTTCACCACCCGCTGAAGATCCTTGGCGGTGGACTCCGCGTCGAGGCTGCCGGCGAACGGCGGGTTGGCCAAGATCAGTGTGTACTTCTCGGCATCCTCGCTGGCTCCCTCCGACAGGGAGTCGCGGTAGCGGATATCCGGCGCCTCAATGCCGTGCATGAGCATGTTCATCGAACCAATACGCAGCATGGTGGAGTCGAAGTCATAGCCGTGGAACATGCTGTGGTGGAAATGTTTCCGCTGCGTCGCATCGGTCAGTACGCTGAGATGCTCCTCACGCAGATGCTCGGCGGCGGCAACCAGAAAGCCCGCCGTGCCCGCGGCCGGATCCGCGATCTCGTCCGTCGGCTGCGGGTCGACCATCTCCACCATCAGCTTGATGATGTGGCGTGGGGTGCGGAACTGCCCGTTGACCCCAGCGCTGGCGATCTTGGCCAGCAGATACTCATACAAGTCGCCAGTGGTGTCGCGGTTCTCCATCTCGATGCCGTCGAGCATGTCCACCACACGGGACAGCAGCTGCGGCGTCGGGATGGTGAAGCGGGCGTCCTTCATGTGTTCGCCGTAGGTCGAGCCGTCCCCGCCGAGGGTGCGCAGGAACGGGAACACCTTTTGCCCGACGACATCGAACATCTGGCCGGGCTCGTCGTTCTTGAACACTGACCACCGCAGCTCCTGCTGATCTGGGCTGAAGCGCAGGGGCTCCGGCTTGGCGGTGCGGCGGGCCTTCTGCTCGGCGAGGGTGTCCAGATCGTCGAGCCGGCGGATGAACAGCAGACAAGTGATCTGCTCGATAACCTCGAGCGGATTGGAGATACCTCCGGACCAGAAGGCATCCCAAACTCGGTCGACCTTGCTCTTCAACTCCCCAGTGATCAACTGTTTCTACCCCTAGGTGTGCGCCGGTCACGCGACCGAACCCGAACCGAACTTTATACAGCGGCTCGGCGACACTGCGGGAGGTCAAGTGTGCGATGTTGGGCTGAGCAGGGCAAACGGCCGGAGCGATGCTGTTCGACTGCGTCAACCCCACCGGCTGGCAGGTCAGCGGCTAGCGTTGTTGCGGGGTGGGTGTCTACGACAGCAGTGGGATTGCCGCTTGTGCGATTGCCTTCCCGAGGTCGGCGCCCGCCGCGGTGGCAATCGAGGTCATCGCAGTCACGGCAAGTGCCTTCATCCGACCCGGCTTCGGGGTCTCCGAATCCGACTCAGCGCGAATTTCGGCCGCTAGTTTTTCAGCGGTCGCGCGCAACTGCTCGTCGCTGACGACGGGCAGTGCCTGCTCGATTGCCTGGGCGAGAACCTGCGCCTGTTCGAGTCTCTCGTGAACATTCACGGTCTGCGTGACGTTATGGCTTCCGAAAGCGACGGCTACCCCTCTGCTGCCCTCGATATGGAGATAGGGGCTTTGCACCTCTACGACGCCTGGAAGGTCACGCACCGACTTGCCGGACGCGGCGTATCTCTCGCCATACGCACTCAGGCATGGCCGTAGGACAACACCCTGCATTGTTCCGACTCCCTCGACGTAGCCCTCGTCCTTGAGCCAGTCGATAGCGCTGTTCAACTCGGCGGCGGTGACCACCGTGTCCGACCACGAGGTTGCCGCCATGAAGGCTGCGGGGTCGGCCTCACTGATGGTGATCTGCTCCACCCGCAGCTCGTACAGCCACGCCAGGACGCCGTCCCTCAAATTCCACAAGCGCTCAGCCTTATTCATCCCCGTTCCTCCTCGGACGTCTGGAAGGAGCTGTCACGGTCAGGCTAGGTCGGCGGTACGACAGCGCAGCTTCTGCCGCGGTAGCCTCGGTCGCCCCTGACATCGCGAGCGCGAAGGCTCGACTGCAGCTGACGAGGGTCTTCCCCCTCAGGATCTCGCGTCGTCTGCTTCGGTAAAGAGGTCGCCCACGGGGACACCGAGTGCGTCGGCGATGTCGATCAGCCGTTCGTAGAGGATTCCGCGCTTACCGAGTTCCACGTCTATGAGAACGTTGCGGGTAACTCCAGATCGCAGGGCCAGAGCTTCTTGAGTCATCCCTTTGCCGGCCCGGATTACTCGGATGTTGGCGCCGACAGTGGCTCTCCACCGCTCCCAGTTCGTGACGCGCTCGGGGTTGTTCTGACTCGGGCGCGTTGGCACGCCTCCAAGTAATCCGGCCAGCGAGCGCCGGTGTCTGCCCTACTAGTAGGGCATTGCACTACGCTTGGATCTCGGGGTCGACTTTGCGGAGCGGGTCGCTATGCGCACGTTGCCGTTGCGGGTTCAACCCGTGGAAGGCGAGGCCCTGGACTCATGGCTTGAGGCCTTGGCCGCTCGGATGCAATGCGCTTGGGGTGATCTCCTGGTCAGTGTCGGTCTTACGGCAGCACGTGGCCGTAGTTACACCGCCGGTTGGCTCGTCGCCCCGAACGACCAACAGCTCAAATCCATGTCCGTTGTCACCGGCCAGTCTCCGAGCGCCATCAACGCCATGGTGCTGAGCCGCATCGCTGGCCGGTTCGGCCGCCCGGATACCCCTCGTGAATCGGTTGAGTCGATGCTCTGGCTCAGCAGGCGTCGATCACGCCTCTGTCCAGCTTGCCTCGGCGAGAACGGCGGCCGGTGGATGTTGAGATGGCGGCTGCGGTGGAGTTTCGCCTGTCTACTACACAATTGTCTCCTAGCAGATACCTGCCCTGCCTGCCAGAGTCCGCAACGGGCCGTGCCGGCATCGGTCGCCCTCATCCCAATCCCTGGCCTCTGTGCGCACAAGCTCCTCGGCTGTCATGGCCGGGGCGTCACCCGCTGCGGTACCGAGCTGTCAAGCACGCCCGTGCTGCAACTGGCCCACGACCATCCGATCCTGACGGCCCAGCAGATGATCGACGCCGCGGTGTCCGCCGGCGTTGTGCAAACGGGCCTTTACGGCCGAGCGCCAGTACCGCTATCCGCGCTGATCGCCGATCTTTGCGCTCTGGGCGGTCGGATATTGCGGTATCCCAACCTCGATGCACTTCGCCGCCTGACAAGCGACTCTGTCATCGCGGAATTTCTAGCCGCCAGGGAGGAAGCGGCTTTCAGCTGCCGGGGAGTGACTGCAGATTCTTCTGCGGTGGCGAGTGGAATCGCCGCCGCTGCTGCTGGATCCATTCTCTGCGCGGCTGACCCCGCCGAGGCGGCCAGTCTAATGCGATGGCTGATCGCATTTAATCGGCACAACGGCCTATCAGTGAGCGCCACCAACATCGGCTGGGGACGCGGCATCAGTGCGACGCTACGTTCAGCTCAACTGTCTGCGTTGTCTTCCTATCTCTCTGCCAGCGACAAGCTGCGCTATAGAGCGCATTCGACAATGCCGCGCCGTCCCCATCCACGTAGTGCACCCGAGCGAGCACGTTGGTTGCCCTCGTTGTTGTGGCCCGCAGTGTGTCTGAATGCGCGGTGCGACGGCGTCGGCTTCGGCCAGGTGCGCTCCGCCCTCGCCGTCGCGGTGGTACTCGTTGGTTCACGCATAAGTCTTTCCGCCGCCGCTGAGCTTCTGGGGTCGGCCACCAGCGCACGGTCGGTGTCACGGGTGTTGCAGCTCATTGGACGCAGCACTAGCGCCGCAGAGGTCTGGCGGACGGTGGAGGAACTCGCTGATCAGCTCGACGCTGAGACGGCGCCGATCGACTATGCGCGTCGGCGGACCTTGTCGTGCAGGAACCTTCTGCCGGAGTCGGTGTGGATTGAGATCTGCCTGTCGTCGGGCATCAGTCCGGGACGCGGCCTGCGGCTGGCGCTTGCTCGCTGTTGGCTCTACGAACGCATCACCGGATTTCCCGGGAGCCAGGCGCGCTGGGCTATCGACTCACCGGAGTTCCGCTCCAAGTTAGTCGACCTGCCGATATTGCTGAACAGCGAATTCATCACTATCGCAGACGATTACGCCATTCACTTCCTGGCCAGGCAGGCCATCACCCACGAGCCGGTGGCCTGGTCCCCGGCAGCGCTCCCCCATTGCTGGCCCTCGACGGCCCTGAGTCATCAGCCGCGCGGCAATCGAGCGCAAGTCGCCTTTTCCAGGGTTCTCCGGGACAGCACGCTCGCCACCGGATCGGTGCCACCGGTCATGTCGACCGGCATCTTCGCCGCTCGACGGAGTCTGCCGAGCGAATCGCTGGAAGTTCTCTACGTCGAGCAGGCGCAGAGTCTCGTGCACATCGCAAACCGGTACGGGCTGTCGCGGCAGATGGTGACCCGGCTTGCACGCAGCTACGGAATCCCGATTCGGGAACCCGGCCGGCCTCACCGCAGCTAGCTTGCGGCGGGCCAGCCCGCTTTTTGCAGGGCGGTGACCGCTGCGACCACTTTCTTCCCACGACTTGTCAACCGCAGCGGGTGGTGTTCGGTTGCCCGGATGAGCACTGGGCCGCCGAGGTCTCGCTCGATGCGGGCGACTTGCGCTCCAAGACTAAAGCCGGGCACCCCGAGGGCTCGTCCTGCGGCGGCAAACGATTCGTGCGAAGCGATGTCGGGCAGTCGCTGTAGCCGTTCCCATCCACCCTGTGTTGTCATGGCCCGCGCCAGCCATCGCGGAACGTTGCTGTCTGCGAGGACTTCTTCGGCCGAACGACGGCTGAGTCCCCTCATAGGAATCTGTGCGCGGCGAGCGGCACTCACGATGCAGCCGACACTGACGCCGCATTCTGCGCTGATCTCACTCAGTGAACGTTTCTTGTCGGTGTACTGCTGTCGCAGCCACTGTGGGTCGATTTGGTACTTACCCCTGCCATGAGGCGTGATGACGATTCCGTACTCGTGTGCCAATTGAACGACCGTCTGGCGTGAGACGCCGATCGAGGCGCCGATGCCGCGAAGGCTTTGGCCTTCGGCTTCATAGAGTTGTCGCAACCGATCAGGAGGTAAAGCAGCGCGTGCCATCGCGTATGCAGGCCGCGGCTTCGGCGCCGTGCGTCTACAGGCTCGACGCGGTTCTTGTGGGGTCGGGTTCTCCTCGCAGGCCTGCCGAAAGACATCGGGGCTGACTCCGAGCCTTTTGGGTATGGCGGCGATGGAGAGATTCCCGTGGCGCCAGAGATTGACGAGTCGGTGCATTTCCTGGGTGTCGGTGACGCGGTTCCCGCTATGCGGAAGATGAATTCCGTCAAGAAGGGCGATCGGAGGGGCCCACTGGACAGGTTCGTTCCGTACTCCTACACAAGCGAGGAAGTGCTCGGCGTGTCGGATCAGCGCAGCGTTGAGTTCCGGGGTGAGCCGAAGGGGGATTCGGTTCACCGCTGAGTAATGGGCTTCCAGATGTTTTGGCAGTGGTGCGGGGAATAGTGATGTACCGGTGAGACGTTCGATCAGGAACTGTCGTACTGCGGTGATGCCTTCCGGTCTGGTTCGCGTCTCGCGGCATATGCTCCGCCATGTTGTTTCGGGCAGGACCTCGCCGAAATCCAAGCGTCTGCGGCGACGGTAGTTGATGGGGGATCCGTGCACCCGCAGGTAATCTGATAACTGGTAGAGAGCGCTGCGGATGTCCTGCCAGTGCGGGGATTGCGACAGTTTGTACATCGCAGCAATGACATTCGTGGGAGCAAACGGGCAGCCCAGCAATGCGACGGCGTCTTCGACTTTGATGTCGGTTCCGACAATGAGCAGACCTGCCGAGAGCGCTGGGCGCAGGAACCGTTGAAACAGTTGCGGCTCCGCCAGCCGCAGTGACCACTGCGGCCACAGCATCGTGGGAACGCGAGTGGCCATCATCCGCACAAGATCGGGGTTCGTTGTCGGCTTGGCGGGCAGCGGCGTACCGAGTCGGCAGCGGAGTTGCTCGGGGACACCGAGGTTTGGGCCTAGGGCTTCCAGGTAGCTGCCACGCAGCGCCGGGCTGGTATCGCAGCCTTGCCTTCCCGTGATGTTGATCGACAACGAGATTTCGCGTTGCTTACCCGGCGGCCAGATGGAGGTGAGGACCGCACCGGCTGACCTGAGGTCGCGCTGGCCAACGATGGCGATGGCGGCGGTTGTGCCGATAGCAGTGATGACGGCGGGGACAGCGCGCGCTGGTCTGCGGCCGACTGTCGTGCGCTCCTCATCGCGGAACTTCCGGTAATCCTTGATCAAGGTGGCGGGGAACTGTGGGCTGACGGTGCCGTGGTCGAGAGCCGACAGATACCGCTCCCCGATTGCGCGAAGATCAGCGAGTACCTGCGGTGCCGGCGTCGGAATTGACTGATAGATACCGAAATCCGCCTCATCGTGAAGGATCGTCTCGGCGATGACTGCTTGCACCGCGAGCAGCGCACTGGTCGGGGCCAATGCAAGGACCGGTGCCTGCGTGAGGTCCGCGCCGCATCGACGACCCACGTCCTTTCCCGAAGGACCAACCAGCGCCAGGCAGCGTCCCGGTTGCGGGACAACACCCGATACCGGTTGGCGGCGTTGGGCGGCGCCGCACTCCGGGCAGCGATGCGCGAGCAGACAGTGATGACGGGGGCAGGCGAAGAACCACACCATCCGCCAAACGAGCCGCCACGCGCCGCCGGTTTCCATCAGGCAGAAAGGGCAGAAGCGGGATGCGTGGCAGTGGCGCCACGGATAGACCGCCGCTTCGCGGCCGGTGTAGGGCTCAAAGCCGGCGGCGATCGCGGAATAGCTCTCCAGCGTCATCGAGCGCAACGCATCCGGATCCACACCCGTGACCATGCTCAGGATCGTGCACTGCTGTGCGGTGAGACGTCCGGTCCAGCTGTCCGCGTATGTCTTCGCCGGGATTACCCGTCCCTGTGTGATCCGCAGTTCCTGCCAAGTCACGTTGCAGCGGTGTGCGATGCGTTCCAGCCAGGAGTCGATCGCCTCACCGGGGGCCGGAGCAACTCGCAGGGGCAGGGTGCGTACCACGGTCACGCCCATGGCTCACGACGCTGTGAGCTTGGTGGTGAGCTTTCGGGTGCGGAAGGCCGCGGCGAGTTCCTTGCGGCCTTTCTCTGCTGCACTGTCGATCTTGATGGTGTCCAGCAGCTGCCGGTTGAGCGTCTCTTTGCCGGTCCGGATGGCGCGGACGCATCCGCGCCGGATCAGGTCCATCAGGGATCCGATGTGTCCGGTGCTGCGCTCGTAGAGGTAGTCGGAGAGTTCTTCAGCCAGCATGCCGATGCGTTTGTCGCCGAGAACGAGGCGCTGCTCGATGGTCGTCAGCAGGGTTCTCCAGTCACGTCGCTGCGACTCCGTCTTGATCAGGTAGGGCTCCATCGTCAGCACGGTGGTCCTGCGGCTGGTCTGAGCCAACAGTTCGTCGTAGGAGGCGTCCATGAGCACTCCGCGTTCGATCAGGCCGATCCCGATGGAGACCAGCGTGATGGGAAAGTCGTTGACGATGTACTTGAAGTTGTTACTGATCTCGATACCGCCCTTGTTCTGCCAGTGCAGGAAGTGCAAGTCGTCGATGATCAGCAGCCGCGTCTCGCACTTGAGCACGTAGTCCAGGGATCGTCGTCCCAACTCCTCAGTGCTGCCGCGCCATCCGGGGTGGCCGTAGAACTCGCACATCGCGCGGTTGAAGTCCCGCATGGAGGTGTTGCCGCGCATGCCAATGCGGCATACCGGCCACCGCTCATCACCGACCTCGGTGAATTCGCCATGGCGGCGTATCTCGCGTCGGTGAAATTCCTTAGCGAAGGCCTCGACCGCCGTTGACTTCCCCAGCCCCGGATAGCCATCGAGTGCGACCGCACCCTTGGCGTGATCGCCGTCCTGGGCGTTGCTGTCCAGGATGTCCCACAGATCCTCGTGCAACGCAGCCAGTTGCGGTGTCTTCAGCGGTCCGAGATTGTTATGCCAGTCCTCTCGCCGCTGCTTATAGATGTCAGCTGCCGCTTCACTGAGGCGACGTATCTGGTTCTTCGTCAGCAGCTCGGGGGCGATCCGCTTCGGGGCTTCGGTACATGCTTTCCAGCCCTCTTTGCGGGAGAGGGTCAGGTTGTCCAGATGGGGCTCGGCGGGTCTGCGGGACGGCGCTTTGGTAGTCATACGTCCTCCAAGACCTGGTCGTAGAAGTGGCCGTCGTCGATGAGCGGATCGTCATCGAGTTCGTCCTGAAACTCGGGATCGTCACCGTGGAGAAGGCGCTGCGCGGTGGGCAATTCGGCGACCGTAACCGCGGTCTTGGCGTCAATGCTCAGTGTTGACTGCTCACGGGATAGCCGGAGGGCTGCTATCCGCTCGGCCATCGTGTGACCCTGACTGAGGTGCCGACGTTCGAGCATCTCGGCGAGCGCTAGTTTGTCGTCGAAGTAGTGGTGTTTCGCGCGCACCAGATCTCGTGCGAAGTGCAGGCCGTCCTCATTCATCGGCCTGTCGCACATCGCCGCTTCGGTCCAGGCCAGCGGGTGCCATTGCTTTGTGTTTTTGAGATCGAAGAAGTACACCTGCCGAACGTCATCGGGATCAACATGGATGGGCCATCGGCCGCCTCTTTCGCGAAAGGGGCTCTTCTCTCCCGCCACATAGCCTTGGAGTCCTAGTCCCCGGTAAACCCGACCGTCGATCTCGAATCCGTAGTGCTGGATCGTCCGCCACTCCACTGCGAGGAAGTGGTAAGCCAGGTGCGGGTCGCGCGGCGCTTCAAGGTAGCCCGCGCGGGTCACACCGTGTTCGAACATTTGCGCCGGGGACATCCTCAGCGCCCACAGACCGGTCTCACCGATCCCGTCATGGGGCCGGCGGTGATACACCGCAGCAACCCACTCGCGTAGCAGAGCCTCCAACTCGTCGATAAAGAAGACGGCTTCAAGCTCCGGGGACACCCCGCGGGAGTACAGATCCGGGCCCTTGTAGCCGGGCAACTCGATTAGGAATCCCTCGCGAACGGTACGGAAGAAACGCTCCACCGGACCCTTATCGTGGGCGACTCGCACACGTGCGGGCTGTATCGAGATTCCGAGTCGCCGACAGGCACTCGTCAGGTGTTCGCCGACGTAGATTTTGCCGCCATCGACGACCAACGTCTCCGGAACTACCGCCGGGTTGGCCGCGAACACGCTGGCCAGATGCAGGGCATCGGCTTCGACGAGAACGGATCGCGGCACCCCATGGGGCGGCCACACGGCCTCAGCCGGCCAGTCACGGCCAGCCGGGACCGGCCGGAATGATTGATAAAGCACCGCGGCCGCGTCTATCGCTTTGGTCGAGACCGGGCTCAGACGCAGCCCTGTGATGCAGCGGGAGTACCAGTCCATCGCCACCGTCAACTGCACGCCCACCCACCGCAGTGTGTGCGGGTCCAGAGCGAAAACGTCCAGCGGTGTCGTATCCATCAGCAGGTATTCCCCCGGCCTGGCCGGATGAAGCTTTCCGTAGGGCATGACGGGGCGCCCGGCGATGTCGCGATTGCGCTTGGTGCTCAGGGTGAACAGCGGACACAGCTTGTCGAGCTCGGAGAGGATCTCGTACGCCCTGGTCTTGCCCGGTATGGGAACGACGCCAGCACCGTACGTGCCGATCAACCTCGCTTTCGTATGCGCCACGACGAAGTCCTTCGTGGGACGTGACTGGTCGACCTGCTCGCGCATGATGTCTAACGCCACTTGGGCGAACAATTCGAACCTTTGACTGCGGCATAGGGTTGCCGAGCTAAAATGCGGGAGTAATCCAATTTCGCCGTCCTTCTCGTAGCGGCTGACCCAGCGCTCAATGGTTCGCAGTCCGACGTGGAGCTCTTTCGCTTTCGCTTTCTCCCGAATCCCTCTCGGGAGATGAGGTAGGTAACAGGCCCGCGGCTCGTGGGGCGCAGCGGCGAGCGCCGTGCCCGAACGGTAGCCCGTGAGCACCTCTCTAACATGAGCTGCACGACCGCGAGCTTCTTCTCGTTCATTCTCCGTTGCAGCCGACCAGAGAAGATTTGTGGTTGGTGCGGCCAATTGTTCTTGTTGGCCCAACCCCTCCTCGCTGAGAAATCGGCTTCGCTCTGAAAACATCAACTCGCTCATAGCAATCCGGCGGACCGAATCGCTGCGCGCTTCCCGAACTAAGGCTTCCGGCGATCCGTGAACCGCATGTAGCTCGACGACTTCGATCATTTCTCCGTCGTACAAGAAGCGTGCACCCGGTCCGACTCGGGCTCCTGCAAACGTCATGTTGATACCTCCAGTACCGTCACCGGCCGTAGTGGTTGTGTCAGGTCCGCTGCCAACTCACGGCACCACAGCATGTTCAATAGCGCGGGCCTGACTATGGGCTTTGTGTATCCGGGCAGAGAAGCCTCGACCTCGGCAATCGACCGTCCGTGCATCTGTTCTTTCCGTGCTCGGAGTTCGACCAGCACATCCTGATTTACGAGCCACCCGCGTCGGTACCCCGCTAGGAATCGGACGTTGGCCATGTAGGTGGGGTCGGGTTCGTTAACCACCTGGTAGGTCCAGCCGCAAGACTCGATGATGACGCGTGTCCACGCGCATAGGAGTTGGACCGCATCGAGGCTTAGCCGTTCCCGCCTGACCACATCGACCACAATGGGTTGCTCGTCAGTACCCCAGAGATAATCCAAGATATGTGCGCGGGTTCGGTCATTAACCGTTGCTGTCAACATAAATGGTTGTGCTGCAATGCGTTTCACGCCCGTATCGAAGTCGGCAATCACAAGATTCGCCAGCTCCAGGCGTGACTCGTAGATCACATGGTCGGCCAGGGTGGACGACCAATACGTTCCCGAATAGTGCTTCTGCTTCTCGTAGCTTCGAAACGTGCGCCACGGATAGCTGTCGAAAAGCGCCTTGGCCTGCACTGCGCGTACGGGAACAGACCGCTCTTCACCCGCCGCTGGTCGGTAGGCCACGACCGCGGAACTCAAGTCCACCTTCACGGGACTCTTCATCGCTTGCTCCGCGCGGTGAGACAACCACCGCAGCCTTCAGCGTGGCACTTCCGGCCAACGCCGTCAACGAAAGGCTAGCCCAGCTAAACACTTTCCGGCGGATCCGCCATCCTTCCGCCACCAAAAGCGGAATTCCGCCATCGAAAAGCGGAACCTACAAATCGCATCCCCCCGTCCGACGCAATCGCCGCATCCTCACTGCCGCCCGGAGTGCTCCAACGCCAACAAGTAGCTGGCCGAGAACCTACAAAAGTGTAGCTTCTCAAATTCCGCTTCATATCGCAGTCTTCGGACCTGCGTCTCTTCGGTTTGTCTCACGTCGTTTCATCTGGGTTTGTCTCATTTTGCGCTGCATTTCTTAGCGGTCCCCGTCAGCGGGTTCGATGTACCTGGCTGCGTCCTGGACTCTGATCGATCGCACTGCGGCGAGGACGTCGTCGATCGCGGGGATGTCGGCGGCGGTGGTGGCGCGGTGCTCGTAAACCACCCGGCCGTCGGTGTCGATGACAAAGGTTCCGCGGCCCTGCAGGACATCGGCTTTCACCGCGCCGATGCGACTGCCTGAACGCAAAGCTGCAACGAGTTTGGCAGGGGAAAACGCGCCGTATCGGCGGATCGAGAACCGCTCGACCTCCGCTGCGGTCTCTAACTCCCGACCTGGGTCGCTGAGGCACTCGACGCCCAAACCCCGCTCAACGCAGGAGCGGGCGACGGTGTCGATGTCCTCGCGATAGACGATCGCGATCTGCGCTCCGTGCTCCCGCAGCCGATCACCCACGCCGGCCAGATCCCGCGCGGCCTGCTGGCAGAACGGGCACCACAAGCGGTGAAACGCCAGCACGAGTGGGCCGTGGTTGAGCAGGTCGGCGATACGGATCGCGCCGCTGCGGGACTCGACGGTGACGTCCACGGGGAAACGGGTGCCGGGCCTGGAAATCATGATGGGTCTTCCTTCGATGTTGTGAGGGCGTGCTGAAAGAGCAGTGCGCTGTCATGCGCTGACCGTTACACCCACGCCCGCCTCCGAGGGGCGGGCCGCGCGGCGGGCGAGAAAGACCAGGGACCGACACCGACCCGGGCACTTCGCAGACAACGGCCGGCGGCCTCTGTGCAGCGATGCCACAGGCCCGATTTGGTGATCCGGGTGCCGTGTAACGCATGGTGGATGACAGCGCACTAACCCGCCAGGACACCAGTTCCACAGGCAGCTCAACAGATCTGTCTAACCCTCCGCGAAGGAAGCGCAATGGCGATTTTCGACATGTCCAACTTGAAGAAGCTCCAGGCTCTCGACACCCTCGCCCCAGAGGCGATGGGGGCGTTCTGGGCCTTCGACAAGGCGGCCCTGGCCGACGGAGCGGTCCCCAAGAAGTTCAAGGAGCTGATGGCCGTCGCCGTCGCCCTCACCACCCAGTGCCCCTATTGCATCGAGATCCACAAGAAGGCCGCCGTCGCGGCCGGCGCCACTCCGGAGGAACTCGCCGAGACCGCCCTGGTCAGCGCAGCCCTCCGCGCAGGAGCCGCGGTCACCCACGCCACCCACCTCCTCGACTGAGTCCGAGCTAGAAAACCCCGAGTCGCTCAGCGAAAGGACAGCCCAAACGATGCCCGGTGTTCTGCTCGCACTGGTTTCCGCGCTGGGATTCGGCGTATCAGACGTCTACGGAGCGGTCGCTGCGCGCCGCATAGGCGCGGTCGCGACTTGCCTGGCGAGCTACTGCTCGGGCGTCCTCGTCATCGCACTCGGAACGCTGTTCTTCCCTGGCAATTGGTCGATGGAAGCGGTGACCTTCGGGGCGATCGCAGGTGTCGCCACCGCGCTCGGGTTCACGGCGTTTTACGCGGCATTCGCGATCGGCCCCGTCGTCATCCTTGCGCCTCTCATCGCCGTGCTCTATGCCGTCGTCCCGGTAGGTTGGGCCCTCGCACGGGGCGAGGACCTGCCGACTATCGCCTGGGTCGGTGTGGGCCTCGGCATTGTGGCGGTGCTGGCGCTGTCCGTCGCGATTCCGGGCGAGACCGAACGCGCCGAGCATCGTGGCGCCCGCCCGCGACCGATCGCGCTGGTGCTCGCAGTCGTCTCTGCGCTCGTAAACGGCGGCGGGTCGATCGCACTCGATTACGCGCTGAAGGACTCCGGATTGTCATCAGCGCTCATCGATAGTGCGGTCGCGGTCATCGTGCTTGCGCTGGTGTTTGCCTTCATCCGCCGACCTTCGGTAGGCGAGCTCGATCGCCGTGGGGTCGCTATCGCCCTGGGATCCGGTGTATTGGTCGCCGTCGGCAATGGGTCCTTCGTCCTCGCACTGCAACGGAGTTCACTTGCGCTGGTGGCGGTGCTGGTGTCGTTGTACCCACTCGCGACGATCCTGCTGGCGCGAATCGTGTTCCGGGAGAGGGTGTCACCAGTGCAGTGGTGCGGTGTCGGTATCGCAGTTGTCGCCGCCGCAATGATGGGAGCTGGCTAGTTCTGGTCGGCTCCGCCTCTCCACCCCGGCCCTGCCGGTCAGCATCTAACCCGCACTAATAACCGACAGCACTACCGTGCTAACCCGGACAACTGCCCTGCGAGAGCACCGCTGCGCTCCGCAAACATCCCGGGTTTGCAGGGTTTCCGGTCACGATGGTGAGTTGATGATGGGACCTGGCGCGGCAGTGGCGCCGGCCGTGATGCCCGCCGATCCTGAGCAGGGTCATGTAACGCCTTCCGCGCGCTGAGACACCACCCTGTGCAGGGACATTTAGATCCGCCCTTTATCGCCTGTGAACCCAAGGAATTCGAACGATGACTCAGTCCGCCAGCGTCTTTGACGTCGAGCTCAAGGCGCTGTCCGTACCTGGCTGGCGACTCACTTCCATCGCGGGTTTCGTTCCGCTTCTCGCGAGGCTGCTCATGTTCGTGGCCACCCGGGTGGGCGTGGCCTGCGATGCACTCTGGTGGATCGGCACCGGCAGCCTTGATTTCAGGTTCGGGGGCCTGTCTTCGGCGGGCCCCGACGCCGGCAGTTGGATGAAAGGCATCGGCTCGGTCGGCGGGGTTAACGTCGCCGCAGCCGCCGTCGCCGTCAGCGCCGTCGCCCGGTTCGGTTTACGCACCGGTCACCGGTGGGCGTGGTGGTTCTTGCTGTTCAGCCTTCTGTGGGTCGGGTCCACGATGCGGTCGTGGCTACCTAGTTCTTCATGAAGACAAGTGCCCGCTGATGCTGATGCTCTACACCTACTGCGCGCTGATGATCGCCGGTCTCGCCCGCGCCCGAAGAAACCCCCCTGCCGAGAGTTACGCGCAGGCACCAACGAAAATCCCTACATCAGAAAGACATTGACATGGCGGCAACGAATCAGACTCCGATCAGCGACGAGGTCGCGTCCTTGCACCAGCAGATGGCTGATCAGCCCGCGTCGGACTCGATGGCGGCCTTCGGGGCCGAACAACGCGCCCTCCAGGAGGCCGGCGTCCCGGCGACGGTGGCCCGACCGGGAACCGCGTTTCCCACCGCTGAACTGCTCGACATCAGCGGCCAGCCGATCGCCTCGAACGCCGTTTTCGGCGGGAAACCCACCGTCGTGGTGTTCTATCGCGGAGCATGGTGCCCCTACTGCAACATCGCGTTGCGCGCCTACCAGCGTGACCTTGTCCCCGCGCTGGCTGAGCGGGGAGTGAACCTCGTCGCGATCAGCCCGCAGAAACCCGACGGTTCGGTGTCAGCCGTCGAGGCCAACGAACTCACCTTCACTGTGGTGTCCGACCCCGGCAACTCCCTCGCCTCGGCATTGGGGATCCTGACCGCCCCCACCGAGGAGGCCCAGGCCGCCCAACAGCAGCTGGGCCTGGATCTTCGGACCGTCAACGCCGACGGAACGACCGCGATCCCGATGCCGACGGTGGCCATCGTGGACGCCGACGGGGTCCTGCGCTGGATCGACGTGCACCCTGACTACACCAGCCGCACCGAGCCGGTCGACGTCCTGGCCGCGCTGGCCGCCCTGGACATCGTGGGCCGACGCTAGTCCGCATGGAGGGCTTCGGGATCCCGGTGGGGGCTGCGGTGCGTTCCCGGCTTGCCGCCGGTGGCGGCGAGCGGGGGCGACATCCCGACGTCGCCGCCCCGCCCACCGGATACAGTCGATCCCTTGATGAGCGCGACCGTGGACGAGACGGCGCTGATCGCCGCGCTTCGGGCCGGCGATGAGCGGGTGTTCGGCGACCTGGTCGATCAGCACGCCCCGTCGATGCTGCGGGTCGCCCGTGGTTATGTGCCCAGCGACCAGATCGCCGAAGAGGTGGTCCAGGAGACCTGGATCGCGCTGTTCAAGGGGATCGCCACCTTCCAGGGCCGCTCCTCACTTCGGACGTGGCTGTTCGCGGTGCTGATCAACATCGCGAAGGCCCGGGGGATCCGGGAGCGCCGCGACGCCGATGCCGCGGTTGTCGCCTACACCGGCGGCACCGTCGACCCCGCCCGCTTCCGCGCGGCCGGGGATGAGTTCCCCGGGCATTGGAAACCCGAACAGACACCCTCCCCGTTTCCCGACACCCCCGAAGGGTCCGTGCTCGGCGAGGAACTCATGGCCGTCGCTCGCGCGGCCCTGGACACCCTGCCCGATCGGCAGCGCACCGTGGTCACCTTGCGCGACATGCTCGGATTCGACTCCGCCGAAGTGTGCGACCTGCTCGACATCAGCGTCGCCAACCAGCGGGTGCTGCTGCACCGCGGCCGGGCCGCGGTGCGGCAGATTCTTGAGAACTATCTGCAGGAAACCGGGTGAGGACCATGGATTGCAACGAGTTGGTCGAGCTTGTCACCGCCTACCTCGACGGAGCCCTCGACGCCGAAACCCGTGCCAGCTTCGATGAGCACCTTCTCGACTGTGACGGCTGCGGAAACTATCTGGAGCAGTTCCGGGTCACCATCGCCACCGTCGGCGCCATCGAGTCCGAGGACCTCGACCCGGACTACCGCGGCCGCCTGATCGAGACCTTCCGAGACTGGCACAGCTCACCGCCGGCGATGCCTGAGCGCTGACGTGCTCGCTTCTCGATTCGGGCCGGGAACAGTTGCTTCGTAACGGGATTCATCAGGAACTGCGGCCCAGTGGACTCCCGGGGTCCTCGACGAGGGACTTCCAGAACACGATCTTGTCGTCCGCTGGTCCGTAGAACTCACGGATCCGGGCCTCTTCGCGGTATCCCCGGTTGCGGTAGAACGTCCGCGTCGCGGCGTATTGATCGGTCGAGGAGGTCTCGACGATCAACACCCGTGCGACATCATCGCCGCGCGCCGTCAACTCCCGCTCAATGTGGTGGATCAGCGAGCAGCCGAGTCCGTGTCCCTGCTTGTCGGGTGCGACGGCGATGAAGTACAGGTTCCACACGCGATCAGCGAAGGGCTCCGGAGCGTAGTGGGCTGCGGCACTTGCCCGTCCGCTGGTGTCGTCGACGACCACCCAGCGGTGCCCGGCCAGCGAGCCATCGAAGAACCCGGCCAGCATGTCGTCGATGAAGCCCGCCTCCTCGGGGCTGAACATGCCGGCCTCGACGGCGATCTGCTTGATGCGCTCAACGTCGCTGCCGGTCGGGATTCGGATCGATGGTTCGGGCATATCTGTGAAGTATCGGTGTGCGCGCAGACGTTACGCGGGCCGGAGACGGTCGGGGTGCCCCGATCGCCGGGCAGGGGTCAACACCGTCGGGTCCGGCACGTGCTGCGCCGCCTTCCCCGGGTAGGCGTGAGAGATCCGCGTCGCCGCCGCGCGCCGCGGCGCACCGTAACGATCGGCGTGTGCGGCGACACCCCCTATCGAACACGTTCCACATCCTCGGCAAGGAGAGATTGATGAGCACCCTCACGACCGGCACCCCATCGGTAACCGCCAAATCGGGCATCGACACCGCGGCCGGCCTGCTGGCCCGCTACGGTCTTGTGATCGTCATCGGGTGGATCGGACTACTGAAATTCACATCCTTCGAGGCGAACGGCATCCAACCGCTAGTCGCCAACAGTCCTCTGCTGAGCTGGCTTTACTCCATCTTCAGCGTGCAAGCGTTCTCTTCAATGCTGGGCGTCGTCGAAATCTCCGTGGCGCTGCTCATCGCGATCAAACCGGTGGCTCCGAAGTTGTCGGCCCTCGGGAGCGTGGGCGCGATCGGGCTTTTCCTGGCCACCATCAGTTTCCTGTTCACCACTCCGGGCGTCGGTGAGGCCTCCGCCGGTGGGTTCCCGGTGCTGTCCTCGACCGGCCAGTTCCTGATCAAGGACATCGCACTGCTCGGCCTGTCGGGATGGACACTGGCCGACGCGCTGCATGCGGTCAGGGCGCCGAAGATCCCGGCACGCGGGGCGGCTTAGACAACCCGCGCGCCGATTCGTCGACGGAGCGCCCCTACCCGACGTGGGTGTCTTCTGACTTACGCTCATCGCCATAGAGAGGAGGGGATATGGAGCATTTCGACATCGCGATCATCGGAACCGGTTCGGGCAACTCGATTCCCGATGAGCGGTATGCCGACAAGCGGATCGCGATCTGCGAACAGGGCACCTTCGGCGGAACCTGCTTGAACGTCGGCTGCATCCCCACGAAGATGTTCGTCTACGCCGCTGAGGTGGCCCAGACGGTGCGTGAGGCGGCCCGGTTCGGGGTCGACGCGCACCTCGACGGCGTGCGGTGGAGCGATATCGTCTCGCGCGTCTTCGGCCGCATCGACCCGTTGGCCGTGGGCGGGGAGCACTACCGGCGGTCCTCGCCGAACGTCACGGTGTATGCGAGCCACACCCGTTTCGCCGGGCGGGCCGGCGGGGGTTACCGGCTGCGCACCGACGACGGTGACGAGTTCACCGCCGAACAGGTCGTCATCGCCGCGGGATCACGCTCGATGGTGCCCGATGCCGTTGCCGGCTGCGGGGTCGACGTCCACACCAGTGACACGATCATGCGCATCGCCGAGCTGCCCGAGCACCTGGTGATCGTCGGCGGTGGATTCGTGGCCGCCGAATTCGCCCATGTGTTCTCGGCGTTGGGCAGCCGGATCACGCTGGTGATCCGCGGCGGCACGATGTTGTCGCATGGCGACGACACCGTCAGTGAGAGGTTCACCGAGATCGCCGGCAAGAAGTGGGAGATCCGTAGCCATCGCAGCATGGTCGGGGCGCGCCGTGACGGCTCGGAGATCGTCGTCGAACTCGACGACTCATCGACAGTGCGCGCCGACACGGTGTTGGTGGCGACTGGGCGTATCCCGAACGGCGATCGGCTCAATGCCGAGTCGGTCGGTGTGGAACTCGACGGCGGCCGAGTGGTCGTCGATGAGTACCAGAGGACCACGGCGCGAGGGATTTTCGCGCTCGGTGACGTGTGCTCGCGATATCAGCTCAAGCATGTGGCCAACCATGAGGCCCGGGTCGTGCGCCACAACCTGCTGGTCGACTGGGACGACACCGCGGATCTGATGCCGTCGGATCATCGTTTCGTGCCCTCAGCGGTATTCACCGACCCGCAGATCGCCAGCGTTGGGCTGACCGAAAACCAAGCCCGCGCAGCCGGTTTCGACATCACGGTGAAGGCTCAGGACTACGCCGACGTCGCCTACGGATGGGCGATGGAGGACACCACCGGGTTCGCCAAGATCATCGCCGAGCGCGACACCGGGGTGATCCTCGGTGCGCACATCATGGGCCACCAGGCGTCGTCGCTGATCCAGCCGCTCATCCAGGCGATGAGCTTCGGGCTGGCGGCCCAGGACATGGCCCGTGGTCAGTACTGGATCCATCCGGCGCTGCCGGAGGTGATCGAGAACGCCTTACTTGGCCTGTGTGGCGAGCCGTCCTGGCCGCCGTCGAAGAGGTCGATGTGAACGCACAGCAAAATCCGCACGTCGAGCCTGCACTGATCCAACGCGCCCGGGAGATCCTCGCCGCCGAGCTGGAGGCCTTCCGTCAGCGCACCCCACGCTCAGCGCAGTGGCTCGCCGATGCCGGACATGCGATGCCCGGGGGCGTCCCGATGGCGTGGATGCGCTCGCTGTACCGGCACGCTCCCGTCGTCGCTGTGCGCGGATCCGGTTGCCGATTCACCGATCTCGACGACAACACCTACCTCGACTTCAATGCGTGCGACCTGGCGATGCCGGCGGGTTTCGCACCGGAACCGATCGTGCGCGCCATCGGCGAGCAGGCGCTGCTCGGCAACCACTTTCTGTTGCCGACGACCGACTCATTAGAGGTCTGCCGACTGTTGACCGAGCGGTTCGGGCTCCAGCAGTGGCAGTTCACACTCTCGGCGACCGGGGCGAACACCGACGCGCTGCGCATCGCCCGGGTGGCCACCGGCCGCTCGACGGTGATCGTCTTCGACGGCAAGTACCACGGCCATCTGGACCAGACGATGTGGTCCCGAAGCGACGACGGCGGCCTTGATGCCGATGGCAGCGGACTCGACCCCGCCACCGCACAAACCACCGACGTCCTTCCGTACAACGATCCCGACGCGCTACGGGCTCGCCTGGCCCGTGGCGACGTCGCCGCGGTCCTCGTCGAGTCGGCGCTGACCAACTGCGGACTCGTCCTGCCCACTGAAGAGTTCGTCGCGTCGCTCAACACCGACGTGCGCGCGGCCGGCGCAGTGCTCATCGTCGACGAGACTCATGTGCAGTTCGCCGTGCACGGCGGAGGCACCACCGTCTTCGGGCTTGAGCCGGACCTGCTGACCGGCGGCAAGGGCATCGGCGGCGGCGTGCCCATCGGTGTGATCGGGATGACGGACACCATCGCTGCCGTCGTCAGCGCGAACGCAGACCACGACCCGGGTCTCGTCGAAACCGGTGACTCCCACGGCCTCGCCATCGGGGGCACCGTGTACGGCAACGCGCTGTCGATGGCCGCCGCGCGCGCCGGGCTCGCCGAGATCTTCACCGCGGCGGCCGGACAACGCGTCGACGAACTGGGTGAGCGCCTGCAGGTCGGACTGCAGCGGGAGATCGACAGGGTGGGCCTGCCATGGACCATCGACCGACTCGGCGGGCGCATCCAGTTCCGCCTCAGCGCCGAGGCGCCCCGCAACGGCGCCGAGAGCTACGCCTCGCTCGTTCTGCCCCTCGCCGACGCCCGCAAGGTGTTCCTGCTCAACCGGGGGGTGTGGGACGCCATCGCCACCGCCGGGCCCTCAGTCTCCTACGCCATCGACCAAGCCGACATTGACACCTACGTCGCTGTCGCAGGTGAGTTCCTTCAGGCGCTCACCCGGTAGCCGGCTGCGATTGCCGTCCTGGTTGCACCGTTGTAGCGCGAGGGTGTTACCTAGGGTCATCAAGTAAAGGTGCTGAAGGCTGCCATCCCAAAGCCCGTTGCCCTCCGCCAACTCACGACAGCTATACGCCTCGACCCAGGTTGCGGAATCCGCGGGCGGCCTGGCGGGCGCCCATGCGGTAGGGCAGACTGCCGGTCTCGAGCCGCGCTGTCGCTGCCAGGCGGCGCAGAAGGCTACGACGCGGAGGCGCGCTGGAACCGCGCACGCCGGCCAGGTCGATGTAGTGGGTGGACGTCTGCCCGATGCCCTCGAATTCGTGGGTCAGTGGCATGCACAGGCTTCGCCAGGGCTCCTCGAGGATTCAAGCGGTATTTCGCCGACACAGTCCGACGCGAGGCCCGAGCCTACCCCCGGTCGGCCACCGCGTCCCTGTGCCGCTGGGGCCAATTCCCCTGGCGCATCGAACATTCCCCGTTCGCCGAATGAGGCGGAGATGAACTCGGCGATCACGACCGCGACTTCGGTCACGCGCTGCGCGGCCGGCCTGATCTTGGCGGCGAGCTCCTACTTACTTATTATTATTATTACTACTGTAGGTTCTCAAATTCCGTTTCATATCCTGGTCTTCTGACCTGCGTCTTTTCTTTTTGTCTCGCTTCGTCTTCATGTGGGTTTGTCTCATTTTGCGTTGCGTTTCCTAGCGGTGGACCGAGGACCGGCATTTGCCGGCGATGGCGATGGTGCTAGATGCCCATGGCTGCCATGCCCCAGCTAGTGAGATGCTCGTAACTTTTACAACGCTGGTGCTTGTCTCACGGACCGCTTCAATTTCTATGCTTTGGGATCGGAATGGGCTGGGGCTTAACGCGTTTCCCCCCGCAGTTGAGCCCGAGCAGGCG